>OJFP01000011.1_pt1 | contig 148716 bp, 127 predicted proteins | sample 1594141 | NCBI WGS metagenome assembly OJFP01 (sample SAMN05416843, study PRJEB24817) | seawater metagenome | isolation source: Sea water | place: Canada:Atlantic | collected 2013-07 | reverse complement strand
CAGTTGGTTCAGAGCACTTGGTTTACACCCAAGGGGTCGGGGGTTCGAATCCCTCATTGCCCACATCACTCACAATCCTGATGAATTTTCATCAGGATTTTTTGTTTACAACAAAGTAGGAATTTATTTCAGTCTTTGTTATAAACAAAAAATGCATACACGGAGTGCATAGGATTGTATTTGCATCCGTGGTTTCGATCAGGGATCTGCAATCCCTCATTGCCCTCAGATGAGAGTAAAAAGTCTTGCAGAAATGTAAGACTTTTTTCATTCAAGACTGTTGCAAATTTATTTGTTTAAAGTCTTGAATTAAAAAAGGGTTTAGCGGAGCTAACTAACTTTTGCTATTTTAAAATGGGGTAAACTAGGGATATCTAATCCCTTACTACCTTCATAACAATGTTATCTTAATGAATTTCATCAGTTTTTTTGTTTTTAAACAAACTCTCATAAGGCTTAATTAAGAATTAATTCACACTAATTCTATACTTTACGAACTATTTTATCGTAATTTGCTTATCAATTTTATTATAGTTTAAATAAATAATATTTATTTTATTTGTAGAAAATAAAAATTTTAAATGAAAAAAAAAGGTATTATTGTCTCGGGATATTTTAATCCTATTCATAAGGGGCATTTAGAATATTTCAACAATGCAAAAGCCTTAGCTGATGAACTTTTTGTGATTGTAAATAGTGATCATCAAAGAATGTTAAAAGGCTCTAAAGAGTTTCAGCAAGAATCAGAACGTTTGTTTATCGTTCAAAATATAAAAGCTGTTGATAAAGCTATTATTTCTGTAGACAAAGACAGAACCGTATGCGAATCTATTCGCACTATTTTTGAAGACTTTGGTCAAGACTATGATTTAGGTTTTGCTAATGGAGGAGATCAAGACAATAATTCGATTCCTGAAGCACCGATATGTAAAGAATTAGGGATTCAATTAATAGATGGCCTAGGGGATAAAATTCAATCTTCATCTTGGTTGTTAAATAAATAATATAAAATAGATTCAATGAAAATACTTGTTACAGGAGGAGCTGGTTTTATTGGATCTCATGTTATCAGACGATTGGTAAATAAGTATCCAGAGTATCTTATCTATAATTTAGACGCCCTAACCTATGCAGGAAATTTAGAAAATTTAAAAGATATAGAAGCTAAGGAGAATTATACTTTTTTGCAGGGAGATATCACTGATGAAAAGTACATCAATTCAATTTTTAACACCTATAAATTTGATGCTGTTATTCATTTAGCAGCAGAATCCCATGTAGATCGATCGATTTCAAATCCTCTTATGTTTGCTAAAACTAATATTTTAGGAACTATAAATCTACTAAATGCCTTCAAATCAATATGTAAAAATAATTGGGATGAAAAGCGTTTTTATCATATAAGTACAGATGAAGTTTATGGTTCTTTGGGAGAATCAGATTTATTTAAAGAGACCACTGCTTTCAACCCAAACTCGCCCTATGCAGCTTCTAAGGCCAGCTCAGATCATTTTGTGAGAGCTTATGGAGAAACTTATGATATGCCTTATGTAATTTCGAATTGTTCAAACAATTATGGGCCCTATCAATTTCCTGAAAAACTCATTCCTTTGTGTATTAACAATATATTGAATAACAAGTCTTTGCCTATATATGGTGATGGAAATTACACTAGAGATTGGTTATATGTTATTGATCATGCTAGTGCTATTGATTTGATATTTCACAAAGGGAAAGATTCAGAAACCTATAATGTTGGAGGTTTTAATGAATATAAAAACATAGATTTAGTGAAATTACTCTGCCAACAAGTAGATAAAAAACTCAAACGAAAATTAGGGACTAGCGAAAAGTTGATTACTTTCGTAAAAGATAGACCTGGTCATGATTTACGTTATGCTATTGATGCTTCAAAACTTAATAGAGCATTAGGTTGGCGTCCGTCGGTTACGATTGAGGAGGGGTTGTCCAAAACTATTGATTGGTATTTAAACAGTAAAGACTGGTTAGAAAATGTAACTTCAGGAAGCTATCAAAATTATTATAAATCTCAATACAAATAGGCCATGAAAGGAATTGTATTAGCAGGAGGCTCAGGTACTCGATTGTATCCCATCACCAAAGGGACATCAAAGCAATTGCTACCTATTTACGATAAACCCATGATTTATTATCCAATTTCAGTGTTAATGTTGGCTGGGATTAAAGAAATTTTGATCATTTCTACGCCTACAGATTTACCTAATTTTAAAAGACTTATGGGTAATGGTGAAGAGTTGGGAATTGAGTTTCATTATAAAGAGCAACCTTCACCAGACGGATTGGCACAGGCATTTATTTTAGCAGAAGACTTTATTCAAGATGACGATGTTTGTTTGGTGCTAGGCGATAATATTTTTCATGGTCAGGGACTTATAAATCTATTATCAAAATCGTTAAATCATCTAAAAGATAATGGGAAGGCTACGATTTTTGGTTATTATGTAAAAGATCCAGAACATTATGGAGTGGTAAACTTTGATGAATATGGAGAAGCTATGAGTATTGAAGAAAAACCAAAAAATCCAAAAAGTAACTATGCAGTTATTGGACTTTACTTTTATCCAAACACTGTGATCAATATTGCTAAAAAAATTAAACCGAGTCAGCGTGGTGAGCTCGAAATTACAGAGGTAAATCAAGTGTATTTAAATCAAGGAAATTTAAAAGTGGAAGTTATGGGTCGTGGTTTTGCATGGTTAGATACCGGTACTCATGAGTCTTTATTAGAGGCCTCTAATTTTATTCAAACTATAGAAAATCGGCAAGGTTTAAAAGTAGCTTGTTTAGAGGAGATTTCATACCAAATGGGGTACATTACAAAAGAACAGCTTTTACTGATCGCAGAACCATTCATAAAAAATGAATACGGTCAATATTTAATTCAACGGGCAAAAGAAATATAAAATGAATTTTACCAGATTAGAAATACCTGAATTAATTTTATGTCAGCCAAAAATTTTCTCTGATGAGCGAGGGTACTTTTCTGAAACTTTCAGACAGGATAAATTAGAGGAGTTTTTAGGATATTCTGTCAATTTTTGTCAAGAGAATGAATCGAAATCATCTTATGGTGTATTGAGAGGTTTACATTATCAGTTAACCCCTTATGCACAAACCAAACTGGTTCGAGTACTTCAAGGGGCTGTTTTAGATGTTTCCGTAGATCTTCGTAAAGATTCCCCAACTTTTGGGAAGCATATAGCTATTGAATTGTCTGAGGAAAATAAAAAGCAAATTCTCATTCCAAAAGGTTTTGCTCATGGATTTGTAGTGCTAAGTAATGAAGCTGTTTTAGCATATAAGGTTGATAATTATTACTGCCAAGCATCTGAACGTGGTATTGCATTTGATGATAAGAGCTTAGCCATTGACTGGAAGTTAAATCCAAAAGATATTAAAGTCTCCGCTAAAGATGCAAATCAAGTGTTGTTTAAAAACGCTGATTTATTTTAAATACATCTAATTTTTTATTCTTCTTCTCGGTTTCCATAAACTTTGTTTATAATTCATAAAAATCAATTTTTTAAGCAGCCTTTTCATCGATAAAAACCCAAGAATTATTAAATTCAGAATGGAGTACTTCTATCATTAACAAGTCTTTAATTATTATTCCGTATTTTTATATTAATATCAGTTAAATATTAGCTCTCTTTAAGAGTTAAATAATTATATTTGCAGCGAAATTAGCACATATTAATATGAATTTTTGAAACTGCAATAGTCTTAAAAAATATATTTAAAAGTTAATTTTCATAATTAATGGAAAAAACAGCTAATATAATCCCTATAAAGTGGTTTGTTTTGTTCACGAAACCTAGACATGAATTAAAAGTTTTAGAACGTTTAATATCATTCGGTATCGATGCATATACGCCAACCAAAATAGTAACTCGGCAATGGTCTGATCGAAAGAAAAAGATGACTATTGCTTTACTTCCTTCCATGGTGTTGGTTAATTTAGAAAATAAAGATCCAAATGTAGTTTTTGATATTCCCGGAGTGGTCAGGTATTTATTTGAGCAAGGGAAGCGCGCTGTGGTATCTAATGCCGAGGTTGTTGCCATGCAATGCTACCAAAACAATACACTACAGATTAATGATAATGAGCTTAAAATTGGGGATACCGTTAAAGTGCCCTTATTAGAGCAGGAGGCCATTTTACTTTCCCAAAAAGGGAAAAATTGTATCGCTCAGCTTAAAAAGCTTGGGGCTATTGTTTCGTTTCAATTGAGTTAATCAATTGAAATTTTTTATGATAAGAAATAACCATTACTGTGAGTAGTGATGGCGAAGCCGTTTAAAAAGTTTAAACTTTATGGCTAAAAATAAGTAAATATGTCTGTAAAATTTTATAAGAAAATAGAACATGAACTTCATGGTTTAGGCTTTACCATTATTGATGCTGATTTACAAAGACCTTGGGGTGCATTTTATTATATTGATGAAAGTCAAGCCCAAGACTTTTCGAATCATTTTTTTGATGGAATAGATATTAATACCCTTAAAATTGATGGCAAGTTGAGTCCAAAAATTTTAATGGTAAAACCTCAGGTGAAGTTATCATGGCAGTATCACAACAGACGTGCTGAAATTTGGCAGGTGTATCAAGGTAAAGTTGGTGTGGTGCAAAGTGAAACAGATATTGAAACTGAAATGAAAGTGTATGCTGTTGGAAGTCAATTAAAACTTAATCAAGGTGTAAGACATCGCCTTATTGGATTGGATGATTATGCTGTAGTTGCTGAAATTTGGCAACATACAGATAAAATTCCCTCAGATGAAGAGGATATTATTAGAGTACAAGATGATTTTGGAAGATAAGTTAATAAAAACTATTTTTCTGTAAGTTATAATATATGAATATTACAGTTATTGGATCTGGTTACGTTGGGCTCGTCTCAGGAGCTTGCTTTTCGGAAATGGGAAACAAAGTGATCTGCGTAGACATAGATCCAGTCAAGATTGAAAAACTAAATCAAGGTATCATTTCTATTTTTGAACCTGGTTTGGAACAGATGGTTCTAAAAAATGTTAAAAACAAGAACTTACTTTTTACAACAAATTTAGGAGAAGCCGTTAGCGACGCTGAAATTGTTTTTATTGCGGTGGGTACGCCTATGGGTGATGACGGTTCTGCAGATTTACAATATGTGCTAGCAGTTGCTAAATCCATTGGAGAAACCATGGTGAAAGAGTTGGTGGTCGTAGATAAATCTACTGTACCTGTTGGAACTGCAGATAAAGTAAAAGCAACCATTCAAAAAGAGTTAGAACTAAGAAATTCTGATTTAGAATTTGATGTGGTTTCAAATCCTGAGTTTTTAAAGGAGGGTGCTGCGATTAATGATTTTATGAAACCTGACAGAGTAGTTATAGGTGCTGATTCTGAGGCTTCTTTTAAGAAAATGAGGGAAATCTATAGTCCTTTTTTTAGATCTCATGACCGTTTTATTACTATGGATATCCGTTCTGCTGAAATGACGAAGTATGCTGCTAATGCAATGCTGGCTACAAAAATATCTTTTATGAATGAAATTGCCAATATTTGTGAGAAAGTAGGGGCCGATGCCAATCAAGTACGCATCGGAATTGGTTCAGATCAACGTATAGGTTATAGTTTTATTTATCCTGGTGTTGGATATGGAGGGGCTTGTTTTCCAAAAGATGTAAAAGCACTGACTAAAATAGCTGAAAATAACAATTATACTGCAGAATTAATTACAGCAGTAGAAAAAGTAAATAATGAACAGAAATTAGTCATCGCCCAGAAAATTATAGCCCGTTTTGGAGAAGATCTAACCGATTTTTCTTTTGGTATTTGGGGCTTGGCCTTTAAGCCAGGAACCGATGACATGCGAGAAGCACCATCAATTGATACAATTAAAGAATTGGTGAAGCGAGGTGCAAAAATAAAAGCCTATGATCCGAAAGCTATTCATCAAGCTAAAGAGCACTACCTCAAGGGGATTGAAAACATAACCTATATGACCTCGAAGTATGAAGTTTTAAAAGACTCAGATGCATTAGTGTTACTTACAGAATGGAAAGAGTTTCGTTCGCCTAATTTTGAGGAAGTAAATGCACAACTAAAAACACCTGTTATTTTTGATGGACGTAATCAATATATAGCTTATGATCTGGAGAATAAAGGTTTTGAATATTATAGAATTGGTAAATAATAAAATAGACTACCTGTGGTAGTCGAGAAAAATAAAAAAGTTAAGAGTGAATAATATTCAAATGGTAGACCTCAAAGGTCAATATAACAAGATAAAAGATCAAATTGATACTGCTGTGATTCAAACCATTGAATCAACGGGTTTTATTAATGGCCCAATTGTAAAAGAGTTTTCTAAATCATTGGAGGAGTACCTTGGAGTTAAACATGTAATTCCTTGCGCCAACGGAACTGATGCACTCCAAATCGCACTCATGGCATTGTCTTTAAAGCCAGGTGATGAAGTAATTTGCCCCTCTTTTACCTATGTAGCAACTGCGGAAGTTATTTCTCTTTTAGGATTAACCCCTGTTATGTCAGATGTAGACCCTGATACTTTTAATATTACAGCGGAGATAATTAAGCCACTTATAACTAGTAAAACAAAGGCAATTGTACCCGTTCATCTTTACGGGCAATCTTGTGATATGGAAGGGATTATGAATTTAGCTGATGAGTTTGGCTTATATGTAATTGAAGATAATGCACAAGCAATAGGAGCCAAATATACGTTTAGTGATGGGATCGAAAAAAATACAGGGACTATTGGTCATATAGGTACTACTTCTTTTTTTCCATCGAAAAATCTAGGCTGCTATGGTGACGGGGGTGCAATGTTTACAAATGATGTTGAAATTGCCAAAAATCTTAAAATGATTGCGAATCATGGTCAAGAGGTGAAATATTATCATAAAGTCACAGGGTGTAATTCTAGATTAGATTCCATTCAAGCTGCAATCTTAAATATCAAATTAAACCATTTAGATAGCTATTCTTCTTCAAGAAATAAAATGGCCAAATATTATGATGAAAGTTTTTCAGAAATTTCAGAGTTATCAATACCAAAAAGACAGCACAATTCAACACATGTATTTCACCAATATACATTAAAGATTTTACCTGAATTAAGAAATTCTTTAATTGATTTTTTAAAGGAAAATAATATTCCTGTCATGATATATTATCCAGTACCACTTTATAAACAAGAAGCATTTAGTAACTATGTAACTAGTGATTTTACAATAACTAATGTTGAAGAATTATGTAATACAGTTTTTTCGCTTCCTATTCATACTGAAATTGAAAATTCATCCCAAGAATTCATCACACAAAAAATAAAAGAGTTTTTTAATAAATAAACTATAAACCACAGCAATACATATTTAAATGGAAATAAATTTTACTAAAAAAAGAGTTTTAATCACAGGTGGTGCTGGATTTATTGGCTCAAATTTATGTGAAGCACTTCTTAATAAAGATAATAAAGTAGTTTGTCTTGATAATTTTGTTACTGGTAAAAGAGATAATATAGCAGAATTTCTTGAAGACCCTAATTTTACTTTAATTGAGGGAGATATCAGAAATTTAGAGGCTTGTTTAAAAGCGACCAAAGATATAGATTATGTTTTGCATCAAGCGGCATTAGGTTCGGTTCCTAGATCCATTAAAGATCCCATTACCTCCAATGATGTGAATGTGAGTGGTTTTTTAAATATGTTAGTAGCTTCAAGAGATAATGGGGTGAAAAGATTCGTGTTTGCAGCTAGTTCTTCAACCTATGGAGACTCAGAATCAATGCCGAAAGTTGAGGATGTTGTCGGGAAACCTTTATCACCTTATGCTATTACAAAATATGTAAACGAACTCTATGCAGATGTTTTTTCAAAAACTTATGGTTTAGAAACCATTGGTCTTCGATACTTTAACGTATTTGGTAGAAAGCAAGATCCTAACGGAGCCTATGCAGCAGTAATTCCAAAATTTGTTAGCCAGTTAATGAAAGTGGAATCTCCAGTTATTAATGGTGACGGAAATTATTCAAGAGATTTCACCTACATTGATAATGTGATACAAGCAAATTTATTAAGCCTAGTCACAACTAACGAAAAAGCAATTAATACTATCTATAATGTAGCCTATGGAGATCGTAATACATTGAATGATTTAATGAACTATTTAAAAGAGTATTTATCTGAGTTTGATTCAAAAATTTCAAGCGTTGAAGTTATATACGGCCCAAATAGAGCAGGTGACATCCCTCATTCACATGCAAGTATAGTTAAAGCAAAAGAAAATTTAAATTATAACCCTCAGTTTACGCTTCAACAAGGTTTGAAAGAAGCTGTAAAATGGTATTGGAAAAATTTATAAATAAATATGAAAAAAGACAAAATAGCAATTATAGGATTAGGATATGTAGGTTTGCCTTTGGCAAGATTGTTTGCTACAAAATATTCAGTAGTTGGTTTTGATATTAATACCGATAGAGTTTCAGAGTTAATGTCCGGGGTTGATTCTACCTTAGAGGTGGATAATGAAATATTACAATCTGTACTTATTGTTGAAGATTCTGATGAAATTGGACTGTTTTGCACCAATCAGTTAGATAAAATTAAAGATTGTAATTACTACATTGTAACCGTTCCAACACCTGTTGATAAAAATAATAGACCTATTTTATTGCCGCTTATAAAGGCGAGTGAAACCGTTGGCGAAGTCTTAAAAAAGGGAGATATTGTAATTTATGAATCTACAGTGTATCCAGGAGCTACAGAGGAAGATTGTGTGCCAGTTCTAGAAAAAGTTTCTGGGTTAAAATTTAATAAAGATTTTTATGCAGGATATTCACCAGAGAGAATTAATCCAGGAGATAAAGAGCATACGGTTGAGAAAATATTAAAAGTCACCTCAGGATCAACTCTTGAAGTTGGAGAAAAGGTAAATGATTTATACAAATCTGTAATTACAGCAGGTACGTATTTGGCTCCAACCATAAAAGTAGCGGAAGCTTCAAAAGTAATTGAAAACTCTCAACGGGATATAAACATCGCTTTTGTAAATGAACTTGCCAAGATATTTAATTTAATGGATATCAACACTCATGATGTGTTGGAAGCTGCCGGAACAAAGTGGAATTTCTTGCCTTTTAAGCCAGGTTTGGTTGGTGGGCACTGTATAGGGGTGGATCCTTATTATTTGGCTCAAAAAGCCCAAGAGTATGGTTACCATCCTGAAATTATTTTAGCTGGCCGAAGATTAAACGACGGTATGGGAGATTATGTGGCCTCTGAGATTGTAAAGTGTATGATTAAGAAAGACATCCCTGTAAATGGATCTAAAGTTCTAGTTTTAGGAATTACCTTTAAAGAAAATTGTCCAGATGTAAGAAATACTAAAGTAGTAGATCTTATAAATGCTTTAAAAGATTATGGAACAAATATCACAATTCATGATCCTTGGGCTAATGAAGAAGAAGTAATGCATGAATATGGAATGATGTCATCAAAAAAAATACCTGATACCAAATTTGACGCCATTGTTTTAACAGTTGCTCACAATAAATTCATGAATTTAGATTTTTCACTTTTATTAAAAGATAAGTCTGTGATTTACGATGTGAAAAATATTCTGCCAACTTCTTTAGTTGATAGAACACTTTAATTTTGTAATATGAAAGAAAAAAAATATTTCTCCCATGAAACAGCTATAATTGATAAGGGTTGTCTAATCGGTAAGAATACTAAAATTTGGCATTTTTCTCATTTAATGGCTAATAGTGTGGTGGGAGAAAATTGCAATATAGGTCAAAATGTTGTTATTTCTCCTGATGTAATTTTAGGTAGCAACACTAAAGTACAAAATAATGTATCTATATACACTGGGGTAGTATGTGAAGATGATGTTTTTTTGGGCCCATCGATGGTATTTACAAATGTTATAAACCCCAGAAGTGCCGTAAATCGTAGAAATGATTATATGACTACAATAGTTAAAAAAGGAGCTAGCATTGGAGCTAATGCTACGATTGTTTGTGGAAATGATATTGGAAAATTTTCATTTATAGGAGCTGGTGCTGTGGTAACTAAAGAAGTGCTGGATTATTCATTAGTAGTTGGAAATCCATCTCAACACATTGGATGGGTAAGTGAATACGGACATCGATTAGATTTTAATGAAAAGGGAATTGCCACTTGTTTTGAAAGTAATCAAGAATATTTAATAGAAAATAATAGAGTAAAAAGAATTAAATAGATGAAGAATTTTGCACTTATCGGAGCTTCTGGTTACATAGCTCCAAGACACTTAAAAGCAATAAAGGATACAGATAGCAATTTATTAGCAGCACTCGATCGTTTTGATAGTGTTGGTATTATGGACAGTTATTTCCCAGATGCAGCTTTTTTTGTGGAAACTGAACGATTTGATAGGCATATTGAAAAACTAAAATATGACAAAGGTATTGAGTTAGATTATGTGAGCATTTGTACACCAAATTACTTACATGATGCTCATATAAGAATGGCTTTAAGAAGAGGAGCTGATGCAATTTGTGAAAAACCGCTAGTTACAAATCCTTGGAATCTGGATGCGCTCCAAAAAATGGAAAAAGAATCAGATCAACGTGTTTGGAATATTTTACAATTACGTCTACATCAAAGTATTATAGATTTAAAAGCAAAGGTAGACTCTGCGCCAAAGGACAAAGTATTTGAAATAGATTTAACGTATCTAACATCTCGTGGTAATTGGTATTACACCTCGTGGAAAGGTGATCAAAGTAAGTCTGGAGGTATCGCAACAAATATTGGTGTTCATTTCTATGACATGCTTTCCTGGATTTTTGGAAGTGTGAAAAGAAATGATGTACATGTTCAATCCCACGATAGAGCTTCTGGATATTTAGAGTTTGAAAGAGCTAGAGTTCGTTGGTTTTTGTCAATTAATTATGACTTATTACCTCAAGAAATAAAAGCGAAAGGACAAAGAACCTATAGATCAATTACCATTGAAGGTGAAGAGTTAGAATTTAGTGTTGGTTTTTCAGACTTACACACAAAAGTGTATAGAGGAGTATTAGAAGGAAATGGATATGGTATAGAAGATGCTAGACAGGCTATTGAAATTGTTCATGATATTAGAAATTCAAATCCTATTGGTTTAAAAGGAGAGTATCATCCATTTGCTAAATTTCCTTTAACTAAGCATCCTTTTAAAAAATAAATTATCCAAATAGAATATAGTTTTAATTAATAAGTATTGTAAATATGAAAGTAATAATTTTAGCAGGAGGTTACGGTTCAAGATTAGGTAGTGTCACAGAATTAATCCCAAAACCAATGGTAGAAGTAGGTGGTAGGCCCATAATATGGCACATTATGAAATCATATGCTCATTACGGCTACAAGGAATTTGTGATTGCACTTGGTTATAAGGCTAATGTAATCAAAGATTATTTTTTAAAGTTACAGAGTTATAATAATGATTTTACTATAAATACTGCTAACGGGGAAATCACATATTACAATGGAGTCTCTGATGAATGGAAAGTTACGTTGGTTGACACCGGTTTAGAAACTCTTAAAGGAGGTCGAATTAAGAGACTAGAAAAGTATTTAGACGATGTAAATATGTTGACTTATGGAGATGGTGTAGCTAATATTGACATTAATAATCTTGTTAAATTTCATAAAAACCATGGTAAATTAGTTACTATAACTGGTGTAAAACCTCCGTCTATGTTTGGTGAGGTACTTGAAGAAAATGGACTGGTACTTTCTTTTGAGGAAAAACCACAAACAAGCAAAGGTTTGATCAATGGTGGTTACATGGTTTTTAATAAAGATATGCTCAATAGTTTAACCTCAGACGTAAACTGTGACTTTGAAATTGGGCCCTTAGAGGAACTAGCGAAAAAAAGTGAAGTTATGACATTTAAGCATGAGGGTTTTTGGGAGTGTGCTGATACTGTGAGAGATGTTAATCATCTGAATAAGATTTGGAATAATAATGAAGCAAAATGGAAAGTTTGGAAATAAATTCTCTTTTACAAACTTATAAAGGAAAAAAAGTTTTAATTACTGGTCACACTGGCTTTAAAGGTTCTTGGCTTTCTATTTGGTTACATAATTTAGGTGCAGATGTAGTTGGAATATCTCTAGATCCTAAATCTGAAAAGGATAATTTTGTATTATCCAAAATTGAAAAAAAAATAAGAGATTACAGAGCTGACATACGAGAATTATCTATAATTGAAGAAATTATTGAAATTGAAAAACCGGAGATATTGTTTCATTTAGCAGCCCAACCAATAGTCTTAGATAGTTACGACGATCCTGTTTATACTTTCGAGACAAACGTAATAGGTACTGTTAATTTACTTGAAGCTTTTAGAAAGTCTGCGAGTTTACAAACGGGTGTTTTTATAACAACAGATAAATGTTATGAAAACATTGAGAAAGATTATAGTTATAAGGAAACAGATCCTATGGGTGGGTATGACCCATATAGTGCTAGTAAAGGTGCCTCAGAGCTTGTAATTAGTTCTTACAGACGTTCTTTTTTTCAAGATTCAGAAAAAAAGATAGCCTCTGCTAGAGCCGGCAATGTAATTGGTGGTGGAGATTGGGCTCCATTTAGAATTATAGTGGATATTATAAATGCTATCGAAAAAGAAGAGACAATTGAAATTCGAAATCCACATGCAACTCGCCCTTGGCAGCATGTTTTAGAGCCTCTAGGGGGCTACTTATTGCTTGGTGCCAAGATGATTAGTGAAAAAAAGTTCGATGAAGCTTGGAATTTTGGACCTGAGAAAGAAAATATAGTTTCGGTAGAAGAGCTGTTGAATAAAACAATAGTTAATTATGGAAAAGGGGAATGGAATGACATTTCAGATAAAGAAAAATTGCATGAGGCTAAGTTGCTTTCTTTAGATATAACAAAGGCCAAAAATAAACTTGGTTGGAATCCATTGTTTGATTTAGATCAGACAATAGCCTTCACCGTTGATTGGTACAAGAGGTATAAAACAGAGGATGTTTTTAATCTATGCACAGAGCAAATAGAAAATTATTCTAACTACTGGAATACACAAAATGATATTTAAAGAAAGAGATATAAGAGGCGTTTTCGAAATTATATTAGCCCCTCGTAACGATAGCAGAGGTTTTTTTATGAGAACCTTTGATGATTCTATTTTCAAAGAAAAAGGACTTGATAGAAACTGGGTACAAGAAAACCATTCTAGATCTGAAGAAAAAGGCATTATTAGAGGGTTACACTTTCAACTTCCCCCATTTTCAGAATCTAAGATGGTGCGTTGTGTTAACGGTTCAGTATTAGATGTATTTGTTGATTTAAGAGAGGATTCCGAAACGTTCGGACAATTTGATAGTATTGAGCTTAGTGCAGATAATAAAAAAATGATATTTATCCCACGAGGATTCGCCCATGGGTTTTGTACTTTAACAGAAGTAAGTGAGGTAGTATACAAGGTTGACAATTTTTACTCTAAGGAGAATGAAAGAGGACTTTTATGGAATGATAAAACAATTCGGATTAATTGGCCAACTGATAAACCTATTCTATCTGCTAAGGATGAAAAAAATATGACATTAAAACAATTTATAACGGAGTATAAACACATTTCAAACAAATAAACAATGAACATCAGACTTTTCAAACCCTCCTTTGGAGATGAAGAATTACAAAACATAAAAGAAGCTATGGACCGCTCATGGGTTGGTTTAGGACCCAATGTAAATGAATTTGAAAAACAATGGGCCAAGTTTGTTGGATGTAAAATAGCAATAGGAGTAAATTCGGCTACTGCTGCATTACATTTGGCTTTGGCTGCCTTTAAATTCCCAGAGGGATCAAAAGTTTTGGTTCCCTCATTAACATTTTCATCAACTGCAAGTGCAGCTTTGTACAATCGATTAATACCAGTTTTTGTTGATTCTGACCCTGTTACCTTAGGTATGGATTTGAATGATATGAAAAGAAAATATACAGATGATGTAGTTGCTGTAATGCCAGTACATTTTGCAGGACATCCAGTACCGATGGAAGAATTAATGCCTTGGGCTGAGGAAAAAGGATTAGCAGTGATTGAGGATTGCGCACATACTGCTGGCGCAATTTACAAAGGAAAAGTGTTGGGTACCTGGGGTGATATAGGGTGTTATTCATTTGAAGAGAAAAAACTAATGACAACCGGGGACGGTGGGATGATGGTTACTAACCAACCCGAATTATTCAAGGATGTGAAGGCCATGCGTTGGGTAGGTATTGATAAAGACAATTGGAAAACTGCCCAAGCTTATACAGATGCTAATAAAGATGCTTTGCATTGGTTTTATGAACTTAACGTCTTGGGTTATAAATATAATATGAATGACCTTGCTGCTGCAATTGGGTTAGCACAATTAAAAAAACTCCCAAAGTTTAATGCACGTAGGGCAGAAATAATTAGAATGTATTTAGATGGTATAAAAGATATCGATGGAATTGAGCCTTTAGTGCCCTTTGAGCCAGAAAACTATTGTTACCAAATGTTTGGAATACGTGCTGAAAAACGTGATGATTTAATGATATACTTAAAATCTAAAGGTATAGCAACAGGTTGTCATTATACTCCTTTAAGTTTACAGCCTTTATTTAAGCCTTATGCCAAGGATTGTGAATTTATTGAAAAAGAAGTCGATACATTTATTACGTTACCGTTACATGCTGAATTGACGGATGAGGAGTTAAGTTATATTTTAAAATATTTAAATAAATTTTAATTCTAATTTTGGAGACAATAGGACAAGAAAAAAAAGTATGGACTGATTTATGGGAAAATAGTAAGATAGAAGTTGAAATAGACATGTGGGATTACTATGGTCTAAGGCCATATATATTAAAATATACCCCACGTTTTGGAGATGTACTAGAGGCTGGATGTGGTTTGGGGAAATTCAATTTCTATTTGAGTCGACTTGGGATAAACACAATAGGATTAGATTTTTCTAAGGAAACAATTCTTTTCCTTAAGGAATGGCAAAAAAAAAATGGGTTTAATTTACCTTTTGTTGAAGGGGATATTAAGCAGATGCCTTATGAAGATAATTCATTGAGTGGCTATTTGTCGTTTGGGGTAATGGAACATTTTATTGAAGGTCCTAAGGAAGCGATGGATGAAATGTATAGGGCATTACGACCAGGAGGAGTTGCTATAATTACAACGCCTAACAATTCTTGGAATGTTATGCGTGGAAGTACCAAAAAGAGGATTAAGAATACGGTTAAAAAGATATTACGCAAGAAAATTATTAGACCACCTTTTTTTCAATACTATTATTCTCCCACAAAACTAAAATCACTAGTTGAAGCCTCTGAAATGAAGGTCACAAAACATATTGGTGCTGCTTTTTTATTTACATTCACCGAGTTTTTTGGAAAAAATAAATCGCATAATGTTTCAAGCAATGACATATATAATAGAATTGCCAGTAGAGTCGATAAGTCGTTCTTAAAGACATTTGGTTCACAATCAATAACTATTTCTGTAAAAATACATGAAATAATGCACTGTTTTTTGTGTGGTGATAGAAGTGCAAAACTAAATTCTCTTGATAAATATGATGTTCCAATATGTGAGAATTGTGAAAATGAAAGTAATTCAGTTCATTATTTAAAGGACAGAATTGTATCATTTAAGGAAGAGTATTCTTTCAATCCTAGGAGGCTATCTGTTGTTGAGAAAAGGACTTGCTCTTTTTGCACAGAAGAATATAATACAGATCCATTATTTGAAGATTTCGGGTTTAATAAGAATGTTTGTCCTGATTGTTTGAAAAAGCCAAAGATAAATGTAAGCTTGTCAAATGAAAATGTTAAACCAATTTGGAGAGACAGAAAAACAGCTGAAGGTCTACATGAGAAATAAGTATGAGAATCCTGCTATAGTTTTTGGTCTATCTGAAACGGGTTTGGCAATAGGACGAAGCTTGGGAAAACTTGGTGTTAAAGTTTATGGAGTTTCTTATGCTAAAGAAATTGGATACTATTCAAGATATATTGAAGGAAAGGTGTTTACACATCCACAAGAGAATGATGAAATTGCCTTACAAGAATTAAGCGATTTTTGTAATACTTTAGCTAAGAAACCAGTTGTTTTTATTGCTTCAGATGTATATTTAATGTTATATGCTAGGAATCAAGAATTCTTCGATAAATATTTTTTACATAATCTATCTAATAAAAAATTAATAATAGATATTCAAGACAAATACATTCAATATAAAATGGCATTAAAAGCCAATATTGATGTGCCGAAAACTGTTTTTACAGACATAAGTAAACCCATTGAAAATCAAATAAGCGAACTCACTTATCCTGTTTTTATTAAAGCCAGAGACGTTAATATATGGAGGATTAAAGTAAGTGGTTCTAAAAAAGGATTTGTAATTGATAATGAAGAACAACTTATTAAAAAGTTAGATTTATTAAAAAAACTGGAAGTTCCTGTTATAGTGCAAGAAATAATAAAGAGTTCAGATGATAAAAACACTAAGATAAGTGTGTTTATTGATAAAAAGGGAAATACAAAACTAGCATTTACATTAAAAAAGATTCATCAAAATCCCATACATTTTGGTATAGCTACTTGTGCTCAGAGTATAAAGGATGAAAAACTTAAACAAATAGGAACAAAACTATTTAATTCTATAAACTATATAGGTGTTGGAAGTGCAGAATTTAAGTATGATGAACGAGATGGGAAAACTAAGCTAATAGAAATTAATTCAAGATACTGGCAACAAAATGCTTTGGCAGATTTATGTGGAATGAATTTTCCATTAATGGATTATTTATGTGCAACTGGTCAGAACCCTGAGAATATTTATAGGTTTGATTACGGAAAAAAATATTTAAATCTGTTTTCAAGTTATAAATCGTTCCAACAATACAGAAAGGTAAATGAGTTAACTTTTAGGGGATGGCTTAGTGATATTAAAGGGGATAAAACCATTGCTTTTTTCCATTTTGATGATTTTAATATAGTTTATCGTATTCTCAAAAGACAAATTTTAGTTAATGCATTGGCTTTTAGAAACAAATTAAGAAATTAATGAAAAATATTGTTATTCAAACCAACGATCGTTTCACCAGAGAAAGTTGGTTAAAGAGATTTGAGGAAAATTTTGAGGGTAATTACGAAGATAATTTTTTAGTTCAATTCGTTTCGGACACAAAAAGTTTATTGGTGAAATTGCCTCAGGCTGATTATTGTTTTTCTTTTAATTTTCCTGAATTTGAATTGGTAAAGCATTTAGAACTTTTATATCTAGGTATTAGCAACATTAATTATCTTGATAAATATAACATACCAAAAGAGTTTAATTTAGAGACATCTAAGGGTATTGCTAGTAGTATTATTGCAGAACATTCACTTCTAATGGCATTATCTCTTATACGTGAATTTCCTAGCGCTATATTAAATCAAAAAAAAAGAAAATGGGACCAAGCCGCTTTTTTTGAAGCAAACATAAGATCCATTCGAGATTATAATATTGGAATACTTGGTATAGGTAATAATGGGACAGCAATTGCTGAAATATTTCAGAATATTGGATGTAATGTTTTGGGATATTCCAATAATAAAGGAAAAGATAAGTCTATAAACAAATGGTATTTAAAAGATCAACTAAATCAATTTTTAACAGATAGTGAGATTATTATTGTTGCATTGCCATTACGCACTGATACTTGTCATTTTATTGATGAAGAGAAGCTATTGGCTATGGGTGGAGAAACAATGATTATTAATATTGCAAGAGGTGAAATTATTAATGAAAATGCATTATATAAGGCTTTGAAAAATAATCAAATCAAAGCCGCCGCGCTTGATGTGTTCGAAAAAGAACCCTTGTCTAGATGGTCACAACTCTGGAAATTGCCAAATTTGATTATTACTCCTCATACAGCTGGTAATATTCATTTTCTTATCAACGAAATTCAAAATGATTTCATTAGTAAAGTGAGATTTAATGCTTAAGCAAAAATTTTTAGTCCAGTTTGGCTCTAATATGTCATTGAGAATATTGGGGTTAATTTCAGGAATTGTGGTGGCAAGGGTTGCTGGGCCGGAAGTGCTAGGTACGATTGCTTACGCTACTGCTTATGTTGGGATCTTCGGGTTTATTACGGGTTTATTTGGAACAGGTAATATTAAATTAATATCCGAAGGTAAAGATATTGGGGATAGTTTGGCCACCTATTCAAGATTACAGATAATAGCTATAATTATTTTTCTTTTTACAGTTTTAATATGGTTTGCTGTTCAGAAATATATTTTAAATTATCAGTTCGAAAGTAGCATTCATGAACAAGTAATTATCATAACGCTTTTCGCAATGGTAATAACTAAGCTAATACAGTTTAATGATTCTACTTTTACAGGTCAACTAAAACAAGCTAAGGCAAATTTACCAAAGATAGTACGAGGCATATTATTTCAACTAGGAAAAATAGTTGTGGTTCTATTAGGTTTCAATGCGGTGGGTTTGGTTGGTTGGAATTTATTGACAGGTATAATAGTTTTACCCATAGCAATTAATCTTTTTCGCTCTTTACCTTATGGGAAGTATAGGAAAGAATTGGCTAAAAACCATCTTAAAATTGCAATTCCTATTTCTTTAATAGTTATACTAAACTCACTTATTGGTTATTCAGATAGATTAATTCTTCAACATTATACAAATTCTACTGAATTAGGGTATTTTGCTGCAGCTTTTTCTTTAGGAGGAATGATTCTTATTCTGGGCAATACAATGGGTACCGTATTTTTCCCATTATTTTCTCGATATATAAAAGAAAATAACTGGGAAAATCTTAATGTTAAAATTAATAAATTTCAAACCTTTATAGCAAGTTTTATTCTTCCATTCATTTGTTTACTTGGTATTATTGCTGAACCACTATTACTGGCTGTTTTAGGAGATAAATATCAAAATAGTATTACTCCCTTTATATTTCTGATTTATGCATCTTATATTACAATTGTTGGGATGCCTTATGGTAATATATTAAGCGGAATGGGTAAGTTTTATATGAATTTCTGGTTAAAATTGGCAAAATTCATCTTCTACATTATTAGTGTTATTTATTTTGTCTCAACAGAATATTTAGGGCTTGGAGCTATTGGTTTGGCAATAAATCTGTTAGCTGTAAATGTTTTCCATAATATATTAGTTATTTTGGCGTCAATACGGACTGGGGAAGTTAATTTTGACTATCGAGTTTTATTAACCTATTTGGTTATATTTATTATGGTTTTAACATCTTATTTAGTTGTACCTTTTTTAAAAGATATTACAATGTATTGGTGGGTTTTATTTCCTCCAATTTTTTTAATAATTGTATTCGGTATTTTATTTTCGGTAAATTTAATTACAAAAAAACAAGTGTATGAATTAATCGAAATAGTTAATCCAAAATTGACTTATAAGTATATTAAAAAGGAAATGAATGAGTAAAAAGTATCATGTTATATATATTAAGACCTTTAGTCCAAAATTTGGCTATATTAAGGAGAATAACTCTTTAGACAGGGCGGCTCATGTTTGGTATAATCCTAAAAATGAAAAAATTGGTGTTTGGCAAGAGGATTGGGCTTTTCAGTTTGGCAATAAAGTACTGGATAAATTCGATCATTATACTTGGGAAGTTTGGCGTCCCGATGTAAGAGCAGATAAAGTATATGCTCATACTTTTAATAATGGTTTGTTAACAAAATCATTTCCTGTTAAAAACATTAAATTATGGAGCGGATTAAATAAAACGGACTTTATATTTTCTCCGGAGATGATTGATTATCTCAATAATTACATAAATAATAAACCACATAATACAGAATACTTAATTGTTCTACCCGCTAGTAGAAATGCTTTTGGGTTAAATATACAAGAGAAATTTTCCGATAGGGTGGCGATCCACTTTAACCATTTTTTATATTCTCAAGTTTTATTAGGAAAATTTAAATTTTCAATTAACCCAGTAAGGATGTTGCATGATTTTATTAAAGGCAGGCAACAACTACAATTTATGATGCACATTAAAAGTTTAATGTTAGCCCATAAAGCTTTTATTCCTGAAATAAAGGAAAAATTTTCTTGCAAAGTGAATTTCAATACTTTTGGAGCAGATTTAGAGTTTTGGAAGCCTAGTATATCTTCAAATGAAGCAAAAAAAGAATTAAATATAGAAAACAAAGGTCATATCTTTTTATTTTCATCTCGATTGGTTCCTGAATATCAAATTCATGAAGCATTAAATGTTATCAATCAATTAAAATATAAAAAATTTCATTGTTTTTTCACATCTCAGGGGCCTGAAAAATATGGTCTATTATTAAATAGATTGATTAAGAAATACAATTTAGAAGATAAGGTTACATTTTTGGGATATATTGATGAGGAAAAACTCAAATTATTATATTCTGCAACAGATACGTTTTTTATGACTAGCATTATTAATGCTGGACCAATGTCTACTTTTTATGCCATGCTAATGGGAAATCAGATAATTACAACAGATGCGGGACTTGCGGCAGAAGTACTAAAAGAAAATGATTGCGGCTTTATTGTACCATCAATTGGTTACAAGAAATGGAAGCAAGCTATGGAGTATGCAATAAATGACAAAAAAATAAATAAAATTGATGTCAATAAAGTTAAAGAATTATTTGATTGGAATAATAGAATAGAAAAGTGGGATCAAATATTTACTGGTGCGATTCAATCACAACAAATTTTATAATACGAAATGCTAAACTTAATAGGAAGAAGCAAAGAACTCTTCAGCAAAGATATCCAAAATCATAGAGTAGAATTAGAACAAATAGTTTCTAACTCTAAATTTTTGGTAATCGGGGGAGCAGGTTCTATAGGACAAGCAGTAACTAAAGAGATTTTTAAAAGAAATCCTCTAAAGATTCATGTGGTTGATATTTCTGAAAATAATCTGGTGGAACTAGTACGAGATATTAGAAGTTCTTTTGGATATATCAGTGGTGATTTTCAGACATTTGCCCTTGATGTTGGTTCAATAGAATATGATGCTTTCTGGAAAGTTGATGGACAATACGATTATGTATTAAATCTTTCCGCTTTAAAACATGTGAGAAGTGAAAAAGATCCTTTCACTTTAATGCGTATGATTGATACTAATATTTTTAACACCGATAAAACTCTTCAACAGGCAATTGAAAATGGTGTTAAAAAATATTTTTGTGTTTCAACAGATAAAGCAGCCAATCCAGTAAATATGATGGGCGCTTCCAAACGTATTATGGAAATGTTTGTAAATCGAAGAAGCAAAGAAATAAATGTTTCGATGGCGCGGTTTGCCAATGTGGCATTTTCAGATGGTTCTTTATTGCATGGTTTTAATAATCGGCTTGAAAAAAACCAACCTATTGTTGCTCCTAACGATGTCAAAAGATATTTTGTGATACCAAAAGAGGCGGGTGAGCTTTGTTTAATGTCTTGCATCTTTGGTGAAAATCGAGATATTTATTTTCCTAAACTTAATGAAAATTTACATTTAACTACTTTTTCTGAAATTGCAGTGAGATATTTAAAAGAAAAAGGATTAAATCCTGTTCTTTTTAAAACAGAAGAAGAAGCACGTAGTTTTTTTATAGGCCACGCTAATAATAAATTAACAATCACTAATAGCAAAAAATGGCCTTGCTTATTTACAAAAAGTGATACCACAGGAGAAAAGGATTTTGAAGAGTTTTTTACTGATAAGGAAACTTTAAATATGGATCGTTTTGAAAACCTTGGAATTGTTAAAAACGATCTTCATATTGAAGACAACAAATTGAAGCTGTTTGAAAATACGATTGCAAAGTTAAAAATTGACAAACAATGGGATAAACAACAAATAGTTGATTTATTCTTTAAAATGATTCCAAATTTTGGACATAAAGAAGTCGGGAAGTATTTGGATGCTAAAATGTAAAATAATAAAAGTAACAACCGGAGCAAAGCTTTGCGAGAAAAAAATAAGTAGATTTGATAATCTAACTTTTACTTCTCCAAATTAAAAACTTAAGCTACCTATATTAGATATAATGCACCAAGAAACAATAAAATTCATTCGAAAAGTTTATAATAAACCAATAGGTTTTATCCCACTTCATGAACCTATCTTTGGAGGTAATGAGAAGAAGTATCTAATGGAGTGTATAGATTCAACCTTTGTTTCAAGTGTTGGGAAATACGTTACACAGTTTGAGGAGATGATGGCAGAGTATACAGGCTCAAAATATGCTGTTGCGACCGTAAATGGAACTGCTGCTCTACATATAGCTTTACTGTTATCGGGTGTAAAAGAAAATGACGAGGTCATTACTCAACCACTTACTTTTGTTGCTACCGCTAATGCAATTTCTTATACGGGGGCAAAACCCATTTTTATTGATGTAGATAGAAATACCATGGGTTTATCACCTCAATCATTAAAAGAATGGTTAAAACAATCAACGATAAAACGATTCAACAAAACCACAAATCAACGGGAAACAATTAATAAAGAAACAGGGAAACAAATTTCCGCATGTATACCGATGCACACTTTTGGGCATCCTTGTAGAATAGACGAAATAAAAATAATTTGCGATGAATATAATATTTCCTTAATTGAAGATGCAGCAGAAAGCCTAGGGAGTACCTATAGAGGAAAACATACTGGAACCTTTGGGTTATTTGGAACGTTGAGTTTTAATGGAAATAAAACAATTACAACAGGTGGAGGAGGTATGCTGCTTACCAATGATAAAGAATTAGCTAAAAAAGCAAAACACATTACCACAACAGCAAAACAACCCCATAAATGGGAATATATACATGATGTAATTGGATACAATTATCGGCTAACTAATTTAGCAGCTGCTTTAGGAGTGGCACAAATGGAGCAATTACCAGATTTTATAAAAAGAAAAAGAGAATTAGCGAAGAAATATGAAATCTTTTTTAAAGACTCAGGTATCGAATTTGTTAGTGAAAAAAAGAATACGGAGGCCAATTATTGGCTTAATGCACTTATATTGAAGGATAGAAAGGAAAGAGATGAATTTTTAGAACAAACCAATGAAGTTGGAATCATGACACGTCCTATTTGGGAATTGATGAATAAATTGCCCATGTTCAAAGATTGTCAAAAGGGAGATTTATCAAATTCTGAGTGGTTGGTTGATAGATTAGTTAATATTACGAGTAGTGTTATTTAAAAATATGCACAAAAAAGAAATAATACTTATTGGAGGCGGTGGTCATTGCAAATCATGTATCGATGTGATTGAACAAGAGGATAAATATCAAATAAAAGGAATTATTGATTTACCTTCTGAGTTAGGTAAAACAATTTTAGGTTATGAGGTAATTGGAAATGATAGTGAAATAATTAACTATATAAAGGCTGGTTATAACTTTCTGATTACTATTGGGCATATGGGTGATTCAATGCTAAGAGAAGGGTTATTTAATTTAGTGAGTAATAATAAGGGTGATCTCCCAGTGATTATTTCTCCAAATGCTTATGTGTCTAAACACGCTAAAGTTAGGAAAGGAACAATCATAATGCATAATGCAATTGTAAATACAGATGCAAGTATTGGACAAAATTGTATTATTAATAATAAGTCATTAATAGAGCATGACTGTGTTATTAAAAATCATACTCACATTTCTACAAATGCAATACTCAATGGTGAGGTAATGATTGGTGAAAATTGTCTTATTGGCAGTAGTAGTATCATTAGAAATAATGTAAATATCACATCTAAAACTATTATTGGTGCAGGATCTGTTGTAGTAAAAGATGTTATTGAGAGAGGCATTTATATAGGGAATCCTGCTAAAAAAATAAATTAATGTTAGAAGGGAAAGTTGAAAAAAGAAAAATAGATATTGATGAAGACTTGCTATCTGCCCTTAAACAAATGGACAAAATCGACAAGAAACTATTGCTTGTTTTTGATGCTGAAAAGTTTATAAATGTATTGAGTGTGGGAGATATTCAAAGAGCCATTTTAGAAAATGTTCCTTTAGGTTCTCCAGTTAAAAATATATTGAGAGAAAAAACAAGAGTTGCTAAACAAGGCGAAAGTCAGTCTTCTATAAAGGAGATAATGCGTGAAAATCGCATTGAGTGTATGCCGGTTGTTGATCAAAATAATAACCTTGTAGAGATTTTATTTTGGGAGGATGTATTTGATAAAAATGAGAAAATTTCAAAATCCAAATTGAATTTACCTGTTGTTATTATGGCAGGCGGTAAAGGCACAAGATTAAAACCGCTTACAAATGTGATTCCCAAACCTTTAATACCCCTTGGAGATAAAACTATTGCAGAAGAGATAATGAACCGCTTTGTAGATGTAGGGTGTAGTGATTTTTATTTATCTGTAAATTATAAAGCTGAAACCATAAAGCATTATTTTGAACAATTAAAAAATAATACTTATCAATTGAGCTATTTTCAAGAGGAAAAACCCCTTGGAACAGCCGGTAGTTTATTTTTAATAAAAGATAAAATTGACACCACCTTTTTTGTTAGCAATTGCGATATTATTATTGACGAGGATTATTCAGAAATATTAAAATATCATCAAGAAAACAAGAATGAACTTACTATAGTATCTGCTTTAAAGCATTATTCAATTCCTTATGGTACTATCAAAACTGGAGCTAAAGGGGGGTTAACCGAGTTAATTGAAAAACCCGAACTTACATTTCAAATAAATTCGGGCATGTATATACTAGAACCTCATTTGCTTAAAGAAATACCTGAAAATAATTTTTTTCATATTACTCATTTAATTGAAAATATAATGAAAAGAAAAGGAAAAGTTGGTGTTTTTCCAGTTAGTGAAGGTAGTTGGACTGATATTGGGGAATGGAATGTTTATTTAGATAAAATAAATAAATAGGATGGTGCGATTCTATAAAGATTTGATGTTGCCTGAATATAAGTCCCGAATAGATTATTTATTTTGGTTATTGATTTTCTTTTTAACCGATACTGGTGGTATTATTACTAGTTTGGGCTTGAACATTAGAATTGCAAACCTATTCTCTTTTGTAGGTGTTTTCGTCGTTTTTCTTTTGGCATCTAATGGGAAGGGGTTTAGGATTGTTTTAAGAGACACTTTGTTTAAAAAGCTATTGACGATTTTGTTTTTTTGGTTTGTTTTTTATTATATACTATGGTTTTTAGTTTTTAACGATGATTATTCTGTTATATCATTAAAATCGAGATTGATTAAATCGCGTTTTTATTATTTAAATTGGTTACTCTGTATTCCAACGTATTATTTCATTTTACATAGAGGTACAGTTTTGTTTCTTAAACTTTTTTTAAAACTCTCTACTCTAATTACTATTTTATTATTAATAACTCAATTCTTGGGGATTAATATAATCTCTATCAATACTTTTAGTAGAGGTTATGTTGATGTTGATAGAGTATCTATGGCTGGTTCTGATTTCTTACAGTTAGGTTTGTACCTATTTGCAACATTACTCATTATACCAGCATATTATTACTCTCAATTTCGGAAATTATTGATTTTCGGTACAATATCTGTGTTGTTGATTTATGTTTTATCCTTAACACGAAGATATTACTTCTACATGATATTGTCTTTTATATTAGGTGAACTATTGAGTAGATATCTATTTAATAAAACGATTTTAGCAAAAGGGAAATTCTTAGTAATAGGGTTTTTTGGTTTTTTGATACTGTCCTTAAGCCTACCGCGTTATACCGAAGCGATTCAAAAAGGTGTTATGTCTGCTTTTGCATCAGATAAGAATACTTATGGAACAACAAAAAAACGAATGGAATTATCAGGGCAGATAGCAACAGTTAAATTATTTCAAGATAATTTTCTGCTTGGTACGGGTTATATGAATGAATGGTATTCAACAAACGAGGATAATGTGAAAACAGAATATGGGATTGAGGGGGCTGATTATATTTTTCTTTCCACCACTGCTATGTATGGAGTTTTGGGTTTAGTACTTTTTTTACCTTTTTATTATTTATTTTATAAAACTTTATTCAAAACGTTAAAAAGAATAAAAAGACAAAAACATATAATTATGAATAACAAGAGTCTTGTTGCTCCTTTTATTATTTTTATCTCCTTAAGCTTGTTTTTTTTAACACATCTACTATCATATCCTAATTGGTTTCATTTTATTGGACCTGCCGCTGGTACCAAAGAGTTATTTATATATGTAGGAATAATGTTTGGTGTAATGACCAGATTAAATAGTTTAATTAGTATAAATCAGATACATGAAGAAAATGTCAAGTAGTCCATTTGTTACTGTACTTATCCTATCCTATAATGGTAAAAAATTGTTGGATGATTCTATTTCAAGTTATTTAGCAAATGATTATGTTAATTTTGAAGTCGTTGTTATTGATAATGGTTCTTCAGATGGGACTAAAGAGTACGTTGCAAATAAGTGGCCAAGTGTTAAATTATTACGTAGTGAGGTGAATTTAAAATATTCAGGAGGATTTAATTTTGGATTAAAATATGCTTTTACAGAAAAAAAATCAGATTATGTTTTAATTACCAATAATGATGTGAAGGTTGACGATAAGTTGATCTCTTCTACAGTGGCTACAGCCCTTAATAATACAAAAGTGGGTTTTGTTGTAGGTAAGGTATATTACTATGAAGAGCCTAATACTTTTCAGACATGTGGCAGAAAATTTGATGAAAGAAATTTGCGTGGTTTAGATAGAGGGTTTAAAGAAATTGATAATGGTCAATTTGATGATGAAGTTGAAATTCCATGGTGTGATGATGTCTTTTGGCTAGTGAGTCGTGAACTTTATAAAACTACACATGGTTACAATACGGAATTTGCTTTTCAAGGTGAGGATTTTGAATGGCAACTACGAGCTAAAAAGGCTGGGTTTAAAATATATTTCTCTCCCAAAGCTAAACTTTGGCATAAAGAAAGTATGTCTATTGGGAAAAAATCAGCATTCAAGTCTTATTATGATTTTCGAAACCCATTGATAGTGCATATGATGCATCGTAATTATAATAATTATAAGTATTATTTCAAGATGAAACGAAAAAACCTTATTGTACAAACCATAAAGAATATAATGCGCTTTAAATTCGTATACGTAATTAAATCATGGTCTGGTTTTTTATCTGCATTGAAATGGGGTGTTAAAAATAAACGAATAACAATTACTCAAATATTAAAATAAAAATTTTTATGAATATTAGCATATTTGGATTAGGCTATGTTGGTTGCGTAAGTCTTGGCTGTTTGGCACAAAATGGACATAATGTTATTGGCGTTGACATAATGGACGCTAAAATCGATTTAATAAATCAAGGGAAACCAACCATCATTGAAAAAGATATTGATTCTATCATAGCTGAGCAAAATAAAAAAGGCAATATTAGTGCCACCAAAAATTATAAAAGTGCCGTAGAAAATTCTGATGTGAGTATTATTTGTGTAGGGACTCCCTCCACAGATTCTGGACATCTTAACTTAGACTTCATCTATGATACAGCAAAACAAATAGGTCAGTCAATTAAGAATAAAGAAGGCTTTCATATTGCAGTAATTCGTTCTACTGTTATGCCAGGTACGAATAAAAAAGTAGGTGAAATTATAGAAGAATATTCGTTGAAAAAAAGAAATGTAGGGTTTTCAGTTATTTCTAATCCAGAGTTTTTAAGAGAAGGAACAGCTGTGGCAGATTACTATAATCCTCCTGTTACTGTTTTGGGTGGAGATAATGACCGTGCTTTATCTGTAATTGCAGAGATCTATTCAAAGGTCAGTGGACCAATAGAAAAAGTAGATATTAAAGTTGCAGAGATAATAAAATATATAAATAATTCCTTCCATGCATTAAAAATCACTTTTGCGAATGAAGTGGGTAATATTTGCCAGAAATTAAATATAGACTCTCATGAAGTGATGCGTGTTTTTGGTATGGATAAGCAATTAAATATTTCCACCTATTACTTCAGGCCTGGTTTTGCTTATGGTGGGTCTTGTTTACCAAAAGATTTAAAAGCCTTACAAACGTTAGCACATGACCATTATTTAGTTTCTCCTGTTATACAGTCTATTGAAAAAAGTAATAATGTTCAGAAAAATATGGCTTTAAATAAAATTATAGAAACAGGAAAGCACAAAATAGGGTTTTTATCCATAAGTTTTAAAGCAGGTACAGATGATTTGCGCTATAGTCCTTCAGTAGAGTTGATTGAACGTTTATTAGGAAAAGGAAAGGATGTTAGTGTATATGATAAAAATGTGAGTCTTTCTAAATTAGTTGGCGCAAATAAAAGCTTTATAGAGGAAAAACTACCACATATTTCTAATCTTTTAGTTGACACAATGAATGAATTAATTGAACAAAGTGAAGTGATTGTTATTCCAAACAGCACCGAAGAAATTAAAAATATTCAAATTCCTTCAAATAAAATTATAATTGATTTTTCAAGAATTAAGGAGTTGGAGTATCATAACAATTATAATGGATTAAATTGGTAGTATGAAAGTTTGTTTTATGTCAACTTCTTGGGTTAGGGAAAAGGAAATTCTAGAAGAGTTGAATCAGCATGTAAATTTATTTTTTGTAATGCCATATAAACCTAATGGAAATTATTCAATAACAGAGGTATCAGATTTTTGCGAACAGCATAAAATTAATCATATAATTGATGATTCTAGGAATCATCGGGCACGTAGTTTTTATAGATTTAAAAAGGATATAAAATTAATTAGTAAAATTAAAAAATTCAAAGCTGATGTTATTTATATAGAGACTTTTGGGAGTCCATATTTTGCTTTGTTAAGTCGGTTGCTTTTAGGAAATAAGAAAGTGATTATAGCCATTATGGATTTTAAATTACATCAACGTTCGGCAGGGACTTTTAAATTTAGTGAAAAGTTCTACCGTTATGTTCAGGTTAGTTTTTTTAAGTACTTTCAATTCTTTTCCCATACTCAAAATAAACTATTTAAAAAGGAGTACCCTAAAAAGAAAAGCTTTGCTATTCGTTTATTTCTAGTGGATAAAGATTTACATCAACATCAAAAAAGAGAGCCTAATGATAAGGTGAATTTCTTATTTTTTGGCCGCGTTTTCTATTATAAAGGGGTAGATATTCTTATCAAAGCAGCAAATATTTTAGCCAATAAACACCAAGGTTTCAAGGTGACTATTGCTGGAAATACTAAGGTGTGGAAAGAAGAATATCAACCATTAATTGATGAACAAAGTGTTTTTGATTTAAAAATCCGTTTTATTACTAAAGAAGAATTACCAGATTTATTTGCAGAAGCTGATTATTTTATAGCTCCTTATCGTGAGGTAACTCAAAGTGGACCTTTATTAAGAGCTTATAATTATGATATAATTCCTATAGTTTCTAGTGAAGAAGGTTTTGTAGAGTATGTTGAGCACAATAAAACAGGTTTTATATTTGAAAATGAAGATGAAAATAGTTTGGTTGGTGTTATGGAAAAAGCCCTTTTGTTGGGTGATATAGAGAAAGAGAAGATGTTGAGAAATATCGATGAATTTAAGAAAGCAGAATTTGATATGCAATATGTCATTAATAAGTATATTCAGATGTTTAAAGATGTAAACGGTAATTTGAACAAAAAACTCTTACAAAGAAATTCTTACAAATAAAATGTCCGAAATAAGAAAAAAAATAGCTAAGTATTTAGGCTTCCCACTACAGGATAAAATAAAAGGGACAAACATACTAAAAACACTTACTTTTTTAGAAGAAAGCCAGTATTGGGATGAAGATAGAATTAATGAATATCAACTAAAAAAGCTTAAAAAATTAATTGATTATTCAAAAAACAATGTTCCTTATTATGAGGAGTTGTTTAACAAAATAAGGTTGTCTTCTTCTGATATTAAAACGCATTCCGATATAAATAAGATACCAATTTTAACTAAAGAGATTCTCCGTGAGCAGGGTAACAACATGGTTTCACGTAAGTTTAGTGATTTTAAAGTTAAAATAGGAAAAACTGGTGGTACTACTGGGGTTCCTGTAAGAGTTTATAAAGATTCCTATAATAGAACTTTTACTTGGGCATCATATTATCGATGGTATGAATGGATGGGTATAAACTATTTTGACACTGTTGCATCATTATGGGGAGCAAGAACTGTTTTGTCAACTTCTTTGAAGAGACAAATGATTTCGAAATTTCAACAAATTATTCAAAATGAGATTGTGTTGAATACTTTTGAAATGAGAGACGAAAATATGTTAATGTACGTAAATAGAATAAAAAAATCAAAGCCTGTATTGTTAAAAGGATATTTGTCTGCGATAATTCAATTTGCTCAATTTGTTGAACAAAAGAATTATCATTTTAATTCAATAAAGGCTATTTCAACTACCACTGAATCACTGTTGCCTCATAATCGGGAATATATAAAGAAAATATTTGGTGTTCCAGTATTTGATCAATATGGCTGTGGAGAAGTTTCAGCTATTTCCTATGAGTGTTCTGTACATAATGGTCTTCACGTAAATCAAGAGCACGTAATTTGTGAAATCTTAGATAATAGTGATTTGCCGATTTACAATAGTTATGGACGGGTTGTTGCTACAGATTTAGATAATTTAGTTATGCCTTTTATTAGGTTTGAAAATGGAGATATGGCTACTTTATCTGACAAAAAATGTAGATGTGGTATTAATCAACCACTTATGAAATCTATTGAGGGTCGTTCAATAGATACGGTAGTGCTAAAAAATGGTAATAAAGTTCATGGAGTATTTTTTACAGATATATTATATGAATTAAATGTCTTTACGAGTGAATTTCAAAGATTTCAGATTTATCAAGACACAGCGGGTGAAATAGAGTTTAGAATTGAGTCTACAGGGAGGGTTAATCATGAGATAAAAGAAAAAATACAAAAAGCTTTTTTAAGATTTTTGAATAAGGTAATAATAATAGAAATGAAGACATTACCTATATCAAAAAGTGGAAAGTATAGTTATATTATAAGCAATTTGTTGTAAATGAAAGTCTTATTTATTTCATCAGGAAACTCTAAGATTGGAATTTCACCCATAACTTATAATCAAGGAGAGTCATTAAAGGAGCAAGGAGTAATAATTGAATATTACAAGATAAAGGGTAAAGGTTTAAAAGGGTATTTAAGTAATGTAATGCCACTAAGGAAGAAGTTAAAGGCGAAAACTTACGATGTGGTTCATGCACATTATTCTCTCTCTGCCTTTGTTGCAACATTGTCTGGAGCAAAACCTTTAGTTATTTCTTTAATGGGAAGTGATGTTAAAGCAAAGTCATTTTTCAAAATTTGGATTAAATTATTTGTGAAGCTTGTTTGGAGTGCAACTATTTTAAAATCTCAGGACATGAAAGAATCCCTTGGCCTTCAAAAAGTTAAAGTGCTTCCCAATGGAGTTAATTTTAATCGTTTTAAACCATTAGATAAAAAAGATTGTCAAGAACAGTTAGGCTGGAATAATACTAAAATAAATATCTTATTTGCAGCTAATCCAGAAAGATTAGAAAAGAATTATAAATTAGCTAAGGAAGCGATATCGATAATTGATGAAACTAATATAGTAGTTCATTTTTTAAAAGGTGTACCAAATACAGATATGCCTTTATATTATAATGCGGCAGATGTAGTTTTATTAACTAGCTTATGGGAAGGAAGTCCTAATGTGATTAAAGAAGCTATGGCTTGTAATAGACCAATTGTTGCGACTAATGTAGGTGATATTTCAGAAGTAGTATCTAGAACAAAAGGGTGTTATGTGACCTCTTTTGATAAATATGAATTAGCAGAAAAATTAAGTTTAGCACTGACATCTAATGATACAACTGGTCGTAAAGATATTGAATACCTTAATGCAAATAAAATTGCATGCCGCATTATTGATATATATGATAATGTGATAAATAAATAAAAATTCCATATGGTTTGTAAAATAATAACAAATAAACTAAAGTTAAATAGGGATTTATTGCACATTGATAATTGTTCTATATTTCAATCAATAGAAATGTTTCAAGTCTGGAAGAAAACAAAAAATTACAAACCTTTCTTTACCATAATTGAAAATGATAAAGGAGAAATAATAGCTAGTCTATTAGCTGTTATACAAAAGGAACACAGTGGTTTTTTAGGTCGTTTTTCTTCCCGTTCTATAATTAGAGGAAAGCCAATCTATCCAAATAATGAATTATCTATTTTAGATGAATTATTAAAGACATATAGTAAATTTATATATAACAAAGCAATATATTCTCAGTTTAGGAATCTAAGTGTATATTCACAACGTGAAAAAGAGATCTTTAATAAAAATGGATTCTCTTATGAAGCTCACCTTGATATTATACATAAATTGGATAATCCTATAGATGTGCAATTTGCAGCCTTACATAAAGGGCGAAGGAAAAATATACGCAGAGCTGAACGAGCAGAAGTTGATTTTCGAGAAATTTTAAGTGAAAAGGAATTTATTAAGGCCTATGATTTGGTAGTTTCTACTTACAGTCGGGTGAAATTGCCCATGCCTAATAAAAGTTTGTTTACAGAAAGCAATCGTCAATTAAGTGAGCAAAACATACTTAAAACATTTGTGGCTATTTCAAATGATGAGATCATTGGATGTCGTTTGGTTTTGTGTTTTGGCGATATGATTTATGATTGGTATGCCGGTGCTTCTGAGAAGCACCTAAATAAATATCCTAATGATTTTTTACCTTGGAAAGTAATGGAATGGGGTAGCCAAAATGGTTTTAAATATTTTGATTTTGGAGGAGCAGGGCAACCAAACGTTCCTTATGGTGTGCGTGATCATAAATTGAAATTTGGTGGAGTATTAGAAGAGTTTGGGAGATTTGAGAAAGTACATAAGAAGTCTTTTATGAAAATTGGTGAGATAGGTTTGAAATTATATAAGTATATGAAATAATGAATATATTTATTTTTACTACAGGTTTAAACTGTTGGAATACTGAGATAATGAATTCTCTAATAAAGGAGAGAAATATAACAATAAAAGGGATATATATTAGTAAACCACAAGGTGGGGATAATGGCTTATACAAAAAGGTGCAAAGATTATTGAAATATGGATTTGATAATTTACTGAGGATTTCTTTTCAAAAATACTTCAATAATAATAGTGGTAAGAATAAAACTGCTTTAAAGGAGTATCATAAATTGATAGAAGAAACTCCTATCTATACAGGCGATTCTTTTAATCATTGTTTAAGCCTAGCTAATGATTCCAATTATATTTCAATCCTTGTTTATTTTAATCGTATAATTCCCAAAAAATACGTGCTAAAAGGTGAAATGATAAATATTCACCCTAGTTATTTACCTTATTACAAAGGTGTACAGCCCGTTTTTTGGGCACTTTTAAATAACGAAACAGAAATTGGGGTTACGATACACAAAGTAGATGTTGGGATTGATACTGGTGCTATTTATGAACAATATAAGTTGCCTATTTTATCAAATAGCATAAATGAAGTTATGACAATGATTTCAGATAAAATAACGATTAATCTGCCATTGCTTCTAAATAGAATTAATAAAAAGGAAGTTATCCCTAAAAAACAAAAAGAGGTTAAAGGTGGTTATTACTCTAGGCCAACGTCCTCTGATATAAGGCTATTTTTTAGAGGAGGAAAAAGATATTATTAATGAATTACAAATTAACTCCACGATTTTACTACACATTACCTTTGTGGTCATATTTTAAATTTGGATCAAGTACATCATCGATAGATTTTGTGAACGTCGGTGTTAATTTGAATTCAGCTCGAACAGGATTACGATTACTTTTGTCTTCGATTTCTAATGAGTCTTTAAAGATAGGGGTCCAGGTTTATACTTGCCATACCGTTTTTCAAGCAATCGTAAAAGCTGGGCATACGCCTGTATTTATTGATGTTGATTTCAATTTTCAAATGGATTTGGAAGATTTGAAGTGTAAAGCAGGAGATATAGACTCCTTAATTATTACACATACTTTTGGTTTTCCTGAGCAGATGGATAAAATCAAAAATATTATTGGGAAAAAGATTATTATTGAAGATGCTGCTCATTCATTCTTATCTAAAAGTAATGATATTAATATAGGAAATTGGGCAGACGCTGCAATATTTTCTACTGGGTTAGCAAAGTTTCCCTCAATTGGGGCTGGAGGTTTCTGTATAATAAATAAGAAGGAGATGTTCCCTTTTTTTGAAGAAGAGTATAAGAAATTGAATTCATATGGTTTTTTGCCGGCTTCTGTAAGTTTTATTAAAACGTTACTATTTACAATACTAATGAAATCACCGATTTATGGTGCCATCACTTATAGTTTAGGAAAGAAATTAGACTCGAAGTTAGATTTCGTTGATAAATTTAGTTTCAAAGAAAGTTTATCTGCAAAATGGGTGAAGCGTGTATTTGATGCAAATTCTTTGAATTTTGAGAAAACGATTTCTAAACAAAAGATAAATGCTAATTATTTATATTCGTTATTGAACTGTAATATTAAAGCCGCAAGAAAAAACATAGATGATGAGCCAAATTTCTATGCTTTTCCAATTCTTATAAAAAGAAGAGATCAACTATTTAATGAACTTTTACTTAATAATATTGAGCCCGGGAAACACTTCTCAAAATCGCTTTCATGGGCTTTGGATTTTGGTTATGAGCCGGGAAATTGCGTAAATACAGAGGTAATTGTAAAGCAGGTTATAACATTACCAATTCACCAAGGGGTGAGTAAAAAATCTATAAGAAAAATGGCTAAAATTGTAAATAAATATGCATAGAAAAGGGTTCCTGTTTCAACTAAATCATCCTGCCCATTTTCATTTGTTTAAACATATTATTCAAATATTGGGAGGTAAAGGACATAGAATATTAATATCAATAAAAGATAAGGATATACTTAAGGAGTTAGTCAAAGATTATTCTTTTGTCCAATTATCAGAGGGCTACCGAAAAAAAAAATTATTTGCTATAGTTAACTCTGTATTTCAGAGAGATAAAAAGCTTCTCAAAATTGCAAAAAAATTTAAACCAGATTTAATGATTGGCACTTCTCCTGAAATTGGTCATATTGGGCCTTTTGTCAAGGTTCCCTCATTATTTTTTGGCGAAGATGACGTAGATTTATCTTTACCAATGTATATAGGAGCATTAACTTGCTATCCTTTTTTTAGTACTATAATGGCTCCAAAAGGAGTGAATAATAGTATTTGGAATAGAAAGACGGTAAATTATAATGGTTTTCAGAAATTGGCATATTTACATCCCAATCAATTCAAAGCAGATCGGAGAAAAGTAAGCATACCTGTAGGCGAAAGATATTTCATATTGAGATTCGCAAATCTACAGGCATACCATGATATTAATGCTAAAGGAATTACAAATTCATTGGCAAAACAAATAGTGGATAAGCTTACTATAAGGGGGATGGTATTGATTTCATCTGAAAGGGATTTGCCAGAAGAGTTAAAAGAATACGAGTTTAAAGGAAATAAACAGGATATCCATCATTATTTATATTTCGCAGACTTATATATTGGAGATAGTCAAAGTATGGCTGTTGAATCTGCAATGCTTGGCACTCCTAATATCCGTTTTAGCGATTTCGTTGGAAAAATAAGTGTTTTAGAAGAAATTGAAAAGAAGTATAAGTTGAGTATAGGGGTCAACTCGGAAAAGCCTCAAGATCTTCTAAATGCTGTAGATGAAATTATTAATAACAATAATTCAGTAAAAGATTTTAAATCTAGGAGAGATACTTTGTTAAATGATAAAATTGATGTAACAGCTTTTATGGTATGGTTCATAGAGAATTATCCCGATAGTAAAAAGATTATGAATGAAAATCCAGATTATCAAAACAATTTTAAATAAATATGATCAAAATTCTTACAATTATTGGTGCACGTCCACAAATAATAAAAGCCGCAGCAATAAGTCGTGCAATTTCAAAAGAGTTTTCAGGAAAAATAAAGGAATTCATTGTGCATACGGGGCAACATTATGATGATAATATGTCAAATGTTTTCTTTGAGGAATTAGGGATTCCTAAACCTTCGTATAATTTAAATATTGGTTCTGGTTTACACGGCGAGCAAACGGCTCGTATGATTGAGGGCATAGAAGAATTATTATTAAAAGAAAAACCAGATTATTTGCTATTATATGGAGATACAAATTCTACTCTATCTGGTGCCATTGCAGCATCTAAATTAAATATACATATTGTACATGTAGAAGCTGGGCTTCGCTCTTATAACCGAAAAATGCCAGAGGAAATAAATCGTATTGTTTGTGATCATCTTTCCTCTTTACTATTTTCTCCCACGAAATCTGGTTTTCAGAATTTAGTAAATGAGGGGTTTAACTCAGCTAATAAAGCACCTTTCTCTCCAGATAATTCTGGAGTTTTTCATTGCGGAGATATCATGTATGATAATTCTTTGCACTTTGTTGATTTAGCTTCAAAGAAATCAAATATATTAGTTGAAAACGGTTTAGCCACAAGTGAATATGTACTTGCAACTATTCATCGGGATCATAATACAGATATACCTGAGAATCTCACATCTATTTTTGACGCACTCATAACAATCTCCAAACAGTTAAAAGTTGTCTTGCCCATACACCCCAGAACTGAAAAAATGCTTCAATCTTCTGAACATAAGAAGTTGTTAAGGAAGATTAATGAATCTAAAAACCTATTTCTAATTCCACCTGTTTCATTCTTGGATATGATTCAGTTAGAGAAAAATTCATCCTTAATTATCACCGATTCCGGCGGTGTACAAAAGGAATCATATTTTTTCAATAAACCTTGTATTGTTTTACGACCGGAAACAGAATGGATAGAGATTCTTGAGACTGGTAAGGCAAAACTCGTTTCTGCAGATTATAAGAAAATACTTACTGCTTTTGACAATCTAATCAATATGGAGCAATCTGAATTTCCAAAAATATTTGGAGATGGAAAAGCTGCTGAATTTATTTGTGAAACGCTAATAGGAAATTCTTAATTTCATAGTCACCTAGAGATTATTATAAATTACTTTTTTAGATATTCGTAATCTAAAAATAAAGCCGAACAAAATCTATTATAGTATTTGAATAGTTAAAATTAAAAAAAAACAGAAAAGATGGAATACGGTACAACAAAAAATATAGCCAGGTATAATTAATTTAATTATTTTTTGCGTTTGGTTAATCCAAGGTGCTTTTAAGAATTTATATACACATAATTTAATGAAAAATATGAAAATAATTTTTTAATAAAAAACATAATGCTCTTTAACTCATTTATATTTTTTATTTTTCTAGCTTTAGTATTACCAATATACTACATTACACCTAGCAAGATGAAAAACTTGGTTTTGGTCTTAGCAAGTTATGTCTTCTATGGCTATTGGGATTATCGTTTTACGGCATTACTAGCAATATCTACAATTATTGACTTTACAGTTGGGCAGAAATTATATAAATGTCAAGAGTTAAAAAATCAGAAAAGATGGCTTTTGCTAAGTATGTTTAGCAACTTAGGTATCCTGGCAGTTTTTAAATATTATGGTTTCTTTGTTGAATCCTTTGCTCCTTTAGCTTCTATTTTTGGAGGAAATTTAGACTATTTGCACTTGAATATAATCCTTCCTGTTGGGATTTCTTTTTATACATTTCAAACAATGTCCTATACTATAGATATTTATAGAGGCAGATTGACTCCTACAAAAAAGTTTATTGATTTTGCTGTATTTGTTTCCTTCTTTCCACAATTGGTTGCAGGACCTATAGAGCGCGCAACAAACCTTTTACCTCAAATTGTAAAACGGCCAATGCCAAGCAAATCTCAGATAGAAAAAGGTGTAGTGCTCATTATAACAGGCTTATTTAAAAAAGTAATGATTGGCGATGCTGCAGGTAGAATTGTAGATAATATTTTTTCACAACCAGATATTTATAAATCACCAGAATTATTAGCAGCTTTAGTGTTATTCTCAATACAAATTTACGCTGATTTCTCTGGTTATACTAGTATTGCAAGAGGAACAGCTAAGCTTTTGGGAATTGAACTAATGAAGAATTTTGAACAGCCTTATTTGTCACAAAATATTACAGAGTTTTGGCGTCGTTGGCACATTTCTCTATCTTCTTGGCTAAAAGATTATTTATATATCTCTTTAGGTGGAAACAGAAAGGGTATGAAAAGAACCTATATAAATTTAATGATAACAATGCTTTTAGGTGGTTTGTGGCACGGGGCTAGTTGGAATTTTATTATATGGGGTGCTTTACATGGTGTTTATTTAGTGATTCATAAATTAGTGTCGGATAAGAAAAAAGTGAAATATGGTTATAGATATTCAGGTTTATTAAGTTTATTCAAATACCTGTTTAATGTTAGTCTAACTTTTTTTCTAGTTCTATTTGCTTGGCTCTTTTTTAGATCACCAGATTTTTCAACGGCTACAACTTTTATAATGAAAATGATTTATTGGGAATCTAGTGCTTTTACTATGAAATTTTTTATTATAACTATATCATTTACTTTTGTTATGATATTATTTGATATTTTCGAATATTATACAAAACGTCATACCTTTATTTTAACAATTAAAAATAAAGGTATTGTTATGGGTATTTTAGTTGTAATGTTATTAGCTAGTTGTTTATTTATGTTTCAGAATGAAGCATTACCATTTATTTATTTTCAGTTCTAATGATTTTTAAAATATTAAAGTTATTCATTGGTTTTATTTTTGCTATAGCATTAAGCTTAGTTCTTCTTGAATTATTTATCCAAAAAGCTGAAATTGAAACATTTTCTACAACTGACTTTGATTCACACATTGGCAGAATAAAAAGAACTAATATGAATTTCACCCTTTTTAATGAAGGTTTTTCTATGGGACAGTATAATAATAATTCCATTTTAGGCCCAGATTGTTCAATTGAAAAGAAAACAGGAGTCTTTAGGATTGCAATACTAGGAGATTCTTATGTTGAAAGTTTTCAAGTATTTAGGCGAGACCAGTTTATTTCAATAATGGAAAAACAACTATCTAAAAACTTTGATGAATCAGTAGAAGTATTAAATTTTGGACGTAGTGGCTTTGATTTAGCCGATATGTTTGCGTATCAGCAAAATTTTGTTAATCAATTCAAGCCGGATCTAATACTCTATTTTTTAAGCTCAAATGATTTAATTTGTAAACAGACAGATTTGTTAGTACCTAAGGTTATCTTTAGAGATAACGAATTAATTGTCACAAATGATTTGTTTCCACAAAAATATTTACAGACATATAATAAAACAAAGTTGCTTACTCAAAATTCAATAACGATGCAAATGTTGAACAGTGCAAGAAAATTAATTTTGGCTGGTAAGTTTTGGCCTAAAATGTTAGGTAAATTTTATGTAAACTTTAAAGAACCACCAATATCTAATAATATTACAAAACAACTACCTCCATTGGCTTTTGCAATTCAAGACAATTTTTCTTCAAATACTATTGTGGTAAACAGAGGAAATAATCAATTATCTAAAGAGTTTATGTTCGGTTTAGAAAAGAATAAGATTCCTTTTGTTAGTTTAAGAGATACATTAACCGTTTTAAAACAAAAAGGGATTGACCCATATTATTGGGTAGTTACAAATACTAAGGGTCATTGGAATCATATGGGGCACAAAGCAATTGGATATTACCTTTCTGAAAAACTATCTAAATTATTAATAAATTAATGGATTTTACAATAGAAACTTACATTAGCTTATTAAAACAATTGATATCTTCCAAATATAAATTTGATACATTTAGAGACTATTTGGAACAGTCAAGTGAAAAAGCCGTGATACTAAGGCATGATGTAGATTTATTACCCCAAAATTCATTGCGATTTGCCAAAATTCAATCAAATTTGGGGATTAAAGGAACTTATTATTTTAGGGCAGTGCCAGAATCTTGGGACGAAGATATTATAAAGGAAATTGAAGCATTAGGTCATGAAGTAGGTTATCATTACGAAAATATGGATACTAGTAATGGAGATGTTGATAAGGCTTGGGATGATTTTAGATATCATTTAGATAAACTTCGGAAGCTGGTAGAGGTGAAAACCATTTGTATGCATGGGAGCCCTCGTTCAAAATTTGATAATAAAGAAATTTGGAACAAATACGATTACAGAAGTTTAGACATTATTGGAGAACCTTATTACGATGTTAATTTTGATGAGGTATTTTACCTTACCGATACTGGTCGTCGATGGGATGGTTGGAAAACATCTGTTCGTGATAAAGTTTCACAACAGATGAATTGGATCAAACAAGACTTGGTATATCATTCAACCGATGATATAATTTCAGCATTAAATAATAACCAATTACCAAATAAAATAATGTTTACCATGCATCCTCAAAGGTGGTCTGAAGGAGGTATTCCCTGGTTTAAAGAGTTAATATTGCAAACGATTAAAAATGAAATTAAAAAAAAAATGATTTTGAGAAATTAATAAATAAAAACTTATTTTTTTTAAATTTTAATTTCATACATGTATCTCCTCATATTCCAAGTTATTTGATGCTTTGTTAAACTTAGCTTGTGAAAAAAGACTATATCAAACTGAATTTTTTTACTTTATAGCCACTTTATAATATTTTAATCAAAAGGGGAGAGTGCCTATCCCTAGATTGTAATTATTAACATTGGTTTGTGTAAAGAATAAGTTTTTTTGATATTTTTAAGAGTATTATAAAGAAATTATTGCTTCAGTTTTTATAGCAGTAATTGAGTCATCTCATCAATTCATTGATTGATTTTGTTTATGAGTTTTAAATAAAAATATTCATTACGATTAATTGTGTATATTTGATTATTAATTATAGTTCCCTAAACTATGGATGTATTACTGATTCAGAATGATCAAGATTTAATTTTTAAGTCAAAACCTACTAAAAGTGTATCAAAAGAAATAGAAACACAAAATAACTTTGCTTCCAATATAGCTAAAAGCGAAATTGCCAGTAATCCCAGGTTGTTAAAGTTTATTAAGCTTTATTTTGACCTTTCAAGCAATAATTACTTAACGTCTAATTCAGATCAAATTAATTTAGAAAAGTTAGTATTTGGTAAGTTCTCCTCAATACTTAATTTGAAAAAAGTTAACGACATTCGTTACATAAATAAATTTTTTGAAACTGTTAATATAATTCTTCCAAAATCCGGTTTATATCTTGGTAAGGTTGTAACTTACCCAAACAGAAGATCTGCCATATTAAATAAATACCCTCCAATACTTAATAAATTATTATACTTTATTGATTATATTTTTTCTAGAGTAGTACCAAAGCTCCCAATTTTAAAAAAAATATATTTCTATCTAACCAATGGTAGAGGAAGGGTGATTTCAAGAGCAGAAACGTTCGGTAGGCTGTATTCGTGTGGTTTTGAAATAATTGACGAAATATCAATAAATCATTCTCTTTTTTTCGTAGCAAAAAAAGTCAAAGACCCATGCTATGACAATAACCCAACTTATGCTCCAATAATAAGTTTAAATAGAATTGGGAAAAATGGTAAAATATTTAAAGTATATAAGTTAAGAACAATGCACCCTTTTTCTGAGTATCTTCAGGAGTATGTTTACAACAAGAATCAATTAAAAGAAGGAGGTAAAATAAAAAACGATTTTAGGATTTCACCTGAAGGTAGAATCTTCAGAAAATTTTGGATTGATGAGTTACCAATGTTTATTAATTTTTTTAAGGGAGAAATGAAACTAGTAGGCGTAAGACCATTGAGTGAACACTACTACTCTTTATATACAAAGGAGCTTCAAATATTAAGAACAAAAACAAAGCCAGGTTTAATACCACCATTTTATGTAGATATGCCAACAACTTTAGAAGAAATTATGGCTTCAGAAATAAAGTATTTAAAAGCATACAAAAAAAGACCTTATTACACTGACTTTATTTACTTTTTTAAATCACTTTATAATATTTTGATAAAAAATAAAAGAAGTAGTTAAACAAAACTCCAAACTATAAACTATAAAAAAAATATTATTTAGTATTAATACTTAAATATTCGTTTTTTTAATAAAAAAATTATTTTTTTATTTTACCTAATTATCTAAAAATTCAAACGAATTAGTGCCCTTTTTTACAACAAAATTCAGTAATTATTCAATAAGTAATTTTTTTGTAAAGTATTTTAATAAAGCCAAATAAATGAAATGTATCTAAACAAAAAAAAACATTATGCTAATAAAAAAATTAGTTTAATATCACTAATTTTGTGTTTGATTTTAGACATTAAATATTCAAATTAAAAAATAAACTCATGAATCGTCACAATTTTTTTCTAATATTAATAGGATCCTTATTTTTTTTTAGTTCATGTGTATCAAAAAAAGAACTTCTATATTTACAAGATATTCAAAACTACAATAATAGTCAAGTAATTTCTTCTCAAAATATTTTACAAGAAAATGATATTTTAAAAATTGATGTCACTTCTCTAGAGATGAACGCTTCGATTCCTTTCAACAGGAGCTCTATTTCCAATGGGTTTGGGAATAATTTACAGTTGTTGCAAATTAGTGGATATCTTGTGTCTCCAAAAAAAACTATTAACTTTCCTATCCTAGGAGAAATTTCTGTTGAAGGAAAAACTATTATAGATTTAGAAAAATATTTGAAAGAAATTTTAAAATCTGAGGGTCATTTAATTAATCCCAATGTAACGGTTCGTTTATTGAATTCAAAGGTGACAATTTTAGGTGAGGTAAATCGACCAGGAACGTACACATTTACTGAAAAAAATATTAGCCTTTTACAGGCAATAGGTTTAGCTGGTGATTTGACTATAGATGGAAATCGTATTGATGTTGTACTAATAAGAGAATCTGATGGACAAAGAACAACGACAAAACTTGATTTAACCAGTTCAAGTTTTTTAATTAGCTCTTACCAATATATTCAACCCAATGATGTAATAATTGTAAACCCTAACTTAAAAAAAGTTACAAGTGCCGGATTGATTGGAAACATTTCTACATTCTTAAGTATAGCTAGTATTCTTCTAAGTACAATAATCCTTATTAAATAATTATGAAAAATAATAATTTTGAAAATTTTTTAAATCAAGAAGAAGATGGTTTAAATCTTAAAAAAGAAATTTCTTATTACATATTTTTTTGGCCCTGGTTTTTATTAACAATAATTATGGCATTAGCTGGTTCCTATACTTACCTTCGTTATACACCAAATATTTACACAAGTAATGCTCAAATACAAATTACTAAATCTGATGCTTCTAGCTCTTTCCTATCTAATGAGGTGACATCTCTTTTTGGAACTCGAATAAACGTAGAAAATGATATTGCCGTAATCAAATCTCATCATATCTTAAGTCAGGTTGTAAAAAAATTAGATCTTCAAACTAGCGTATTACAAATTGGAAAAGTTAAGTCTAACTTAAAATATAAAAATTTACCATTTGAAATTACTTTTAATAATCCAAATTTAATGCAACGATGGGAGTTGGAAATTTCTGAGGAATCAATTCATATTTCAAATGATAATTTAGATTTTAAATTTAATAAAAATAAACAATTAGAAAATGATTTTTTTAATTTTAAAATAATTGATTCTAGTTTTTTTATAGATTCTAGGAAATACTTAATCACAAGAACTTCTCTAAACAATGCAACAACAATTCTAAAAAGTAGATTAGGCGCTGAAGTAAGTTCGAAAAATGGAGAAATCATTAATTTGAGTATTTCAGGCACCAATATAAATCGTAACAATGCTTCATTAAATACTTTAATTGAAGTGATTACAGCGGATAGAGTCGCTGATCAACGCCAACTATCCAATGCTTCTATTATTTTTATTAATAAGCGTTTAGGTATACTCAAAAACTCCATAGATTCTATTTCTAAAAAAACGATTGAATATCAAATAAAAAATAGTATTTATGATACTGAAATTCAAACTTCAAATACCTTATCAAACATTGTTTTAGAAAATAAAGCTGTTTTTGAATTAAAAATTCAATTAGAAATAGCAACCTCTCTGCTAGAACAATTAAAATCTCAACAAAATTTTGAAATTTTACCTGCTAATATAGGTATCGTTGATGCTAATGTTAATCAATTATTAGATTCTTACAACAAACTTGTTGTTGATCGTAATAATTTATTAATTAGCACAACTATAAACAGCCAACTTGTCCTAAACATAAATAAAAAATTAAATAGGCTTAGAAAGGCAAATCTTGATGGTATTGAACTCTACATTAAAAACTTGAAAGTTTCTTTGTCTAATTATCAAAAAGTAAACAAAGTATCTATGGGTAAAGTTTCTAGTCTTCCTGAGAAAGGATATGTTATAAGAACTTTTGCTAGAGAATTTAAGTTTGCTGAGGACCTCCTTGTATTCTTATCTCAACGAAAAGAGGAAGCTTCAATTAGCTATGTGTCTGTATTACCAAACTTAAAAGTTTTAAGTTACGGAATATCCAATAATACTCCAATTTCACCAAACAAAAATACTATTTATCTTGGTGGTTTAATTATGAGTTTAATGATACCAATAGTTATTCTTTATTTATTAAAAACCTTAGACACAAAAATCAATACTCGAGAAGATCTAGAAAAAGGGTTACCAAGTCTTACTATTTTGGGTGAGGTGCCTTTTGATGAAAATTATTCTTCTGAAAACGATGATCGAGGAATTATTGCAGAATCTATTCGTGTGATTCGATCGAGTATGAGTTTTTCACTCAATCAAAATAAACCTCAAGTCATCATTGCTACCTCTACGATAAAAGGAGAGGGTAAATCATTCGTATCCTATAATATTGCGCAAAGCTATAACGCACTGGGCAAAAAAGTAATTTTAATAGGAGCCGATTTACGAAATCCTCAGGTGCATACGATTTTGGGTATCGAACGTGGAAATTTAGGGCTTTCTACCTTTTTAAATGATGTGAACTATAATGATTTAGATAAGTTGATAGTAAAAGGAAAATCGATTGATGAAATTGATTATTTATTGTCTGGAGCTATTCCTCCAAACCCCTCAGAATTGTTGATGCGTACTCGAATGAAGGAATTGTTAGAAATTCTTAAATCTAGTTATGATCTTATTATTATTGACAGTGCACCTTTATTGCTAGTGAGTGATACCACACCATTATTATCTTTGTGTGACTTGGTGGTTTATGTGACAAGAGCTCAATACTCTGATAAGAATATATTTCCATTTATCAAAGAAATGCATAGTCGAGAAAATATGCCGCCTTTTGGAATGGTATTGAACGGTCTTATTGCTTCTGCATCTTCTTCTGGCTATGGCTATGGATATCGATACAGCTACAAATACCGTTATAGCTACACCTACAAGTATAACTATGGTTATGGCTATGGATATGGTAAAGATGAAGAATAATGAAATTTATAATTAATAGTATTGATATAAAAAAACCACCGCAGATCGGTGGTTTTTTATGAATGTTATTTTCTTAGGAAAATAATTTCAGTTGAAATTCTCGAATCGATTCCCATTGAACCCCTTGCTTTTTAGAAAGGCTTAAGTTTTTAAGTTTTATTAGATCATGAACACTATGGGCATCAGTAGCTACAAAATCATACAACCCTTCCCTCAGTAATTTTTCTGCTTTTTGTTTTACTTCTGGTCCATATTGTCCTAGAAGCGATAAGGCATTTAATTGAAAGTAGAACCCTTGATTTTTTAAATTTTGATACTCAGAAATGTCTTTGATCAGATGATAGCGTTCTGGATGGGCCAGTATTGGAGTGATATTTTTTTGACATAAGTTAAAACAAGCTGATTTCAACATCGTAGTTTGGCCAAAAAAATTAATTTCTACTAAAATATAAGTATCATTTAAGAGCAATAATGGTGAAGCTTGCTCAAGATTTTTCATAAAAACCTCATCTACCATATACTCAGCAGCATAGGAGTTAACTTTTGTCCTATTTTCAGGAACTTTATATTGTTTTAAAAGCTTAAATGCGTCTTTTACGGTTGTTGGAGTATTAGGGTACAATTCTTTATAAATGTGTGGTGTAGGAATAACACTTTTAATCCCTAGTTCATGGTAGGCATTTAGCATTTTAGTTGATGTGTCTACATCTTTGCTGCCGTCATCTATACCCGGCAACAAATGGTTGTGAATATCACAAAGTTCTTCAAATAAAGGTTTTTGATGTTTTTTGAAAAAACTGAACATTAACTTTTAAGTTTTTTCAAAATTACAATATATTCTCTAGGTATTGAAGTTTTTAAATATTTTTAAAAGTAGTATTAGGTTTGCTTGTGAAGTTTTAAATAAAAATTATTGTACATTTTATTAAAAGGATTAAATTAATTATAATGATACAAGAACGAAAACGATTGAGTTTTTGGTTGCTGTTGTGTAACCAAAAGGGTTGTAATATATTTGGGAAATCTATAAAAATAACCGATGATATTAATTGCTGATGGTGGCTCAACAAAAGCCGATTGGATTGCTTTAGATGCCAACAAAAATGAACTTTTTAGAGTAAGAACTTTGGGATTAAATCCAGCAGTAATTTCTTCAGAAGAATTAACCAACAGAATTGTGAATATGTTTCAACTCATTAATGTTAAAGATGAGGTGAGTCAAGTTTATTTTTATGGTGCTGGTTGTGGAACTCCTAATGCATGTGCTGTCTTAAAAGATGTAATGCAAGCCATCTTTACAAATGCTGCTATAGCTGTAGAAGAGGACATGTTAGCTGCTGTATATGCAGCCTCAGGAAAAAAACCTGCTTTAGTTTGTATTTTAGGAACAGGGTCTAATAGTTGTTATTACGATGGTCAAAATATGCAAATGCAAGTCCCTTCTTTGGGGTATGTTTTAATGGATGAAGCCAGTGGTAATTATTTTGGTAAAAGATTAATTAGAGACTATTTTTATGGAATGATGCCTAAATATATGGTGGACAGATTTGAAGCTGATTATGTACTTGATGCAGACACTATTAAGACAAACATATATAGAGCGCCAAATCCTAATATGTATTTAGCTTCTTTTGCAAAGTTTATGTTTGATTTTAAAGATGAGAAATATGTCAGAAGATTAATGAAAAAGGGATTTGAAAAATTCTTCAAGTATAGAATCTTACCGTATAACCCATCCGAGGACATGCCCATTTATTTTATAGGCTCTATTGCGCATTACTTTAAAGAAATATTAGATGATGTTGCCGAAAAGAATGGACTTAAAATATCAGGGGTTATTCAAAGACCCATAGATAATTTACTAGAATACCATAAACAGCATATTAATTAATATACTCCAAAAGTTGTTCAAGAAACATCCCTCTTGATCCTTTAATAAGAATATAACTTTTTTCTAAAGGAGTATCGGTGATACTTTTTATTAAAGACTCTAGAGTCAAGTGTTTTTCTACTGCCGAGGTTTTACTGTAATGTTGACCAACAAAAACACATCGGTTAAAACCTAGTGTATCACAAAGATTAACGATATTTTGATGTTCATGTTCAGTATCTTCTCCTAATTCAAACATATCACCCAAAATCACAATTTTATTTTTATGATTTATTGCCTTGAAATTTTCTAGCGCTAAACGCGTACTTGTAGGATTTGCATTGTAGGCATCCATTACAACAGTATTCGTTTTCTTTTCTATAACCTGAGACCTATTATTTGTTGGTTTGTAATTACTGATCCCTGTAATTATGTTTTTTTTAGAGATGTTATAGTATTCTCCAATTGAAATGGCAGCCTTAAGGTTATTTAAATTATAGATTCCAATGAGTTGTGTATCAATAATTTCATTGTTGTAGTTTAGAGCTAATAAGGGCTGAGTAGAAGAGATGCTAATAGAAGAGTTTAATGAAATTCTCTCCATAGTGTTGGTCAATTCTAATTGTTTGGCATCATTAGCATCTACAAAAGCTATTTTATTATTACTTTTAAGGTAGGTATACAATTCTGATTTTCCTTTAATCACTCCTTCAATTCCTCCAAAACCCTCTAGATGTGCTTTACCAAAATTTGTAATATAACCAACATCAGGCTCACAAATAGAGCATAAGAATTCTATCTCTTTTTGATGATTTGCACCCATTTCTACAATTCCAATCTCAGTTTCATTGGTAAATGATAAAAGTGTTAACGGTACGCCGATATGATTATTTAGATTCCCTTTTGTTGCTCCAGTATTAAATTGGGTTTTTAAAACAGCATGAATGAGTTCTTTTGTTGTGGTTTTTCCATTGCTACCAGTAATACCTAGAATAGGAATATTAAGTTGTCTACGATGATAATTTGCTAGTTTCTGAAGGGTTTCTAAAACATTGTTTACTAAAATAGTTTTTCCTTTAATTTGATAATTAATATCATCAATTACAGCATATTTAGCACCTTTTTGAATGGCTTTTTCTGCAAATTTATTTCCATTAAAATGATCACCTTTAAGCGAAAAGAAAATAGCACCTCTCTTAATAGCTCTGGTATCAGTGGTGATAAGATAGTTACTTGAATAAATTTGATATAACGCTTCAATATTCATGCTTAAATATAAAAAAAAATCCTCATTGAGTAGAATTCAATGAGGATTTATAATTTTTTGTGTTGATTTATCTTGATGGGTTTCTTGCGGTTCTTTTTCCACTATTTAGGTTACCCATGACGTCAGTAGCACATCTAAAACCAATGTAATTTGTAGACATATACTCAGGTAAATATCTTCTTTGAGCTGGATCTAGCCAATACTCTCTGTCTTGCCAAGACCCTCCTTTATGAACTCTGGTTTTATTACTAATTAACGTAGTTCTCTTTTTGATATCATATTTATCAAGTTTACCTGTATTTTCGTCTTTAGCATTGATTGGAGAATTATACATTCTTGATTTGTTGGTAAATTGATCATCCTCTAAATCAAATAAACGATTTGATAATTTATCACCATCATTCTTATCTGTATTATCAGAAACAGAATAGTTGGTTCTCATGAAGACATCATTCATCGTCACAGGTACATATTTAATTTCACCAGGTAAATTAGAAACTACCACTTTTCCATTAGGTAATGTATCATAAGAAACCATTGCTTGATTAGATTCACCAATAATTACTACTTGACCAGTTGAATCTATTAATTTTTTTCTGAAGTTATTACCTCTATAGAAATTAAAATCATTGGCCTCACTGTCTATGATAGGTCGGTATACATCAGCAACCCATTCTGCCACGTTTCCAGACATGTCATAAAGGCCATATCCATTAGGTGGATAAGATCTTACAGAAATAGGTATGTCTGATCCATCTTCAGACCATCCAGATAAACCACTGTAGTTTCCTTTACTTTGTTTAAAGTTTGCTAACTGACTTCCTTTGTATCGGTTTGATTTCTCTCTAGTATACTTACCATCCCAAGCAAATTTCTTTCTACCTCTAATGTTATTGTATTCTCTGTTTTCAGTATTTGCTTTAGCAGCGTATTCCCATTCAACTTCAGTAGGCAATCTGAATTTTTGTGATAAAATTCCATCAAGAGAAGTTACTTGTCTTCCAGTAAATGTACCTTTTTCTGGTCTCGGTGCTCCTCTCTTTCTTAATTTATTATCAGGTAAACCTCTCTTATATACAGTAGAATCACCATCAAATAATTTATAAGGATTTTCTAAATATAAATCGGTGTCAAAAAAGTTTCGTATGGTATCATTTGCTAATACATTAGATAAAACCCCCTTGTCTATTAAATTTTTAAGATTTACAGCACTTGTTCTCCACTTACAATATTGAACAGCTTGCAACCAACTCACGCCTACAACAGGATAATCAGAATATGCAGGATGTCTCAGATAACTTTCAGATAAGAGTTCGGTATTTCCTAAACTGCTTCTCCAAACAAGCGTATCAGGTAGTGCTGAAGCATAAATATTTTTATATTTTTCTTCTTCTGGAGGAAATACTTCTTTAGTTACCTGAAGGTATAATAAATACTCAGAGTTCGTTACTTCTGTTTCGTCCAAATAAAATGATCGTACGTGCATTTTTTGAGGTGTAGTATTCCAATCGAACATTACATCGTCTTGCACTTGCCCCATAACAAATGAACCTCCTTCAATTCCAACCATTCCATCAGGTGTTTTCTGACCTTGAAATGAAGTTCCTTTGATATAACTACCAAATTTAGGATCGTTAAAATTCCAACCTGTTAACGAAGATGTACTTTTATTGGTCGAATTACAATTGTATAGTAAAATACTACTGAGTAAAAGAAGGGTTATTCTAGAATAGTTCTTCATATATAATATAAAATATTAGGATTCTAATTTTTTTTGGCAATTTACAATAAAATTATTTTCATACAAGATGTTTTATAAATTTATATGATTGTAAATTGTTAATGTTATAAAGATAACGCAACACTTTTTCTTATATTATGATTTAACAATTTTTAACACAAAATATATCCATATTATTTGCGTTCTTTGAAGAATGATTGCATTGAAAAAACATATAATTTTAAAGATTTTATTCATTTTATGTTCCGTTGTAGGTTACGGACAAGTTACAAACTCAGTATTAGCCAATGGGAATTGGTATAAGTTTGCAACAGACACTACAGGAGTTTTTAAAATTGATAAATCTTTTTTACAACAGCTAGGAATTTCAACAAATAACTTAAATCCAAAAAAAATTCATATTTATGGAAACGGAGGTCAATTACTCCCCGAATTAAATGCAGATTTTAGGTATGATGATTTGCAAGAGAATGCTATTTTCATTGAGGGTGAAGAAGATAATTCTTTTGATTCTAATGATTACATTCTATTTTATGCCAAAGGACCCCACAGCTGGGAAGTAAATCCCGCTCAAGGAACGGTAAATCATATACAAAATATATACTCAGACAAATCTTATTATTTTATGACCATTAATGAAGATGATGGAAAGAGAATACAAAATTCTTCTCCTGTTATTGGTTCTGCTAGCACTCAGATTACTACCTTTAATGATTACGTTTTTTATGAAAAGGAAACTATTAATCTTTTTGCCGCGGGTAAAAAATGGCTTGGAGAAGATTTTAGTGTAGATAATGAGTTATCACTTGAAATACCATTCCCAAATATAGTGATAACTGAGCCCGTAAACATAAAAGTTAGAGCAGTGGCTGTATCTGAATTAACTTCTTCAATGCAAGTTAAGGTAAACTCTCAAGATCTTTTTAATCTCAATTTTAGTGCGAGTACAAGTTCTGGTGATCTAGCATCAGAAAGAACACAGAGTGCAAATCAATTAATTTCATCTTCTACTATTGAGTTTAATTTAAATTACAATAATGGTGGAAATCCATCGGCAAGGGCTTATTTAGATTATATTGAAGTATCAGGAAAAAAAGAATTAACAGCAAACGATTTTCAGTTTTCTTTTCGAAGTTTTGAAGCTGCAAATACAGCAGGAATAGTCGAATATCAGATTCAAAATTCACAAAATATATTTCAGATTTGGGATGTAACAGACCCAATCAATGCAACTAATATAAATAATGAATCAACTTCAGGACCTTTTTCTTTTAAAGCAAATTCTGGAGTGTTGCAAGAATATATTGTAGTGCATCAAGATGATTATTACACCCCAGAAATCCTATCCAACTCTAAAATTAAAAATCAAAATGTACATGCAATAAAAGATATCAACTACCTACTAATTACCACCGATGAATTTGAATCACAAGCTCAGAGAATAGTAGACTATCATATAGAAAACTCAGGATTAACAGCAAAAGTTGTTAATTTAGATGAGATTTATAATGAATTCTCCTCTGGTAGTAGAGATATTACAGGAATTAGAGATTTTATCAAACATGTTTACGAATTAAATTCAACAGATGATGATCAATTGAAATATGTTTGTTTTTTTGGAGATGCATCCTATGATTATAAAGATAGAATTATTGGAAACAATAATATTGTTCCAGTTTACCTCGCAACTGACAGTTACAGTTTAGCAGAATCATATGTTACAGATGATTTTTTTGGGATGCTTGAAGAATCTGAGGGAACAATGTCTGGAGCACATACCATGGAAATTGCAACCGGAAGAATCCCTGTTTCTTCTCAGCAACAGGCAAAAGATGTAGTGGATAAAATCTTAAGAGATTATAATGTTGATTCATTTGGAGATTGGAGAAATTCAATAACTTTACTAGCCGATGATATTGACGTTCTTTCTGATCAACCTATACAACGTGGAGTAGAGACCATTGCTGATGATATTAAAGCCATTAAACCAATTTTTAATATCAATAAAATATATGCAGATGCCTATGTGCAACAAAACTCTTCAGGAGGAGAACGCTATCCAGATGTAAAAGAGGCAATTACAACAGCTATAGAATCAGGTACTCTAGTTTTTGATTATTTTGGACACGGTGGTGAAGATGGTTTTGCATCAGAAAGATTTTTTGACATCCCTCAAGTTAAAGGACTTAATAATGAAAACACCTTACCGCTTTTCATAACTATTACATGTGAGTTTTCAAGATTTGATAATCCGATAAGAATTTCAGCTGGAGAAAATGTATTTTGGAATGCCTCCGGAGGCGCAGTTTCTATGATTTCAACCACAAGAGAGGTTTTTATCAGTACCGGTCAAGCCTTCAATAAAAGACTAATTGCTACTTTATTAGAATTTAATGATGAAGATTTAACCATAGCAGAATCTTTGGTGAAAACAAAAAATAATTACAATAGGGAGCAAAAGTTTTTTATTTATTATTTTGGAGATCCTGTTAAAAAATTAGCAATTCCTAAGCCAAATATTAAAATCACAAAAATGAATGGTGTAGACATTACTCAATCAATAGATACGCTCAAAGCCTTATCTAAAGTTCGTTTTGAAGGGGTTGTTACTGATAATTTGAACACTGTTTTAACTGATTTTAATGGTAGTTTATCTACTACTGTATATGATAAGCCTATTGATAAATCAACCTTAGATAATGATAATTTTGGTGTTGTTGAAGTTTTTGATTCTCAAGAAAGTAAACTATTTAGAGGATTGGCAACTGTAGAAAATGGAAATTTTAATTTCGAATTTATAGTACCAAGAGATGTGAAAATTGCTTATGGAAAAGGAAAGTTAAGTTTTTATGCTACTGATCAAATACTTGATAAAGCAGGTTACAATGCCGATGTAATTGTAGGCGGTATTAATGAGAATGCTCCAGAAGATACAGTTGGTCCTGAAATTCAATTATTTATGAATGATGAATCTTTTTTAGATGGAGCAAACACGAATGCGTCACCAAATTTAATTGCAAAATTATTTGATTTGAGCGGTATTAATACCTCAATTACTGCTGTAGATCATGATATTGTTGGAGTTTTAGATGGAGATGAATCTAATCCAATAATCTTAAATGACTTTTATCAAACAGAATTAGATGACTTTACTCGGGGTAAGGTAGTTTATCGACTACGAAATTTATCTGTAGGTCCTCATACCCTTAAACTCAAGGCTTGGGATACCTACAACAATTCTTCAGAAGCAATGCTGAATTTTGTAGTTGTTAGTGATAATAGTGTAACCTTAGATAATGTTTTAAATTATCCTAATCCATTTGTAAATTATACCGAGTTTTGGTTTAACCACAACAAACCCAACGAACCTCTTGAAGTTCAGGTTCAAATTTTTACAGTTTCAGGAAAATTAGTAAAAACTATTAATCAGTTGGTTCAAACAACAGGTAATTTATCTAGAAATATTTCATGGAATGGTTTAGATGATTTTGGAAATAAGTTAGGAAAAGGAGTTTATATTTATAAATTAAAAGTAACATCAACAACAAGTAATATATCGTCAGAAAAGTATGAAAAGCTAGTCATATTATAATTTATTACGATATTTACGTTTTAATAAGAAAAGTAAATCAAAGACATGAGAAAAATAGGGATAGTATTAATTATTTGTATTTTAAGTAATATTGGAGTTTCAGCACAAAACGGAGGCATTACAACAGCAACACCATTTTTATTAATTATACCTGATGCTAGGGCAGGAGCAATGGGTGATGTTGGGGTATCTACATCAGCAGATGCAAGCTCTCTGTTTCACAATCCATCTAAAATTGCATTTAGTGGGCAAGAAGTGATGATCGGAATCAATTACTCTCCATGGTTAAGAAATTTAACTGATGATATTTTTATTGGGAGTGCCTCATACATCAAAAGAATTAATGAAAACGCTGCATGGGGAACCGAATTTAGATATTTTTCTTTGGGTCAAGTAGATTTAACTGATAATGTTGGAAATCCAACAGGTACTATTAACCCGAATGAATTTGCACTTTCAGGAACCTACGCATTAAAATTGAGTGAAACGTTTTCTATGGGGGTTAGTGGTCGTTACTTTAGATCCAATTTAGCCTTCACAGGAACAAATTCAACCCTACAACCTATTAACTCGTTTGCTGTAGATGTTTCTGGTTATTATCAATCCTACGAGAAAAATTATGGAAATTTTGATGGACGTTATAGAATTGGTTTTAATATTGCTAATATTGGTCCAAAAGTATCTTATGTTCCCGGAGAAGAGGATTTTATACCAGCAAATTTAAAATTTGGTGGAGGATTTGACTTTATTTTAGATGCATATAATACCTTAAGTATAAACACAGAGTTTACAAAACTTTTAGTCCCATCTCCACAAGAAGATGGTTCTGATCAAGAAAAAGGATTTATATCAGGTATTTTTAGCTCATTTGGTGATGCAGAGGGAGGTTTTAGTGAAGAGTTAGAAGAAGTTACTTATGCTCTAGGTGCAGAATATCTTTATAATGATGCCTTTGCCCTACGTTTAGGATACTTTCATGAAAGTGAAAATAAAGGAAATAGAAAATTTTTCACTATGGGAGCTGGATTTAAAACGAATGCTTTGAATGTAGACTTATCGTATTTAATTAATTCTTCTGATGTAAATAATCCATTAGAAAACTCGCTTCGTTTTTCTTTATCCTTTGATTTAGGAGAAATCTATTATGATTATTAAGATCAATCCATTCTTAATATAACATATAATTTATGAAGGAAATTAATACAGGAACTTCGGCTTTTCTATTTCAAGATATTAATGAGTTATCTGATGTTGACAAAAATTTAATGCAAGCCGCTATAAAGGCTTCAAGGAATGCCTATGCTCCTTACTCTGGGTTCAGCGTTGGTGCAGCACTTCTAATGGAGGATGACACTATCATCATAGGAAATAATCAAGAAAATGCAGCTTACCCCTCTGGCATGTGTGCTGAGCGCGTGGCGATTTGGAAAGCAGGTTCTTCATATCCAAATAAAAAAGTAAAAAAAATTGCCATTACAGCTGTCTCCTCAAACAAACAACTAGATAAGCCAGTTGGTCCCTGTGGAGCATGTAGACAAACCTTACTGGAGTATGAAGTTAATCAAAAAGAGGATATGGAAATTTTGTTTATGGGTGAAATAGGTAACGTTGTGAAAGCTAATTCTATTGCATCCTTATTGCCTTTTTCATTTGATAGTTCATATCTGTAATTTTAGAATAAAATAGAGTAGTGATGTTTGAACATCGTAAAAACTACTCCAATTAAAAGTTATAAGCAATTAATAATTAGTTTCTTTGTATTTGAAATAATTTAAACTTCATGATATCTTCAACCATAACAGGAACTGGATCTTATATTCCAGAAATTAAAAAAGAAAATAAACAGTTTTTAGAAAATTTTTTTTTGAATGCTGATGGTACAGAAATACCAAATGAAAACGAAGTTATTATTGAAAAATTTAAAGCCATCACAGGAATCGTTGAAAGAAGATATGCACCATCTAAATACAATACCTCAGACTTAGGTTTTTTCGCAGCTCAAAAAGCGATTGAAGATGCAGCTATTAATCCAGAGGAATTAGATTATATTATTTTGGCTCATAATTTTGGAGATGTTAAATCTACAGCGATACAAAGTGATTTATTACCAAGTTTAGCCACAAGAGTAAAGTATAGGTTGGGTATTAAAAACCCTAATTGTGTTGCTTATGACATTTTATTTGGTTGTCCTGGTTGGGTAGAAGGTGTTATTCAAGCTCAAGCATTCATAAAGGCAGGAATTGCAAAAAAAATATTAGTTATTGGAGCAGAAACTTTATCTAGAGTAGTAGACAAATACGATAGAGATTCAATGATTTATAGTGATGGAGCAGGAGCATGTATCGTTGAAAAAAATAATGGCCAAGATGCTGGAATTTTAAGTCATGCTTCACAAACTTTTAGTGAAGAAGAGGCCTATCATTTGTTTTTTGGAAAATCATACCAAACTCAAGAAGATCCTGATGTTCGTTACATAAAAATGCATGGAAGAAAGATTTATGAATTTGCTTTAAATCATGTACCTGCGGCTATGAAAACGGCTTTGGATAAGACTGGAATTGATATTAGTGATGTTAAGAAAATATTTATTCATCAAGCTAATGAAAAGATGGATGAAGCCATCATTAAACGTTTTTTCAGGTTGTATAAAACACCAGTGCCTGAGGGAGTTATGCCAATGAGTATTCATAAATTAGGAAATAGTTCTGTGGCCACTGTACCTACATTATTAGATTTAGTAATAAAAGGTAATCTAGAAAACCAATCTATTGAAAAAGGTGATATCATCATTTTGGCATCAGTTGGAGCTGGTATGAACATAAATGCAATAGTCTATCGGTATTAATTTGTGAAATTTTATAAACACAAAGCTTTTATTTATAAATTGAAGTACTATTTTTGCACATGCAACAACACCAGGTACTTATTTTAGATTTTGGATCGCAATACACTCAATTAATTGCGAGAAGAGTAAGAGAGTTGAATATTTATTGTGAAATTCACCCTTACAACAAACAACCCGCAAACGCTAGTGAATTCAAAGCAGTTATCTTATCAGGAAGTCCATCCTCTGTTAGATCTGATCAAGCACCTCATCCTGATTTGTCAGAAATTAGAGGAAAAAAACCAATGCTAGCGGTTTGTTATGGAGCACAATATTTAGCACATTTTTCTGGAGGTGAAGTAGCACCCTCAAATACAAGAGAATATGGAAGAGCCAATTTGTCTTTTATCAAAGACAATGAAATATTTTTCTCTGAAATCTCTGAAGGAAGTCAAGTTTGGATGAGCCATTCAGACACAATTAAAACATTACCAACAAATGCAGTTCATTTGGCAAGTACGTCAGATGTAAAGAATGCAGCTTTTAGAATTGATGGTGAAGATACTTTTGCAATTCAGTTTCACCCTGAGGTCTATCATTCTTCTGATGGTAAGCAATTACTTGAAAACTTTTTAGTAAAAATTGCAGGTGTAGCACAAACTTGGACTCCAAATTCATTTGTAGAAACAACAGTAGCCAAAATAAAGGAAACAGTAGGAGACGATAAGGTAGTTTTAGGATTATCAGGTGGTGTAGATTCCTCTGTAGCAGCAGTTTTATTACACAAAGCCATTGGTAAAAATCTGTATTGTATTTTTGTGAATAATGGATTATTGAGAAAAAATGAGTTTGAAAGTGTACTCAATCAATACGAAGGCATGGGATTAAACGTTAAAGGTGTAGATGCATCGGCACGTTTTTTGACTGCTTTAAAAGGATTATCTGATCCAGAGAAAAAAAGGAAAGCTATTGGAAATGCCTTTATTGAAGTTTTTGATGATGAAGCTCATAAAATAGAAAATGTAAAATGGTTAGCGCAAGGAACTATTTATCCGGATGTTATAGAATCAGTATCTGTAAATGGAGGTCCATCAGCAACCATTAAAAGCCATCATAATGTAGGAGGGTTGCCAGATTTTATGAAATTAAAAATTGTGGAACCTTTGCGAATGATTTTTAAAGATGAGGTAAGAAGAGTAGGAGCTTCTATGGGAATTGATCCTGAGTTATTGGGAAGACACCCTTTTCCCGGTCCAGGATTAGCGATTAGAATATTGGGAGACATCACCCCAGAAAAAGTAGCTATTCTTCAAGAGGTTGACGCTATTTTTATTGATGGATTAAAAGAGAGTGGTTTATATGATAAAGTATGGCAAGCTGGCGCAATATTATTACCTATAAATTCTGTTGGGGTTATGGGAGACGAGAGAACTTATGAAAAAGTAGTTGCGTTAAGAGCTGTAGAAAGTACTGATGGGATGACAGCTGATTGGGTTAATTTACCCTATGAATTTTTACAAAAGACATCAAATCAGATTATAAATAAAGTAAAAGGTGTGAACAGAGTAGTTTATGACATCAGTTCAAAACCACCAGCAACAATTGAATGGGAGTAAACTTATGAGAAAATTTAAAATCTTTATTATCTTATTTTTTGTAGTGATTGCATCTTCTTGTGGTCAACAAAAAAAATATATTTCCTATACCGTCAAAAAAGGTGAAACCATAAAAGGCATTGCAAAACGTTTAGGGATTAAAACTAAAGATTTATTAATTTTAAACCCAGATATAGGCAGAAAACCAGTTCCTGAAACATTAATTATTATTCCTAATAACGAGTATCAGCAAATTGAGGAGACTGCCATTTCTGTTGAAAATAATAATTCAATAATCGTTTCAGAAGAGATACCTAATGATGAAGAAGAAATAATAAACGATTTTATTCTTCATAAAGTTGAAAAGGGCGATACTTTTTATAATTTAACTCGGGCTTACAATGTTTCAAAAGATCAATTAAACCAATTAAATCCCTCAATAGATTCGCATGGGCTCCAATTTGATATGTTATTAAAAATAAAACCAATTGAGGATGAAGATTTACTTGTATTGTATAGAGATACTATCCAAGAAAACGCCGTTGTTAAATTAGCTATGATGCTTCCTTTTAGAGCTATTGAATATGATACCATAGATCCTAAAGATATTTTCAAAACAAATAGGTTAGTTAATATTACTACAGATATTTATTTGGGTGCTTCTGTAGCCATAGATTCACTTAAAAAACTTGGAATAGATATAGAACTTTCTGTTTTTGATACTGGAAGAAAAGACACTAAATTAGATTCAATATTAGCGGTTACAGATTTTGATAATATTGATGCAATTATAGGTCCATTATATTCTGAAGAAGTTCCCAAGGTTGCCAATAGATCAGGTATTCCTGTTGTTTTTCCAGTGTATTCAAAAAATCAAACTCGTTTTTCTTCTTCAAAAATAATTAAAACTTTTGCAGATAGAGAGGTTCATCAAAAAGCTCTAATAGATCATGTTCTTGCAAATTATGCAAATGAAAATATTTTAATTATTGGTGACAGTTCAGCCACTTCCATTCGAAATAGTGATTTAATTAAATCCAAACTATTACAACATGATTCTATAAACGAGGCGCTAATCATATATCCTAACCAAGGATACATTAGGAAAGATTATATTATTAATGCTTTAAAACCTGATGTGGGTAATTGGGTAATTTTAGCTACTGATAAACGAGTTATTTCATCTGATGTAATTAATAGTTTGATCAGTCTGCCAGTTGAAGAACTTGAGGAAGAAGAGGGTGAAGAAGATAAAAAAAATGATAAAGAAAGTGACGAGCCAGAAATGCAAATTTTACCTGAAGATACTGTGATTAAGGTTTTTGGAATTTTTAAATCTTCTCAATTTGATAAAATAGATAATAATAAATTGGCTAAGCTGGGTTTTACATATACCAGTGATACTTTTACTGATAAAAATTCACCTGAGATTCAACTGTTTCACAGTCAGTATTTGAAGAAAAATTATGCCTATCCATCTTATTACGCTACTAAGGGTTTTGATATCCTATTCGATATTGGAATTCGACTAGCCTCCGGAAAAAAACTAAAAGAGACTTTTAAGGATGGTATATCCTTCAGATTAGAGAGTAAGTTTGAGTATAGCAAGAGTTTATTTAATACTTCCTCTAATAAAGGTATTTATATTATTAAGTATAATCCAGATTTAACTTTAACCAGAATCAAATAATTTAAATTCTAATGTAAAAAAAACTCCTGAAGATTCAGGAGTTTAAATTTAGTGAAGATTAAATTTTCTTCATCTGTTGTTTCATCATTTGCATTTGCTCTTTCAGCATGCCGTGTTTGTCAAGTTTCTTTGCTTCAGCCATTAGTGTAGTTGCCTCACGCTTTCTTCTTTTTGTCATAGCAATACCCGCTAATTGTAATTTTGCCATTGCCAAATCATGGTCCATAGCCAAACCTAATCTAACAGCTTTTCTTAAATACTTTTCAGCTTGCGTCATGTTTGTTTGAGAGAGCATGATTCCGTGTAAGTAATTGTAGTAACCTTCTTGTTTTTGTGTGAGTGCAGTACTTGGGTTCTTTATATAAGTCAACCACTTTTGTGCAGCTGGGAAATTTTGTTTTCTTAATTGTAAAAATGATAATAAAATAAATTCATTTTTAAAATATAATAAGATAAACATTCCTGTAAGGAATAAGATAGCGATACCATTACCAATGTGACCTTGCCAAAATTCAAAAACAGACCAAACTATGGTTAAAAAGGCTAAAGCTAATTTTATATTTTTATGAAACATATATTCTTTTTTTGTGAGTACTAAAGTACACTATTCTTTTATTTTTTGTAAAACTTTCTATGTTTAAACCATGCAAATACTCCCAATATACCAATGAAGCTTACAGAATAAAATACTGAATTAGGTGTAATTACTTGATCGCCACTTGCATAGGAATGCAATCCAGATAAATAGAAATTTACTCCAAAGTAGGTCATCATTATAGCTCCATAAGCTAAAATTGACCAAAGATTAAAAGTATATCTGCTCCTTAAACCAGGTATCAATCTCATGTGTAATACAAACGCATATACCATAATGGACACTAATGCCCAAGTTTCTTTTGGATCCCACCCCCAATAGCGTCCCCAACTTTCATTGGCCCACATACCTCCAAGGAAATTTCCTATGGTTAACATAATTAAACCGATAGTAATTGCCATTTCGTTTATGGTGGTAATTTCTTTAATATTCAAATCCATTTTTTTCTTATTCTTTTCAGTAGTGAAAATAGTTAAGAATAAAGCTACAATTCCTAATATCATTCCTAAAGAAAATGGACCATAGCTTGCAACAATAATAGAAACATGAACTAACAACCACCAAGAATTTAATACGGGTTGAAGATTTGCAATTTCTGGATCTAACCAGTTTTGATGTGCGAATGCTAAAATAACAGCAGTTAAGAAAGTAGTTGCTGCAATAGTTAATGATGATTTTCTTCCAAAGGCTAGACCAAATAGGATAGTAGCCCAAGCAACATAAATAATAGACTCGTAAGCATTACTCCATGGAGCATTTCCACTAATATACCAGCGACTTATCAACCCTAATACATGCAAACCAAATAAAAGAATGGTTATTCCAATCAAAAATTTCACAACCTGTCCAATCCATTTTTTGTCATTAAAAATTTGAAGAATCACAAAGAAGATTAGAAAAACACTTGTAAACCCATAATACTTCGCTAATCTCTTAAAAATCTGCAATTTATTATAGGTGATTTCTAAATCTATCTTTTTCTTATTAGGATATACATCCTTACCATAATTTTGTTGGAATTTTTTTATTCCTGTGAGTAGTTTATTAGCCTCTGTATAATTATTAGTTCTTTTTGCATCTTGTAATAACCGAATATAAATGGGTAAAGATTGTCTAACAAATAAAGAATCTTTTCCGATGTAGTTAGCTCTAGATCCCTCAGGGTAGGAAACCCATTTATTATTTTCATCATTTAATTTAGGATATATTCGTAACACACTAAGACTTAGTGCTTGAGAAAATAAATAGATTCTTCTATCAATTTTAATGATATCTTTTTCAAATTTGTTTTGAACATTTTTTTTCTGCGCCTCTAAAACATATTCACTAATTTTTGATTCAGTACCCTCATAAAAATCGGCAAGAGCTGCATGGGTAACATTTTTTTCAACCCCTATAATTTCTCTAATTTCGGTATTTCCTTTTTCTAGATAAATAAAAGGAACGTTAAACCAAAGGTTTGAATTTTCTATGATAGATAGAAAGACTTGGCTAGGTTCTATTCCATTAAAATCATCATTATGAAATACTTTTCGAACCAATTCAGAGGCAAAAGTATGTGCCGGTTTCATACGTCCACCAATGTCTTGAATAATGAGCGTATTAAACTCATCAGCATGCTTTAAATCAATCAAGTTGGCTTTTAATACAGAATCAATTTGTTGATCAGATATTTTAGTTAAATGATTTTTTTGAGTTTGAGCAATTCCATTAATACTTATAAAAAGTCCAATAAATAGCGTAAGCGCTGCTTTTTTCTTTTTAATTTTTTTCAATGTTTTCTTTAAGCTATCAAACCGTGTTCCTGGGGCAAAGAGAATAGAAATCATTCCAATGTATAATAAAGAATAGCCAATATAGCTGATTAGAGTTCCCCAAAAATCATGATTGACAGAAAGATGAGTTTGTTCTACTTCACCAGAGAGATCATAACTGGCTTGAAAAAACTTGAAGCCTTTGTGATCTAATATGTGATTCATATAAATTTTATAATCAAATGTTTCATCAGTATCTATTAAAGTTACTTCACTAGAAAAAGCGGATGCACTCTCTGATCCTGGATATTTATCTAATTGAAAATCATTTAGTTTAATCTCAAAAGGTGTTTTTAGCATTTGAGGGCCATAATCTATTCTGAAATTTAATCCATTCAAAGAAAATTGAGTAGGTCTTTGAGGAGCATATTTACCACCATATATTTCAATTTTTTTGGTTTCTTCGTCTACTGTTATGTCTAATAGTAATGCATCTAGTTTTGTGTCATCTTTTTTAGCACCTCTTACTGTTTTTAACTCTCCTTTCTTGACAGGTTCAGGAATTACAAATGGTAGTTCACCAATTCTATATAAAGACCTGAGTTGAAAATCTTGAATACTGTCTTTAACAATTGTTCCCTCAGCTCTATCGGCCATGCGCATCCAACTCCCATCGTTTAGCGTCTGAATTTTCAAGACCCCATCTTCTCTGAATAAGTTGATAGAACCGGAGTTGTTTGGAGCTTCAAAACCGACTAAAACACCATGAATATTTTGTAATTCTCCTTTTTTTATGTAATGCTCATGTCTCGATCCACTGCTAGATTCAACTATAAATAAAAATTCTTCTCCAGTTTCATTCTCTGAAAATTTTTCTTCTGCCCATGGAATGTATTTTGATAATTTAACAGAGAAAACCTGATCTTTAAATTCTTCATCTAAACTCCAGCTATTATCTCCCTTGGCTGAGAATAGGGTAGATTTATGAAATGTTTTTTGTACTTCATTATTGTCTACTACTAAATTTACATAAGTGGTTTCAGATAGGAATTCTTGTGTAGTTTCTCCCTCATTGATAAGCATTAAGCCTTCGTATCCTATATACCTTGTAATACCTGCTCCAATTAAAATTAGCAGAAATGATACATGAAATAGTAAGACAGGCCATTTTTCTTTTCTTAACAATCGATATCGAAAAATATTACCAAAAAAATTGATAATGAAAAATACCATAATAGCTTCAAACCACCAAGCATTATAAACTATTGCCTTAGCTGTTTGAGTCCCATAGTCATTTTCAATAAAAGTAGCAACTCCCATGGCTACAGAGTACACGATAAAAAGCACTGCAGTTAATCGTGTAGAGTAAAAAATATCGAATATTTTTTTCATCCTAAAAAGGCTTATAAATAAGTTGCAAATTTATGAATTATACAACAAAAATTCATTCATTTTCCTCTTTTTTAAAACTAAAAAAATGGTGTTAACTAAAGTTTAACAAGATTTTTTTTACTAGATCTAATCAGTTTATTTTGATTGATTAGCTATGCCACTTAATTTATTAGTTTTGGTGGACCTGGTGGTATTTGAGGCTCATAAACTTTATTTCCCTTTCTTTCTAAAAATTCTTTTTTTGCACCCTCAATTAATTTAGGGTTTTTATAAAAATCTAGCATAGTCATGGCTAATGATTTTGAGGCATATATCATCCCTTTATGTCCAATAGACATTCCTGTACACGCAACAACAGCCCATGAATGCCAAGGACCGTCTTTTGCTGCAGTGGTAACGCCTAATCTTACTACTGGAACAATTTGACTTACGTCACCCACATCAGTAGATCCTCCTTGGGCTGGAATTGTTGGCTTTATTGGTTTTATTTTACCGTCTATTCCCTTAAGTTCTTTTCCTGTTTCTTTAAGAATTGTATTTGCATATTTAATTTCATCACTTGAGTATTCTATCTCTCCTAATAACTCAAAGTTTTTTTGTATGATTTCTGCACCAAATCTATTAGGTATAATTTCATAGATTCCAGAAATCAAACTCAATTCGTACCCTACGTTAGCCATCATTGATGCTCCCTCTGCCATTTTTTTTGCTCTTTCATACAAAATGTTGACATTTTCTTTATCGTTTTCTCGAATTCTAGTCCATATTTGTGCATAGTCTGGAACCACATTTACAACATCTCCTGCTTTTTCAATGTCATAATGTATTCTGGCTGTTGGTCTAATATGTTCTCTGTAATAGTTTAAGGAAGTAGTATATAGTTCCATAGCATCAACAGCGCTATTTCCATTCCAAGGATCTCCAGAAGCATGAGCAGCATCACCAAAAAACTTCAATCTAAAATCGACGAGTGCTTTACTACTTTGCGTACTCGCCTCAATTTCATCTGCAGGATGCCAATCCATACAGATGTCTAAATCATCAAACAATCCCTCTCTAACCATCCAAACTTTTCCAAATATAGTTTCTTCTGCAGGTGTTCCATAGAATCTTACGGTTCCTGTTATTTTACCAGATTTGATCATTTCTTTTATGGCAATTGCAGCTCCAAGACTAGCAGTTCCAAAAAGATTATGACCACACCCATGACCTGGTGCTCCTTTTTGAAGAGGATCTTTGATAGGCTGTTTTTTTTGAGATATTCCAAGGTTCGCATCAAATTCTCCCATGATTCCAATGATGGGTTTTCCTGAGCCATATTCAGCAATAAAAGCTGTTTCAATACCGGCAACACCTTTTTTCACAGTAAACCCATTTTCTTCTGCATAGTCTGATAAATAATTTGAAGATTTAAATTCTAAAAGTGCAGGTTCTGCAGCTTCCCAAATATTATCACTGATTTCAATAAGTTTATTTTTATGTTGTTCTATAGAGTTAATTAATGCCTTTTTATTTTTTGACATTCCCTTTTGAGCAGAGATATTGGTTGATACTAGAAGTATAAAAACTAAAAATAAATATTTTTTCATGTTAAAAGAATTGAAAATTAAAGCACAAAAGATACTATTATTATTTCACAGAATCAATTAAAATAGTAACCATTTCTATAGCAGCTTGTGCAATTTTAGTTCCTGGTCCAAAAACACCAACGGCACCACAATCAAACAGAAATTGATAATCTTGAACAGGAATTACACCTCCAACAATTACCATAATATCTTCACGCTCATATTTTTTTAACTCTGAAATTACTTGAGGTACTAAAGTTTTATGTCCTGCCGCTAATGACGAAATTCCTAAGATATGAACATCATTTTCAATAGCTTGCTTGACTGCTTCTTTTGGAGTTTGAAATAGTGGGCCAATATCTACATCAAATCCTAAATCTGCATAACCAGTAGCGACAACTTTAGCTCCTCTATCATGACCATCTTGTCCTAATTTTGCTATCATAATTCGCGGTCGCCTTCCTTCAAGTTCGGCAAACTTATCAGTAAGTTCAGCCGCTTCCTTAAATAACGCATTATTTTTTATTTCTTTACTATACACCCCTGAGATGGTTTTATGAACTGCTTTATGTCTCCCATATGCTAGCTCTAAAGCAGCTGAAATTTCCCCTAAGGTAGCTCTTTCTTGAGCAGCTTTTATGGCCAGTTCTAATAAATTTTCACTTTTAAGATTTTCTAAGTTACTTGGTTTTAAACTTAGTTTGGCAGCTCTAGTAATTTCATCAAGCCGTTTTTGTACTTTTTTTGAATTTCTATTTGCTTTTATTTGAGTTAACCTTTTAACTTGAGATTTCCGAACAGCGTTATTATCTACATTAAGTATTTGAAGGGGGTCTTCTTCATTTAATTGATATTTATTCACTCCAATAATTATATCTTGACCACTATCAATTTTTGCTTGTTTTTTTGCCGCGGCTTCTTCAATTCGCATTTTAGGAATTCCCTTTTCTATTGCTTTTGTCATTCCACCCAATCCTTCAACTTCTTTAATTAAACTCCATGCTTTGTTAGCAATAGCTTCAGTAAGTTGTTCTAATTCATAACTTCCTGCCCATGGATCTACAGTTTTTGTGATCTGAGTTTCATCTTGTAAGTATATTTGAGTATTTCGAGCTATTCTGGCAGAAAAATCTGTTGGTAACGCTATTGCTTCATCAAGGGCATTCGTATGAAGACTTTGAGTTCCTCCAAATGCAGCAGCCATAGCTTCAATGGTTGTTCTTGCAATATTGTTAAACGGATCTTGCTCTGTTAAACTCCATCCACTTGTTTGACTATGCGCTCTTAAAGCAAGTGATTTTGGATTTTTTGGATGAAATTGTTTCACAAGTTTTGCCCATAACATCCTTGCGGCTCTCATTTTTGCTATTTCTGTAAAATGATCCATACCTATACCCCAGAAAAAAGATAATCTTGGTGCAAATGAGTCTATGTTCATACCTGTTTCTATTCCCTTTTTTAGGTACTCTAATCCATTTGCTAAAGTATAAGCTAATTCAATTTCAGGAGAAGCACCAGCCTCTTGCATGTGGTACCCTGAAATTGAAATAGAATTAAACTTGGACATATTTTTACTAGTATATTCAAAAATATCTGCTATTATTTTCATTGAAGGACTAGGAGGATAGATATAAGTATTCCTAACCATGAATTCTTTTAAGATATCATTTTGTATGGTTCCAGAAAGTTCCGATTCTTTTACTCCTTGTTCCCGAGCGGCCACAATATAAAAGGCTAATATTGGTAATACCGCCCCATTCATTGTCATAGAAACAGACATTTTATCTAAAGGAATACCTTCAAATAAGAGTTTCATGTCTTCGACTGTATCTATGGCTACTCCAGCTTTTCCTACATCTCCTTCAACACGTTCATGATCTGAATCATAGCCTCTATGTGTAGCAAGATCAAAAGCTACAGATAATCCTTTTTGTCCACCTTTTAAGTTTCTTCTGTAAAATGAATTACTCTCTTCTGCTGATGAAAACCCTGCATATTGTCTAATAGTCCAGGGTTTTTTAACATACATAGTAGCATATGGACCTCTTAAATTTGGGGCAATACCCGCTATAAAACCTTCATGATTAAAAGTTTTATACGCTGTATCTTTAATGAAGTTTAGATATAAGTTTTGAAGCTTTTTTCGGGTCATTATATACGTTACTTTGTGTATTGTTTTAAATTAATATGTAAGGCTATTCCATTTTTAACCTATTTTGTTCCAGTTGATCTGCCAATCGCTTTTGAAGAATTGGTGCAATCAAAGTTTTAGTATTTTTTTTCTTTAAAAATGGGTAGATTTGAAGTTCATTCTTCATACAGTCATTTTCACTGGTTAATTTATTAGTCCCCAATAATATGATTTCATTTTGATCAAATTGAGTTTGCTGTTTTTTTGCATTTTCACTTATTTTATTTTGAATGACTCCTTTTTTAAGTTGCTTTAAAAATCCTCCACTTTTTTCTATTTGCTTGAATAGCTGAAGGGCTTTTTCTGCAAATTGTTTTTCAATACTTTCAATATAATAAGCTCCATTCGTAAATTTATATGCTTCTGAAAGATAGGCCTCTTCTTTTAAAATTAACAATTGATTTCTAGAAATTCGTTCTCCAAATTCATTCGACTTATGATAAATAGAATCGTAAGAAATATTAGATATTGTATCTGAACCCCCCAGAATTGCACTCATACATTCAGTTGTAGTTCTCAACATATTTACATTATAATCATATATTGTTTTGTTTCGTAAGCTTGGTTTTGTAAAAATATGAATGGGTGTACTTTTCACTCCATGTTCTGTTAGAAGAGCATCGACTAATAGGCGAAAAGCTCTTAATTTCGCAATTTCAAAGAAATAATTACTTCCAATAGAAAAAGTATAATGAATTTTAGGCGCTATAGACTTTCCAAATAACTCAATATATTCATTAGTATGTGCTAATGCATAAGCTAACTCTTGAATAATTGATGCTCCAGCATTTTGGTATAATGAAGCGTTTACACAAATTGAATTGTTGACAGACTGTATGTACTTGTTTTTTTCTTTAAGATCTGATTTTAAATTAAAAAACCAATTTCCTGTTTTAGCTAAGTTTCCTATAATATCGATTTGAAAATATAGACAGTTACTTTTACAATAGTCTTTAATTTCTGTGACAAATACAGCATTAAGAAATTCAAAATTTAAATAAATAAATATTTCTTCAGTATCTATATTGCTAAATAAAAGTTTATGATCAAAAGTTGAATTAGCAACAAACTGAATTGCTGAAGCTCCTCGATTAATGGAATCTACAGCCAATTTATTGGCTATGATTACATCATCTACAAAAATAGATTGACAGATTTTATATCCATTCTTAGCTAAAGGGATAGTATTAGTGTGCCTGTCTTCAGCGGAGTAAAATGGTTTTACATCTATACCTTCATTGGATTTCCAAATCAAGTTTTCATTATAATCTTCTCCTTTTAAGTCTACTTGAATTTTTTGTTTCCAAGCAGCTGGTGTTAAGGTATCAAATTCATTAAATAAAAAATCCTCCATTTATTTTTTCAAAGTATCAAATTCTATGATATAAATATCCTCGTTTTCTTTTTTCATTAAATACTTTTCTCTTGCAAATTTTTCAAGTTGAAGAGAATCTTGTAATTGCGTAATTGTATTTTTATCTTTTTTAATTTCTTTTTTATAAAATTTGATAGTTGTGTTAAGTTCCTTTATTTCTTTCTTAAATTCATTATTAAGTTGAACATTAGCATCAAAGAAAAACATCCATATTAAAAAAGCAATTAAAATGACGATGTATTTATTTGTTAAAAATTTAAATATCTTATTTTCTTTTATTTTTTTTGCAACCATATTATAAGCGTTCACTTATTACTGTTCTAACGATATCAATTGCAACCGTATTGTAACGATCGTTAGGAATAATGATGTCTGCAAAACTTTTAGTGGGTTCTATAAATTGCTGATGCATTGGTTTTAGTGTATTTTTATAGCGATCTAAAACTTCATCAATATCTCTTCCTCTTTCTTTAATATCTCTTCTTACTCGTCTTATTAGCCTCTCATCAGCATCAGCATGAACAAATATTTTGATATCAAATAGATCAAGTAATTCTTTACTGTTAAAAATAAGGATTCCTTCAATGATTACTACTTTTCTGGGATGGGTTTCAATATGATCTTTTGTTCTGTTGTGAGTAACAAAGGAATAAACAGGTTGCTGAATAACTTTTCCTTTTTTAAGGTCTGAGATGTGTGTTTCTAGCAACTCAAAGTCTATGGCTCTAGGATGATCAAAATTGATTTTTATTCGCTCCTCGTATGTGAGTGAATCTGTAGCCTTGTAATAAGAGTCTTGAGAGATAACACAGACTTCATTTTCAGGTAATTCATTAATAATTTGATTTACAACAGTGGTTTTACCACTTCCAGTTCCTCCAGCAATTCCAATTACAAGCATGTTTTTATTTTAAATAATGATAAAAACAAATTTAACAAATTATACTTGACCATATAGAAAAATAATTTTTTCAACTATAGATTAGTTTTTCAACATAAGAGAAAAATAGTCATAATGATAGGTTTCTATAACACTGTTAAAAGTTAATTTGTCGGGATGAGAGGATTATTTTTAATGATCCTCTATGGTTGTGTTGCAAATTAAAGCATGCTTTAATTTTAAACTAAAACGAAAAATATTCCTTAAGAAAGTAAACTTTCTGCGAAAATTTTCCTCTTTAGTTTGTCGGGATGAGAGGATTCGAACCTCCGATCTCTGGTCCCCCAGACCAGCACTTTAACCGGACTAAGCTACATCCCGTATTTTTAACAAATATAAAATTAATAACACTATATTTTTAGGCAAGAGCATCTTTGTATGTTTTCAGACAGCGTTCTCTTGCAAATTTATGTTCTACCATTGGGCTTGGGTAGGTTAGTTCTTGAAAATCTGGAACCCACTTTTGAATATATTTTAAGTCTTTATCAAATTTTTGAATCTGGCTAGTAGGGTTAAAAATTCTAAAATAAGGTGATGCATCAACACCAGTTCCTGCTACCCATTGCCAATTTCCCACATTACTAGACATCTCGTAGTCATGTAATTTTTCAGCAAAATATGCTTCACCCCAACGCCAATCTATAAGTAAATGTTTACACAAAAAACTTCCTACAAGCATACGAACTCTATTATGCATAAATCCGGTTTTATTTAATTGCCTCATACCAGCATCTACCATAGGATACCCAGTGTTTCCATCACACCATTTTTTAAATTCTTCTTCGTCATTTCTCCAAATAATTCTATCGTATTTTGATTTGAAAGAATTTTTATGGGTTTCAGGGAAATGCCATAAAATTTGCATAAAAAATTCTCTCCAAATTAATTCTTTGAGAAAAATCTTATTTTCTTGTGCATCTGCTCTAGAAACCATTTGGCGAACACTAACAGTGCCAAAGCGAAGGTGAGGCCCTAATTTCGATGTATTGTCTAGTGCTGGGAAATTACGAGTCTCTTCGTATTCATTGATAATTCTTGAATTAAAAATGTAATTTTTAATTGGAGTATTAGTCTCTATAAATCCAATATCACTTAATGTTAGAGTTTTTGATTTTGTTTTTTTATAAAGTCGTTTTAAAAAATCTTCAGAGGGATAATTTTCAGGTTTATTTGTTTCATATTTCTCTAACCATTTTTTAGAATAAGGCGTATACACCACATAAGGCTTTCCATCTTTTTTTGTTATTTCGTTTCTCTCAAAAATTACTTGATCTTTGTGTGTTTGAAAATCAATTTTACTTGTTGTTAGTAATTCTTTGATGTCTACATCTCGCTTTACAGCATAAGGCTCATAATCATGATTTGTAAATACCTTCACTATGTTATATTTTTTCATTAGCGACCTAAAAATCTCTTTTGGATTTCCGTGAAACATTTTTATCTCAGTTTCAAATGATTCCAAATGTGCATTCATTGCACTTAGTTCTGAGAAAATGAATGAAATTCGGGCATCATTTTTGGGTATCTTTTTTAGTATATCAATATCAAATATGAAAATTGGGAGTATTTTTTCCTCAGATTGAAGTGCATGAAAAAAAGCTTTATTATCATGTAATCTTAAATCTCTACGAAACCAAAAAATTGAAATTTTATCCATTATTTAAATATTTTCCAAAGATTTCTACTAATTTTTTTTGCCTATAACTAAAAATTTTCTCTAGTTTTGGCTTTACCAACAAAGGATGAAAAATACGTCCAAATATTCCAAAAGGAACTTTGTAATCAATAATATCTTCCATTTCTACCCCACCATCGATTTCATGGATAAAATGTTTATGATGCCAAAAAGCATAGGGGCCATAAAGTTGAAGATCTACAAAATATTTTCCTTCTTCTAGATGTGTGATTTCACTTATCCAGGTTGCTTTAATACCTGCTATTGGTGTTACACTATATTGAATCACCTGACCAGCATACATGGGCTTTTCATCCTTAGATATGATGGTAAAATTCATTTCTGTGGGTGTTAATATAGATAGATTTTTTGGGTTTGATAAAAACTCCCAAGCCTCACTAAGTGATATTGGTAATTTTTGTGTCCTTTGAAATGTGTAAATTTTCATTTCTAATTATGTATCAAAATATAAAGGTTTAATGAAGTGGCTATACAAAGCCAAATCATGTAGGGGAGAAGTAAGTAGCTAACTTTTTTAAGTTCTTTATAGTAATGGAAGAAAAGAAAGAAAATCAGTGCAGTTAGAAGTGTAATAGAAATCAGTGCTATAAAAACTTCTTGTTTATTGAAAAATAGATAATTCCAACTAACATTCAATATAAACTGAATACTGAATAAAAATATTTTTTTTTGGCTATACTGTTTGGTGAAAAGAAAAATTAAATAAATGGAGAAACAAATCATGATGCTAGTCCAAGCAGCACCAAAAACCCAACCTGGTGGTGTCCAAGGTGCTTTTGATAGATTTAAATACCAATCTGTATTTGGACCATTATTCATGAGCCAACTACCAAATGCTAATCCACCAAAATTGATGAATAGAAACAAGATTAAGTATTTAATTTTCTTAATAATCACTTTTTTTCTAAGGATTCAATTTTTTTTAATATTTGATCTGCTTCAACATACTTTTGATCACTAGCACTACGGTCAATAGATTGCAGATCATACCCTTCTTTCATCTTTTTTTTATACAGATTCTCTAATTTTTGTACCTCTGTCTTTTTTTTAAAAATTCCAAACATATTATTATAAGTGCTTTTTGATTTTAGAACTAGTTGGAGAAGTTATTGAGTAATAATAATCAATTAATTCACCATTTTCATCAACTAAATATTTTTGAAAATTCCATTTCACAGAAGAGTTTTTTCTTCCATTTTCAGTTTTAGATGTTAACCATGTGTATAAAGGATGTTGTTCACTACCTTTTACATCAACCTTTTCAGTGATCAGGAATGATACACCATAATTTACCTGGCAAAATTCTTCAATTTCATTGGAGGTTCCTGGTTCTTGTTTTCCAAATTGGTTACAGGGAACACCAATAACAACTAAAGAATCCTGGTATTGATCATATAATTTTTGTAGGTCTTTATATTGGGGGGTGAAACCACATTTAGAGGCTACATTTACAAACAATATTTTTTTTCCTTTGAAAGATGAAAAATCAATTGATTCTCCTTGAAGCGAATCAATTTTGATATCATACAACGATTTTGATGCTGACATTTTTATAGGTTTATTTGTTTTTGATAATGTTTTGATAAAAATGATAAATGGATTCATTTTAGATTTTAAAACTTACAATTCCACAATCCATTTTAAAAACTTGTCCTGAGATTGATGATGCTTTTGGTGAGAGTAAGAATTCTGCCATATCTGCGACCTCTTTAGGATCAAGAAACTTTTTAAGTGGATGACGTTCTGTAATCATATCAATCATTTTTTCATTACGAAGCAGCTTAGATGCTAAATCTGTATTTGTTACGGTAGGGGCAATGGCGTTTATCCTGATTGTAGGAGCCAATTCTGCACCTAATGATTTCACTAATCCTTCAACTGCTGATTTTGCAGCAGCTACACTAGCATGATAAGGCATTCCAAGTTTTGTTGCTACAGTACTAAAAAGAACAACTGAGGGTTTATTTCCTTTTTTAAGAATAGGAAGATATTTTTGTATGGTTTTTACAGCACCTATAACATTTATTTCAAAATCGTTTCTAAAGTCATCAAGCTTTAAACGCGATATTGGTTTTAAATTGATACTTCCGGGACAGTATATAATGGAATCTACCTCTTTTATATCAGGAAGCTCATCGATTAAAATATCACAGGTATAGTGAGTTAAATTAACGTGTGAAAGGGATGGCTGAACCCTGCTAATATTGATAATTTTATGATTTTCAACTAGCGTGGTAAGAAGGGAGTTTCCGATTCCTCGACTACCTCCAATAATTATAATTTTTCGCATTATTTAACTAGATGTTAAAGGTCGACCTTTAAGCCTTTTTTCGATTTTTTGCTTAATAACCGTTAATCTTTTCATTAAATCCATTAAATCAGGATCTTTATTTTCTTTGTAGATATCATTAATTTCTAGAATTAATCCTTTAACTTCTCTTGAAGCTATTATACGATCACTTGTAGTAATGAATTTATGTTTCCTGTGCTCAAATTCTGTAGCTCTTTCTATAATGTCCATTTTTTAATCTTTTAAATAGTTCAATAATTCGTTAATTTTTGATGGAGTATTAAATTCTCCTCCGTAATATGAGGTAACTGTTGCTGAAGTATCATCTTTAATCCCTCTTGATGATACACACAAATGTTTAGCATCAATAATAACAGCTACATCTTCTGTTTGCAGTGAAATTTTTAATTCTTCTGCAATTTGATTGGTTAATCTTTCTTGTACTTGAGGTCTTTTGGCATAGTACTGAACAATACGATTCAATTTAGAGAGTCCTATTACTTTTCCGGATGATATATACGCAATATGTGCCTTACCTATAATTGGTACAAAATGATGTTCACAATTTGAGTAGAAAGTAATATTCTTCTCAACTAACATCTGATTGTATTGATATTTATTGTCAAATAAAGCAATTTTTGGCTTATTATTAGGATTTAATCCAGAAAAAATTTCTTCTATGTACATTTTAGCTACCCTTTTTGGAGTACCCTTGAGCGAATCATCTGTGAGATCCAACCCCATCACATCCATAATTTCTTTAAATAAAATTGCAATTTTTTCCTTCTTTTCTTCATCAGACATTTTGAAAGCGCCAGGCTTCATTGGAGTTTCTAATCCAGTATATAAATGATCATCGCCGATATCATCGAATGTAAACCCATCGAGTTGACTTTCTTTTTTTAATTCTTTTATCAATCTATTAGTATTCATATTCGTTATTTTTTATTTGCTGTTTTTGAGAACTCTAAGCTTAAAACAAAGCACTGATTTATCTTTTTGATATAGAGTTATTAGATATTTGTTTTTGTCTAGTACATTTAAACCTTCCACTTTCAAATGCTCTTAATTTACTGTGTTTAGTTTTTCTTCCCTGAACTCTTTTTCTCCACAATTTAAAACTTTTTAGCTTCATTTCTTTCCTCATCAGACTTATAACTTCTTGCTCACCCAAACCGAATTGAAATTTTATGGCGTCAAATGTTGTTCTATCTTCCCATGCCATTTCAATAATTCTATCAATGTCAGTATTTGATAATTTATTCATAAGCATGGTTTAGATACTTTTCTTGGTCTACAGCTCTTAAGCTAATCATTTTTGAAATAAATTTCTTATTTTCTTTGTAAAGTATGTTTTTCTTAAAACAAATATATTTTCCCTGAGCATGAATACTTAATCTATCTGTTTTATAAATTACTAGCTGTCTGTAGGGTATTACCCAGTTAAAGTTGTTTAGACCTTTGTTTAATAAAACAATAATTCCTTGAGGCCTAAGCTCTATGTTTGCATAATTTATATCAGATATTTTGTTGATGTATTGATGAAAGTTTTGACTAGTTTCCTCAATAATCATTCTTTTAGAACCTATACCCCCCATTCTTAACGATTGCAAAAATGAAAAAGGTAAACCTATTAAATCGTTGGTTAATTGTTCTGCCTCGTTGTTAGTATGTGTAGTCGTAAATATCACCCAATCAAATGTAGTTTTGTTTAATGAATTTATCAAATGATTAAACAAAAATTAACAAATAATTAGGGTATGTATTTACTTTAATTAGTTGTTTAAAAATTTCTTTTTTAAGAAGTTAAGCTATTTATGTTGTCTGTAAGTAAAATATTTCTATTGGATAATGTGTGCTTTAGAAGTATTCTTTTGTTCTCCTCTTTCACTTGAGAATTTTTCTTCAAATTCCATAAAATATCTGATGCTCTTTTTCTTGTTATTTTTAAATCAACTATTGGTTTTGGATAATCTTTTCCAAGTGTGAATTCATACATTTGTTGCTCAAGTGGAGTCATTAAATAAGGTTCATGAGCAAAATTTATGTCTAAATTTTTCAATTCTGGAACCCATTTTTTTATAAATATTGCATCTTCATCATGTTCTTTTCCATTTTTTGTGGGATTGTATATTCTGAGATTGTTTATTCCTGTTTCACCTGCCTGCATCTGAAGTTGAGGAAAATGTATTCCAGGTTCAAAATCTAAAAACATTTGAGAGAGATGTGTAGTTGCATCTTGCCAAGGTTGCCAGAGGATATGTGTAAAAAAAGAGACCGTTAATGCGCGCATTCTGAAATTTAAATATCCAGTTTCTTTAAGGCATCTCATACATGCATCTACTAAAGGAAATCCAGTTTGTCCTTTAATCCATGCGTCTTGGTATTTTTTTGAAATGGATTTTTTAAGCTTGTGATACCCTTTATTTACACTAGCTTTTTCCATAACATGTTCCATTTCAAATTTTTGTATGAAGTGAGCTTGCCATCTCAATCTTGATAAAAATGCTCCTATATGTTTAGCATTTTGTTTTGTTTTTTCTTTTCTCCCCATCTGAAATACTTCTCGTACTGAAAGGTTACCCCAGGCTAGGTATGGAGATAGTCTACTGCAGCTAGTTCTAGATAGTGAAGGTTTAGAAATATTAAACATATAATCTTTATGTCTTTCTTTAAAAAAACTATTGAGATACCTATATCCTAAACTTCTACCTCCTTTTTGAAATTTCACATTTGTTGAGGTTTCTAAAGTTGCTGGATTCGAAATATTTTCTATGGTTATAATATCATCAATATTCAACAATTGATTATTTAGAGGATTAAATACCTCTAATTTTTGATTCATAAATGTTTCCCATCCGTCAAACCAATTCTCTCTGTGTTGTATGCCTCTTTGAACCCCATTATTTATATTTTCTTTCCAATCAATATTATTATTTCGGCAATATCTCTTAAATTCTTTATCTCTAGTATATGTAGTTAAAATCCCAGTTTCTTGATGTGAATAGATGGTTTCAATGGTATAGAAATTTTGAATTTGATTACATAAGCCTATAACGTCAGAATCAACAGATAATATTTTTGAATTATGTTCTTTTAATTCGGAATTTATATCTAATAAAGATTGTTTTATAAAGTTCCAATGTCTATTATTATAATGTGGGTCATTTATCAAAATTTTTTCAAAAGCATAAAAGATTAAAAGTCTTTTCCCATTTTTTATGGCCCTGCTTATGGCTTCATTGTCATGCAGCCTTAAATCTCTTTTTAACCAAACTAGATTTATTTTTTCTTTATTCATCTAATTGTTTTATAAATTCTTCAGCATTTCTAAAATGTGATTCTTTTTTTTCCTGATTCATTTTATCAAAAGTTCTTATCAGCATTCCTAATCTTGGGTTTTTTAAAAAGAAATTTCGATGCTTATCCATAAAAGTCCAGAATAGTCCATCCCATACTATCTGCCAATCTCCTTTTTTGTAATTACTCATTTTCATGATATAATTACTGCTGCTTATATACGGTTTGGTAGACATTAAGCCTCCATCTGCATATAAACTCATTCCATATACATTAGGAACCATAACCCAATCATATGAGTCTATAAATAACTCCATAAACCATTGATACACTTCGTCCGGATCAAACTCACATAATACCATAAAATTACCTAAAATCATAAGCCGTTCAATATGATGGGTATACCCTGTATTTAAAACTTTTTTAATAGCATCATCTATTGGTTCAATACCTGTAGTTCCAGTGTAAAAAGAGGAAGGTATTTTTCTTGAAAATCCCCAAAAGTTTTTGTTGCGTTCTTCAGTACCCTTTACATGATAAACACCTCTAATAAATTCTCGCCAACCAATTATTTGTCTGACAAATCCTTCTGTAGAGTTGATTGGAATATCATTTTTTTCTGCAAACTCAAGAGTTTGTTTAATAACCTCCAGAGGATTTAGTAATCCCACGTTAATGAGTGGAGATAAAATACTATGATTTAAAAAAACTTCCTTTTGAACAATTGCATCTTCATAAACTCCAAATTCTTCAAATCTTACTTTTAAAAACTGTTCAAGCCAGGCCTGTGAAGTTTTAAAATCTATGGGATAAGTAATTGAACTACTTAAATGACCATAGTGTGAATCAAAATGGTTGTTAACATACTCTTCAGCTTCGATATGATAAGGGGTTTTGTCGGGAAAGTTGATTGCAGGAGGCTTTTTATTTTTTGGATATTTTTTTCTGTTTTCCGAATCATAAGTTAATTTCCCTCCTAGAGGTTCTCCATTAGACATTAAGATATTTCTTTTAATTCGTTCTTGCTTATAAAAAGAGGTTTGAAAAAATTTCTTTTTTGAAGAATTAAAGAATGTACCAAGTTCATTTTTAGTATTAATAAATAAAGGGTTATTATACCATGTGATTGAAATATCTTCTGAGTTGTTTTTAATATGTTTTTCTAGCCAATTGTCATTGGGTTCAATAATATGTAAATCTTCTAAACCGTTTTTAATGAGTTTAGGAATTAATTTTCTAACATCAGAAAATTTAGAAGTTGCATCGATGTAGGTAACATTATAACCAAGCGAGGAAAGGTGACTTGAATAACTCTTCATTGTAGCTCTATGAAAAGCAATTTTTTGTTTATGAAACTTATAATGATTAAAAAATAAAAATTCTTCTACAATAAACAATTCACGTTTTAAATCTTTAAAAGGCGTAACCTCGAAGAGTTGGTTTGGGAAAACTAATGCAACTGTTTTCATATGTTAAAATAATGTTTGTTGAAGCCAGTGATTTCTGAATAAATGTTTAGGATCATAACGTTCTGCTTGAAGTTGGGTATTAAATTTTCGATCTCTAGGGTCATTGCCAACACCAGAAACATACATCCAGTTTCCAAAGTTACTGTGAACGTCATAGTCTAGTAATGTAGATTCAAAATAGGCTGCACCAATTCTCCAGTCTAATGTTAGCTCTTTAGCAAAATATGAGGCAACATTTTGTCTTCCTCTATTACTCATCCATCCTGTTTTCTTTAATTCAATCATGTTAGCATTCACAAAATCATCTTTTGTCTCTCCATTAATCCAATTTTGAATCATTTTTCTATCAGAAGACCATGAATAATTTTTATTTAAAATTCCACCAATTTTAAAGATGTTGTTGCCATGTTTTATTGAAATGTATTTAAAATAATCTCTCCAAATCAATTCGAAAATAAGCCAATATGTGGACTGATTTTTTATTTCTTCTTTCTCAAACTTTTTAACATTCCAATAAATAGTTCTTGCTGAAATTGATCCGTTAGCTAACCAAGGAGAAAATTTGGAACTATAATCTGTACCTATTAATCCATTCCTTGTGTTTTTATAAAACCCTAATTTTTTTGTTTCAAAAAAATAATTGTTTAATCTTTTCAAGGCTTCACTTTCTCCACCTTTAAAAGGGAAAGCTGTGTTTTTGTCTTTTTCAAACAAACTAAAACCTAGCTCATTTAGTGTTGGAATATCGTTTTTAGTGTTAATAATATTGGTTGAATCTAATTTTAGAATCTCAGTATTTGCTCTGACTGCAACATATTTTTCTAGTTTTTTTCTTAAATTAGAAAATACCTGAGGAATACTTTCAATTTTAATATTTACATCTTCTGGATGATATAAAAACTGATTATACACCTCTATTATTTTAATATTATGATGTAAAGATTTTTGAACCTTAATTTTAGAAATATTTTCTTCATAGGTCCATTCTTTCTGTTTGTATATAGAATCAATTTGATAGCTATCACAAATGGCTTTAAGTTTAATTTCTGGTTTGTCTAAGAAAACTAGTAATGAAATATTTTTTGTTAATAATTGTTGTTGAAGATTGTACAATGATTCTAGAAGAAACTGAGCTCTAAATACATCCATTTTTTTAAACCCAAACTCATTTTCTTTAAATAAGCTCGGATCTATACTGTAAATACCTATTACTTTTGAATGGTTTTTTACTGCAAGAGACAATACATCATTATCATGAATTCTAAGATCGTTTCCAAACCAAACGAGCCCTGTCGTATTTTTTATTTCTGTTTTATCAATCAACTTTAACTAATTTTTTTGTATTGCACCTGCATCTTTGACTACAATATTTAACTTGATCCCAGTTTTTTTTCCATTTTTTTCTCCAGTTAAATGGTCTTTCACAAACTGTACAATATTTCACTGGTAAATGCTGTTTTTTCAACTATTATATTTTAATTATTCTATTAATCATGCCATTAAAAACAAACCAATGAAGTGGCGTAACTAGGTACCAATATAACCTGCCAGCAACTCCTTTGGGTCTAAATGTTGCTGTTTGATATAAAACATTATTCTCAATTTTAAATTCTAGCCAAGCTTCACCAGGTAATTTCATTTCTGCATAAAGCAATAACTTTTTTTGGTTTTTATCTGCATATATTACTCTCCAGAAATCTAATGCATCTCCATTAAGTAATTCTGTAGGACTTCTTCTTCCCCTTCTTAATCCTGTACCTCCATAAAACTGATCTATATAGCCCCTAATTTTCCATAAGAATGTTCCATAATACCATCCGTTATCTCCACCTATAGACCAAATTTTGTTCATCGTTTTTTCTGTATCAATAACATTCCTTTGTTTAAAGTCTTTAAAACATCCATAACTGGGTACATTAATATATTTGTGGATGTAGTTTTGGAGTTTCCCACTACTTATATACGAATCTTTCCAACTCGATATAATACTGTTTTGTTCAATTTTAATAAAAGCTAATTCTACAGCTTTTTTGTAATTCATAGGATGTATATCTAGAATTGAATTGATAGATGATTTTTCTCCTATAATTTCTATCCCCATGCTATTTACGAGAGCGGATGCTAATTTATAGGAGGTTGATGTTACAAAATATAGCCAATAAGAAGATAGTTTTGGAGTCATTATGGGAAATGTAACTATAGTTCTCTTTAATCCACGAAACTTTGCAAACTGCAACAACATTTCTTTATAAGTTAATATCTGAGGACCAAATATGTCAAAAGATTTGCGGTACAATTCTTTTTTACCAATTGCTTTACTCAAAAAAGATAAAACATCTCTAACTCCTATGGGTTGTGTTTTAGTATTCAGCCATTTTGGCGCGATCATAAAGGGAAGTTTTTCAACTAAATCTCTAATTATCTCAAAAGAGGAGCTACCAGATCCAACAATAATTCCAGCCTTGAAAGTAGTTAGAGCATACTGTTTAGATTGAAGCGTATTTTCAACATTTTTTCTAGAAAGAAGATGCTTAGATAACTTAGTGTCATTGGTAATGCCACTGAGATAAATAACTTGCTTTACGGATGTTTTTTCTAATGCTCTTTTAAAATTAAAAGCACAACGTTCTTCAAGAATATGAAACTCTTTTGCAGAGTTAGACATGGAATGAATGAGATAAAAAGCTATATCAATTTCTGATGGAATTAGACTTAATGAATTTACTTTTAAAAAATCAATTTCAATAAATTCTATATTTTCATCTTTAGTATATAAATGCTCTATTCTTGCTATATCTCTTACAGTGCATATTAAGTGATGACCTTCGTTTAATAAAATTGGAATTAAACGTTTTCCTATATAACCTGTTGCACCTGTAATGAGAATTTTCATACTACTTCATTGTGTTTAATTTCTTGGGTCTTTGATAATTGAATCTAGTATTACCGTCAGCAATAGCGTATGCATCCAATCCATTAATGGCTGCTACTTTTCCCTTTGCTAAATCTAAAAATCCATCATCATTTAAAATATAATCTTTTACATATAAATTTTTGATTTCAGAAATGATATGTATTACGTTATTTGATTTAATATGATACTCTTCTATAAATTTCATTTCCATTTGAACTGGAGATCCTTTTACAAAAGGAGCTATACAGTCATTATGATATTCATCTTCCAGCGCAGTGATGTCAAATTCTGATATTGCTTCTTCATATTTTGCTGATGTGTGATGAGCATCTTCTATAATGTCTTCGAAAATATGATTAATGGTAAATACACCAGATTCAAGAATATTTTTATAAGTATCTCTTGGCACTGTTGTAGGTCTTAAAATAAATCCCAGAGTAGGAGGGTTAGAACCCAAATGAGTTACGGAACTAAAAACGGCTACATTTGTAATACCTTCTTTAGAAATTGTTCCTATAAGGTTAGCAGATTTATAGCCGGAGCACGAATTGATTAAGTTAATTTTCTTAATCTTTTCAAGGTTATTTATTTGATCTCTGGTATAATGCATTTATAGTTTTTTATAATTATTAATTTTAACTTCATTAGCTTTTAAGTCAAACATTAGATTATAAAGACCAAAGAAAGTTCTATTAATATAAATAAAATGTTTTGAACCTCTATTACCATTCATTTTTCTAAGCTCAGTGCTTTTGCTGTACCTCTCGCCAAGTTCGGTAATCTTATTGAAAAAAACAGGGTCGGAAAAATCAAATACATCTTGGTTAAATGGTTTAGTAAAGAGACTAAGTAACTCGTAAAAGAGTTCTTTAAAAAAATCAATTTCTTCCTGTGAATCGTCTTCTCTTAAAATTTCTAACTCATATAATTTTTTTAAGAAAAACTCAGGATTTTTAATATTTTCATCGATTGCTAACTCAAAATAAGGAATATAAAATTCTGTTGGAATAGATTTCATGCAACCAAAATCTAAGGCTATTAAATCTCCTTCTTTTGATACAAGAAAATTACCTGGGTGTGGGTCTGCATGAACTTTTCTCAGGTTATGAAGCTGATGCATGTAAAAATCCCATAATGCCTGACCAAGTTTATTTGATAGCTCTGGATTATTGTTGTATGCAGTAAATTCTGACAGATGTTCGCCTTTCATCCAGTCCATAGTTATTATTCTGTCCGATGAAATTTCTGGGTAATAGTTTGGAAATTTCAAGTTTGGTATATGCTTACATTTTTCAACGATTTCTTTACTTTGATCTAATTCAAGCAAATAATTTGTTTCTTCAACTAATTTATCTTCTACTTCTTTAAAATATTTATCAGAGTCTTTGCCTCTAATGTTAAACATTTTAACTGCTATTGGTTTAACAAGAGATAAATCTGATGCAATACTATCTGCAACACCTGGATATTGAATTTTTACGGCTAGTTTTTTTCCATACTTTTCAGCTGAATGAACTTGGCCGATACTTGCTGCATTCACTGATGTTGAATTAAATTTGTCATAAATTTGATCAGGGTGTTTGCCAAAATATTTTTTAAATGTCTTAATCACTAATGCAGGAGATAATGGAGGAACAGAAAATTGTGCTAATGAAAATTTCTCAACATAAGCTTGAGGAAGTATACTTTTTTCCATGCTCAACATTTGAGCTACTTTTAATGCGCTTCCTTTCAGCTTTTTCAATCCATCATAAATATCTTCTGCATTATTTTCGTTAAGACGTTGTTTCGCCTCTTGCTCAGTTTTAGTTATTTTATCACCATAATATTTAATATAATTAACTCCAACCTTGGCACCAGTTTGCACCATTCTTGTAGCTCTTTGAATTTTTGATGTGGGGATATTGTCTATGGTTTTCATTCAGATTAATTGTTTTGAATTTTTTCTTTGAATAAAAACTTCCCAAAATCAATAATGCTTTTTAAAGGCGTAGTGTCTATAAGATCGAAACTTGCTTTTACAGACTTTTCAATGAAAATATCAGTTTTTTCGAATGATGATGAGGTGTCATCTAACCAAAATTTCATAGTTACTAATAATTGTAACCATGCAGATTCTTTTAAAGATCTTAATTGTAGTTTTTCTAGACGTTCTTCTTTAAAATCTATGGTTTGAATGTTTAAATTTTCAATATACTCAGAAAAAGATTTTTTGAGTTCTGTCAAAGCAGCCATCGATTTAAGCTGATTTTTATTTCCATCAATAGCATGAACAACATAGCTTCTGTTTGCAGTTAAGTTTTCAAAAAAAGTGTAGTAAAAACTTAATAATTTATTTCTTGAATCAAAATCTGCGTAGTCTTCACTGTTTTCTAGAAGGTTAATTGTATTATTGAAAAAGGCCTTAAAGACTCCTTTTTCAATGGCTTCAAATGAACCATAATAGTTGTAAAATAAACTTTCTTCAAAATTATTTTCTTTAGCAAAACTATAGACGGAAGAAGGTTTTTTGTTATGATTTAAGACATAGTCCATATACCATGAAGTAATGTCGTTTTGTGTAATTTTTTTCTTTTTTGCCATGACTATATATTAGACTATAAAAATACTAAATGTTTAACGTTTCAAGCAAAATATTAAACAAAATGATTTGTTAAAGTTTATACTAATCTGAACTGAAATGGTATTAATTGTTAAGGTTTATTTAGGATATTCATTTATTATTTTCTTCTTTTCAAAAGTTAATTTAGTTCTTATCGTAATATCTAATATTTGGATTCATTTTATTGTTTTTAGAATATAAACAAAAAAAAGCCTTGTAAAAACAAGGCTTATAAAGTCGGGGTGGCAGGATTCGAACCTGCGACCTCCTCGTCCCAAACGAGGCGCGATGACCGGGCTACGCTACACCCCGATGTGTTGTAACGGTTCAAATTTACTGTATTATTTCTACACGCTAAAATTATAGCCCTAAATAACTGTTTTTAATTTGAGATTTTTTAGCACCAATAAAAAATTAAGTTAATAATTAATAAAAAAATTTAATAAAAATATATCTTTTGAAAAGTCAAAAAAATTATATTTGTATCTGTAAAAACTGAACAAAAATGTCTGAAAATATTGAAAAAATAAAATGTCTAATTATTGGTTCTGGTCCAGCAGGTTATACTGCAGCTATTTATGCAGCAAGAGCAGATATGAGGCCTGTAATGTATACGGGTCTTCAAATGGGGGGGCAATTAACGACAACAACCGAAGTAGATAATTTTCCTGGCTATGCAAATGGTACAGACGGAACGGCTATGATGGAAGATTTAAAAAACCAAGCAGAACGCTTTGGAACAGAAGTTCGTTTTGGGATGGTTACTGAGGTGGTTTTGAATGAAGAAATAGGTGGTATTCATCGTGTTACTGTTGATGGCACTAAAATTATTGAGGCAGAAACAGTGATTATATCTACTGGCGCCACTGCTAAATATCTAGGAATAGAAAGCGAACAACGATTAATTGGTGGAGGAGTATCGGCATGTGCAACTTGTGACGGGTTTTTCTACAAGGGGCAAGATGTTGTTGTCGTTGGAGCTGGAGATACAGCTGCAGAAGAAGCAACATATTTGGCTAATATTTGTAATAAAGTTACTGTGTTAGTTCGTAAAGACTATATGAGGGCATCAAAAGCTATGCAACATAGAGTAAATAAGACTGAAAATATTGAGGTATTATACAATACCGAATTGGATGAGGTATTGGGAGATAATGTAGTTGATGGTGTAAGAGTGGTCAATAATATTTCAGGAGATAAAAAAGAGATTTCTGTGATGGGTTTATTTATTGCTATTGGTCACAAGCCCAACACCGACTTGTTTAGAGGAGTGTTGAACATGGATGAAACGGGGTATTTAATAACCGAAGGTAAAACTACAAAGACAAACATTCCAGGAGTTTTTGCTGCTGGAGATGTTCAAGATAAAGAATACAGGCAAGCAGTTACAGCTGCAGGAACAGGTTGTATGGCTGCTCTTGATGCAGAAAGATATTTAGGTGCTTTAGCCTAGGTTTTTTAAAACTTACAAAATTATTTCTATAATAATAGAAGTACTTTGAAATTAATTAAAAGTATATTGTTGTCGAAAAATTATATATAAATGATCAAACAAATTTAATTATGTGGACTAAAATATCTTTATTTAAAAAATCAATTTTTACTCTTATTTCCCTTTCATTATTTATTATTGGTTGTAATAGCCCTAAACTAGAGTATACCATTGAAACTACTTTAAATCCAAATAACATATCACCGCTAACTGCAACTTTACAAATAAACACAGACAAGCCTTGTAGTGTTCATGTGAAGGTTTTAGGTGATATTCCAGTTGAACAATCAATTGAAGATTTTAAAACTGCTACCACTGTCTCTGTTTTGGGACTATACCCTAACAAATTAAATAAAGTAGAAGTGACTTTAGATTTTGATGGAGGTCAACAGGTGGATATAATAGAAATTCAAACACAGGAATTACCTGATTATTTTCCTTCAGTTAAAGTAGATAAGTTAGAAAAAGAATCTATGGAACCTGGTATGCATGCATTAGATATTCATTTTGCTAATTTTGGAAAGTTTCGTTCAGCTCCAATTATTTTTGATGACCAAGGAAATATAAGATGGTATTTAGATTTTAGTTTTCATGGTGCGATGTTAGGGCCATTTCAGAAAATTAAAAATGGAAATATTTTAGTTACAGGAAGAAGAACAATTTATGAGTTCGATATGATGGGTAAACAGATGGATAAAACTTTAATTGATAATAATTATGGAATTCATCATGATGTTTTAGAATTACCTAACGGAGACTTGCTCCTCTGTGTTGGAACAAGAGATGCGTATATAGAGATAGACGGCAAAACAATTTTATCTGATAGCGATTTTATGATTCATTATGACAGGAAACAGTCTAAAGTTGTAAAAAAATGGGATTTAGCAAAACATTTAGATGTCAGTAGAGATGATTTAAACTTCTTCAGAGGTGGTGATTGGTTACACATGAATGCATTAGAGTTTGATCCGAGGGATAGTACTATTATTGTCTCTGGTAGAAATCAGGGATTATTAAAAGTATCATGGGACGATAAACTAAAATGGATTATGTCACCAAAACAACATTGGGGAAAATCTGGAAGAAAAGGGAATGGATATGAAACAAAATCTTATTTATTAACTGCCGTTAATAATGAAGGTGTTCCCTATGCTAAGGATATCCAAACGGGGCATAAAAGTGCAAAAGATTTTGATTTCCCGTGGGGGCCACATGCTCCATACTTATTACCAAATGGTAATATTATTGTATTTGATAATGGTCCATTTAGAAACTACAATAACGAAAATAATTACTCAAGGGCAGTAGAGTATGAGATTAATGAAACCAATAAAACTTTTAAACAAGTCTGGCAATACGGTAAGAATAGAGGGATTGAATTATTTTCTTCCATAGTAAGTGATGTTGATTTTCTTGCTGAAACAAAAAATATTTTGATGACCTCTGGTTTTGTAAGTCCTAAGAACATTCATAGAGCAAAAATTGTTGAAGTTTCTCCTGAAGACAACTCAGAGGTTTTTGAGGCAACTATATTTTTTAAAAATACCAATAAAGGTAAAAAGCGAGGTTGGGGACAAACTGATATTCTGTACAGATCTGAAAGAATGCAATTACAAAATTAGATACTTTTAAATATAATTTATATTTATTTTAAGAGGTTGTTTAAACAACCTCTTTTTTTTACAACATGTTGCGAATATAAGTAGACCGTCATAAATGACGGTCTACTTTTTTAAACAAAAAACTAAATACTAAAATTGTTTTTGAAAAATAAGTATTGTTAGAAACAGTATTTATTTTCAGAATTCAATTTCTCTGCTATTTTATTTCTCAATGATACTACGTTTGGATAATTGGTATACTTAGTATAGCGCTTTAAACCCATTAACATCATGCGTTGCTCATCACCATCAGCAAAAGAAATGATTCCTTCTTTTCCGTTCTTTATAACTATTTCAACTGCATTATAAAGGTAAAGTTTTGCCATGGCTATTTGAATATCTTGAGCATCTTCCCCAAATCTTTTAGCATTTTTTTCAGCTCTTAATAAAGTAGATTCAGACATGTAAATTTCATTTAGGATATTTGCCGCTGCCATCAGTAATTGCTGATGTTCTTCTAAATTCGGTCCGTATTTTTGAATTGCAGAACCTGCTACCATTAAAAACACTTTTTTCATATTTGCAATCATTTCTTTTTCTTCTGCAAATAAAACTGTATAATCAGGAGTGTCAAAAGATGGTATACCCATTAATTCTTCACCAACAGCAGTAGCTGGTCCTAATAAATCTACATGACCTTTCATTGCTTTTTTAATAAGCATTCCTACAGAAAGCATTCTGTTAATTTCGTTAGTTCCTTCGTAAATTCTAGAAATTCTAGCATCTCTCCAAGCTGCTTCCATAGGAGTTTCTTCAGAAAATCCCATTCCACCAAAAATTTGGATGCCTTCATCTGCACAGGCTTGAACGTCTTCAGATACGGTTACTTTTAAAATAGAACATTCAATAGCATATTCTTCTACACCTTTTAATTCAGCTTCACTGTGTGAATTCCCATTTGCAAGTCTGGCATTAATTCTATCTTCTATATCTTTTGCAGCTCTATAACTAGCAGCTTCTCCTGCATAAGTATTCGTAGCCATTTCAGCTAATTTTGATTTAATGGCACCAAAATTTGATATTGAAGTTTTAAATTGTTTTCTCTCAGTAGCATATTTTAGTGCCGTTTCTGTAATTCTTCTTTGTGAATCTATACAGGCAGCTGCTAATTTAATCCTACCAACATTTAGAGCGTTTACTGCTATTTTAAAACCACCTCCTCTGACAGAAAGCATATTTTCAATGGGAACAACCGTATCATTAAAAAATACCTGACGGGTAGAGCTAGCTCTAATCCCTAATTTATGCTCTTCTTCACCTAACACTATTCCATTGGAATCTGTTGAGTCGTATTCTAAAATAAATCCAGTTATATTTTTATCATTTTCTATTCTGGCAAAAACAATCATCAAATTACAAAACCCTGCATTTGAGATCCACATTTTCTGACCATTAATTTTATAAGATTTACCGTCCTCAGATAGGGTAGCGGTTGTTTTTCCGGAGTTGGCATCAGAACCTGCTCCAGGTTCAGTTAAACAATAAGCACCCATCCACTCTCCACTAGCTAGTTTAGGAACAAATTTTTGTTTTTGTTCTTCAGTGCCATATAATGTAATCGGCATGGTTCCAATTCCTGTATGAGCACCAAACGCAGTACTTAATGATCCATTTCCACTAGAGATGTATTCACATGTAATCATTGTAGACACAAAACCCATACCTAAGCCTCCATATTCTTCAGGGACAGCAACACCTAGAAACCCAAGTTCTCCTGCCTTTTTCATCACCTCTTCGGTTAGCTTGTAATCTTTGGCTTCAAAACGTTCTCTATGAGCTACAATTTCCCGATCGTTAAATTCTCTTACGGCATCACGCATCATTACTTGTTCTTCAGTAAAATCTTCTGGAGTAAATACGTCCTCACATTTAGATTCCTTTACTAAAAACTGTCCTCCTCTTAAAATATCTTTTGCTAATGTTTCCATGTTATATATTTTACTTTTTTTAATTTAAAAATTCAAAGATACCTGCTGCACCTTGACCTGTTCCAACACACATGGTTACCATTCCATATTTGTTTTTCATATTTCTTTTTCTCATTTCATCAAATAATTGAACAGAAAGTTTTGCTCCAGTACAACCTAATGGGTGTCCTAGGGCTATGGCTCCACCATTAACATTGATAATTTCTTTATTTAAATCTAATTCTCTAATAACAGCCAATGATTGTGAAGCAAATGCTTCATTCAATTCTATTAGGTCGATATCATTTTGTTGTAAACCTGCTTGTTTAAGTGCTTTTGGTATGGCAGCTACGGGACCAATTCCCATAATTCTTGGTTCAACACCAGCTGCAGCATAATTTACCATTCTAGCTATTGGTTCTATATTTAATTCTTTAACCATGTCTTCACTCATCACCATAACAAAAGCAGCACCGTCACTCATTTGAGACGAATTCCCTGCAGTTACACTTCCACCAGCTGCAAAAACAGCACGTAACTTAGCTAATGCCTCTTTGCTAGTTCCAGCTCTAGGTCCTTCATCTTTTGTAACGGTATAGGTCTTAGTAGCTTTCTTACCATTAGCATCTAGATAGATTTGGTCTACAGTAATTGGAGCAATTTGTTCTTGAAAACGATTTTCAGCTTGAGCTTTTAAAGCCTTCATATGAGAGTGATATGCAAATTCATCTTGATCCTGTCGAGAAACTTTAAATTGATTTGCGACCGCTTCAGCAGTATTTCCCATTCCCCAATAGTAATCTTCGTGTCCTTGTTTTACTGTATTGTAGTTTAATTCAGGTTTATAACCTGTCATTGGAACTGCACTCATGCTTTCAGCACCACCAGCAATGATACAATCTGCCATTCCAGCCTGAATTTTAGCTGTAGCCATTGCGATAGTTTCAACACCAGACGAGCAAAATCTATTAACAGTTACTCCAGGAACATCCACACTATTTAATCCCATAAGAGAAATTAAACGAGCCATATTAAGTCCTTGTGATCCTTCTGGCATAGCATTTCCTACAATGACATCATCAATACGTTTAACATCTAACTCAGGAAGTTCCTTCATCATGTGCTGAATAGTTTCAGCAGCTAATTCATCTGTTCTTTTAAATCTAAACAATCCTTTAGGTGCTTTCCCTACGGCTGTTCTATATCCTTTTACTATATAAGCTGTTTTCATTTTTTTAGTTTCTTAATGGTTTACCAGTTTTTAACATGTGTTGAATACGTTCTAAAGTTTTTCGTTCTGTTGTTAAACTTAGAAACGCTTCACGTTCAATATCTAAAAGATACTGCTCAGTGACCTTTGTGGGTTCTGATAAATCTCCACCAGCCATAACATAGGCAAGTTTATTTGCAATTTTCTTATCATGTTCTGAAATGTAATGACTTGCTTCCATAGAATCTGTTCCTACTAAAAACATTCCTAGAGCTTGTTTACCTAATACAAGTACATCTTTTCGGGCAGCTGGCTGAGTATATCCAGATTCTGCCATTAACAAGGCATGTTGTTTTGCTTGAGCAATTTGTCTTTCTTTGTTTACAACCACAACATCTTTTCCTTTTTGGAGTAATCCTATATCAAAAGCTTCATATGCTGAGGTAGCTACTTTTGCCATTCCAATGGTTAAAAAGTGTTCTTGTAAAACATTTAATTGAACATCTCCTTTATGGAATAGATCTGATGCTCGAAGAGCCATTTCTTTAGAACCACCACCACCAGGAATAACACCAACACCAAATTCTACTAAGCCCATGTAAGTTTCTGCTGCTGCGACTACTTTGTCGGCGTGTAACGAGATTTCACATCCACCACCTAAAGCCATTCCATGAGGAGCAGCAATCGTAGGAATTGAAGAATAACGCATACGCATCATGGTATCTTGAAAGTATTTGATAGCATAATTTAATTCGTCGTATTCTTGTTCAACAGCCATCATAAAAATCATTCCTATGTTGGCTCCAACTGAAAAGTTTGCTGCTTGATTTCCAACAACTAATCCTTGGTAATTTGTTTCAGCTAAATCGATTGCCTTATTAATAGCTGTTAAAACATCAGCTCCAATAGTATTCATTTTAGATTGAAATTCTAAATTTAAAATCCCATCTCCAATATCTTGAATAACTGCACCAGAATTTTTCCAAACTTCGTTGGTTTTTCTTATGTTGTCTAAAATAATAAATGAATCTTGTCCAGGTTTTTTAAGATGTGATTTTGCAGGAATATCATAATAGAAAGTGGCTCCTTCCTTTACAGAATAAAAAGAAGTTTCTCCATTAGATAACATTTCTGTAACCCAGCCAGCAGGTTCTTTTCCTTCGGCTTTCATAATTTCAACTCCTTTAGCAACCCCTATGGCATCCCAAATTTGGAAAGGACCATGTTCCCACCCAAATCCAGCTCTTAGTCCATCATCAATTCTGTACAATTCGTCAGAAATTTCTGGAATTCTATTTTGAACATAAGCAAACATAGCGGCAAAACTTTTTCTGTAGAATTCCCCTGCTTTGTCTTTACCAGCAACCAATACTTTAAATCGATCAGTTACATTATCTATAGATTTTGTTAGCTCTAAGGTTTCGAATTTTGCAGATTTTTTTGTTCTGTATTCTAATGTATTTAAGTCTAACGATAAGATTTCTCTCTTACCATTGGCATTTTTAGTCATTTTGTAAAACCCTTGTTTGGTTTTACTTCCCAACCATTTGTTTTCCATCATAGTGTTTACATAGTCTGGAATTACAAACTGATCTCTCATTTCATCATTAGGACAGTTATCCTTAACTCCATTGGCTGTATGAACTAAAGTGTCTAAACCTACAACATCAATAGTTCTGAAGGTAGCAGATTTTGGACGACCAATTACAGGACCTGTTAACTTATCAACTTCTTCTATGGTAAGTCCCATTTCCTTGACAACATGAAATAGACTCATGATTCCAAAGATCCCAATTCTATTTCCAATAAAAGCAGGTGTATCTTTTGCCAATACAGATGTTTTTCCTAAAAATTTATCTCCATACATCATTAAAAAGTCAGTAACTTCTTGGATGCATTTTGGGCCAGGAACTACCTCAAATAATTTTAAATATCTAGGAGGGTTAAAAAAATGTGTTACTGCGAAGTGTTTTTGAAAATCTTCACTTCTTCCTTCATTCATGAACTTAATTGGTATACCTGATGTATTCGATGTAATTAAAGTTCCTGGAGTTCTATGTTTTTCAATTTTTTCAAAAACTTGTTGCTTTATATCTAGTCTTTCCACAACTACTTCCATAATCCAATCTACATCTTTAATTTTGTGTAAATCGTCTTCAATATTTCCAGTTTTAATTCTATCAGCAAATTTTTGAGAATAAATTGGTGAAGGTTTTGATTTTAGTGAAGTTTTTAGTGCTTCATTTACTAATCTATTTCGAACCACACTATCTTTTAATGAAAGTCCTTTTGCCTTTTCTTTTTCATTAAGTTCTCTTGGGATGATGTCTAATAATAGGACCTCTACACCAATATTGGCAAAGTGACATGCAATTCCACTTCCCATAATACCGGAACCTACTATTGCAACTTTTTTAATTCTTCTAGTCATTTGTTTTTGATTTGTTTATACAGCTTTATTAATAGTATCTTCTTTATATATTAATTTATCTGCTATTAATTTGTTTATGGTTGAGGTTACTTTAAAGAAGGCCTCTAATTCTTTTGGTGATGTATGCTCTTTAATTATGTCATTAAAAATAATAACGGATTCTCTTGAGATTTCTCTCATCTCCTTTCCAAAGTCAGTAAGTTTAATAATAACACTTCTGCCATCACTAGGGTTTTTTTCTCTAAATATTGCTCCCTTGTCTTCCATTGTTTTTAAAATTCTTGAGAGACTTGTTGGTTCCATTCCCATTAAAGGGCCAAGAGCAGTTGAAGGTGTTCCTTTTTCAAAATCAATATTTAATAGTACAAAAGCCGTAGCCATTGTACTATCATGTTTGGCAGCTCTCTCGTTATAAAGTTTTGCAACGGCTTGCCAAGTAGCTCTTAATTGATGATCTATTGATTTATTTTTATCCATTATGCCAAAGATATAAAAATTTACTATGCATGCATAGTAAATTCATAAAAATTATGCATGCATAGTATTTTTTTTGATTTAAATAATTTTTACAATTTGTAATAATTAATTAAACAATTGCGAACTATTGTAAAAAAAGTAAATTTGTTTAAATCAGTTAAAATAAAAAAGTTTGTTGTGTAAGATGTATATTACAAACTAATTATAATTTAATGTAGTAGTATCATGAGTAAAATTTTAGTTATTGAGGATGAAGCAGCTATTAGAAGAGTATTAGTAAAAATTATTTCTGAAGAAAGTGACTCTTATGTTGTAGAAGAGGCTGAAAATGGCTTGGAAGGTATTAAAAAATTTAAAGACAACGATTATGACTTGGTTTTATGTGATATAAAGATGCCTAAAATGGATGGAGTAGAGGTATTAGAAAAAGCAAAAAAAATAAAACCTGAAATTCCAATTGTAATGATTTCTGGCCATGGAGATTTAGATACTGCTGTAAATACCATGCGATTGGGAGCATTTGACTATATATCTAAACCACCCGATTTGAACCGTTTATTAAATACTGTTAGAAACGCCTTGGACAGAACAGTTTTGGTTATTGAAAACAAGCGATTGAAAAAGAAGGTGAGTAAAAATTATGAAATGATTGGTGAAAGTGACGCTATTATTCAAATTAAGGAAATGATTGAAAAGGTCGCAGCTACAGATGCTCGTGTTTTAATTACCGGTTCAAATGGAACAGGTAAGGAATTAGTAGCGCATTGGTTACATGAAAAATCTAATCGCTCAAAATCATCTTTAATAGAAGTTAATTGTGCAGCTATACCGTCTGAGCTAATTGAAAGTGAATTATTTGGTCATGTAAAAGGAAGTTTTACTGGAGCAAATAAAGATAGGGCAGGTAAATTTGAAGCCGCAAATAATGGGACAATTTTTTTAGATGAAATTGGTGATATGAGTTTATCAGCTCAAGCAAAAGTTCTTCGTGCTTTACAAGAAAATAAAATTCAAAGAGTTGGCAGTGATAAAGATATTAAAGTAAATGTTAGGATTGTTGCGGCAACAAACAAAGATTTAAAGAAAGAAATTGCTGGGGGAAGATTTAGAGAAGATTTATATCACAGATTAGCTGTAATTTTAATTAATGTACCAGCTTTAAATGACAGAAGAAATGACATCCCTTTATTAATAGAATATTTTACTCAGAAAATTGCTGCTGAACAAGGGGTTCTAAAAAAAGAATTTTCTTCTGATGCAATTGCTTTATTACAAGGCTATGATTGGACAGGCAATATTAGAGAGTTGAGAAATGTGGTAGAAAGATTAATGATACTTGGAGAACAAGAGATTTCTCAAGCTGACGTAAATTTATTTGCAAGTAAGTAGCCCCAATTTATTTATCTAAACATAGGCATAAGAATCTCTCACCAACTAAGTCTAAATAAATTCATTAACTTGGGTTTCTGATTAAATTCTTTTTATGTTAGAAAATAAAATTCATTACAGGACTTGTAATTTATGTGAAGCAATGTGTGGTTTAAAGATCACATATAAAGAAAAAAAAGTCATTTCAATTGTTGGTGACAAAAAAGATCCCTTAAGTAAAGGTTATATCTGTCCTAAGTCCTTAGCATTAAAAGATTTGTATGAAGATTCAGACAGGCTAAAAACACCAATTAAGAGAGTAGAAAATGGATGGAAAAAAATCTCTTGGACAGAAGCTTTTGATGAAGTTGAACATCAAATAAAGAAAATTCAAGAACAATATAGCAACGATGCAGTAGCTACTTATCAGGGAAATCCAAACGTTCACAATCTAGGGTCAATGTTATATGGAGGTCCATTTTTAAAAAGTTTAAAGACCAAACAAAAATATTCTGCTACTTCTGCAGATCAATTACCTCATCATATTGCTTCTTTAAAAATGTTTGGACATCAAATGTTAATTCCAATTCCTGATATTGAAAGAACAGATTATTTATTGATACTGGGTGCTAATCCAGGAGCCTCAAATGGAAGTTTACTAACTGCACCAGGATTTTCTCAAAAAATAAAAAACATTCAGAAAAGAGGTGGTGAGGTTATAAATATTGACCCAAGATATACCGAGACCTCTAAAATTTCTAGTGATCATTTTTTTATAAATCCAGGTAAAGATGCTCTTTTATTATTGTCTTTATTGCACGTAATTTTTGAGCAAGGAATAGATAAAAAAACACATCTTTCCAGTCATTTAAAAGGTTTAGAGGAAATTAAAAAAATTATTAAACAATATCCACCACAAAAAACAGCTTCCATAATTGGTATAGATAGTTTAGAGATTCAGAAAATTGCTAAAAATTTCATGAACTCAAAAACTGCAGTTTGTTATGGAAGAATGGGGGTTTCTACACAAGAATTTGGAGGTATTTGTCAATGGCTAATTAATGTCATAAATATTGTTACTAATAATATGGATAAAGCTGGGGGAGCAATGTTTACTGAGGCAGCCATTGATTTGGTCTTTATGACTGGCATGAAAGGTAAGGTTGGTAATTTTGATAGATATCGAAGTAGGGTTCATGATTTACCTGAGTATTCGGGAGAATTACCTGTAGCTACCCTAGCAGATGAAATGATAGTAGAGGGAGAGGGGCAAATAAAAATGTTAATTTGTACTGCAGGAAACCCAGTATTATCCACGCCTAATGGTAAAAAGCTAGAAAAGGCTCTGGAGGGCTTAGACTTCATGGTTTCAATTGATATTTATTTAAATGAAACAAGTAAATATGCAAATATTATATTACCATCTACGAATGGATTGGAAACACTACATTATGATTTAGTTTTTCATCAGTTAGCAATTAGAAATACCGCAAAACTATCTGAAGTTTTATTTGAGAAAGATGAAAATCAAAAACATGATTGGCAAATATTAAATGAATTAACTGAGAGAATAACAGGAAAAAAGAATCCATTAACACCAGAAATGATGTTAGATGGTATGTTTCAATTCTCCTCATATAAAGATGCAAATTTGTCTGTAAAAAAGTTGAAAGAAAACCCTAGTGGAATAGATTTAGGAGCTTTACAGCCACTCTTAACGAAAAGAATCTTTACTCCAGATAAAAAAATTAATATTTCACCAAAATTTTTTATTAATGATTTAAAAAGATTAGATAAAGAGTTGTTCAATGCTAATGGTGAAGATAATACAAACTATCCTTTTGCTTTAATAGGTCGGAGACATTTAAGAAATAATAACTCTTGGATGCATAATTCTAAGCTACTCATGAAAGGTAAAAATAGATGTACTGTACTTATGTGCCCTAAAGATGCAAATAATCTTTCAATAACAAATCACCAAAAAATTAGAATAACTTCTAATGTGGGTAGTATAGAATTACCAGTAGAAATTAGTGATGAAATGAAAGAGGGCGTATTAAGTATTCCACATGGTTTTGGACACAATAGGCAAGGAACAAAAATAAAATTAGCAGAGGAGAATGCTGGAGAAAGTATTAATGACTTAACAGACGATTATAATATAGATAAATTAACAGGTAATGTTAATTTTAGTGGTACTAGAGTGAAAGTTAATTTATAAAAAAAAAGCTCTCTGGAATTTAATTTCAGAGAGCTTTAGTTTTGTTTATACTAAGTCAAATCGATCTAAGTTCATTACTTTAGTCCAAGCAGCAACAAAATCATTGATAAATCTTTGCTTACCATCATTGGCTCCATAGACTTCACAAACCGCTCTTAATTCAGTATTTGATCCAAAAATTAAATCTGCTCTTGTACCTGCAAACTTAACGTTTCCAGTTTTTCTGTCTTTTCCTTCAAAAAGAGTATCATCAGAGGAAGTTGCACTCCATGTAGTAGCAAGATCTAGAACATTTGTGAAGAAATCATTGGTTAAGCTACCAGGATTTTCTGTAAAAACACCATATTTAGAACCATCATAATTAGCTCCAAGAACTCGTAAGCCACCAACTAAAACAGTCATTTCTGGGATGCTAAGTGTTAATAATTGCGCTCTATCAATCAATAATTCTTCTGCTGCTAGGTTTAAATCTTTTTTAATAAAATTTCTAAATCCGTCTGCTTTCGGTTCTAAATAACCAAAAGAAGCAACATCCGTTTGTTCTTGAGAAGCATCTGCTCTACCACTTGTAAAAGGTACAGAGATGGTATGTCCCACTTTTAAAGCAGCCTCTTCTATAGCTACACAACCACCCAAGACAATTAAATCTGCAATGGAAACTTCTCCATTAAAGTCATTTTGAATTCCTTCATAAATAGCGAGTACTTTATTTAGCTCGTAAGGATTATTTACAGCCCAACTTCTTTGAGGCTCTAAACGAATTCTTCCTCCATTTGCGCCACCTCTCATGTCTGACCCTCTAAAGGTTGATGCAGAAGCCCAAGCCGTAGAAACCAATTGTGATATAGTAAGGTCTGAGGCCAAAATCAGGCTCTTTAAGCTTGTTATATCTGTTTCAGACAATGACTGCCCTGCTGGAATTGGATCTTGCCAAATCAATTCTTCTTTTGGTATTTCTGGACCTAAATATCTAGAAATTGGTCCCATATCTCTGTGTGTTAATTTATACCATGCTCTTGCAAAAGCATCTTCAAAAGCTTTGTGATCTTTGTGAAAACGTTCAGAAATTTCTAAATAAGCTGGATCTAACTTTAAAGCAATATCAGCAGTGGTCATCATTAAATCTTGCGTATTGTTTGCATCACCCGCTTTGGGTGCTTTTTTCGCATTTGATGCTGTGGTTGGTTTCCACTGGTGAGCGCCTGCCGGACTCTTTGTAAGTTCCCAGTCATAGTTTAATAACATATCAAAATAATCATGATCCCAAACTGTTGGATTTGGTGTCCAAGCACCTTCTATACCACTTGTAATGGTATCATCTAAAACACCCGATTTGTAAGAGTTTTTCCAACCCGTACTCATTTCTTCTATAGGAGCTCCATGTGGTGATGGTCCAACATATTTGTCTGGATCTGCAGCGCCATGGGCTTTACCAAAAGTATGTCCACCCGCAACAAGGGCTACCGTTTCTTCATCATTCATTGCCATTCTACCAAAGGTTTCTCTAATGTCTTTTGCAGAGCCCATTGGATCTGGGTCTCCATTGGGTCCCTCCGGGTTTACATATATCCAACCCATCATTACAGCACCTAAAGGATCTTCTAATTCGCCTTCGGCGTACCGTTCTTTATTTTCTCCCATAACGGTTTCAGAACCCCAATATATGTCTTGTTCTGGCTCCCAAACATCCTCACGTCCACCAGCAAAACCAAAGGTTTCAAATCCCATAGATTCCATTGCGCAATTCCCTGCAAGAATCATTAAATCTGCCCAAGATAATTTGTTTCCATACTTCTTTTTAATAGGCCAAAGTAATAAACGTGCTTTATCTAAATTACCATTGTCTGGCCAACTATTTATTGGCGCAAAACGCTGCGATCCAGAACGTGCTCCACCTCGCCCATCACCAACTCTGTATGTACCAGCACTATGCCATGCCATACGTACCATAAATGGACCATAGTTTCCATAATCTGCAGGCCACCAATCTTGAGAATCTGTCATAGCATTAATAATATCTTGCTTTAAACTAGCAAAATCTATGGAGTTAAACGCATCTGCATAATTAAAATCTCCACCCATAGGATTAGATTTTACTGCATTTTGACGTAGAATATTTAATTTTAGTTCATTGGGCCAAAAATCTCGCACAGAAGTTCCATTACCTGCTGTTTGTTTTTGAATGCCTCCCATAAATGGACATTTATTGATGTCTCCAGTATTGTTGTGTTCCATGGTTTTTTATATTTTCTTTAAATAAGGAATTCAAATTTACGGACAATCTTTCAATAATTTTTATCTATATTTTTTATTTAATGATAGTTGGAGACTATTGCTTTAAAAAGGCATAAAATTAGCAATAACTTTTGTTTATTATTAACTATTCATTTTTTTAATAATCTCTTTTAAACGCAGTTTTTGTTGTTTTTTTTGCTCAGTAATTTTTGAAACCTTTTGTTTCATTAATTTAGTGTGTTTTGCCTTATTTAGTGTGTTTTTTGCTTTTCCTTTTTTAGGCATATGGTATATTTTTGACTATTTGATTACTATTTTTTTTGAATCTCTTTGAAGTTTTAAATGATTGCATACAACTTCAACTTTTATTTATAAAAAGATGTATATTTTTTTAGATTTTTTTAGTTAAAAATCTGTACTTTTAAAAGATAAAAATAACCTTTTTATTTATGGAATTAAAGTTGTTAAAACCCATTGTTTTTTTTGATTTAGAAACTACCGGGATTAATATAGGAAACGATAGAATTGTTGAGATTTCAATGCTTAAAATCTTTCCCAACGGAAATGAAGAAAGCAACACATGGTTGGTAAATCCTGAGATAGAAATACCAGCTGAAACGAGTGCAATACATGGCATTACTAATGAAAGAGTGGTTACCGAACCTACATTTAAAGAATTAGCTCAGACTGTTTATGATTTGATTTCTGATGCTGATTTAGCAGGTTTTAACTCCAATCGTTTTGATATCCCTTTATTAGCTGAAGAATTCTTGAGAGCTGGAATAGATTTTGATATGAATGATAGAAAGGCTGTAGATGTACAAGTAATTTTTCACAAAAAAGAGCAAAGAACTTTAAGCGCAGGTTATAAATTTTATTGTGATAGAATATTAGAAGATGCGCATTCTGCTGAAGCAGATACCAAAGCAACTTATGAGATACTTAAAGCACAGTTGGATAGGTACGATGATATTGAAAATTCGGTAGAAGCATTAAGTGATTTTTCTACTCATTCTAAAAGAGCAGATTTTGCTGGATTTATTTTATTTAATAATGAGGATCAAGAAATTTTTTCATTTGGTAAATACAAAGGAAGAACTGTAGAAGATGTTTTTAAAGAGAACCCGGGGTACAATGCTTGGATTCAAAATGCAGATTTTCCATTGTACACTAAAAAGGTATTAAAAGAAATTAAAGAAAGAATGTCTATCCCTAAAAAAGGATTATCTGATTCAGACAAACTTCAAGCATTACAGCAGAAGTTTAATTTACGTTAAAAATATGTTTGTAAAATTCGAAAATTTACCCAGTCATTCAAGAGTTTGGATTTATCAATCTGACAGGAAATTCACAACTAAAGAGGTTGGTTTTATTTCAGAAAAAGCCATTTTATTTATAGACCAATGGACAAAGCACGGTTCTGATTTACAAGGTTCTTTTGACATTAAATACGATCAATTTTTGGTATTGGCTGTAGATGAGGGTTTTAATAATGTTTCTGGTTGTTCTATAGATTCTTCAGTACGTTTTGTTCAAGATGTTGAGAAAACATTAAAGGTAGATATGATGAATAAAATGAATATCTCCTTTAGAGATGGTGAGTTTATCAACAGTGTTAAAATGAATGTTTTTAAAGAATATGTTGATAATAATAAGATTACTTCAGAAACTATTGTTTTTAATAATATGATTTCAATAAAACAAGATTTTAAAACTCTTTGGGAGGTTCCCTTGACAAAAAGTTGGCACAAACGCTTTTTAATTTCATAAACCTCTAGATTTCATTTATGTTTAAAAGACTCTTATTTATTTCCCTTTTATTATTATGCGTCAATACTCATGGTCAAAACTTAGATCCATTAAGAACAGATGATTATTTTGAACAAGAACAATGGGTAGACAGTATTTTAAGTTCTATGTCAATAGATCAGAAAATTGGCCAATTATTTATGGTCCAAACCTATTCTAATTTGGATTCAGTTCATGAAAATAAAATTAAAGAAATGATACAAAAATATCATATTGGAAATTTAATTTTTATGCAAGGAACACCCACTAAACAAGCACAATTAACAAATATTTATCAATCACTATCTAAAACACCTTTAATGATTGGTTTTGACGGTGAATGGGGGCTAGACATGCGTTTGCAAAAGACCTTTAGATTTCCTTGGAATATGACTCTTGGTGCGATTCAAGATAATACTCTAATTCATAAATTTGGAGAACATTTGGGAAGGCACGCTAAACGAATAGGTATTCATGTAAATTTTGCACCTGTTGTAGATATTAATACAAATCCACTTAATCCAATTATTGGAAATCGATCTTTTGGAGAAAATAAAAAAAATGTTACTCAAAAAGCAATAGCATTTTGCAAAGGAATGCAAAGTATAGGCGTATTAGCTAATGCAAAACATTTTCCTGGACACGGAGATACGGCAACAGATTCACATTTAAAATTACCTGTTTTAAATTTTGACAGACAACGTCTAGATTCTGTGGAATTGTACCCTTACAAAAAAGTTTTTGATGCAGGAATGTCAAGTGTAATGACAGCACACCTAAGTATTCCAGTATTAGAACCAAACCCTAAGTTGCCAACCTCGTTGTCATCGAAGGTGGTAACAGATTTATTAAAGTATAAATTAGGTTTTTTAGGCTTGATTTTTACAGATGGTTTAAATATGAAGGGTGCTGCTAATTATTCAAGTCCTTCAGAAATTAATTTAGCGGCAATACTAGCAGGGAATGATATTTTATTGATACCACATGATATTCCGGAAACCATAAATTTATTTAAAACTTCCATACAATCAGGAGTTTTAAGTTATGAAAGAATAGATGAATCTGTTCGTAAGATTCTATTAGCAAAGTATAAAGTTGGGCTTCACACATACAAACCAATTGAGCTATTAAATTTAGAAAAAGACATCAATACTTCAGCGGATGAGGTTCTTCATAGAGAATTGGTAAAGAACTCAATGACTCTCATTAAAAATAAAAAACAGTTATTACCCATCTCAGATTTAAGAAAGTTTCATAAAATAGCATATGTGGCATTAGGTGAAGACCATCATGATACTTTTTTTGAAGAATTACAAAAATATTCTGATATATTTAAAGTAGAAAAAGATAATTTAAATGAGATCATAGATGCATTAGAGGATTTTGATTTGGTAATAGTTGGTTTTCATAAGTCAAATGCCCATCCCTGGAAACCCTATCAGTTTTCAAATAAAGAAGCTGTCTGGTTACATGAGATTTCAAGAAAAAATAAAACTATTCTCTCTGTTTTTGCAAGCCCATACAGTTTGTTAAATATAAAGTCCTTTAATAATTTAGAGAGTATTTTAGTAGCTTATCAAAATAGTGTGATAGCCCAAAAAATTGCCGCTCAAACAATTTTTGGAGCTATAGTTGCTAAGGGAGTTCTCCCCGTGAGTATTAAAAAAAATTTTCCTGAAGGAACAGGTATTTTAACAAAAGATTTAAAAAGACTTCAGTATTCTATTCCAGAATCTGTTGGTATGTCTTCAATTAAATTACAACGAATAGATTCTGTAGCTAATCTTGTAATTGAAAAAAAAATGGCTCCAGGACTTCAGGTTTTAGTTGCTAGGCATGGCGTAGTTATTTATGAAAAAAGTTTTGGATTTCACACAGATAAAAAAGTTAATTCTGTTAAAAGTACTGATGTCTACGATGTGGCTTCATTAACAAAAATTTTAGCATCATTACCCATGTTGATAAAAGCAGAGGAGGAAAATAAAATAAAATTAACGTCTACCATTAAAAGCATATTACCATCTTTTAAAGATTCTAATAAAGATACATTAACTGTCCTAGAAATTTTATCTCATTACGGCCGCCTAAAAGCTTGGATACCTTTTTACAAGCTCACACAAGACAGCATTACTAAAAATAATTTAAAAGAGTTTTACAGTCAAAGTAGGTCTAAAAAATTTTCTATTAAAGTTGCTGAAAATTTATATTTAAATAATTCTTATAAAGATTCTATTTACAAGTTTATAAAAGATTCTGACCAAAGGCTTGGAGCTGGTTATAAATATAGTGACTTAGGCTATTATCTCTTTAAAGAAGCTTTAGAGAAGAAATATAAAGGTAGATTAGATGACTTAGTTCAAGAACAATTTTATGAGCCATTAGGTGCAAATAGGATGACTTATTTACCCTTGAATAAATTAGATAAATCTTCAATTGTTCCCTCAGAAAAAGATACGTATTATAGAAATCAATTATTACATGGTTATGTTCATGACATGGGGGCTGCAATGCTCGGTGGAGTGGGAGGTCATGCCGGTTTATTTGCTAATTCAAATGATGTGGCAAAAATGATGCAATTATACCTTCAAAAAGGGTATTATGGAGGAAAACGATATTTTAAAAAAGAAACTTTTGATAAATTTAATAAACGATATTATTCTGATAAAAAAGTAAGAAGAGGCTTAGGGTTTGATAAACCTCAGCTAGATCCAGAAATTAAGGCAACATGTGGGTGTGTTTCAGATGAAAGTTTTGGACATAGCGGATTTACTGGTGCTTTCACTTGGGCAGACCCAGAAAGTGGAATTTTATATGTTTTTCTATCCAATAGGGTTTTTCCAACTATGGAAAATACTGGTTTAGTAGATGAAGATATTAGAACAAAAATTCAACAGATCATCCAAGACGCTATCTTGCCGGAGTAAGATGAAATTTACTGTAGATTAATAATATTAACATAGAACAGCCAAAATATATTATACTACTTTTTAAAGTAAATAAATTATAAATTATATAGCTATTCATTAGAAAGAAAGGAATAACTGTCAGAGAGCCAACACCGAATTTAAAAGTACTTATGAATTCAAAGTCTGTGACCTTATTTTTCACATATTTCCATAACAACCACGGTATGAAGCTATTTAATATTATAATTGGTTTTAAAAACTTAACTAAATTAATCTTTCTCTCTCTTTTAATAATAATGTTAGATTGAATCATTGAATTAACTTCATCAACTTTTGTAAAATCAATATTTGCAGAACTTAATTTTTTAGACCATTTCTCATAATCTTCGTTTAAAGGAATATGAACAGAAAGTGTTTTTAATTGAACAGAAATAACATCCTTTATTTTTTTTATATCAGAATGATTTAAGTTTGATTTATAAAAGTCATTTGCTAATATTGGGATTCCATAATTTAAAGAAACTTTAAAAGGGTAGCTAGAGGAATCTTGATAAGTAATCCCAACAGGTATAATTTGAATTTGTAGTTTTGGATTTCTTTCGATAGCTCCAAAAACTATTCTTGAAAACCCCTTGCTTAAGCTTCTTACAGTTCTTCTTTTATCATGGCTTCCTTCAGGAAAAATCATTAATGCTTTTTGGTTGTCTAATAAATTAAAACACCTTTCAAAGACTTCTTTATTCTTATTTAATTGATTAACACCATCTCTTATTCTGTAAATGGGTATTAAATTTAAAGAATTTAGAAACCATCTTACTAATGGTTTTTTAAAACTAGCTGCACGAGTTAGAAAATAATTTGTTCTTGGATTGTTTGTCGTAACTATTAAAGGATCTATAAGCCCATTGGGGTGGTTTGCCATGAATAAAATGGCTCCTTTTTTTGGTATATTCTCTTTGCCGTTAACTATTATTTTTTTTGTCATAAAAAATAATGAAGTCTTTAAAAGAAATTTAAAAAAATAATACCAGATTGTTTTCAAAATTGGTTAACTATTTTAATTGTTTGTTACTTCTTCCCCAAAAAGCAGCTAATACCAGCCCCGAGAAAATATCCCATATACTCCAAAAAGCAGCTAATAAGGCCATTCCTCCTAAACCATCAAAAAATTGAAAGATTAGTAATAATCCTAATCCACCATTTTGAATTCCAGTTTCCATACTAATAGTTTTTCTATCTTTTTTATCTAGTCCAAATGTTTTTGCTGTGTAGAATCCAATAAAATAGGCTCCGATATTATGGAAAATTACCAATCCTGCAACCAAATGAATATACTTTAAAAAAACATCTATATTATCATAGAATGCAATAACAATCAATGCTAAAAAAACAACAATTGAAAAGGGCTTTAGCAGTACTTCAATCTTTTTTGAAATTTCCTCAAAATAATGATTTAAAAACATTCCCAGCACAATAGGAATCCCTAGTATTAATAAAACTAATTTAAATAATTCTATTGGATCTAATTGAACTGTTTTTATGATTTCATTCGTAGGTTCGTATAATCCACTATAAAATTGTAAATTTAAAGGAGTCATTAGTAAACATATGACTGTTGCAAATGCAGTTAAACTTACAGATAAGGCTGAATTACCTTTAGCCATCTTACTAAAAAAATTAGAAATATTACCACCCGGGCAGGCAGCTATCATCATCATTCCTAAAGCAAAACTTGGATGAGGTTTTATGATTAAAATAGCCGCAAATGTGAGTGCTGGTAACAAAATAAATTGAGAAAAAACGCCTACTAGTAGAATTTTAGGTTTCTTAATAAGAAGTTTAAAATCCTCAATTTTTATACTCAGAGCTACACCAAACATAATAATAGCCAATGCTATATTTAATATCCAAAGCCCCTCTGTATCAAAATTAATTTTGATACTATCAATAGGAATATCACTATTAGTTTTTAAAAGCATATTCTATAATATTTGAACCCATTTTTAAAGCTTTTAATCTTATGTTTTTAGGGTTGTTATGAATAGAACTGTCTTCCCAGCCATCACTTAAATCAGATTCATAATCATAAAAACACACCAATCTGCCCTTAAAAAATAATCCAAAACCTTTTGGTTTTTTTTTATCATGTTCGTGAATTTTAGGGACTCCATTTTTAAAAGTAAATGTTTGATTATAAATGGGATGACTACTTGGAATTTCTTGAAATTTTAATTCAGGAAAAACTTTGTTCATTTCTCTTCTAATAAATTTATCTAATCCATAATTGTCAGACACATGAAGAAACCCTCCGGCTGTTAAGTAATTTCGTAAGTTTTGTGCTTCTTGTTTTGTGAAAAACACATTTCCATGACCAGTCATGAAAACAATAGGAAAGTTAAAAAGATCTAAACTTCCCACAGCTACAGTGCCTTGATTTAATTTAATTCTTGTGTTTGAGTTTTTATTCGCAAATTTAATTAAGTTGGGAACAGCAGTTTGATTTGAATACCAATCTCCGCCACCATTATATTTTAAAACTGCCACTTCTTGTGAGGATATCTTCACAGAAAAACATACAATAACCAAAAGAAAAATTTTTGTAAACTTCAATTTAAGTGTAATTTTAAACTAAGATAGCAATTCTTATTGATTGATAAATGAAACATTCATAACAGACACTAAAGCTGCTGTTTCGGTTCTTAATCTTGCTTTGCCAAGTGTTATTGGAGTATATCCTTTCTGCAAGCTTTTTTCAATTTCTGATAATGAAAAATCACCCTCAGGTCCTATTAATATTGTAGAAGATTCTTTGGGCAGGAGCACATCCTTCATTAATTGTTTCTCATTTTCTAAACAATGTGCAATATATTTTCCTTGCGTTTGTTTTTGTTTTAAAAATTCTGATAAAGTAACCACCTCATTTAGTTTTGGTAAGTGAATTTTTAATGATTGTTTTATTGCAGATATTATAATTTTTTTTAGCCTTTCAGGTTTAATAAATTTTCTCTCAGAATTGTCACAAATAATTGGTGTAATTTCATCAATCCCTATTTCCGTTGCTTTTTCTAAAAACCATTCTAGTCTGTCATTATTTTTTGTTGGTGCTATAGCTAGATGTAAATAATATTTTCTTTGTTGTTTCTTATGTTCTATGCTAATTACATTTATTAAGCATTTTTTGTCATTAGCGACACTAATTTTACAGTGAAATAGATCTCCTTTCCCATTGGTTAGATAAATATGATCTCCCTCTTTTTTTCGAAGTACTTTTACTACATGTCTGCTTTCAATTTTATCAAAAGTAATTTCATGAGTATTCTTATCTATAGTTGGATTGTAAAATAATTGCATGGGTTCTATTTTACAGGATAGTCTTTAATATTCATTTTATAAGTTCTTCTTCTTTTATGGGTTTGGGGATCAAAATTTTTCCATAATTGATGTATGGCGTTATTATCTTCTAGCTCGGGTGTTCTAATTACTGTTTCAACTCCGATTGCATTAAAACTAGTTGTAAAATCACTAAAAATAATAGCAGTTATCCCTTTGTTTTGATATTCTGGATCTACACCAATTAAGTATGAGGTTACAGTTTTTGCATTTTTTTTTGCTTTTAAAAGATGAAATATCCCAAAGGGAAATAATTTACCTTTCGCTTTTTGTAGAGCCTCTGAGAAAGAAGGCATCATAATTCCAAATGCAACTAGTTTACCGTTTTCATCAACAACAAACTTTATGAAATCTGGATTTATAAAATTGATATATTTTTTTTTAAAATAATCTATTTGATTTTCAGATATAGGTACATAAGATGAAAGGGTCACGTATGTTTTATTGAAAAGATCAAACATTTCATTTACATAAGGCATAATCTCTTTCGTATTTGAAAAATTTAAAGATTTTAGTTTGAACCTTCGCTTTATTAAATTTGAGATCCTTTCATAATAAGGTCCATCTACTTTTGATAATTTAAATTTATTTTCTAGATATTCTTTTTCTTTTACAAATCCTAATTGTTCTAAATGTTCTTTGTAATAAGGATTAGAGTACCAAGTTACCATAGTTCCAATATGATCAAAACCATCTGTGAGTACACCTACCTTATCAAGATTTGAAAATCCAACAGGACCTTCCATATATGTTAATTTATTTTTTTTACCAATTTCTTGTACTTTTTCAACAAGAATTTTGGTAACATCTATATTGTCTATTACATCAAACCAACCAAAACGCATTTTTTTAATTTTTTGGTTCTTCACTTCATACCAATTAATGATGGCTGCTATTCTACCAACTATTTTATTGTTTTGGATAGCTACAAAGAAGAATGCTTCAGCATTTTCAAATGCTGGATTAATCTCTTTGTTTAAAACATCTAACTCCTCTTTAATAATTGGAGGAACCCAGTAAGGATTATTTTTGAAGATAGAAAAAGGAAATTGAACAAATTGTTTCATTTCCTTTTTCGTGGTCATTTCCTTTAGTGTAATCATGGCACTAGTTTAGGTCTTAATTTAAATCGTTTTCATCATCATCATCATCATCATCTTCCTCACTTTTTTGTTTTCTTTTCTTACTTGTTTTATCTTTTTTATTTTTTTTAGCTTCTTCTTTTTTCCTTTCTCTTTTGAGTTTTTTATTGTCTTTTTTTACTTCCTTCTCCAGATCTTTTATTTCTTTTTCAAGTTCTTTAGCATTTTTTTCTGAATCTTTTTTTTCATCTTTTTTTCTTGTCTTTAGAATATTAAAAAACCCTTTTTTTGGTTTATTTTTTTCTTCCTTAATTTTTGAGGGACTAATTCTTCTTCTTACAGGTTTTACTCTTAAAGATTTTTCTTCCAAATTCTCTTTATTTGTAGAGCTATTATTATTGATAGATTGAATAGTTCCCTTTTTTAAACTAGATTTTTTTGTTGATATTCTCTTACCTTTTTTTCTAAATAGATTTTTAAATTTATTTGTTAAATTGTCCAAAAAACCTTTTTCACCAAAAAATCCTTTACTTTTTATTGACTTACTTTTTTTGTCTTCATTAAGTACTTTGTCAACATGTCTGTCTAACCTATATGAAGCTCCTAATGAAGAGTAAAACCCTGAAGATTTTCCATCTGCTAGTAATCTAAAAGAGCTATTCAATTGAAGATTTCTATTAAATAAAAAGGCAATACCAGTACCAATATTTGCTTGATATTTATACTTGTCAAACATTGTTTGATTTTCAAAAAAAACAGACCATCTAGGTTTATAACTGTAGGTAGCTGTTATGATGTAAGATAATTCAGGTAGATCAGTCCCAATTCTATCATAAAATATATTAGTGATAATATTAAAATTATCACTCAGGTCGTTTTGAAGAAGTACTCCGACCTTGGGCGAAAAACTATTTGTTTTATATATGTTATCTGGAATACCGGTATTTGCTCCGGCATAAATTGCGACAGAAGGAATTAGTCTTTTCCAATCAAAACTATTTCTTGCAACCCAACTTCTTATTTCTTTTGATTTGTCTTCGTATTTTTTTTCAAATACTAAATATTTTGCTGCAATAATTAACTTGCTAATGCCTGTTTTTTGGTAACTTGAATTAAAAATATTTTGAAAACCAACTTCCTCATTTTGATAGGCTAAATTTATATTAAACTCTAGTTTTTCATTTAAAAAACTAGATCTTAATAAGAAATCAACCCCGTAGGATTGAGGTCTGTAAAAAGTTGGGTACTTGTTAGTTTCTCTATAAAACAAACTCGTTTCTAACTGGTACACTCTAGTGCCAATTGAATAGGGAGATTCTGAGAGTCCAGGTCTGTTTGAATTGATAACATTAGTGTACTGAGCTAATGCAGTATGTGTTAAAACTAACATACTAAGCATTAAAAATACTTTAAGTTTATTTATTAAATAATTTAATCTCAAAAAAATATTTTTTTGGTTTCACACAAACATACTCTAAAAATTGGACTCATCAAATGCATAAATACTTTTTAATGGTGTTAAATTTTTGTATTCTATTAACGTAACTTTTATTATCAAATTGTTATTTTTGATTTTAATTTAATGTTTACATGCAACAAGCAGATTTAATGGGTTTATTAAGAACAATTCTTATTTTTTTAATTGTATATTATAGTTTTCGCTTTCTAGCAAGAATATTTGCTCCTATTTTATTAAAGAAAGTAGTTGGGAATATGCAAGAAAAAGCTCAGCAAAAACATAAACAAACCCATAATTCATCAACTAAAGAAGGTGAAACTATTATTGATAAAAAGCCAAATTCTAATACTCAAGGGAATAACTCTGTTGGAGAATATGTAGATTTTGAAGAAATAGATTAATATGAATTTAAAATTTTTTTCAACTCATTTAGTTTCATTATTAGTTTTTATAATTGCTGCATTATTATACTTCCATCCAGTTTTAAAAGGAGAAAAACTATCCCAATCCGATATCACACAACACATCGGAATGGCAAAGGAGGTAAATGATTATAGATTAGCAACTGGTTTAGAACCTTATTGGGCAGAAAGTGCTTTTAGTGGCATGCCTACATATCAAATTGGAACTTATTTTCCACACGATTACCTATCTTATTTAGACCGTTTAATTCGTTTTCTTCCCAGACCTGCCGATTATTTATTTTTATATTTTTTAGGCTTTTACATTATGTTAATTGCCTTTAAGGTAGATTGGAAATTAGCCATTATGGGATCCCTAGCCTTTGGTTTCTCAACATACCTCATGATTATATTTGGTGCAGGGCACAATGCAAAAGCGCATGCAATTGCTTATATGCCTCTAGTTCTTGCAGGTGTTATTTATGTTTTTAAGAAAAAATATTTAACAGGTTTTACTTTAACCGCTGTGGCAACTGCTTTAGAAATTAAAGCAAACCATCCTCAAATGACTTACTATTTACTCTACGCTATTTTTATCTTAGCGATTATAGAGCTTATAGAAGCCATTAAAAAAAAGAAAATTACACAGTTTACGTCTCAATCTTTAATAATAATTACCGCCATGTTGCTGGCTGTTGGAGTTAATTCAACAAGGTTAATGGCAACTAAAGAATATTCAGATTTTAGTACTCGAGGAAATACTGAATTAACAATCAACTCAGATGGAACCCCAAAAGAGGTTTCTTCAGGATTATCTAAAGATTATATCACTCAATTTAGTTATGGGATTTCTGAAACTTTTAATTTATTAGTTCCCAGGTACATGGGAGGTGGGACAGTAGAACGTTTAGATAAAAACTCGAATACTTATAAACATGTTTCTTCAATAGCTAGCCCTAAGCAGGCAGAAGGTTTTACAAAACAAGTTTATACCTATTGGGGAGATCAATTAATTGTTGAAGCACCAGCTTATGTTGGAGCCGTTATCATATTTCTTTTCTTTCTAGGACTATTCTTGGTAAAAGGGAAATTGAAATATTGGTTAGTGGCATCAACAGTTTTTTCAATAGTAATGAGTTGGGGAAGAAACTTTGAGTTTTTAACTAATTTCTTTATTGATTATGTGCCATTATATAATAAGTTCAGGGCTGTGTCTTCATTTCAAGTAATTGCTGAATTATGTATTCCTTTACTAGGAATCCTAGCGGTAAAAGAATTTATTTTTACTGAAATATCAAAAAAAGAAAAATTAGAGGCTATTAAAAAAGCATTTTATGTAACTAGTGGTTTAATTCTTATTGGTTTATTTTATGCTATTTCTTTTTCAACTTTTGAGGGTTTAAGAGATGCCAATTACAGTCAATATGAAGGGTTGTTAGATGCCGTAATATCAGATAGGAAATCACTATTATATAATGATAGTTTTAGGTCTTTAGTTTTGATTAGTGTAAGTTTTAGTATTCTTTGGTTATTTCTAAAGCAACAAATTAATAAAATCAAAGTAATTATTGTTTTTACATTATTAATACTATTTGATTTAGTTCAGGTGAATTTAAGATATGTGAATGAAGATGATTTTAAACAGGCCAGGAAAATTGATAAACCTTTTACAGCAAGTAATGCTGACCTTCAAATTTTGAAAGATAAAACTCATTACAGAGTAGCAAATTTCTCAGGAGATCCATTTCAAGATGGACGAACTTCCTATTTTCACAAATCAATTGGGGGCTATCATGCTGCGAAAATGGGCAGATATCAAGATTTGATTGAATTTCAATTAGGAAAACAAAATATGCAGATTTTTAATATGCTAAATGTTAAGTATTTTATTATTCATGATGATAATGGTAAAGAAGAAGCACAGCAAAACCCTAATGCAAATGGAAATGCTTGGTTTGTAAATGAAATTAAATACGTTCAAACTGCAAATGAAGAAATAAAAGCTTTAGACAGTTTAAATACTAAAAAAATTGCAATACTTAAAGACCTTAATTCTTACGGATTCGAAGATTCAAAAAAATATAATATAGATAGTTTAGCGACCATAAAACTCACAAAATATTCGTTAAATGCCCTTAGCTATGAATCTTTTTCAAATCAAAATGAATTTGCAGTATTTTCAGAGATATATTATAAGGATGGTTGGAATGTATATATAGATGGTGAACTTAAACCTCATTTGAATGTTAATTATGTATTGAGAGGATTGGAGATTCCTGCAGGAAATCATCACATAGAATTTAAATTTGAACCGAAAGTAATTCAAACAGGAAGTACTATTTCTTTAATGTCATACGTGCTTTTATTTCTAATCCCATTAGGATGGTTCCTCTACAATAAGAAGAAACCAACTTAATAGTTTACTTTTCATAATAGATACAATATATTTATGTTTCCTAAACATCATCAAAGAAGATACAATTTAACCTTACGTTTTTTACAAAAAGTACTTCCTGCTCCTGCAACTATTTTAGACTTAGGTGTTAAAAATCCTTTTTCTGAAATAATGGAGCAAAATGGCTATACCGTATTTAATACTAGCGGAGAGGATTTAGATATATTACCAGAAATAGTTAAGAAGTATAATGTAGATGCCGTAACTGCTTTTGAAATTTTTGAACACTTAATTGCACCATTCAATGTTTTAAGTAAAATAAAGTCTACTAAACTAATAGCCTCTGTTCCTCTTAATTTATGGTTTGCCAAAGCATATAGAAGTAAAACAGATTTATGGGACAGACACTACCATGAGTTTGAAGATTGGCAATTTGACTGGTTATTGGAGAAATCTAGTTGGAAAATTATTGAAACACAAAAATGGACCAGCCCAATTAAAAAAATCGGTTTCCGCCCAATTTTAAGAACATTTACTCCAAGATATTATATTGTTTACGCCAAAAGGTAGTTAGATTATGAAAATTGGAATGATTTTAGATGATATTTTTCCACCTGATCCAAGGGTTGAGAACGAAGCAATTACATTAATTAATTCTGGTCATGAGGTTTTTTTATTCTGTCTTACTTATGGGAATCAAAAACTACATGAAAATATAAATGGTATTCAAATCAGAAGATACAAGTCTAATAAAATAATTTATAAACTTTCTGCTCTCTCCTATGATTTCTTTGGTTATAGAATGATTATGAAACCAAAAATAGATGATTTTATAAAAGAGAATTCTATTGAGGTAATACATATTCATGATATTAGAATAGCAGAAGCTGTATTTTTATCAAATAAAAAGTATCAATTAAAAATAGTTTTAGACCTGCATGATAATATTCCTGAAAACATGAAGTTCTATCCACATTTACATAAATTTCCTGGAAAGTATATTATTTCTCCAAAAAGATGGAAAATTAAAGAAAAGGAGTTCATTCTTAAATCTGATAAAATTATAACAGTTTCTCCTAACTTTGCTAAAGATCTAATTGAGACTAATAATTTAGGTCCTGAAAAAATGGTTTTAGTACCAAATACTGTTAGGCAGTCTTTCTATAAGGAAGCTATTTATTCTGAAGAAATTAAAAATAAGTATTCTAATAATTTTGTTGTACTTTATTTAGGGGATACCCACATAAGGCGAGGTTTATTAACTGCCATAAGAGCCTCTAAAACATTATCTCAAGATATCACAAACTTTAAATTAGTGATAGTAGGAAGAAATACGACAGATAATATTTTAATTGAAGAGGTAAAAAGATTAAATTTAGAATCTTTTATAGATTTTGAAGGATGGCAAGATGTTTCTTTGTTTCCATCATATATACTTGCAAGTGATGTATGTATTTCACCTTTGTATAGAAGTATTCAACATGATGTCGCTTATGCGAATAAGATTTTTCAGTATATGAGTTTTGGCAAGCCTATATTAGTTAGTAATGCAACTGCTCAAAAAGAATTAGTTGAAAGCATAAATAGTGGGTTCGTACATGAACAAAATAATGAAGAAGATTTTCAGTCTAAAGTATTAGAATTGTACAAGAATAAAGAGAAGTCTCAAGAATTAGGCGATAATGGTAAAGAATTTATAGAGAATAAATTCTCCTGGGAACTTACCTCCAAAGCCTTAGTGAAATTATATGATGAATTCTAAAAAGAAAGTTTTAATTATCACTTATTATTGGCCACCAGCTGGTGGTTCTGGAGTTCAGCGATGGTTAAAGTTTGTGAAATATCTTAGGGATTTTGATATTGAGCCAGTCATTTATACAGTAGATAAACCTAGGTATGCAATTTATGACAAAAGTTTAATCAATGAAATTCCCAATTCTATTGAAACCCTCAGGCAACCAATATTTGAACCTAATTCAATTTTGAATTTTTTTGGAAATAAAACAAATAGAGAAAGTGCTGGTTTTTTAAATCCAAATCCAAATTTTATAGGAAAGATAATACAATACATTCGAGCCAATTACTTTATTCCCGATGCTAGAAAGTTTTGGATAAAGCCTTCCGTACAATTTTTAACTAATTATTTAGAAAAGAACCCTGTAGATGTAATAATTACAACTGGTCCTCCTCATAGTTTACACTTAATAGGTCTACATTTAAAAAAGATAAAAGAGATAAAGTGGATTTCAGATTTTAGAGACCCCTGGACTGAAATAGATTACTTCCACCAAATGCCACTTAATAAAAAAGCAAAGAAGAAGCATCATCAGTTAGAAAGAGAGGTTCTGAAGAATTCAGATAGTGTTATTGTTGTAGGGAATACAATGAGAGATCAATATTTGAAGGAAACTGATAAGGTAGTAACAATTTCAAATGGATTTGACACATCTGAAAACAAAGAGGTTTCACATCTTGATATTGTTTTTTCAATTACGCATGTTGGAATGTTGAATGCAGACAGAAACCCAACAGCTTTGTGGAAAATATTGAAAGAAATCTGTCTTGAAAATCCAGATTTTAAAAGTGATTTAAAAATACGATTGATTGGGAAAATTGCCAAAGAGGTTTCCCATGATTTAAATATTTTTGATAGTGGAATTATAGAGGTTGTTGATTATGTAAGTTATGCTGAAGTGAAAAAATATCAGTTAAAAACCCAAGTATTATTACTTTGCATTAATAATGTTCCAAGCGCTCGAGGAATTATAACTGGAAAAATATTTGAATATTTACAAGCAAAACGCCCTATCTTAGCTATCGGGCCTGAAGATGGTGATGCCGCAGAAATTTTAAAGAATACAAATTCGGGAAGTATTTTTGGATTTGAAAACAAGCAGAAATTAAAGCAACATATTTTAGAGCTTTACAAAGATTATAAAAAAAATCAGCTAATTGTAGATTCTGAAAATATTGAGCAGTATCATAGGAGGGAATTGACAAGAAAACTAGCTCATTTAGTGAGAAGTATATAATCTATGAAGAAAATTGTAACGATATTAGGAGCTAGACCTCAGTTTGTAAAAGCTGCAGTTTTAAGTAGAATAATTAAGAAGCACAACAATATTGAAGAAATTATTGTTCATACTGGTCAGCATTTTGATTCAAATATGAGTGCTATTTTTTTTGATGAAATGATGATTCCTAAACCTAAATACAATCTTGAAATCAACAACATGAGTCATGGAGCAATGACAGGTTTAATGCTTTTGGAAATAGAAAAGGTTTTGATTGAAGAAGTGCCTGATGCAGTAGTTGTTTATGGTGATACTAATTCTACCATAGCAGGAGCATTAGCTGCAAAAAAAATGCATATTAAAGTAGTACATATTGAAGCTGGCCTACGTTCTTTTAATATGAAAATGCCTGAGGAAATCAATAGAATAGCAACTGATAGAATTTCTGATTTATTAAGTTGTCCAACAGAAACTGCCCTAGATAATCTAAAGAAAGAAGGTTATGATAATCTGCAAATTTTAGTTGAGAAGCATGGTGATATTATGAAAGATGCTGTTAGTTATTATGGTCAGTTTTCAAAAGAAAAATCATCTATTATTATTGACGAAAAATTACAAAAAAATCATTTTGTTTTAGCGACTATCCATCGTCAAGAAAATACTGATGATGAGAAAAAGTTAAGATCAATTTTTCTTGGATTAGAAGAAATTCATAAAACTCATACTGTAATTCTACCAATGCATCCCAGAACAAAAGCGGTATTAAATAAATTATCAATACATCCAAAAATACATATCATAGAACCTGTTGGTTACTATGATATGTTGGAATTATTAAAAAACTGTTCTATGGTAATCACAGATAGTGGTGGATTACAAAAAGAAGCATTTTTCAATAAAAAACAAAGCATTATTGCCAGGGATGAAACAGAATGGGTGGAATTAGTTGAAAATGGATTTGCAAAAATAGTTGGTAGCGATACTGAAGATATGATTAATACGTTTAAAAAGTATCTAAGTTCTAATCAAGATTTTTCTATGCAACTCTATGGTGATTTAGTTGGAGAAAAAATCTATCAATCAATTTATAAACTAATTCAGTAGACTTTGGGAATTGTACTAAATCAGTCTTTTAAAAACACACTAATCGTTTACTTAGCTTTTGCAGTTGGAGGTATTAATACTTTATTTCTTTACACTCGTTTTTTAGATGAAGATTACTACGGCTTAGTTACATTTTTATTGTCATCTTCCAATTTACTTATGCCTCTAACAGCATTTGGAGTTCAATATACCATAGTGAAATTTTATTCTTCTTATGAATCTAAGCTAGAAAGAGATAAGTTTTTGAGCTTAGCAATGGTTTTACCCCTGTTAATTGCCATTCCATTAGGTTTCTTAGGGTCAATGTTTTATGAACAAATTAGTGCACTTTTATCAATAAAAAATCCAATAATTAAAGAATATACTTTTGTAATTTATCTAGTTGCTGTAGCTACAGCCTATTTTGAAGTTTTTTATGCATGGTCCAAGGTTCAATTTAGATCTGTTTTTGGTAATTTTATCAAGGAAATGTACAATAGATTGGTTGTTATGATCTTATTATTTTCTGTCTATTTTAAATTTATAACAGAGAAAGAATTTATTTATTACTTGACAGCGGCTTATTTTCTAAGGTTACTGATCATGATGCTTTATGCATTTAAATTGTATTTGCCTAAATTCTCATTTTCGCTACCAGAAAATTATAAAGAAATATTTAGATACTCTTTATATATCATTTTAGCTGGTAGTGCTGGTGCCATACTTTTAGACATTGACAAGGTAATGATTCCGGCAAAAGAAGAAATTGCCTTGGCTGCATATTATACAGTTGCCGTATTTATTGGATCTGCTATTGAAGCTCCAGGTAGAGCAATGCTTCAAATTTTACAGCCATTGACATCAAGAGCTATTAATGATAATAATTTTGAAGAAGTACATAAATTATATAAGCAAAGCTCCATTAATTTATTATTGGTAGGAGGATTACTTTTTTTACTAGTTAATTTAAATATTAACGAATTATTTAAATTACTACCCTTTAAGTATTCTGGAGGTTCATGGGTAGTATTAATGATTTCTGGAGCAAAACTATTTAAAATGTTTTTAGGAATTAACGGTGAAATAATTTTAAATTCTAAATATTATAAAGTTTTGTTGCCATTAGGTTTAGGGATGGCATTTTCTGTTGCCTATATGAATGACTGGTTAATTGATTTATATAGTACCAACGGAGCAGCTATATCAACGCTTGTGGTGATTTTATTTTTTAATGGAATCAAACTTTGGTATGTCAAATATAAATTTGATATGATACCATACTCCGGGAAAACAGCTCAGTTATTATTTCTTATAATACTCATCTTTTTTAGTTTTTATTTCTGGAACTTTGGTTTTCATCCGATAATTAATATTTTACTAAAATCATTGCTAGTATTTTTATTATATATGGTGTTGGCCATAAAATTAAAACTATCTGCAGATATCAATAAATTGATTTATAGTATCATTAAATTTTAGAGGTAGCAATCTAGCAAGTCTGTTAGCATATGAAATAGTAGTGCAATACCTAAAATTCTGCTTCTTTTGGGGATAGTCATAAGAATATACATAATAATGGCATAATTCGTATGTAAAGGGTGAAAATTGATGCTACACCTATTAGGATCAAATATTGGATTAGCCAATAAGTGATCAAAATCTATTAACATGGTTCCAATAAATATTATATATGCTTGAATCCAATTTTTTTTGTAAAAAATTAAGGCAATTAATAATGGAACTAGGAAATGAAAACCATAATGTAATAAAAACTTAAATGACATCTAAATTAAAAGTAAATTTTAAATTTATATTCATCAGATTGATGAATATATTAAAATTCAAAAATACAATTCTTTTGATTTCTTAGGATGAAAGTTATTTAGTTTTATATAAATCTTTTCTAATTCTACTTAGTTGAACAGGGGTAATATTTAAATAAGAAGCTATATGATATAATGGTATTAAATTTTCTATACCAGGATTATCTTTTTTAAATTTTAAATAAAGTTCAGTTGCATTAAGAGACGATAGTTCATAAAATCTATTTTCTAACTTGATAAAAAGTAATTCTAATAGATTATTATACAATTGAAGAATTTCTTTATTTGAATTTGCTAAATTTTTAAATTCTGCAAAATCAACTTCAATCAAATCACAATCAGAAAGACAATCTATGATAACATTTTTCTCTTTCTTTCTTATCAATGAGCTAAAAGCTCCAACAACAGAATGTTTGGTATATATAAATTTTATAAATTCCTTTCCATTATTATCTGTAATGAATGATCTTAAGATGCCTGATTTGACTATATAAAATTTTGTTGAAATATGATTTTTGAAACTTAAAGGTGCCTTTTTCTTGAACTTTTTTTCTTTAAATATTCCTTTTAATTGCTCAGAAGAATTTTTAGAAATAGGAAATATTTTTCTAATATTTTTTAAAAGTGCATCCATTTAAAGTTCATTAATGTTTTGTGTAATTTTAAAGGGAATCAAACAAAAGTAGAAATAAAAATTGAATATTTTAAAATTCTTTTTATTTAATTTACCTCCAAGATAATTAAATTATGTGAATTAAAGCTATGACTTAGAGGTGTTTGATTATTTTCTTGAGGTATTTTTTTAATTAACATAAAAATTATTCCAAGAAATTAATCGAATTTGGTCCTTCCATAAATAATAAATCTAGTATGGATAAGTTTTTTAAAAAGCCATTTTTATCCTCGAACATTTGTATGTAAGGAGTACATCTAGTTTTGTCATTATTTTTAACAGCTGCATGATATCTAAAATCATTTATGACACTTTCATTATATATTTTTGAAATATTGTATTTTTTTGATAGTTCAAGTGCATCATTTATGAAAAGAAATGAATCTATATTGATATCTAAAAGGTACTTGTATTTTTTGGTAAAAATAAATTGTAAGTCGTCTTTATAAAACTCAAAGAAAGGGGAGTGGTTATATGCAGTTGTCAAAGACTTATAATGCTGTCTTTGCCAGTTTGAATTTTCAATGACAACATCTCGCATTTTTATTTTTCCTGAAATTTTATTTGTGTTTGAAATAGGAATATTCAGTAGTTGTTTACCGTTTGCACCAAAAATGTAACATCTATTTCTATAACTCTGCTTTTGATAGTTTTCTTCAGCTTCAAAAGTTATAATATTAGATTTTACAATAGAGGTATATTGTGAAATTGTAGAAAAATATGTAGGAATGAACAGCGCCATTATGACACTTTTTTTCTATTCTTTTTAAAAAATGAATATCCAAAATATCCAGCTAATGCAATTAAAAAATACATTAAATAAGAAACTGGTTCTCCACTACCTCCAACAGTAGTAAATAATCTCTCCCACCGAATTTTTCCATTTTCAATACTAAACCAAATTAATACTGGTTTTCCTACTACATGGTCAAAAGGAACATAACCCCAACTTCTTGCATCTAGAGAGTTTTGTCTATTATCACCCATCATCCAATAATAATCCTGCTTAAAAGTATATGTTGAAGCTTTTTTACCATTTATGAAAATATGATCTCCAATTACATCTAGCTGATTATTTTCATATTCTTCTATTATTCTTTTATAGAAAGGCAATGAATTTATATTTAATCCAACAGAAGATCCTTTTTTTGGAATATATATAGGTCCATAGTTGTCGGTATTCCAAGATAAACTTGAAATCTCAGGAAACATATAATTCCCTTTAATTCCTTTAGGTTTTAAAACTTTAATTACACTATCTATCTCTGAATCCTTTCTTAGTTTGACTACTATTTCATCAGTTATATTAGCTTTCCTTATTTTTGTTCTAACCTCTCTTATATCCAATTTGTAATTACTAATTATCCAGTCAGGAATTCCTCCTTCAGAAGTAGTGATTTTAAATTGGTTATCTTTTATTTTTTTAGGGTTGTCTGTTACAAAATTCATCACCTTATCAAATTGATTTTGATTAGTAAAGTTGATGATAAACTTTCTATCAAACTCTTTGTTAGTGTATCTCAATAGTTTTTGTGTAGACAAGCCTTTGCTAGAGTATATTTTGTTATAAAATTGAAGTTTTGCTCTGTCTGGAAGTATGTTTTGTTTTCCATTAATATAAACATACCCATCTCTTACTTCAAGGGTATCACCTGCTATTCCAACACACCTCTTTACATAATTAGTTTTTTTATCTAGCGGTTTAAAATCAGCTCCTTTACTAGGGTCCATCCAATGAACTAAGGTGTCTACAGGCCAATTAAAAACAACAATATCATTTCTTTTTATTTTTTGAAAACCAGGAATCCTTAAATAAGGTAAAAGAGGTTTATTTAAATATGATTTAGTGTTTTTCCCGCTTATTAATGAAGTTGGTAAACTATCATGAAGCATAGGAGTAGCAATTGTTGTCGTTGGAACCCTTGCCCCGTAATGGAATTTACTAACAAAAAGGTAATCTCCGACTAATAATGTTTTCTCAAGTGAAGAGGTAGGTATAGTATATGGCTGCATAACGTAGGTATGCACTAGGGTAGCCGCAATAATAGCAAAGGCAATTGAGTGTACCCATTCTCCTAACCCAGTCCTAGGACTTAAACTTCTATTTGTTCTATGTGTTGAGTTTGAAGCGTAGTTTATGTAGTATAGGTAAAAACCTAAAGTTAACAGTACTAAAATAGTGTCTTTTCTTTTATTAAAACCAAAACTCCTAGCTGTTTCTATCCATACAATGGGAAACATTAATTGGTTTATTATGGGAATAAATAATAAAAACACCCACCATTTAGGTCTTTTTATAATACCCATTAAAACAACAGCATTATAAACAGGAATAGCAGCTTCCCAGGCTTTCCTATTAGCTCTTTGATATAATTTCCAAGTTCCAGCAAAATGAATTACCTGAACTATTAGAAAAAAAACAAACCATTCATTAATAGTCATATTTTTATTTTTTTGTTTAACAATTAGTTACAAATAAAAGAAATAGTTACGGTTTTTAACCTATGTTTAACACATCTTTCATTGTGTAAATACCATTTTTTTTAATTAACCATTCTGCAGCAATTATAGCACCTAAAGCAAATCCTTTTCTGTTGTTCGCAATATGCTTAATTTCAATCGTATCTATTTCAGATCTGTAGGACACTTTGTGTGTTCCTGGGGTATCTAAAATTCTTTTTGCTAAAATGGGTACTGAGTTTATGTCTTCTTTTACAGTGTTTTCTATTAATTCCCAATTGTTTTTAAAGGAGTTTTTTATGATTTCTTCAGCTAGAGAAATAGCTGTTCCACTTGGTGCATCTAATTTTTTTGTGTGATGAATCTCTTCAATATCTAAAGAGTATTCTTTGTGGGTATTCATTATTTTTGCTAGGGTCTTATTTAATTCAAAAAATAGATTAACTCCTACACTAAAATTAGAAGCATAAATAAAACTTCCTTTATTTTCTTTACAAACAGTAAGTGCTTTATCTAAGTCGTCTAGCCATCCTGTAGTTCCTGAAATCACAGGGACATTATTTTTAAAGCAACTAACAATATTATTTAGTGCTGCATTTGGAACGCTAAAATCAATTCCAATATCTGCTTTAGATACATCATATTCTTGATTTTCTTTGATTTTTAGGACTATTTCATGGCCTCTCTCTAAAGCAATTTTCTCAATTTCTTTTCCCATTTTACCATATCCAAAGAGTGCAATTTTCATTTTTTTAATTTATGATTTTCTTTAAAGTTTTTTTTCTTAGAAAGAATACTTAAAGCTGAATCCAACTGATGGTGGCTCTACAGTAATGGGATTTCTTATTATTGTTGGATTTATAGTGATGTCATCACTGGCATCAAATTGTAATAAATGAGCATTCACACTTGCTTCTAAAATTTGAAGTGCATAGCCTAATATAACCACTAGTAGAGATAAATCTCTATTGCCTCTCAGCGTCTTTTGTGCTCTTTCAAGCCCTGTTGATGAGATAAGTTCAGTTCCGTCCTCTAATGTGAATTCATCTTCTAAGCCCCTTTTTCTTAGCTTGTATGCTTCTCTATACCTTTTGTATTCACTATTGTTATTTAGATAAAAATAAGTAGGAATACCAACAGCTGCCCACGCTAAGGGGACTTTCCAATACTTTTTGTTGTAAGCTTGACCTCCTCCTGGAAAAACTGCAGAATAAAATGCAGCTTTTGATGGAGATAAAGGATTATATATGTTTTTAGAAATAACCTTTTTCTCTTTTACAACAATTTTTGTAGTGTCTTTTTGACTAAAACAGTAAATCGGCAACAGAAGGATAATTAATAATATGAAGTTTTTTACAAACACTTATTTTAACAAGTTTTTAATTCTTTCAAAATCTTCTTTAGAATGAAAAGGAATAGAAATTTTCCCTTTTCCTTTCCCATTTATTGTCACATTAACTTTTTGACCCAAATAGGAATTGATGTGTGGTAAACTATTTTTAATATATTTAGGGAGTTGTTTTTTTATTTCATTTGGAATTTTCTTATCAATTTTTAAACTTTTAACTAACTCTTCAGTTTGTCTAACTGATAATTTATCTAAAAGTATTTTTTCATAAATATCTAGCTGTTTTGCAGTACTTTTTATATTAATTAAAGCTCTTCCATGTCCCATAGATATAAACCCATCTCTAATTCCGGTTTGTAAAATAGGATCTAATTTTAATAAACGAAGGTAATTGGTTACTGTCGATCTTTTTTTACCAACCCTTATACTTAACTCTTCTTGAGTTAACTGAATTTCATCAATAAGTCTCTTATAGGATAATGCGACCTCTATGGGATCAAGATTTTTTCGTTGAATATTTTCAACTAATGCCATTTCAAGCATTTCTTGATCATTAGCAGTTCTTATGTAGGCAGGGATACTTTTATTTCCTATTAATTTTGATGCTCTAAAACGACGCTCACCTGAAACTAGCTGAAAAATTTCACCTATTTTTCTAACTGTAATTGGTTGAATAACTCCTAATTCTTTGATTGAGCCGGCTAATTCACGAAGTGACTCCTCGTCAAAATAAGTTCTGGGTTGGTAAGGATTTACCTCAATATCTTCAAGTTCTATTTCAATAATATTTCCAACAACCAAGTTGTTATTCACATTATCCGATGAAGTTTCTTTTAATAACGCAGATAATCCTCTGCCTAGCACCTGTTTTTTAGTGGCTTTTGCCATAATATTGGTTCTTTTTTAAAAGTTCATTAGCCAAATTTAAGTAATTTACAGCACCTTTACTTGTGGCATCATATGCTATGATGCTTTCTCCATAACTAGGTGCTTCTCCTAAACGTGTATTTCTTCGAATAATTGTATCGAAAACCATGGTGCTAAAGTGTTTTTGTACTTCATCTACCACTTGATTAGATAATCTCAAGCGAGAATCAAACATTGTTAACAACAACCCTTCAATATCTAAGTCTTTATTATGAATTTTTTGAACACTCTTAACAGTATTAAGTAACTTACCTAAACCTTCAAGGGCAAAATATTCACATTGTATAGGGATGATTACAGAATCTGCAGCAACCAGAGAATTTAGGGTTATTAAACCCAGAGAAGGTGCGCAATCTATAATAATATAATCATATTCGTTTTTAATTTTTGCAAGAGATTCTTTTAACATGTATTCTCTTCTTTCTTTGTCAACTAACTCTATTTCTATGGCGACTAGATCTATATGGGAAGCAATGATATCTAGATTCGGAGAGGAAGTTTTTAATATGGCATCTTTTGCAGAACAAGTGTGTTCTAAAACTTGATAGCTACCAATTTTATTAGATTCTATATCTATACCTAGCCCAGAGGAAGCATTTGCTTGAGGATCGGCATCTATTAATAAAACTTTTTTTTCCAATACTCCAAGCGATGCAGCTAAATTTATAGATGTAGTTGTTTTACCAACTCCACCTTTCTGATTTGCTATTGCTATAATTTTACCCATTAAAAAATATTAATTTCATCAGTAAATTTACAATTAAATAGTATTTTTAGAAAGAATAGATGTTAACAAAGTTTAATTTAGTTAAACTTATGTATTATAGATGCTTAGGGAATTTTTATTAAAGTTTTTAAACAATTTTTGACGTAAGTTTTTAACTATAATTTATAGAATAGAGCGAACTAAATTATGAGTTTCTTTCAGGAATATTTTTTAATATTTGAAGTAAAAATTTCCAAAATTTTTGAACAGAAGTAATGCTAACTCTTTCATCTGGTGAATGAGCTCCTTTAATAGTTGGACCAAATGAAATCATATCCATTAATGGATAATTTTGGCCAAGAATACCGCATTCTAATCCTGCGTGACAAGCTTCCACTCTAGCTTTTTTACCAAATAAATTTTCATATAAATTGGTTAAAACTTTTAATATTTCTGAATCCACATTTGGTTGCCAACCCGGATATGCCCCAGATAATTCTACTTTAAATTCTCCCAATTCAAAACATGATGTTAATGCATTTGTTAAATCATTTTTTGAAGATTCAGAAGAGGATCTTGTTAAACATGCTACATGAATTTTACCATCTCCAACAACTATTCTTGCAATATTATTAGATGTTTCTACTAAATTTGCAATATGTGGGCTCATTCTGTAAACCCCATTTAATGTGGTGTAAATACATCTTAAAAATACTTTTTGAGTTTTCAAATCCATTATTTTTAATGGAACTTCTGAACTAGTTATATCTATAGTTAGGTTAGGTTCTTTGGTATTAAATTCTTCTTTAATTAAACCAATTAAATCTTTCATTTTTAATAAAAAACGGTCTTTCTCAGTTGCATTTATTATGATAGTTGAAAAACTTTCTCTAGGAATGGCATTTCGTAAACTGCCTCCATCTATAGTAGAAATCCTTAATCCTACAGATTCTGTACCATGGTATAGTAATCGATTCATGATTTTATTGGCATTACCAAATTCTTTATGAATATCCATCCCAGAATGACCCCCTTGTAATCCTCTTATAGCTATTTTAAAAGCTAATGTGTCTATAGGTGTTGTTTCTTCCTGGTAATTTCTATTTGCAGTAACATCAATACCTCCAGCACATCCCATATCTATTTCATCGTCTTCCTCGGTATCTAAATTTAATAAAATTTCACCAGATAAAAGGCCTCCTTTTAGTCCCATAGCACCAGTCATTCCAGTTTCTTCATCAATAGTAAAAAGCGCTTCGATTGTTGGATGCTCTATAGTGACAGATGACAGGATTGCCATGATAGCTGCTACTCCTAATCCATTATCTGCTCCTAGTGTTGTTCCGTCTGCAGTAACCCAATCTCCATCTATGAACATATTTATTCCTTGAGTTTCAAAATTAAAAACTATTTCAGAATTTTTTTGATGGACCATGTCAAGATGGCTTTGCATCACTACGGTTTTTTTATTCTCAAAGCCCTTAGTTGCAGGTTTTTTAATGATAACATTTCCAACTCCATCAACAATAGTTTCTAACATGAGTTTTTTTCCAAAATTTACCATAAACTCAATAATTCGTTCTTCTTTTTTAGAAGGGCGTGGTACAGCATTTAAGTCAGAAAAATGATTCCAAATACTAATAGGTTGTAATTTTCTTATCAAGGATTCCATAGGTGGTGTGAAATAAAATATTTTTGTGTAAATTTAGTTAAAACGTTAGCTGTGTTAAGAAATATCTATAACGATTTCCTCAACATTTTTACGAACTTTTTTTTGATGGATCATAATATCATCATTTGCTCTGTATCCTACAGGTAATACTAACACAGATGATAATTTTTTTTCTTTTAAACCTAATATTTCGTCATATTTTTCTGGGATAAAACCTTCCATCGGACAAGAATCTATTTTTTCATTTGCACAAACAGTTAATAGATTTCCTAATGCTAGATAAGCTTGATTTTTACCCCAAGAAAGTAAATCCTCTTTCGTTTTTCCTGCGATGGTAGTTTTTAGATATTCTCTAAACGAATTAATAATTTCATCTGGTGTATTTCTAATTTCTTTTACTCTTTCAAAATATTTTTCAACATCAGATTCATTTAATTTTGTGTCTATACAAATAATAAGTAGGTGAGAGGCCTGAAGAATTTGTTGTTGATTCCAGCTGTGTTGAACAAGTTCTTTTTGAATATCTTTATTTTTTAGAACAACAAGCTTTATAGGTTGCAAACCATAGGAAGTAGCTGTTAAGTTAAAGGCTTGTTTTAAAATATTAACTTGATATTCACTCAGGGTTTTGTGATGATCAAATTTTTTCACAGCATATCGCCATTTAAGATTATTTATACTATTCATAATGGTTATTTGTTTTTTACAAAAATACAACCCTGTAGTGATTTCATCAATTTCTTATGATTATAAAAATCAATTATTTTATAGATAAATACTTTTTGAAAAGTTAGTATTCTTGCTATTTATTGGGATTCAATATATTTTTAATTCTTGCCAAACAATCATTGTAATGATATCTTGTTATTAAATCTATATTTTTATTATTTATGGTGGTTAGTTGATCTTTTAAAACAATTAAATCTCCTCTGATTATTGAAAATAAATCAGAATTTTTAATCTCCTTGGTTTTCATTAATAGGGACATTTTTTCAATGAAAGACTTTTGAATATTTCTTCTGTAAATTGTGACATTATCACTTGTTTTTATTTCTGAAAAAATCCCATTCCTTAAATCTCTAAACATGTCTATAGTTCTGTAGAGACTTACTTGAGTAACTTCCGCATCCATTATTCTTTGTAATCTTTGAGTATTTAACAGACTGAAAAGTTGTCTATTCTGTAGCTTCAAAATACTTTCTGAATGACCTGATGGATTAATATTTTTAATGATTTCGTTTGGCATTAACCATTTTATATTGTCAAAAACATTACTTTGCAGCCACTTCATAGCATCTTTCTGTGACGATTTTGAAGAATTTGTATAGATGTAACCTTCTTGATCTGGTTTTTTATTATTTTCAGTAACACCTCCAATTATACCAGTAACATGACCAGAATATCTACTAAAAACACTTAGTAATTCTTGGTGAAGTTCTGATAAATCATCATAATTATTAGTTTGGTTAGAGGTCCAATTTTGAAGGTTTTTTGCAACAATTTTCAAGTTCTTAACCCCATAGGTACTTGCTTTTACTTGATTATTTCCTATACCCTCTGTTTGAGACTCTGGATCAAAACCTCCTCTTCTTTGAATTCCAAATTTATAAATAGGATCGTTTCCTTTATCAGAAATCCATTTGTCTAAAGTTTTAGTTTCATCTGTGGGTTTTTTTATATTTGGAAGCACTCGATACCCCCAATTGATCGAATAATGATCATAGGGGCCTAATTGACGTATAAATCGTATATTTTTATCACCCGGTTGCGCTACATAATTATATCGAGCATAATCCATGATAGTAGCAGCTATTCCGTTTTTTTGAGTAAACTCACCAGATCGTAAAGAATCTACAGGATATGCATAACTAGCTGCCATGTTGTGGGGTAGACCCAGTGCATGCCCTATCTCATGCGAAATTACCATACGCATCATTTCTCCAATTTCTTCTTGAGGTGTATCTAGAGTTCTTGCTAGAGGGTTTGCGGCACCTGTTTCAAGTAAATACCTGTTTCTATAGGAACGAAGATGATTATGGTACCATACTATATCACTTTCAATTATTTCTCCAGACCTTGGATCAGATACGCTTGGGCCAACAGCATTCCTTGTTGTACTTGCTACATACCTAATTGAGGAATACCGAATATCTTCCATGCTAAACTCTGGATCTTCTTCCTTAGTTGGTGGATATTTAGCCATGATTGCATTTTTAAACCCTGCAGTTTCAAAAACTTTTTGCCAATCATCTACTCCTTGTTTAATATACTTCCTCAGTTTTTTTGGTGTAGCAGGATCTAAATAATAGACAATGGGTTTTAACGGTTCTACCAATTCCCCTCTATTATAAGCCACTAAATCCTTAGGTTCTAATCTCCATCTTCGGATGTAACTTTTAGCATCTGCTTTTAAAGCCTCTGAATTATAGTCTATGTTATTAACTGTAAAATAACCTACTCGTTTATCAAATAATCTCGGCATCATAGGTTCTTTAGGAAGCATAATCATAGATTGATTAACTCTCACTGAGATAGTATTGGTACTCCTATTGCTAGGAGGAGCATCCGCATCAAAGGTGAAATCTTGAACAACTTCTATATTTTTTGGATAACTCTTAATTGAATTAATAAAACTCCTAGATACATCTAATCTTTTTACTTTGTACCTCTTTCTAAGAGACGTTGGAAGACCGCTAATAGCCTTTACATCAGAAGATAAAAATTTGGTAACGTCTATTAAAGTTGCTGTTGAATCTGAGTTTTTAATTGTAGCATCAAAAGCATAAATAATAGGTTCTAAATTGTTAGATTTTACAGATTTATAGATGGGTAAACTATCTTCAGCAATTGCTTCATAGGACTTTACCTTTAAAAGAATTTTATTTTTAAATTTCTCCCAAACAACTACTTGTGTGTTAATTTTTGTTCCAGCATTTACATAACCACCTCCTAATCCAGCCGGAATACCTTTTAAACGTGTAACAAGAAGAAATTCTTTATTTAAAAGCTTATCGGGTATTTCATAATAAAATTTATCTTTTGTTTCATGAACAGAAAATAGTCCTTTATCAGTTTTGGTGTTTTTATTTACAAATTTTGAATATGTAGGAACCTTTGTTATATTTTTTTTTATAACTGGTGTGATTTTTTTTTCAACTTTTTTTCTCTTTTTACTTCTTCCGCTTTGGGCAGAACTATTGAGAGGAATTGAAATGCATATAATTATTACTAGTGAAAATAAATTTTTCATGCGAATAAAAGTTTGAATTTAATACCACTAAGATATTAAATATCTGATAATGAATTTAGGTAGAAACTATTATAGTGTAATTAAATAATTTTTTATGAAGTATTAATACAAGCTCTTGAATTTATTAGGATAAGCTTCATGCATCATTTCATAAATTTTTTCAAAAATATCCTCAGCTGAAGGTTTTGAAAAATAATCTCCATCTGACCCGTAAGCAGGCCTATGGGCTTTTGCAGTTAATGTTGCTGGTTTACTGTCAAGGTATTGGTAACCGTCCTGTTCTTCAATAATTTGTTGCAGCAAATAGGCAGAGGCTCCTCCCGGAACATCTTCGTCTACAATTAACAATCTATTTGTCTTTGCCAGAGATTTTAGAGTATCATGATTGATGTCAAACGGTAATAAACTTTGAGCATCTATAATTTCAATGTCTATTCCTGTTTGCATTAATTCATTAGCTACTTCTTGAACTATTCTTAACGTTGAACCATAAGAAACTACTGTAATGTCTTTTCCTTGTCTAATGTTTTCAACTACTCCAATAGGAGTTGTAAATTCTCCAAAATTTGAAGGTAATTCTTCTTTAAGTCGATAACCATTTAAACATTCTATAACCAATGCAGGGTCATCTCCTTGAAGAAGAGTATTGTAAAATCCTGCAGCTTTTGTCATATTCCTTGGAACTAGTACATGAATACCTCTAATGTTATTTATGATGCCACCCATTGGTGATCCAGAATGCCAAATACCCTCTAAACGATGCCCTCTAGTTCTAATAATTAGGGGAGCTTTTTGTTTACCAAATGTTCTGTATCTAAGGGTAGCTAAATCATCACTCATTATTTGAAGGCCATATAGCAAATAGTCTAAATATTGGATTTCAGCAATAGGGCGTAACCCTCTCATAGCTAATCCAATACCCTGTCCAATAATTGTGGCTTCTCTAATACCAGTATCAGAAACTCGTTGTGTACCATATTTTTGTTGGAGTCCTTCTAATCCTTGATTTACATCACCAATTCTTCCTACATCTTCACCAAATATTAATACTTCTGGATGATTATTTAAGATAGCATCAAAATTTTCTCTCATGATAATTCTACCATCAACAATCTTTTTTTCAGAACCATAGTTAACTAATTTTTCAGAAATATTTGCTGATGCTTTTGTGGTTTCGCTAGTTAGATGAGATGAATATTTGTAAGAGGCTTTTGATGTTGATTCTTTTATGAAATTTTGAAGTTCAATTTTTTCAGAAAAATTTTCATCTTTTATGAACCGAAGTGCTTTTCTTGATGCCGTCAAGATATCTTTTCTAATGGGTTCTATGATACACTCTAAATCATTTTTTATTTTAGTAATAAAAGCTCCATTATTACTCTTTATTGCTATTTTTTCCAATATAATAACAGCAGTTGAAACCTCTTGTTTTATCTCATTTATAAAAGCATTCCATGCGGTTCTTTTAGCCGCAGCTACCTCTTTTTTTACATCTTTTTCAAGTGAGATTAATTCTTGAATGTTATCTACAAATTTCAGGACATTCCCATTTGCATCCTCTAATTCGAAATTTAAGATCCATTCACGCATTTTTTCAATGCAATCAAATTCCTTCTCCCATTTTAATCGTTCAATATTTTTATATCTTTCATGAGACCCGGAGGTAGAATGACCCTGTGGTTGTGTTAACTCTTTAACATGAATTAATACAGGAGTATGATTTTCTCTAGCGATGATTGATGCTTTGGCATATACATCAATTAATTGAACATAGTCCCATCCATTGACTACAAAAATTTCGTAACCATTAGTACCTTCTTCCCTCTGAAAACCTTTAAGAATTTCAGAAATACTTTCTTTGGTTGTTTGATGTTTGGCATGAACTGAAATTCCATATTCGTCATCCCATACACTCATTACCATAGGAACTTCTAATACACCAGCTGCATTTATACTCTCAAAAAAAATCCCCTCACTAGTGCTGGCATTTCCAATGGTTCCCCAAGCTACTTCATTTCCATTAACTGAAAAGTTTGACTGCTTGTTGAGGGCTTTAATATTTCTGTATGCTTTTGATGCTTGAGCCAATCCAACTAGTCTAGGCATTTGTGAAGCTGTTGGAGAAATATCAGAACTTGAATTTTTCTGTAAAGTTAGATTTTTCCAATCTCCATTATCGTCTATGCTGTGAGTAGAAAAATGACCACCCATTTGTCGTCCAGCAGACATAGGCTCTATGTGTATGTCTGTGTGTGCGTATAAACCAGCAAAAAATTGTTGAGGACTTAATTCCCCTATAGACATCATAAATGTTTGATCTCTATAGTATCCCGATCGAAAATCACCGTTTTTAAAGGCTTTAGCCATTGCCAATTGAGGTATTTCTTTTCCATCACCAAAAATACCAAACTTAGCTTTCCCTGTTAAAACTTCTCTTCTACCTAACAAGCTACACTCTCTACTAATTCTAGCAATTTTATAGTCATTTAAGATTTCACTTTTAAAATCATTAAATGAGATATCAGAAGTCTTACTTTTAGTAGCTAATTTCGGCATATATCAAAAAATATTAAGATTTTGCAAAGATAGCTTTTATAGATGAAAATTAATAATTTATCTATTAGAGCTGATATCTATTAAAATATTGAATAGAAATTTTTATCATTTCCTATAAAAAGCCTCTTCTAAAGAAATTGAAAATAGCTTTTGGCTTAACTACTAATACAAATCTAATGTTTTTAGAATACTTATTTTCATTTACTTCCCAACCGTTATTTGAATAGATTGGAAGATATAATTCTAAAATATTATGAATAAAGTTTAATCTCAATCCATTTTCATATGCAAAAAAGACATTACTTCCTCTATTTTTCAGAAATGCAACGTCATTATATATCTCAAGCCATCGCCAGATTCCAATACTAGAATTAAAGGAGACTAAAAATTGGTTGGCAAAACTTTGATCTAATACCGATTTAAAACCTCCTTCAGCCATAATAAACTGTTGACTAAGAAATCCAGTACTTTCTGATCGTCCTATGTAACTCAATTCAAATAAATAATCATTTGCTCTGTTTAATCCAAAACTAAAGAAATCTGAATTTGTATTGTTTTTTATAAATGAACCTGCATAGAATCTGAAATCTAGTTGTGTGTTTTTTGCTGTTAATTTTCTGTATCGAAATTCCCCAGAAACTTTTGAAAAATTATTTGCTATTTCTGTACCAAATGAATATTTAATTCCTTCGATAATATCAGGCTTGTTGTTATAGTATTTTAGCTTAAATACACTATATTTATCAGAGTCTGTCTGAAAGTCATTTGTTGCTAATTCTCTATTTATGTTTAATAATCTTGCAGATAAATAACTGCCTCCAACGTCTCTTAAGTTTTTTCTTCTAAATTGAATGGTAATATTTTGATTAAATGTATTATAGGATAGATCCTCAGCATAGTGTAAATTGCTACCAGATAAAGAATAATAAATTCTATTTATTGTTGAATTCTCAAAATATTGAGTATATCGAGTATTAAATGTTCCGTTTAAAGCATTACTTTTTGTTCCGTACTGTGGTGTGATAGAGAATTGAAAATTTCTCAATAAAATGGGTCTATTATGAATTCTTAACCCTAACAAGGCTCCATCATAAAAATTATATTTTATGTTGGGCTGTAAATACAACTGGTTGTAATAAGGATCGTTGATATCCTTAAATAGTTTGAGTTGTATTGGTTTGTTTAGAATGTTTTTTCCTACTTTTCTCCAATTATCCATAGAATTAAACTCTGGATAGGAGTTTTCAAAATTTAAAGAAACTCTATTGAAATTATTTTTCGGAATTGCAATAGTTTTAATACTATCAATATTTGTTAGCCATTTTTTGAATTTAACCTTCTTGTTCTTTAACCCATATAAAGCAACAGGTGCAGTAATGTTTCTTTTGTTTTTTATGGTTACATAAACAGAATCACCCTTGGTAACAGCTTTTTTTATGGTATAATCTATTTTTTTATTAGTTTTTAAATAGTCTTCAAAAAACCAACTAAGATCTTTAATGGTTTTGGAGGAAACTATTTTTTTAAAGTCATCACTTTTTGCATATTTAAGTTTGTTTTTGAGGTAAAATTCTTGAAAAGAGGCACTAATTATAGTATCACCTATGTAATCAGCAAGATACCTTAAACCCAAACCTGCTTTATATTTACCTACGATCTTACGATTAAAATTCGATAAAGAATCTGCTCTTGTATTTAGTGCTTGATCTAAAAATTGACGAGCAGTATATTGATATATTAAAGGATACTTGTCATTGAAATTTAATTTTGAAAAATTGAAATTTTTTAAACCCCAAATTTTTGAAATATTTCCAGTTAGTTTAATCTCAGGATAATATTCAGAGACGTAATTCATCATTAAATAAGTCTGTAAGCCATCTGTAAGCCAATAATCTTCTCGTTTGTCTAAAAGCAAGGTATTATCTATGTATTTTTTAGACATAGCTTTTAACATAGTTAGATCCCATTCAAAAACATCAGGAAAAGGTCTAATAAACTTTGGTAATTGATTTAATCCATAAATTGGATTTTTTGCTTGACTAGCTTTATCAATAAATAATTTTTTATGAGGATAAGTTCCTAAAAAACGCTGAATAAACTCTAATTGTCTATTTAAAATATCTGCACTTAGTTTATTGTCAATATCGGTATTATTAAGATCAGTTTTAATTTCAAATTCATTTATTTTGTAAGATTTAAATTTATCTTCCAAATCAATATTCATGTGAACTTCTGTCATTTGTTTACCACTTAGCAAAAATTCGTTCAATTTTCCTATCGGAGTTTTCTGTTTATTTAAGTTTGTGTTTAGATAGTAATATTTTGGAAGTCTAATTTTTATATTGAAATCAGAACTATTCGTTAATAAATCATCCATATTTAGGTTACTCATTGTTTTCCAATTATTATCAAAAACAGCGGGTACTAAATACCAATATCTCAAATGATATCCTGATTTTGTTTTTCCATAGCTGGTAAATTTGGAATTTGGAATTTTAACATCATAAGTGATTTTTATTTTGGTTGAATTTTTAGGTTTTAAAGGAGTGTTTAAAACTATTTTTATGATGTCAATTTTATTGTCCTCTTTTTCAAGGAATTTTACTTCTTCAAAATCGACTGTTAAATTATTAATAATTGAAAAGCCTCTGTCTTTTTGCTTTGCAAAAAACAACGACTTGTCATAGTCTTCGATAAGTCTATTAGCAAGTGGAGATTTATTATTCTTATACCCATTTACCCAGTTGTGAAGAATTATATAATTAAGAGTTGAGTCTGAAGTATTGTGATAAATAATACTTTGATTTATTCGTAATATATCTTTTTGATCATCTAATTGAGCTTCAATAGTGATTTTGTGCTCTTGTCCATTCATGTAGGTATATGAGCATAAAATAATCCACAATATATAGGTGTATTTTTTCAATTAAATCTTAATAAATTTTAATGGTTTTTTCAATTTTTGATGTATAAGATAGTAAATACCTTTTGAAATATGTTTTACATCTATACTTATACTATTATCACTTGTGTTTTTAATAAATTTCACTTTAACAAGTTGCCCAGTAATTGTATATATTTTAAAGTTATCTATACTCTCTTTTGATCTAATTTCTAGATAGCCTTCTGTTACGTTAGATCCAACAAAGTTAATTTCATCAACTAGCGTAGTTTGCAATGTGTTTTCTAGTGTTTCTATTTCCATTACTACAGGTAAATGATCACTAAACTCAATCAAAGCATTTCTAAGGGTTTGTGAGAATACACCTGAACAATTTTCATTACTTATGAAAGAATTATAACAGTTCCCATTGTTTCCTATAACTCGATAACTATCTTCAACATAATAAAAATTAGAACTTGTATTAAAATTTTTAGACATCATAATAAAATCAAATCGATCATCTAATCCCCCAGTAGAACCGCTATCATCAATAAACCCATTGTTTGAGGTTCTTGTAGATTGAGAATGAATGTCTGCAAAAGTACTATTGTTCCAAAAATAAGTTGAATTATAATTTTCATAATAGTCAACATTATCGTCAGGGAAATTTGGTGCTGGTCTATCTATGGGGTCTAACATAACTATTGGGTTTCTATCGTCAATTAAATGTTGATACCCCTCTTCATTGCTTGTATAAAAATTGAAATCTCCGGCAAATAATACATGGCTATCATTTTCAATATTATTAGTAAAACTAACAAAACTCTGAATAGAATTTAATCTTCTCTGACGATTATTATAGCCTGTAGAGGCCTTTAAGTGAGTCACAAATACCTGTAATATAATAGGATTAGTATCGGAATTTTCTGTGTTGATTTTAAAAGTATACTGATTAATATCTCTAGTGTCTGCTGTAATAACTCTAGTGTCCTCCAAAATTAATTTTTTAGTATTGAAATAGACCATCTGCTGGAGACTATAATTACCAGATTGATTTTCTTCAAAAGGTGCTTTTTCAAAATCTTCATTAAATGGAATAATTGCGTTCTCAAAAAGGTAATCAGACCCAATTTCATCAACTACCTCACAAACCATCAATAAATCTGGGTTTACTTCGTTTAGTATTGTGGATAAAAAAGGTGTTTTATTTTGGCTTACCTCAGAATCTGAATAATTTAATATATTGTACATCATTGCCTTGATGCGAGTTTGTCCATAGTTTACATTAACAAACAAGATAAGAAGTAAGAATATTGTAGTTTCCTTAGAGATATTATATTTCATCGAATTCTCTAGAAGTTCGGTTTTAAACTATATTTTCCGTAGAATTTATTTAAATGCTCAATAGCCTCATCTGCAGTATCTACCACTCTAAACAATTTAAGGTCTGTTTCGCTTATATTTCCTTGCTCAAGTAAGGTGTTTTTAATCCAGTCTAACAGTCCACTCCAAAATGAAGAACCTACCAAAACAATTGGAAATCTTCCAATTTTTTTTGTCTGTATTAGGGTAATGGCTTCAAACAATTCATCCAGGGTTCCAAATCCACCTGGCATAACTATGAAACCTTGAGAATATTTAACAAACATTACTTTTCTTACAAAAAAGTAATCAAACTCTAAATTCTTATCTTTATCTATCCACGGATTGTCATGTTGTTCAAATGGTAATTCAATATTCAAACCAACAGAAGTTCCTTTTCCTCTATGAGCTCCTTTATTACCAGCTTCCATAATACCAGGACCACCACCAGTGATAACACCATATCCGTTCTGAGTCAATTTAAAAGCAACTTCTTCAGAAAGCTCATAGTATTCTTCTCCGGGTTTTGTTCTTGCAGAACCAAAGATAGATACGCAAGGGCCAATTTTGCTTAATTTTTCATAGCCCTCTACAAACTCTGCCATAATTTTAAAGATGGCCCAAGAGTCATTGGTTTTTATTTCATTCCAAGTTTTTTGTTGTAATTTTTCGCGTATTTTTCTATCGTCATTTGTCATATCTGTTCTGTTTGGTGAATACAAAGTTAACTTAATTCATCAATCAAAAATTGAGCCGTATAACTTTTTTTGTTTTTAATAATTTGTTCAGGGGTGCCTTTACATAATATTTCCCCACCTTTTTTACCACCTTCCATTCCAATATCTATGATATAATCAGCTAATTTAATCACATCCATGTTATGCTCTATAATTAACACCGTATTGCCTTTATCGGCCAGGGTATTAAGCACTCCCATTAAAACTCTAATATCCTCAAAATGAAGTCCTGTAGTGGGTTCATCCAAAATATAAAAGGTATTTCCAGTATCACGTTTAGACAATTCTGAGGCTAATTTGATACGTTGTGCCTCACCTCCAGATAGTGTAGTAGATCGTTGACCTAGAGTTATGTAGCCTAGTCCAACATCTTTAATAGTTTTTAATTTTCCATGTATTTTAGGGATAAGTTTGAAGAATTCTACAGCATGATTAATTGTCATTTCCAACACATCGGAAATTGATTTTCCTTTATATCTAATCTCAAGAGTTTCTCTATTAAAACGTTTCCCTTGGCAAGTTTCACATTCTACGTGAACATCAGGCAGAAAATTCATTTCAATAATTCTAACACCACCTCCTTGACAAGTTTCACAGCGTCCACCTTTCACATTAAAAGAAAAACGCCCTGGTTTATAGCCTCGTATAGCTGCTTCTGGAGTTTTAGCAAACAAACTTCTAATTTCACTAAAAACACCAGTGTAAGTAGCGGGGTTCGAACGAGTAGTTCTTCCAATAGGAGATTGATCAATGTCAATGACTTTATCTACATGTTCTAAACCAGATATTTTTTTATAAGGCATCGGTTCCTTTACACCTCTGTATATGTGCTTATTTAGAATAGGATAAAGTGTTTCATTAATTAAAGTTGATTTTCCACTTCCTGAAACACCTGTTACACAAATCATTTTTCCCAATGGGAATTCTGCAGAAACATTTTTTAAATTGTTTCCGGTGGCACCAGTAATTTTAATAGTCTTACCATTTCCTTTTCTTCTATTCTTTGGGACCTCAATCTGTCTTCTACCAGCCAAATAATCTGCCGTTAAAGTAATGTGGTTTTTTATTTCTTGAAAGGTTCCTTTACTTACAACCTCACCGCCATGAACACCAGCACCTGGACCAATATCAAAAACAAAATCTGCGTTTTCTATCATGTCTTTATCGTGCTCAACAACCAAAACAGAATTTCCAATATCTCTTAGTTTAACCAAAGAATCTATGAGTTTCTGATTGTCTCTTTGGTGAAGACCTATGCTAGGTTCATCTAAAATATATAAAACACCTACCAGTTGAGATCCAATTTGTGTAGCCAAACGAATACGTTGTGCTTCCCCACCAGAGAGTGATTTTGAAGTTCTGTCTAGAGTTAAATAATCTAATCCAACATCCAATAAGAATTGAATTCTAGTTTTAATTTCTTTTAAAATTTCAACAGCAATAATTAGTTGTCTTTCCGATAATTTAGCCTCTAAATTTTCAAACCATTCAGCCAATTCATTAATGTCTAATTTTGCAAGATCACTGATGCTTTTATGATCTATTTTAAAGTGTAAACTTTCTTTTTTTAATCTATTTCCGTTACAAGAACTACAAACTACTTCATCCATAAACCCTTTAGCCCATCGTTTAATAGACCTACTTTCACTTGATTTATATTGGTTTTCTATAAAAGAAGTAATTCCTTCAAAATCTATTTCATATTTACGGGTTACCCCCATAGTTTTAGAAGCAATAGAAAATTTCTCATTACCTCCGTAAAGAATAATATTCAATGCTTCTTCTGGAATAGATTTTATAGAGTCACTGAGTTTAAAATGATACCTATCAGCAATTAAATGTAGCTGTTTAAAAATCCAGCTATTTTTTTCTTCTCCTAAAGGAATAATTCCACCACTTTTTATGGAAATTGAATTATCTGGAATTACTTTATTAAAATTTATTTCATTGGTAATTCCTAGTCCGTTACATTTCGAACAAGCTCCCTTTGGAGAATTAAACGAAAAAGTGTTTGGTTCTGGATTTGGATAGGCAATTCCTGAAGAAGGGCACATGAGTTCTCGACTAAAATAACGAGGATTTTCATCATCTACATCAATCACCATTAAAATATTATTTCCTGTATAAAGGGCAGTTTTAATAGTCTCCTCTAAACGTTTTTCTGAGGAATTGCTCACAATTAATCTATCAATGACAACCTCAATATCATGCGTTTTATATCTGTCTAAACGCATGCCTTTTTCAATTTCCTTGATTACTCCATCTACTCTGACCTTTAAAAAACCTTGTTTAGAAATTTGTTCAAATAGTTCTCTGTAGTGTCCTTTTCTTGATTTTATAATAGGGGAGAGTATAGCTATTCTTTTTTGAGGAAAATCCTCTAAAATTAATTTTCTTATTTGCTCATCACTATAGCTCACCATTTTTTCTCCTGTATTGAAAGAGTAGGCATCTGCAGCTCTAGAAAACAACAATCTCAAAAAATCATAAATTTCTGTTATGGTTCCCACGGTAGATCGTGGGCTTTTGTTTGTAGTTTTTTGTTCAATTGAAATTACAGGAGACAATCCATCTATTTTATCAACATCTGGACGTTCTAAACCTCCTAAAAATTGTCTAGCATAAGCTGAAAACGTTTCTATATATCTTCGTTGGCCTTCTGCATAAATTGTATCAAAAGCTAAAGAAGATTTACCACTTCCACTTAAACCAGTAATAACTACAAGTTTTTCTCTTGGTATTTTAACATTTATGTCTTTTAAATTATGGGCTCTAGCTCCATAAACTTCAATATATTCTTGCTCTTTCAATATTGATAAAATTAAGAAACTTACAAAGTTACAGAAACCAAATTGTTTTTTAGGGTAAACTTGTTAGTAAACTCTTAAAGTTTCATCTATTCCTTTTTTATTTCCAGGAACTAAAAAAGTATCTTGCATAAAATTTATAATATGATTTTTGTTAACTCAGTTCGGCATTATTTTGAAAGACATGGTTATCATGTTTCTTCTCGTTTAGCCGATCGTCTTGGTATGAGAGCTCAGAATGTTAGATTGTTTTTCATTTATATTTCATTTGTAACTGTAGGCTTGTCTTTTGGATTTTATTTGACAATGGCTTTTCTACTTAAACTTAAAGATATGATTTATACAAAGAGAAATTCTGTTTTTGATTTATAGAATACTCATCATTAACAATTAATTGTTAGGAGATTTTACATGACAAACAAAAAAATCACTATTTCTAAATAAAAATGAAGACTATTTTTAAATCTAAATTTCAGAAAGCTTTATTTCTGTTAGCCTTTGTTTTAACAACTGGAATTTTTGGGTATATGATGTTATCTGAGTATTCGTTCGTAGATGCGCTTTACATGACAGTAATTACAGTATCTACGATAGGGTTTGGTGAAGTAGCGCCTCTAAATGACCAAGAAAAATTATTTACTATATTTTTGATTACTATTAGTATTATTAGTTTTGTGTATGTAGTCTCAGCTTTTACAGAATACATCATAAGCGGTCAATTATTTCAACAATTAAAATTGAAAAAAGTGCAAAAAAACATCGAAAAATTAAACGGACATACTATAATTTGTGGCTTTGGTAGAAATGGAAAACAATCCATGATAAAGTTACAGAATTATAAAAAGCAATTTGTAATTATAGATAAAGTGGATGAGATAATTAACACTATAGATCTTGAAGGTTTTTTAAATGTTCATGGTGATGCTACAACTGATGAGGTGTTGATGAAAGCAGGAATAGAAAGGGCGGCAAATTTAATTACAGCATTACCATCTGATGCAGACAATCTTTTTGTGGTGTTGTCTGCTAGACAATTAAATTCAAATTGCACAATTATAAGTAGAGCCTCAAATGAAAGCTCTTACAGTAAATTAAAAATTGCAGGAGCTAATAATGTGATTATGCCCGATAAGTTGGGAGGAGATCACATGGCTTCTTTAGTTGTAACTCCAGACGTAATTGAGTTTGTTGGAAGGTTAACCATTGAGGGAGAAACGACTGCTAATTTGGAGGAGATTTCAGTAAATGATTTGCCAAAAGAATATTTAGACAAAACAATTTTAGATTTAGATTTAAGAAGAAAAACAGGGTGTACAGTTATTGGTTTTAAAGCACCAGATAATAGTTACCTTATAAATCCCGAAGCTTCTATAATATTACAAAAAGATTCGCATCTAATTGTTTTAGGAAGGCCAGAGCAGATCTCTAAGTTAAGAGCTCTCTTTTAGTTTTTTGTTAATTAATTTTCACAAAGTCTAGTTAGTAAATGAAAAAAATTTTAATTACTGGAAGTAATGGATTACTTGGTCAAACCCTAGTAAATCTCTTTATGAAAGCACCTGAAAATTATTCTGTATTTGGATTATCAAAAGGTGATAATAGAATGAACAGGAACGATTTCGTTTACTATGATGTAGATATTACTGACTATAACCAACTGAAACAATGTGTTTCTTTTATTCAACCTTCTTTTATCATAAATACTGCAGCGATGACTAATGTAGATACTTGTGAGGATAAGCCTAATGAATGTAATGATTTAAATATAGAAGCTGTAAAGTATCTAACTCAAATTTGCGCCAAATTAAATATTCATTTTATTCAAATTTCAACAGATTTTATTTTTGATGGAATTAAAGGTATTTACAAAGAAACAGACCTGCCAAATCCATTAAGTTTATATGGGCATTCAAAATTAAAGGCCGAAAATATTGTTAAAAGTTCTGGAATAAATTTCTCTATTTTAAGAACCATTCTAGTGTATGGAAAAGGTGTTAATCTTAAAAGGAATAATATTGTTCTTTGGGTAAAAGATATGCTTGAAAACAATAAAGAAATCTCCATTGTTGATGACCAACATAGAATGCCAACCTATGTAGAAGATTTAGCACTAGTTTGCAAATTAAGTATTGATAAAAATATTAGAGGAATATATCATGTTTCCAGTAATGAGTTATTAAGTATTTTTGAAATTGCAAATCAAATAGCTACTGTATTTGGATTAGATAAAAAACTAATTAAACCCATCTCCACTAAAACTTTAAATCAAAAAGCTGTTAGACCTTTAAAAACTGGTTTTGATTTATCTAAAACTACCAGAGATTTAGAGTTTCATTCTACTTCATTTTTAGAGGGTTTAAAAAGATTTAAACAAACTTTGACATAAAAAAAATTTTAATCATTAAAAGTTGTTTGGGGTTCATTTTTTTATGATATTGCAAATCACTTAAATTTAAATACACACAAACTCATGAAGAAAATACTTCTGTCGTTACTATTATTATTTATTCCTTTGGTAACATTTGCACAAGAGAAAGGATTAGATCAACAAATTGATGAAGCTTTTAAGCCAATATCAGATTTCTTTAGTCAAGTAATTTTCTTTACTATACCATTAGCGGGGATGGATGTTCCTTTTGTCTTACTCTTGTTAGTAGGAAGTGCATTGTTTTTTACAATATATTTTAAATTTCCAAATGTTTTTCATTTTAAAACAGCGATCAACGTTGTTCGAGGAAAATATGATGATTTAGATCATATTTCGGTTAACCCCGAGTTAGCAATTGATGGAGATATTGCAGATACTATTAAAGATGAAAGTGAAGAAGGTGAGGTTACTCACTTTCAGGCATTAGCTACTGCAGTCTCAGGTACTGTTGGTAACGGTAATATAGCTGGTGTTGCTTTAGCAATTGCACTTGGAGGTCCAGGAGCTACTTTTTGGATGATAGTATGTGGTTTTTTAGGGATGTCTACAAAATTTGTTGAATGTACCTTAGGGGTTCAGTATAGAGATGTTGGAGATGATGGAACTGTGTACGGTGGACCTATGTATTACATTAGTAAAGGATTGAAAGAAAGAGGTTTTAATTTACTGGGAAAAATAGCAGCTATTATTTTTGCAATTTTTTGTATTGGTGGATCTTTTGGCGGGGGAAATGCAGCTCAATCGAACCAAGCCACTGTAGTATTGAAAGAGCTTATGGGTCTTGAGAGCACGGGTGCAGGTTTTTGGATTGGAGTAATCATGGCAATCATTGTAGGTGTCATTATCATTGGAGGAATAAAGAGGATTGCTCAAGTAACTGAAAAGGTTGTGCCATTTATGGCAGTCCTTTATTTATTAGCTTGCTTATATATTTTAGGAGCTAACTTTTCTTTAGTTGATGATGCATTTTCTTTAATCTTTAGAGAGGCATTTAATCCGACAGCAATTGGTGTTGGTGGAATTATAGGTGTTTTACTAGTTGGATTTAAAAGAGCGGCATTTTCAAATGAGGCAGGTGCAGGTTCAGCCTCTATTGCACATTCCGCAGTAAAAACAAAATATTCTGCATCTGAAGGATTGGTAGCATTATTGGAGCCATTTATTGATACAGTTGTGATATGTACGATGACGGCATTGGTTATTATTATTTTTAATTTTGGTGGAGATGCCTCAGGAGCAACAGTTTTTCAATATGGAGGAGACGGTTCAGGTGCTGTAATGATTGACGGGGTAGCTTATGAAGGTGCTGGAATTACTTCGAAAGCCTTTGCACAATATATCCCTTATTCCAATGTATTCTTAACTATTGCTGTAGTTTTATTTGCTGTCTCTACTATGATTTCTTGGTCTTATTATGGACTGCAATCCTGGAAGTTTTTATTCGGTAGAGGAAAGGCAGCAGATATGGCATACAAGTTGTTGTTTTTATTGTTTGTTATTATTGGAGCCTCAGCAAGTATGAATTCAATTTGGGCATTCTCTGATGCAATGATTTTTGCGATGGTTTTTCCTAATATGGTTGGATTGTATTTCCTATTCCCTGTAGTTAAAAAACAATTAAAAAGATATACTGATGCTATAAAAGAAAGTAATGCATAATCCTTAAATAAGTTTAGGGTTATTATCGGCTAGCTAAGAAAAATAAAAATGAAAAAAATGAAATCCCATTTTTGGTACACTAAAAACCAACGAAATGGGATTTTATTTTTGATAGCTAGTATCATTGGATTTCAAATATTTTTTTATTTCATCAATTTTGAAGAAAGTGTTTTAATTGCTGTAGATCAGTCGAAAATAGAATCCTATCAAATCCAACTTGATAGTTTAAGAAAAATTTCAAAGGATAAGGGATTTAAATTATATCCGTTCAATCCTAATTATATTTCAGATTACAAAGGGTATCAATTAGGAATGAAAACAAAAGAAATCGATCGTTTGTTGGCTCACAGGAAAAATAGCTTATTTGTAAATTCAGCTAAAGAATTTCAAATGATTACTAAAGTTTCAGATAGTTTACTTAAAAAGATAGCTCCTCATTTTAAATTTCCAGACTGGGTTAAAAAAAAGAATCAACAAAATAAAAAGAAAAGAATTTTCAATAGTCAACCTAAAGTAAATCGTATAGATATATCTTCAACTAACATCAATGAAGCTACTCTCAAAGATTTACTTTCTGTTAATGGAGTTAATGAATATCTCGCGAACAGAATTATTAAGTATCGTTCTAAATTACAAGGATTTTCTTTGCCGGAACAACTTTTTGAGGTTTGGGATTTGGATAAAGAAATAGGAATAAAAATTTTAGAGACATTTTCAATTATTCATAAGCCAATAATTGTAAAAACTAATATCAATACAGCATCATTTAAAGAAATCTTATCTAATCCATATATAGATTACAATTTGTGTTTAAAAATATTTGATTACAAAGATGAGGTCGCAGAACTACAATCTATTTCTGAAATCAAAAATATTGAAGGTTTTCCACTTGAAAAATACACTAGAATAGTCTTATATTTACATGCAGAATAAGATTTAGAAAATAAAATATTGTATGTCGCACATGTATTTTACTGAAGAACATCAAGTTTTCAGAGAAAGTTTCAAAAATTTTTTACAAAAAGAAGTTGTTCCTCACATTGAAAAATGGGAAATGACCGGTCATATAGACCGATTCATTTGGAAAAAATTTGGAGATATGGGATATTTTGGATTGAGTTACCCCGAAGAATACGGTGGTTTAAATTTAGATATTTTTTACATGGTCATCTTTCTGGAAGAATTACAAAAAATTAATTCAGGAGGTTTTGCTGCAGCCATATGGGCACATGTTTATTTAGCTATGACACATCTCAACAAAGAAGGTGACAATAGAATAAAAAACAAATACTTGAGTCCAAGTATATCAGGTGAAATGATAGGTTGTTTATGTGTTACTGAGCCTTTTGGAGGGTCAGATGTTGCAGGTATGAAGACCTCTGCTCTTAGAGATGGAGATTATTACATAATTAATGGCTCAAAAACATTTATCACCAATGGGGTTTATTCAGATTATCTTATAGTAGCTGCCAAAACAGATTTAACCTCCAAGCATGCAGGGATGTCTATTTTTATAGTAGACAGAGAATCTCAAGGTGTTTCGGCAACTAAATTAGATAAGTTAGGATGGAAAGCCTCTGATACTGCGGAAATAGCCTTTGATAACGTAAAAGTACCTGTTGAAAATTTAATGGGGGAAGAAGGAAAGGGATTTCCATATATTATGCAACATTTTGCTTTAGAGAGACTAATTATGGGAATTAATGCTCATGCAAGAGCTGAATATGCTTTAGATTATGCTCTTAAATATACCTCAGAAAGGCAAGCTTTTGGAAAGTCTCTTGATACTTTTCAGGCATTAAGACATAATCTAGCTGATATGGCTAGTCGTGTAGAAATGTGTAAGGAATTTAATTATTCAATTGCAAAAAGATTAAATAACGGCGGATATGTTGTCAAAGAAGCAAGTATGTCTAAATTATTGTCTACAAAAATGGCAGATGAAGTTATTTATGATGCACTTCAATTGTTAGGTGGATACGGCTACATGGAAGAATATCCAATTGCTAGACTGTTTAGAGACAGTAGACTCGGCCCAATTGGAGGAGGTACTTCAGAGATCTTAAAAGAAATCATTGCAAAAATTATTATAGACGGAAAAGAGTACAAGCCAGCAACATAGTTTTTTCAGAGTTTTCAAATATGATTTTCAATTTATCAAAAAAAATCACTTTTGCCTCCATATAATTAAAAATTCATATTACATTTGCAATCCATTTAAAAAATAGAACATTGAAAGGAGGTGCCAACATATGTTAATCATACCAGTAAAAGAAGGAGAGAATATTGATAGAGCTTTAAAACGTTTCAAAAGAAAATTTGATCGTACAAAGACAATGAGAAACTTACGCGAAAGAAAGCATTTCACAAAGCCATCTGTAGCTAAAAGAGCTCAAAGAATTAAAGCATCTTATGTTCAAGGCCTCAGAACAAAAGAAGAAGTCGGTTAGACTTTTTTAACAATAATATTATAAACCTACACCTCTCGGTGTGGGTTTTTTATTGCTTTCTATTTAGTACATTTGAAAGACCTATTTAAATCCAATGAATTTAATTACTTCTTTTCTAGAATATTTGATGTTAGAAAAAAAATATTCTATTCATACAATTAAAGCTTACAGGACAGATTTAATTTCTTTGCAAGATTTTTGTAAAGAAACCTATAGTCAGGAGAAAATCTCAGACATAAATTATTCTCAAATAAGGTATTGGATTGTTAATTTGGTTGAAGCCAAAGTAAGTAACCGAAGTATTAATAGAAAAATAAGTTCTTTAACATCTTTTTATAAGTATCTACAAAAAATTAAAATTATTGAAAACAATCCCCTGTCAAGTCACAAGGCTTTAAAGACACCAAAAAAAATTCAAGTTCCTTTCTCTATTAAGGAAGTTAACGAAGTTTTATCAAATATAACAAACTATGACTCCTTTGAAGCCTCAAGAAATAAGTTGATAGTTGAGCTATTTTATTCAACCGGAATGAGAAGAGCAGAGCTGATTCAGCTTAAAACAAGTTCTATAAATTTTTCTGAAAAACAATTAAAAGTTTTAGGGAAGAGAAATAAAGAACGATTACTTCCTTTACTCCCTAGTGTTATGAAAAGCCTAGATGCTTACATAAAACATAGAAGTCTTATGAATAACTCAGAAGATTATTTATTTTTGACTCAAAAAGGCAATAAAATATATGAAACTCTTGTTTATAGGGTTATAAATAATTACTTTAGTAAAGTCTCTTCGAAATTGAAGAAAAGCCCACATATTCTGAGGCATTCTTTTGCGTCCCATCTATTAAACGAAGGAGCAGATTTAAATTCGGTTAAAGAATTACTAGGACATTCAAGTTTAGCCTCTACCCAAGTCTATACACACAACAGCTTGGATCAATTAAAAAAAGTTTATAAACAAGCTCATCCTAGGAGTACAAAAAAACAAAATTCATGAAAGTATCGATCCAGTCAGTAAATTTTAATGCCGCAGTCAATCTATTAGAATTTTCAGAAAAAAAAGTAGAATCTTTGACAAAATTCCATGACAAAATTTTGAAAGCTGAAGTGTTTTTTAAACTAGAAAATTCAAGTGATAAAGAAAATAAAATCACAGAGATAAAAATAAATATTCCAGGAAATGAGTTGGTCGTAAAAAAACAATTCAAAAGTTTTGAAGAAGGAATAAGTACAGGTGTTGAATCATTAAAAAGAAGGCTTAAAAAATCAAAAGAAAAATTAAGAGATTCAATAGCTATATAAAAAGTATAAAAAAGCATAAAAAAGTTTTAGAAATTAAAAAAACTTATTACATTTGCAGTCCGTTAGAAATAACGGATTGTTTTTGTTTAAAAAACAGCCGATGTAGCTCAGCTGGCTAGAGCAGCTGATTTGTAATCAGCAGGTCGTGGGTTCGAGTCCCTCCATCGGCTCAAAAACAATAACACGTTCATTTAAATAGTGAAATTTTGGGGAGATACTCAAGCGGCCAACGAGGACGGACTGTAACTCCGTTGACTACGTCTTCGCAGGTTCGAATCCTGCTCTCCCCACAATATTCATTTAAAGTGTGAGAGTAGGTAAGATTGGTGAAGTTTGTAATTAACAATGCAAAATAATTGTCAGTTTAAAATCTATATGTCACCAAAAAAGATAGAATTATTGGTTAAAACAAATCAATAACTTTATCCTGAGTGTTAGTCTTTAAATTATGGACTTACATTCAAATTTTTCCAAGCCGGTGTAGCTCAGTTGGTAGAGCGCATCCTTGGTAGGGATGAGGTCACGGGTTCAAATCCCGTCGCTGGCTCAAAAGAAGAATTTATTAGTATTAAATATATTTAACTTAGAATTAAAAATTAATAATCATGGCAAAAGCAAATTTTGACCGTTCGAAACCACACTTAAACATTGGTACAATCGGACATGTAGATCACGGTAAGACTACACTAACTGCGGCTATTACTAAAGTACTAGCTGATGCAGGTTTATCTTCAGCATTATCATTCGACCAGATCGATAATGCACCAGAAGAAAAAGAAAGAGGTATTACAATTAACACGTCTCACGTTGAGTACCAAACAGCAAATCGTCACTATGCACACGTAGATTGTCCAGGTCACGCGGATTATG
>OJFP01000010.1_pt1 | contig 165708 bp, 136 predicted proteins | sample 1594141 | NCBI WGS metagenome assembly OJFP01 (sample SAMN05416843, study PRJEB24817) | seawater metagenome | isolation source: Sea water | place: Canada:Atlantic | collected 2013-07 | reverse complement strand
AATATCAAACCTTGTCGTCACATCGGCGCGCTGGAACGACAATTAAATGCCTTACACTGATTCATGGTTTACCGCCTAGAGTGTGAGCTGAGTCTCCTATTGAGTTTCCCAAGTCCATTCTTTAGCGCACTAACCTCCGCGACTAATTCGCGCTCCTGCAGATCGCTTCCTATACTCGAATAGCACATGACCCTTCTGTCGGTGTACTTAGGGAGCTCACGTGGTGACTGTAGACTGTGATCGAGACTCGATAGCAAGCTCAAGCGGGAAGCTTGCGCTGGAAACTAATGCTGAGCGGCGAGTAGATGAGAGATTTTTTCGAGCGCTGCGGCTTCCGCCAGCGTCTGTGTTTTGCGGGATGCGAGCATTGACCTATTTCGTTGGGTTCGATAGCGCGAGCTTCGGCATTCAGTTTTATGATGATGCGTGCCGCGCCGATTTTCTAAACCGTCTTTTCGAGTCGATAAAACGTCACTCTAGCCAACTGCACGCTTACGCATTGCTTGCTGACCATGCATGGCTTTTAGTCAGTCCCTCTTCTCATTGGCCGCTCGCAAGTTTGATAGGTCAGGTTAGAGAGGCCTACCTTCTTTATTTTAATCAGCGCTTTCGCCGTCTTCGCTTTTATTCAGCCTCGTGTCGGGTGGATTGAGAGAGAGTTGTTCGGGAGTGTTATCGGTATGTTGAGCGAAGGCCACTTAAGGTTGGTGAGAGGAAGTGATTGGGCGATATCGAATGGTCGAGTTACCCCTCGAACGCCTTTGGCCATGCAGGAAGCGGGCTTGTCAGGCACGCCTGCCTTGAATCATTAGTGTCCAACGAATTGGCTTCTCTCGCTACGTATCGCAGCTTTTTAGCGCAACCCCTCGACCCATTCTGTTAACGTTACCTCGATGTCGCTCTGCATGAGAGGAGCAATATCGAAGAGCGCAGTCTGAACCCCGCCATTACTGAGCCGTTTGAGCGGGGGCAGTCTTATTCATAATTTTCGAGGCTAGGGCACGAGCAAAATAAATTACGGTCGCCATACACATTGTCGATGCGATTCACGCTCGGCCAATACTTATTAGGCGCATGCTCGCCGGCGACACCGGGGTAGGCACCCTGACGTTTGCTGTAACCGCGAGTCCATTCGTCGTCCATGATGTCGGCAAGCGTGTGCGGCGCATTCTTAAGGGGATTGTCTTCGGCATCGAGTTCGCCCGATTCGACCTGAGCTATCTCTCGGCGGATTTCGATCATCGCGTCGACAAAGCGGTCAAGTTCGGCCTTCGATTCGCTTTCTGTAGGCTCGATCATCAGCGTGCCTGCAACCGGAAACGACATAGTAGGGGCGTGGAAGCCAAAGTCCATTAGGCGTTTGGCAACGTCTTCTTCGCTAATGCCCGACGCTGCCTTGAGCGGACGCAGATCGATAATGCATTCGTGCGCAACGCGGCCGTTACGACCGGTGTAAAGCACGGGGTAATGACCCTCGAGCCGCTGCGCGATGTAGTTGGCGCCAAGAATCGCTACTTGCGTTGCCTTGACCAAGCCTTCGGCGCCCATCATGGCGATATACATCCATGAAATAGGCAGGATGCTTGCGCTGCCCCACGGCGCAGCCGAGACTGCGCCGTTGCTTGCGTCGGGGCCGTTGAGTTTGATCAACGAGTGATTCGACACATGCGGCGCTAAATGGGCCTTGATGCCGATAGGGCCCATGCCTGGGCCGCCGCCGCCATGCGGAATGCAGAAGGTTTTGTGCAGGTTCATATGCGACACGTCCGCGCCGATTTCGGCGGGTTTGGCGACGCCAACCTGAGCGTTGAGATTCGCGCCGTCCATGTAAACTTGGCCGCCGTTGTCGTGAACAATTTGGCACGCCTGCTTCACCCCTTCTTCGTACACGCCGTGTGTCGAAGGGTAGGTGATCATGAGCGCAGCGAGGTTGTCGCTATTTGCCTCGGCCTTGGCCTGCAGGTCGGCAATATCAATATTGCCGTCGTCGTCGCAGGCCATCAGCACAACCTTCATACCGATCATCTGCGCGCTGGCAGGATTAGTCCCGTGCGCCGACGTAGGAATGAGGCAGATACTGCGCTGCGTGTCGCCGCGGCTCAGATGGTATTTACGAATCGCGAGGAGGCCGGCGTATTCGCCCTGCGCACCCGAGTTTGGCTGCATGCTGACTGCATCGAAACCGGTGACCGCTTCGAGCATTGTCTCGAGCTGGGTAATCATCTCTAGGTAGCCGGTCATCTGCTCGACAGGCGTAAACGGATGTGGTTTTGAAAATTCGGGCCAGCTGATCGGCATCATTTCGGCGGCGGCATTAAGCTTCATGGTGCACGAGCCAAGCGGAATCATCGAGTGGGTGAGCGAGATGTCTTTGTCTTCGAGGCGCTTTAGGTAGCGCATCATGTCGGTTTCGCTGTGGTAATTATTGAAATTCGGGTGTGTTAGGTAAGCGCTGGTGCGCTGAAGCTGGGCAGGAATCACAGGGCCAAGTTTGCCGGCTACTATAGCCGCGTCGATTGCCTCGACCGAAAGCTCGTCTGCCATGTCACCAAACAGCACCTGCCAGAGCGTCGCCACGTCTTCGGGCGTCGTGCATTCGTCGAGACTAATGCCCAGCTCGCCTGCGCTGGCGAGACGATCGCAGCGTAAATTAACGGCTGCCGCATCGGCGCGTGCATTGATAGCGCTGGCCTTTGCTGCATCGACCTTAAAGGTAATAGTATCGAAGAAGTGAGTGTTAACTATCTCTATTCTTTCTGATTTTAAGCCTTGGGCAAGAATCTGTGTAAGGCGATTGATGCGCTGCGCAATATTTCGAATGCCCTCGGGGCCATGATACATCGCAAACATCGCGGAGATATTGGCGAGCAAAACCTGCGCGGTGCAGATGTTGCTGTTGGCCTTCTCGCGGCGGATATGCTGCTCGCGAGTCTGCAGCGCCATGCGGAACGCCTGACGACCGCGTTTGTCGACAGAGACGCCGATAATGCGCCCAGGAACCGCACGCTTGTAGTCGTCTTTGGTGGCGAAATAGGCGGCGTGAGGGCCGCCATAGCCCATGGGTACGCCGAAACGCTGCGTCGTGCCAATCACGACATCGGCGCCCATTTCACCCGGAGGCTTGAGCAGCGCAAGGCCCATGATGTCTGCTGCGGTGATGGCAATCGCGTCGTGCTGATGCAGGACGCTGATGAAATCACTCAGGTCTCGCAGCTCGCCGTTCATGGCGGGGTATTGGAAAATGCCGCCAAACAGAGACGCCGCGTCGATGCTGCCGCCGATGTCTTCGGGGTTGCCAATAATCAGCTCGAATTCGAAACACTCGGCGCGAGTTTGAATAACGTCGATCGTCTGCGGGTAACACTGGCTGTCGACGAAGAACGCGTTAGCTTTACGGTTTTTGCTCACGCGCTTGGCAAGCGCCATCGCCTCGGCTGCGGCGGTTGCTTCGTCTAATAGCGAGGCATTAGCCAGATCCATGCCGGTAAGATCGAGAACCATTTGCTGGTAGTTGAGCAGGCTCTCGAGCCTGCCTTGAGAAATCTCGGGCTGATAGGGCGTATAGGCCGTATACCAGCTTGGATTCTCGAGCACATTGCGCAAAATGACATTGGGCGTGTGCGTGTCGTAGTAGCCGAGGCCGATAAAGGATTTACGAAGCTCATTTTTGTCCGCAAGGCTGCGCAGCGCCGCTAACGCCTCAGGCTCGGTCATTGCGCCGTCGAGTGCCATAGGGTGTTGCAGGGCAATGGCGGTAGGCACGGTCTGATCAACCAGGCTCTCGAGTGAATCAATACCGAGCGCCTGCAACATCGCCTCGATCTGCGCTGTGTTAGGACCGATATGGCGATCGATAAATTCGCCTCGGTTTTGCAGCGTGCTGAGCGGGGTTACGGCGTCGATTTGGGTCGGAGCTAGGTCTAGCTTCGCGGCAGCTTGAGTTTGCATTGCCATCCTTACACTATCAGAAATGAGCGAGGCCGAGCGGTTGCACCCGCTTCGGCCTCAGTTGAATACGATCTGTGTTGCTCTTTTGCAGGCTACTCGCCTTCGCAATGCTCGGCGTAAGCCTCTGCGTCGAGCAGCTCGTCTAACTCTGCTGTGTCTTCGAGGCGGATCTTGAAAAACCAGCCGCCATCGTAAGGCACCGAATTAACCGTTTCGGGCGCATCGAGCAGTTCTTCATTGATGGCGACGATCTCGCCTGAGACAGGACTGTATACGTCCGACGCGGCTTTAACAGATTCGACCACGGCGACTTCGTCTTTGGCGTGAATAGTCGCACCAACCTCGGGCAGGTCGACAAAAACGATATCACCAAGCGCGTCTTGCGCATGGTCGCTGATGCCAACGGTTGCGATGCCGTCTTCGTCGATGCGAACCCATTCATGGGAGGTGGCGAACTTACAATTGTCTGGAATAGTGCTCACGTTGTGTTCCTCGCGTGTCGTCCGTTGGGGCAGTGCCAGCTCGGACTGGTCTGAATTATCGAAAGCGTAAAAATTGCGGGCATTTTACCGGATAATCCAGCTGCAGGTCGCGTAAAAGGTGTGCGTTAAGTCATTTTGTCTGAGGCTCGCCGTGTTGGTGGCTTCGCGACTCGACTAATGTTGTCCGTTACTCGAATACCTTTTTGCCGAAGCGCACGAAATTGGGCTTCACCATGCGCACCGGTGTCGCTTTGCCGCGCAAATCCACTTCACAACTTGCTGTATGGGTTGGTACGCGCACAAGCGCGATCGAATGCTTCAGTGTCGGCGAAAAAGTGCCGCTTGTGACAACCCCTTGTCCGATATCATTTCCGTCTGCGTCTTTACAGGCAAGAATTTGGCCCTCGCGCAGCACGCCGCGTTCTTCGAGCACGACGCCGGTCAGAATAGGCAGTCTGCCTTCTTCCTGTTCGGCGCGCTGAGCGATGAGCGCCGGACGCCCTACGAAGTCACGCTTTGTGGGCTCCCACGCGATCGAAAAGCCCATGTTAGCGGACAAAGGCGAGACAGTTTCGTCCATGTCGTGACCATAGAGATTCATGCCAGCCTCGAGGCGCAGCGTGTCGCGGGCGCCGAGTCCGATTGGCTTTACGCCACCGGCGAGCAGGGCGTCCCAGAGCTGCGGCGCTTGCTCGACGGGCAGAATAACCTCTAAGCCTTTTTCGCCCGTGTAGCCTGTGCGTGCAACAAACCAATCGCTAAGTTCGACACCGCGGAAATTACCCAGTGCCCGAATGGCCGCCGCCTCTGCCTCGCTATCTCGGCCACAGTCTTTAAGAATCTCACAAACGCACTCGATTGATTCGGGGCCGTGAATCGCGAGTATGCCCAAGCCGGGGCGCTCTTCGACAGAGACAGCGTAGCCGGTTGTCTGCATCGCCATCCAGCGCAGGTCTTTGACGCGAGTCGCGCAGTTCACGACAACGCGATAGCCAAAGGTCATGCGGTAGACGATGAGGTCATCAATCACGCCGCCGTCTTCGTTGAGCATGCCGCTGTAAAGCGCGCGACCAATCTCGTCGAGGCGCGCGACGTCATTAGCGAGCAGGTGCTGCAAATACGCCTCGGCGTCTACGCCCGACACATCAACTACTGTCATATGCGAGACATCGAAAACGCCCGCGGCAGTGCGCACCTGCGTATGCTCCTCGATCTGCGAGCCGTAATTAATCGGCATCTCCCAGCCAGAGAAATCGACCATCTTGGCGCCGGCGTCGAGGTGGTTTTGGTAGAGGGAGGTGCGGTTAGTCATAGCGAGGCTCAACTTTTTAGTAAAACAGACTAGTGTAGATAGGTAAGTACTAGCCTAACGAGGATTCTTTTTAGGCGACCAATTTAAAAACGTATTATCGCGCACTCTTCGAGCGCTGTCGCGAAAAGCAGTGCTGTCTTTGCAGATTTCTAAGGCTGCCAAGCGTAGGTGAATTTCGCGAAGAAACTGCGGTTGATAGGTTCGATCGAATCGAAACGGTCGTCTTGAAAACTCGCATCCGAGTAGCCGATGAAAAAACGTGTCGCCGCAGTAAAGCGGTAGCTGTAGAGCAGCTGCGCGGTGAGGTCTTTGCTGCGGCTCTGCACCGAACCGAGATAGAGCGACTGATCGCGTTCGCGATCGTTGTATTGGAGTGTGAAACGCAAAAAACTTTTTGCCGTAAATTGGTATGTCGTGCGCAAGTCTGACAGGTTAGCGGTAAACAGCCGACCGCCATCGACGTCGAACTGTTGTAGAGTGTGGCTAAGGTTAAATTGCAAGTGCCGGCCAAACTGAAGCCTGATAAACGGTCCCAAGCGATTAGATCGGCCCAGTCTTGTATTAGCAAAGTCGACTACATCTTCGATGCGCAGCGTCGCGCCAATGCCAAGATTCGCCGTGGGCGAAAACCCCATCGATAGTTGATTGTATTGTTCGTCAAAGGTTTTGCCGTTCCAGTAGGTTTTGCTGCCGCCTACGAGTGCGTTGAGATAGGACTGTGCCGGACCGTTCATATTAAGGAAAAACTCGAGCTCCTCTTCGAGCTCTTTGCCCGATTGGTCTTCGGTTCGGTCGTAGTCTGCGGCGAGGCGAATGCGGCTAAAAAAGCTATCGCCGTCGGCGCGCCACGTGCGGCCCACGGTGGTCACGAAATACTTATAGTCGACGCGGTTAACAAAGCCTAGGTCTGCGCGAAAGTCTTTACCGATATCATCATAGCCGATGCGCCAATCCCATTCGGCGTCGATGTGATTGTATTGCACACGCAGGCTATTGCCCGATGCCTCGTTAGCCTGACCGAAGCGCTCGCGCAATTGAATAGGATTTTTAGAGCGCGAGTAAACGCCCTGAATGCTCACGGTGTCGCTGTTGGTCGGACGCAAAACGGCGTCGATGCTCGCCACGCTGTTGCTGTAGCCAAGGGCGTCGGCGCGGCGGTCGGTAAAGACTGCGCCGATAGTTGAGTTATCAAATAGGTCGAGACGATAGCGCGCGATGCTGATATCGCTCTCGACTGCCCGTGACCCTGAGTCTTCGTTTGGCAAGGTGAGCGTCGTGACATTGGATCCGAGGCTGCGCGGCATGATGAAGCTGGTCGACAAATCATTCGCGGTGAGCACGCCATAGGTATGGCGGCCAGACTTGCCTGTGAGCTTCAGGCCATAGTCGGGGTCGGCAATGTTGCGCGTATAAACGAGGTTTTGAAACGTGTCGAAGTAATCTGCGCCGTCGAGGAAGAACGTCCTGCGCTCAGGAAAAAACAGGCTAAAGGTGTTGTTGATATCGAGCTGCGGCGCGTCGGCCTCAACCTGCGAGAAATCTGGGTTTAGTGTCGCGTTGAGGTAGAGATCTTGTGTGATCCCCCATCGCACGTCGACACCGGCATCAGGATCTAGCCCCGGCTTTTCCCACGCGCCTAAACTGCGTGATCGATTCTGCACCGAAGTCGTGGTGAGCGTAGGAATTACCTCGAGATTACGACTGGCCTGTAGGTCGGCGAGACCTTCGAGTTTTCGAATCTGGCAGAGGTAGCACAAAATATCGCGGTCGATTGGATTGTTTGAAATACGGTTTTCGCGATCGCGCGGGAACTGTCTGACGAAATCGACTCCCCACACTTGTTTTGAATCCGAGGGCGAAAAGCGCAGCTGCTTGAGTGGGATCGCCATCTCGGCTTCATAGCCTTCGGTGGTAATCCGGCCCGCGCTGTCCCAGATCGCATTCCAAGACTCATCGCCGCGGCGATTCACATCGTCGTAAATGCTGTCGGCCTGCACGCCGAGGGGATTCACCCAAAATTCATAGGCGCGGCGCTCGTCGTTAAAGGTGTCGAGTACGATGCCAATAAAGTCGTCGTCCCACAGCAAGTCTCTGTCGCTGTAAAATGCGCGTATCTGCGAAACATCGGGGTCAGAAGCAATAAACGCAACGTAAAGCGTCTCGCCGTCTTCCATGATGAAGGCGTCGGCGCTTACGGTGGTGCGAACATTCTCTGCGGGGTCTGTCTCAATATCGATAACAACCCGCTTCGCTTCGCGCCACTCTGCAGCGTCGACTTTGCCATCGATTTGCGGTGCTAGGTTAATCCGCGGAATCGCATAGCTAGGCACGGCAGGTGCGTCTGCCGCTGTCGCGAGTCCACTCGCGGTGAAAAGAGTGAGCACAGGCACGGCGACAGACAGAAAGCGTAGAGCGGGGTTTATCAAATCTTCTTCACGGCCTCTAACACAAGATCAAGGGCCGGTCTGTCGCGGTAATCTTCTTCGGCGAATTTGCCACGAATAATTCCTTCTGCATCGATAATGAGAATACCCGGATAGGGGATACCATAGGCGCGATGGCCCGGTTCGTAGTCGAGATTGCGGATGCCAAAGGCGTCGACCACTCGTACGGCCTCGTCATGAAGGAGCGGAAAATCGATGCCCTCGTCTTCCGCAACGCGCTTGAGCAAGGCGACAGAGTCGTAAGTAATGGTCGCAACTGTAAATCCTAGGTCTTCGAACTGCTCACTGGTTTCGGTCAGCTGCACGAGCTGAGATTTGCAGTAGGGTCACCAATCGAAGGAGCGGTTTAGCAGGAAAATAACGCCGCGATCTCCTTTAATGCTGTTGTAATCTCGAACAACGCCATTCTGATCTTGCGAGGCTATGTCTGGAATTGGCGAACCGATTGGGAAGTCGGGCGCCCAGACAAACTCCTGCGCATGGCTAATCGGTACGAGTGCGGTAGACAGCAGAAGCGTAAGGCTCGCTAAAAGGCTCGCCTTACCACGAGACTTTTCAGACACTGTAGTCTGGGTTCTTTGTGCTAGCTTGTTCATGGTTTAGCCCTACATTTATTGGTGTTCTTCTTAAGGTTCTTCTTGGGTTTGCGAATGAGTGTATTGATAACTATGAGTAAGTATTCTCGATTCCTTGCCTAGGGATAATGGTCTGAGGCAAATTTTGTCGCGTTCAGTCGAGTTCGGTGAGAAAACGATCGCCGCGAAACAAATATTTATTCTCGCTATCGAGCGAAAAAACAACTGAGTTCGAACGGCCAACGAGTTCCATTCGAGGGATAAAGCTGTAGGCGCGGCTGTCTGCACTATTGTCGCGATTGTCACCGAGCACGAAATACTGGTCTTCGGGTACCACCGCCGGGCCGTAGCTGCGACGGCTGCGGCTTACATAGCCACTAGCGAGCCGCGCGCGATGGCTAAGTTCGGGCAGTGCTTCGATGATAATCACCGAGCTTTCATCGCGCGACACGACTTCGTAGTTAACGGGTTCGCCATTGATGACTAACGCATTGTTTTGCATTGCCACTGTGTCACCGGGAAGCCCGACGATACGCTTGATCAAGCGTTTACCGGCGCGCTTCGAATCGATAATCACGATATCTCCGCGTTGGGGGTCGCCCACCTCGGCCAGATTGATTTCGGTAAAAGGCACTTTGATATCGTAGGCGAGCTTATTGACCCACACTTTGTCGCCGTCGAGCAAAGTGGGCTGCATCGACGCGCCCGAGATCGAGCTGAGGTCGGCTACTGCGCTTTTAAAGAAGACGATGCAGGTCAGCATGAGGAAAAACTGGCGATTCTCTGCCCACGCGACTTTTAAGGCGTGGGTGATGCGCTCGCCGAATCCTGCGTTTGGGTGCTGCGGGGTGGGCAGTGTGTAGGGCGTCTCTTCTAAGGGCTTGGGTACTGACTTGGGCGCAGACGTATGTTCGGTTGTGTCCGAGGCAGATACAGACTCGTCGGGCACGCGAGGCTGAGCTTCGGAGTCATGCTTGTCGATGTTGGCCATAGGGCGTGCCTGCGTTTTGTGTTTGGCTATTTTTGGTAATTGTATGTCGATTTTTGTAAACAGCTGTTAACTGCTGTCGGCTATTTTTGGCTAGTGGCGGCTATTTGGAGCCATGCTTCTGTTATCCAGATTAGTTTACACGGAAGTGAGGTGCAAGAAAGCGGTGAAATTGAGCACAGAGTGAGCTTGTTGCAATCGCCAAAGGGGAAATTTGCGTAATTATTTGACCACGGCAAAAAGCCGAGTATGCTGTATGTATAACCAGTAAAATTTGCGAGACAAAAACTTAGCGCGTCGCACGCCAAAAAGGAAACAGTGCCGCAGTGCTGCAGTGTTATGAGAGCCCCAGACATGAAAAGCGATTCTCCCAAGAACAACACAGGCCTTGCGGACTTTCACCCCGCTAGTCGGGCGTGGTTCGAGGAGCGTTTCGGGCAAGCGACAAAAGCGCAAGCCGACGCATGGCCGCAGATTCGGGCAGGGCGGCATACTTTAATTGCCGCGCCGACGGGCAGCGGTAAGACTCTCGCGGCTTTTTATGCCGCTATCGATATGCTTCTCCAGCGCGGCTTAAATGGCGAACTGAGTGAAGGCGTCCAAATTCTCTATGTGTCGCCGCTCAAGGCACTCAGCAACGATATCCAAAAAAATCTCGAGCAGCCGCTCAATGGCATCGCCGAGCAGCTGCATCTGCAGGGCTTCGCTCCGGTTGATATTCGCATCGCCGTGCGCACGGGTGACACGCCCCCGAGTGAGCGTGCGCGCATGGCGAAAAAGCCGCCGCATATTCTCGTTACTACTCCCGAGTCCTTCTACTTACTGCTTACCAGTGCGAGCGGCCGCGCGATGCTGTCTACTGTGCGCAGCTTGGTTGTCGATGAGATCCATGCGCTTTTGGGCGACAAGCGAGGCTCGCATTTAGCGTTGTCGATGGAGCGGCTTCAGCATCTTATAAGTTCTCAGTCGAGCGACCAGACAAACGACCAAAGCGGTCGGACGCTCCAGCGTATTGGGTTGTCGGCAACGCAGAAACCAATCGACCTTGTTGCAAACTATTTAGTGGGCAATGCGACAGGGCAATCCGAATGCGACTCGGGTTCTCTGGGTGAGGTTGAGGTCGAGGTCGAGGTTGAGGGTGCGGACTCGCGCTGGCCGAAGGCAGACTGCGCGATTGTCGATTCGGGGTTTAGGCGCGAACTGGACATCCGTATCGAGGTACCTAAGTCGCCGCTTTCGGCGCTGATGAGCAACGAGGTGTGGGACGAGCTCTATGGCCGTCTCGTTGAGCTAATCGAGAGCCACGATACGACGCTGGTATTCGTGAACACGCGCAGACTCTCCGAGCGGCTTGCCCTCGCGCTTGCCGAGCGCCTCGGCGACGATGTTGTCTGTTCGCATCACGGCAGCATGAGTAAAGATCACCGGCACAACGCCGAGCAGCGGCTCAAGGCGGGTAGCCTTAAGGTGCTGGTCGCGACGGCGTCGATGGAACTCGGCATCGATGTAGGCTCGGTCGATCTCGTGGTGCAATTCTCTTCACCTAAAAGCATTGCTACATTTTTGCAGAGAGTGGGTCGTAGTGGCCACTCGATCAATGGCACGCCGAAGGGCATTTTGTTTCCACTCACGCGTGACGACCTTATCGAAGCCAGTGCGCTGGTGCACAGCATTCGCCGAGGCCAGCTCGACGCCATTGTTATGCCCGAAAAGCCGCTCGATATTCTGGCGCAGCAAATAGTCGCCGAGGTGTCGGCACAGGTTCACGATCGCGGACGAGACGGTGACACCGCCGGCGATGAGCCCGGCCAAAGAGCGAGTCGTAGAGATAAAAGCAAAAAGCTATCCGCGCCAGACGCACCAGAAGACGACCTCTGGGCTCAAGGCGCTGATGACAGTGGTGATGTGCCCGCTAATAAACAGCCGTTTGATAAACTGTCCGTTCAAAATCAGCCCAGTAAGGAAATATTCCAACCCCTGGCAACGGCCCTAGCCGCGATGCGGACAAGCGGCTCGACGAGGCTCAGCTCATCCGCAAAGCCAGCCCCAACACCTGCCTCACCAGAGGTGCGCAAAGCAGCACTCGCTGCCGCTCGAGCTGGGCTGCGCGGCACAGAGGCTGAGCCGGCGAGCGTGAAGAGCGATGTGTACCCAAAAGAGACTGAGGAGATTGAAGAGACTCAAGAGACTCAAGAGACTCAAGAGACTCAAGAGATTGAAGAGATTGACGAGATTGAACAGAAAGAGTCCTTTGAACCAATGACGCCTCTGGATAGCTGGTGTATCGACGAGCTTTACGCACTGGTTATCAAGGCTTTCCCATTTAGGGAATTAACTAAAGAAGAATTTGAAGAGACGCTACGCATGGTTGCCGATGGCTACACCAGCCGTCGGGGACGGCGCGGCGCCCATCTGCATTACGACGCGATTAACCGGCGGCTCAGGCCACGGCGCGGCGCTAATCTTATCGCACTGACTAACGGTGGCGCGATTCCAGATATGTTCGATTATCAGGTTGTGCTCGACCCCGAAGACACGGTGGTCGGCAGCCTAAACGAGGACTTCGCGCTCGATTCGATGGCGGGCGATGTGTTTACGCTGGGCACTCACGCTTGGCAGATTTTGCGGGTGGACGGGCTTAAGGTACGCGTGAGAGATGCCCAAGGCATGAACCCTACTGTGCCTTTCTGGTTCGGCGAAGGGCCAGGTCGCACGGTCGAGCTGTCGCAGTCGGTGGCTAACTTTAGGCAGCAAATAGGCGACCTAATACTCGACGAGTCTGCAGACGCGGCGATGCAATGGTGTATTAACGCCGTCGGCTTGCCGCACTCGGCTGCGTCGCAAGTGGTGGAATACCTGCACGCAGGAATGGCAGCGCTAGGCGCGATGCCAACCCGCGACACGATAATTATGGAACGCTTTTTCGATGAAGTGGGCGACATGCACGTCGTAATCCATTCGCCCTTTGGGAGTCGCATCAACCGCGGTTGGGGTCTCGCGCTGCGCAAGCGCTTCTGCAAGTCTTTCAATTTCGAGCTGCAGGCAGCAGCAAATGAAGACAGCATCGTGATATCGCTGGGGTCGGTGCATAGCTTTCCGCTCGACGAAGTGTTTCGCTATCTTCAGACTACAACGGTGCGCGACGTGCTCGTGCAGGCACTGCTCGATTCGCCCATGTTTGAGGTACGCTGGCGCTGGAACGCGACGCGATCGCTAGCGATTCAACGCAATCGTAGCGGCAAACGCGTGCCACCTCAGTTTCAGCGTATGGACGCCGAAGACCTAATCGCTCACGTGTTCCCCGATCAAATCGCCTGCGCCGAGAATCTCACCGGTCGCCGCGATGTGCCGACACACCCGCTCGTCGATCAAACCATTCACGACTGCCTCACCGAGGCGATGGATATCGACGCGCTGATAGAGCTTGTGGGTAAGATCGAGCGCGAGGAACTCACGCTAATCGCCAAAGACCTGCGCGAGCCATCGCCGTTTGCGCAGGAGATTATTAATGCACGACCCTATGCTTTCTTAGACGACGCGCCAGCCGAGGAGCGGCGAACGAATGCGATTCGAAATCGAAGCTGGGCCGACCCCGCCGAGGCGCGCGACTATTCTCTGCTGGATGCTTCTGCTATCGCGCGCGTGCGCGAAGAAGCTTGGCCGCTCGTGCATAACGCCGAAGAACTTCACGATGCCCTACAGACTCTCGGCTATATCACCGCCGCTGAGTTTGCCGATAATGGCTTCGAGAAATGGCGTGAAAGGCTTGTACTCGAAGGAAGGCTTCATCAGCTAGTGCAGCATCCCCAGGAGCTTCTCTTCGCTACAGAAGACTTGCCAAAATTCAGGGCGCTGTTCCCAGAGTGCTGCGCGCAATTCGATACGCCTTCTTTCCTCGAGGGTGTGTGCTTCGAGCCCGAAGAGGCCCTGCGCGATCTGGTGCGCTCGCGCTTAGAGGGTTTGGGGCCGGTTACAGCGCAGCGGTTAGCCGACGAAGTCTCGCTGCCCTGCGTAAAAATAGACGCGGCACTGCTTGCACTCGAAGTCGAAGGTTTCGTGTTCCAAGGCAAGTTTACGCCGCGTGCTGAACAGGCAGGCGACGGGCCGGTCGAATGGTGTGAGCGGCGCCTCCTGCAGCGTATCCATCGTTACACGATCGACTCACACCGCAAGGCGATAAAGCCCGTGTCGCTTCAAGTTTATACGCAGTTTTTGTTCGACGAGCACGGCCTGCAGCCCGTGCGCGACGACGATGAAATGCCGCGTTCTTCGGCCGAGCCGAGTCTCGATGGCCAGACCCAGCTCCAACGCTCTCTTGCGATGTTGGACGGCATTTCGGCGCCTGCGGCAAGCTGGGAAGCCGACCTTTATCCGTCGCGGGTCTCTGATTACGATCCCAACTGGTTAGACGTCTTGTGCATTAGCGGCAGGGTCACTTGGGGACGCTATGTGCAGCCGAGCGCATCGCAGCGTGCGCTGCACAAGGGCAGTTCGGGGCCGGTCAAGACTACGCCGATCGCCATTATGAGTCGCGCCAATTTGGATATATGGCAGGCAATGGCAAGAGCGCAATTAAAAGAGGCTGATGAAGGCCCGCGCAAAACGCGAGTCGGGCAAGACGCACCAAGCGGCAAAAAATTCTCGAACACGGCCCAGCGCATCGAGGCTGATCTGCTAACCAATGGGGCGAGCTTCTTCGATCAGATCCAGTCTCGTTCTGGTCTTTTAAAGGCGCAGCTCGAAGAGGGGCTCGCCGAATTGGTTGGCGCGGGCCGGCTGAACAGTGACAGCTTTACTGGCCTACGGGCATTGCTCACCCCCGCCGCAAAAAAGCAGGGCGCGCACCGTCGGCGCAGACGCTCGCCGATGTTCGGCGTCGAAGAAGCGGGTCGATGGAGTCTGCTGGAAACCTTCGCGCCTCGGCCAGCTGACACAGCAGATACCGAGGCAATGACCACGGCTCGAACCGAAACCGAGGCTGAGAACACGCGGCGCAGCCCGGCGACACCGGCGATTATTCGCCAGCCACGGGCGAGTCGTCCTAACAATTCTCGCAGCGGGTGGGACGTGCTCGACGACGACCAACTCGAACGGCTTATCTCGATTTACCTGAATCGCTGGGGCGTTTTGTTTCGCTCAATAATAGAGCGCGAATTGCTCGCACCACCTTGGCGCGTGTTGCTAAGAGCGCTCAGGCGTATGGAGCTGCGAGGCACGGTGCGCGGCGGACGCTTTATTGCCGGCGTGGGCGGGGAGCAGTTCGCTTTCCAAGAAGCGGTCGATGGCTTGCGCAGCATGGCGAAGGAGGTTGCGGCAGCAAAGCCTCGCTACCACAGTCTAGCGGCGAGCGATCCGCTGAATCTGCTCAATCTGATACTGCCAAGGCGTAAGCTAGCCAAGCTGCTCAACAACCGCGTGTTATTCGAAGACGGTATTCCCATCGCCGTGGTTGAGAGTGGCGAGGTCAAATTTTTGCGCGAGGTTGCGCCAGAGAGGCAGTGGGCATTACAGCAGGCGCTGGTGCAGAAAAATTTCCCACCACGGCTGCGCAGTTATCTTGGGGCAGGCAAAGCAACGCTTAAGTAACGTCCGACTCGGCGTCGGCGATACGTGCAAGTCGCTCTTGCTCTTCTTTAATCGCCTCGGCTATTTCACGCATGACGGCGTCAACATCGGCAGTCTCGCCATCGTCTTCGAACTCGCCGGTTAACACGGTGTTGGGCTTTAAATCGCCACTTTCGAAAAGCGCCCACATCTCTTTTGCATACTCTGTGGTCGCCAATTCGGGGGCGAATTCGGAATAGTAGTCGCGAAGTTTATTCACGTCTCGCAGCAGCATAGACTCGGCGTTGTTATTGGCCGCGGCATCGACAGCCTGAGGCAGGTCGATAATTACCGGACCGTAGTCGTCGACCAAAATATTGAACTCTGAAAGGTCGCCATGAACGATGCCAGCACAGAGCATTTTTACTACATAGCCGATTAACGCGTTGTGGTCTTCGATAGCCTGCTCGCGGGTGAGAACAACCTCGCTGAGGCGAGGAGCCACATCACCTTCGCCATCGGTAACCAGTTCCATAAGCAGAACGCCGTCGACACAGGCATAAGGCGTCGGGACACGAACACCGGCAGCGGCTAGCTTTCTGAGCGCGTCGACCTCGGCGTTATGCCAAGTCTCTTCTTGCTGCGCGCGGCCGAACTTAGAGCCTTTTTCCATCGCGCGCGAGCGACGGCTGCTACGGGATTTACGCCCCTCTTGATAGAGGACTGCCTGTTTAAAGCTCCGCTTGGCGGCTTCTTTATAGACCTTTGCGCAGCGCACATCGTCACCACAGCGCACAACAAAGACATCGGCCTCTTTGCCGCTCATCAGGCGGCTTAGCACCTCATCGATGAGCCCTTCTTCGAGAAGGGGAAGCAGGCGGGCTGGGATCTTCATTCTTACTTAGGTTCCTTTTAAGTTAAGCAGGCTTTTAAGCTATGTATGCTATGCATCGAGGCGGCGAATCCCCTCTGCATTGCGACAGGTTTTAGCCAGCGCTCGAGGGTAGACGCTCAAGCGCTAAGTCATTCTATTCCTAACGCGGCGTCGATCTCCAAATCGATCTGTTCCCGATCGAGCAATGCATTATATAGGGTATCGACACTCACCGCGTTAGCAACACCCAGCAATATGCCGAGCACCGCGCCGCGATGGCAATTATCGCCGCCAAGATTAGCGTTGGCGAGTAGTGCGACCTCGGGCTGGTCTACATATTTGTAGGCGAGGTAGAGCAGGCCAGGCCACGCGCCATCGATATAGCAGGCCGATGAGAAGAGGCCGCCGATTACCTCGCGGTCGTCTTTGGCCTTGGCGGCGAGCTCGGCGACACGGAAATTCGCACTAAGCCTGCTCGTGGTGACCAAGAGTTCGCGCACAGACGTCGAGTCGTCTCGGGTGAGCAATGCCTCGAGGAGCGCCGTGTAGTGAACACACACACCTGCCAACACCTCGTCGGGATGTGTTAGGTAAAGATGGTCGACACACTGTTGTTGCAGAGCGTCGATTGACTGTCCGGCAAGACGCCCAGCGAGGTAGATCGCGGCTATCGAAACAAGTCCGCCAATAGAGGGGGTGTCATGGGTCACTGCGGCGCAGCGATGCGGCGCATTGCCGGCCTCGAGGTTGGCGAAAAAACCTCGGTGATACGACTCGGCATAGGTGTCGGGATGCAGCGCGGGGTCGGCTGTCATGAGCTCGATATAGGCATCGAGGAAAGCATCGCGATCGTAGTTGCCCTGGCGAACCGCAAGCGTTCGCAGCAGGGCGCGAGTGCAGTGCGCATTGAGTGTATTCGAACCCGCTTGCATTCCATGATGATAGTGAGTGTTCGCTACTCCCCAAAATTTTTCGCGCCCTTTGAGGATAACCTCGCCTACAATTTTACGCGGTTTGCCATGGCGATTGCCGCGAGCAGCAGAGCTGCGCCCGCCTTGGCTCGTCGAATGCAGTGACATAATCGACGATGGATGAAACTCAGGTGCCGCCTCGAACTGGCTTATGCCGCCGGGAAATTGCCGCTCGATATCCATCGGGTTGTAGTACCAGTGAACCGGCATCGCAAGCGCGTCTGCGACGAAGAGGTTGCGCAGCCCGGCGCGCGCGCGGCGTTGGCCAAGAGAGTTGAGAGAGCCAAGAGGGCCGGATTGGTCTGTCGAATCGAGCTGATTTAGCGTGCTGTGTGGTTGTTCTTCCATGGTCTGATCTTCTCTGTTTGCGAGGGCAAGATGCACTTGTTATTACAACGGCAGCCGACTCTCGCCGGACTAGAAAAGGTAGAAAGAATTAGCGCATAAAAAAATCCCGCTACCGCACGAGGCGATAGCGAGATTCGTTTTTTTGGCGGGAGCAAAGACTCTTCTTTCTCAGGGAAGACTCTCTTCAACCGACTGTCTGGCCTTCGCCAAACTCACATCAACTCGCCACAAAGTGTCTTGCCGATGTTAGTAAAGCTAAGCTAGCAAGCCTGATTAAAGGCTCCCTTCTGTGATTGACTATTGATGGGATCACCTCCTTTTTCTCTTTACAGGGTAGAGACGAAAGTCAGCAAGCTCCCCCCGAAAGAGTCACTGACTAAGAACCTGAGCAATTTATAGCGCAGCGCAGCCGAGGTGTAAAGCAGGTATTTCTGCTCACTAGTTTGAAACTAAAGCCCCGGAAAAAGGCGAAGAGAAAGGTAGGCGAGCAGCGCGATTACAACTAGCTGGATGCTGACAACTAAGGGTTTTGCGCGTAAGAGCTGCCAGAGCGTGGGCGCATCACCTGACGCGCGGAGTTCGTCAAAGCGGGTGCGTTCGCGCTGCGTCCGATCGGCCTGGTAATCGTCTAAAAGGGCGCGGGCGCGAGGAAAATCGTCGGCATCATGAAGCCATAAGCCCGGCATCGAGATACCCCAGTTGCCAGGGGTTGTCTCAAAGTAGTCGATGTTATTGAGTTCGAGTAGTTCTCTGACCTCTAGCGCCTCGTCGTCGGGCACGTTGCGCAGCTTAAAGAGGAGCTTAGACATGGACGTGCACCGAGGGAGTAGCCAGCATCAGATAGAGTGAACTAGGTATTTCGCTGCCGAGTGATTGATCGGGCAGGGCGGCGCCGAAGAGCAGGGGTCAGCGTCGGTCGCGGGCGTAGCGTATAAACGGAGTATTGCCGCTTTAGCTAGTCTTGTGACTTAGCACAATTTGGCGTGGCCCGCTTGTCGTAGTCTGGCCGCTTACGCCTGAGGGAATCTGTTGAACCTTGCCGCCACCTTTAAGAAACGCGTCTATATGTGAGGTTAGGTCTTCGCGGTTGCTCGTTGCTGCTTCTTTCTTTGATTTATTTGCCATCGTACTTCCGTTATCGGTTGTCGTTAATTTTTTCTACGTAAGGAGCAAATTATACACTAAGAGCCCATTTCCGGCTAATTCTGAGGCAATCTGCTGTGCTAAAGTGGCGCCTTGCCTTTAAAAAGAATGGATTCCGCCCATGCCCCCCGAGACCCTGAGCGACCTTGGTGTCATCAGTCTGCTCCCCGTTGCCCTCGCCCTCGTGCTGTCTATCGCCTCGCGCAATGTCATCCTTGGCCTGTTCATAGGGCTTTTTACCGGCGTGCTTCTCGTCGAAGGGTTTGCTCCTATCGCTGCGCTTACGTTGATGGTGCGCGATTATTTGGTGCCGCAGGTCACCGACAGCTACAACGCAGGCGTTCTGGTGCTGCTCGCTTTTATTGGCGGCTTTGTTGCGCTCATGGAAAAATCCGGCGGCGGTGCTGCGTTTGCGGCGCGCGTGACGCGTTTCATTACAACCCGCGCGCGGCTGCAGGTAGCGGCCTGGCTTGGCGGCATTCTTATTTTCTTCTCAGACCTCGGCACGCCCCTCATCATTGGGCCGACTTTCCGGCCGCTCGCCGACAGCCTGCGTGTCTCGCGGGCAAAGCTCGCCTACATCATCGACTCGACCGCCTCGCCGGTCGCGATTCTAGTGCCCTTTATCGGCTGGGGCGTTTACATCATGGGACTGCTGAACCAGCAGATCGAGTCGCTTGGTCTCGATGCGAGCGATTACGCCCTGCTTCTCTCGGCGCTGCCGTTTCAGCTTTACGCGTGGCTCGCCTTAGCTGCCGTGCCGCTGTTGGCAATAGTTGGCGTCGAATTTGGCCCAATGCGCCGCGCCGAAGACGCAGCGCGCGCTGACAGTCCTCTGCAACAGCCGAACGACTCTGCGCTCGAACAAGTAACACTCGCCAATGCTAGGCCTTCGTTTGTTTGGCTGCCGTTGGTGGTGTTAGGCGTCACGCTTTTTTGGGTGCTGGGGCCGCTCGGCTTTCCGTTTGGGCGAGTGAGCGGGTCGGATTTTCGGGCAGGGCTAGCAACCGCTTATCTTCTCGCCGCACTTACGCTTGTCGCACTGATGGCGTTGAATCGCGCCCAATCGCCGCTGCGCAGTCTACAAGTTTATTTGGATGGCATGAGCCGCATGATGCAAATCGCTATTATGCTGCTGCTCGCGTGGGCGATGGGCGACATGATGACAACACTCGGCGCAGACGATTTCGTAGCGACGCTCGTGCGCGACAACGTCGCTGCTTGGATACTGCCGCTGCTGATCTTCGTAGTGTCGTGCGCCATCTCGTTTGCTACCGGCTCTTCGTGGGGCACCTTCGCAATTATGTTGCCGCTTGCCATGCCTGCGGCATTTGCAATCGATGCGCCGCTTGCGGTGTGCGTGGGCGCTGTGCTCTCGGGCGGACTATTCGGCGACCACTGCTCGCCGATCTCAGAGACAACGATACTCTCGTCTGCCGGCGCCGGCGCCGATGTCTTCGATCACTTTCAAACTCAGCTACCCTATGCGCTCGCCAACGGCGCGCTTTGTGTCGCGGGCTTTGTTGTTGCTGGGCTAAGCGGCAGCGTCATCGTGTTGCCTGTACTGCTGTCGATTCAGATTATCGGCATGCTTGCGTTTAAACGGCTGTCGACTGCGCGGTAATGTGCAGCCGCGATCTGTCGATTAGCGATTGGCTGACAAGCATTTAACGGACAGCGAAAGGCATTCATTGAGCAAGCATTCGCGGTGGTTAGTGTTCACTCCCGGCACTGGTTCTTTTTCTACGACGCTCGAAATACTCCGAATAGTAGTCATCAGGCAGTTCACCGACAATCTCATCCAGCGACTTTCGGTAGATAACCTTAATTTTGGCGAGCAGCTCGAGATCTAAGTGGCAACCATAGTTGCGGATGGTCTCGATGTCTTCGAGCTGCTTGCGCGACACGGCCAGCAAACGCGCGCCTTCGTTCATCGAGTGGCCGGCATCGATGCGAAGCTTTCTGATGGTACGTTTGAACAAAACAGTGATGGGAGAGAATTTCGTAAATTGCGAGTGTTTCATAATGAATGGCCCGGCTAAGAAAGGGAGTTGCATGAATTAGTTGTCATTTGCGCCTTTTAGGAGACCGTTAGGATGAAAAAAGTTGCTCATTCTGATGAAAATAAGTTACGGATTTGGAGATTTGGCTATCAAAAACAAGCCGCCTTTTAATTCCTCAGCTCTCTAGTCACAACCCTGTAAAAATCAGTAAGAGAATTCTCGCCACCGCAAGACACTCTGTCACACCTAGTCACATTAAGACACAATTAAGTTTTTGTAATAAAAAACAGCTCAAAAGGGGCTGTTTTTTGCCTTAAATCCGCGAAAAGCGTGCTTTTAGCTGGAAGCCGAATTACAGATTAATCCTTGTGCCTCTCGCGCTAGGCAGTCGGCTAAAACTGCCTCGTATCGCTTTCTTTCAATGCGAAACCGCTTGCGTGTCTGCTAGACTCACTTCATCAAACCCCTATTAGCCACTCTGATTGAGGGGCGGCGGGAGGCCTGAACAAATGAGGATCACAACTTTTGAGCAATCTAGACACAAGTAACGCCCCCGTCAGCCACGCTGATCAGGACAAGGCCATGGATGCAGCTAACCTAATAACCCTCAACAAGGTGGTGAGTTTTCACTACAAACTGGCAGAGGTAGCGCCCGATGGTAGTCACGGTGACTGGATGGAAGAGTCGAGCGGGGGCGAGCCGCTTTTCTATCTTCACGGTTTCCACAATGTGGTCGTCGGCCTAGAGCGCGCACTCGAGGGTAAGGCTGTCGGTAAAAGCATCGAAATCACGCTGAAGCCTGAAGAAGCCTATGGCCCTCGCCAGCCAGATTCGGTTCAGCGCGTGCCGATTAAACACCTACAATTACAGCAAGGTGTCACTAAGCTGAAACCCGGTATGATGGCTGCGGTAAAGACCGACCGCGGAGTGCGGAGTGTGGTGGTCTCTAAGGTGGGTAAATTCAACGCCGACGTCGACTTTAACCATCCACTCGCCGGACGAACGCTTTACTACGAGATAGAAGTTGTCGGCATACGCGATGCAAGTGCAGAAGAGATCGCGCATGGACATGTGCATGGCCCAGGCGGACATCACCACTAGTATTTCCCGGTACGGTAAGCTTCCAAAAGCAGTCGCGGGCAATCAACAAGGTAACCAAGAAAAATAATATTCAGGAGAATAGCGATGAGCAACGATGGCCAAAATAACGACGAGCTAAACCAGAATACGCAAACTGCCTTGCCAAATGAAGGTGCATCGATTAACCGACGCTCGCTGCTAAAAGGCGTTATGGGCGCTGCCGGTGTTGCCTCGCTTCCAAGCTTCGTTTTTCCTGCGCTCGCGCAGGGCGAACGCCTCGTCCCTTTTACCGATGTGCCCGATACCTTTAAAGTTGGCCCGGTGCGACCAAACGCAGTTCACTATCTCGATACACGCGAGATTGATTCCTATTTTACCGACAACGAAGACTTCTACCTCGTGCAGCATTACGGCCAGCCCGAGGTTGATAACGACTCCTATCGTCTTCGGGTTACTGGCATGGTCGACAAAGAGCTCGATTTATCTCTGTCAGATCTGATGGCGCGTGATGTATTTGAGCAACAGGTTGGTTTCGAATGCGGCGGAAACGGCCGCAGATTGTTTAATGGTTTGGTGGGTAACGCCTACTGGCGAGGCGTTACGCTTCACCGTCTGCTCGAAGAAGCGGGCATACAGCCCGGTGCAAAAGAGATCGTCTTTTTTGGCTCAGACATTCAAACCCAAGAAGTACCCGCGCGCGGAGTCGAGGTCGAGAAAGCATTCGCACGCAGCCTGTCTATAGAGGACGCGATGCGCCCTGAGAATATGCTGGCTTATGAAATGAATGGAGAGCCACTGCCGCACTATCACGGCAAACCAGTGCGGCTACTCGTGCCAGGATGGTATGGCGTAGCCAACGTTAAGTGGCTCACTCAAATTCATGTGCAAGACACGCGCTACATGGGTCGATTTATGGGGCGCGACTATGTGACCCTTAAGAAAGAAAATGTAGGCGGTGTAGAGCGCTGGGTCGAGAACTCGGTCGCCGAAATGAACCTTAAGTCGACGATCGTAAGGGTTGTCGAGAATGGGGGCGATTACACGATACAAGGCTTCGCGCTCAACGACGGCACGCCGCTAGAATCGATTGAGGTGAAGGTCGACGATGGGCCGTGGCGCCGTGCTCAGATCAATCCGCGCTCGACGAAATACGCATGGAAACTCTTCAGTTTCGACTGGCAAGATGCGACCCCGGGCGACCATACGATTGTCTCACGCGTGACTGATATCAATGGCAACGTGCAGCTTACCGAAGCAGAGATGCCAGAGAAGCCTGCGTCGAGTTACTGGGAAGACTTCGCGCAGTTCCCGCGTACGGTCACGATCTGATTAGTAGCCAGACTCCGGCTAAAGCCTCGGCGCAAAAAAGCCTTGCGCCAGGCTTCATCCTTTCGCGTCAGCTTAGCGATACCAAAACCGGTATAACCCTCACCCTCTGGCTGGCGACTAGCGCCGGCCCACGCTGCCTCATCTTCGACAAACAAGAGGTGGTCTGCTTCTTTCCTGCTAAGCAACGCGTGCTGCTCGAATCTACCCTTGGCACGACGAACGACAACGCCACAACTGCTGCCTGCACGCCCAGCGGATTACTCTCACAGCGCAGCGCTGCGTCATGGAGGGTGGCAGAAACTAAGCTTAAAAACTTTTCACATGAGCCGGTGATGGCGCTCTATGTTCAATCCAATAAAGCGATGGGCGAGTTGCGGCGTAGACTACTAGCCGCAGGCATAGAGCTGTCGGAAGCGGATGTGAGGCCAACAGACAGGTTCTTGATGGAGCGATTTATAACGGGATCGATCGCAGTTGAGATCAGCGAGACTGATGCAAGCGAGGCCACAACACAGCTGCTGAATCCACGCATAAAGTCTACTGAGTTTCGCCCAACACTCAGCGCGCTTTCCTTCGATATCGAAACCGACATGAAAGCGGAGCAGCTCTACTCTATCGGCGTTTATTCAGTGCAGGAGTCTGTCGTCTTCATGCTGGGTGACGCTGCGTGGCGAGAAAAACTCGCTGGCAGCGAGGACGTTATTCAGAGTAGCGCGGTCAATAGTCGCAGTGCGCCGCGGAAAAGCAGCAAGGAGAATTCTGCGCTGCGCATCGAAGTGCTGTCTAGCGAGCGGGCTGTTATTACTGCGTTTCTAGATCATGTCGCACGCGTAGATCCCGACGTGCTGATCGGCTGGAATGTGGTCAATTTCGATCTGCGTTGCCTACAGCGCGTATGCGACAGATTAAAGATGAAACTATCGCTAGGACGAGCGACTGCTGGCCAGCCGCAGACGGTCGCATGGCGTGAGGCGAGGGAGCGAGGAGGTGCCCCAAAGAACGGCCGCTTCTATGCAACTATTCCTGGGCGCTGCGCGCTAGATGGGATTGAACTTATGCGGTCAGCGACCTATGCGTTCGAGAATTTTTCTCTAGAAACGGTTGCACGCGAAGTGTTAGGACGCGGCAAGCTTGTCGACAACGTCGAACAGCGCGGTGCCGAAATCGATACGCTTTTCGCACAGGACAAAGCGGCGCTCGCCCGTTACAACCTCGAAGACTGTAAATTGGTTTGGGACATTTTCGCAAAAGAAAGACTGCTAGAGTTTGCCATCGAGAAAAGCGCGTTAACGGGTCTCGCGCTCGATCGCTACGGAGGATCCGTCGCAGCGCTCGATTTTCTCTACCTGCCGCGATTGCACCGCAAAGGCTTTGTTGCACCAGCGCAGGGAAGTGGTGACACGACGAACGTGAGCCCCGGCGGTTATGTACTCGATTCCGATCCAGGTATTTTTGATGATGTGGTCGTACTCGATTTTAAGAGTCTCTATCCGAGTATCATCCGCACGTTTCATGTTGATCCCTTGGCGCTTGCTCTCGCGGTGAATGAGCCTAAACCTATCGAGGGATTCGACGGTGGCGAGTTCGCGCGCGGCGACGCAATACTGCCTGAGCTTATCGCGACCCTGTGGGCAGCGCGCGATCAGGCGAAGCTTGCACAAGATGCCATCATGTCGCAAGCGATCAAAATCATTATGAATTCGTTCTATGGCGTGCTCGGTACAAGCGGCTGCCGCTTTTTGGATACTCGCCTCGTGAGCTCGATTACCAAGCGCGGTCATCAGATAATTCTCGAGAGTAAGCGGTTTATAGAAGCCGAGGGTTTCCGCGTCATCTATGGCGATACTGACTCGGTGTTTGTGCTAATCCCTAAAGAGGCGATTGATGTCGAATCGAGTACAAGCGACAGTGCAGCTGAGCGCGCAGAGTCTGTTGTCGCGTTAAGTAAACGGCTTGCAGCGCGCATGACGGAGTGGTGGCGCGACCGCGTAATGAAAGAACAAGGTGTCGACAGTTTTTTAGAAATGGAGTTTGAGACTCATTTCACTAAATTTTTGATGCCCACCATTCGCGGAACCGACGCCGGCAGTAAAAAGCGCTACGCGGGCATGGTGCGAGTCAATCAAGGTTCGGCGATGACAAGCGGCAATAAACCGACAGCGGACTACCGGTTAATATTCAAAGGACTCGAGTCAGTGCGCACCGACTGGTCGCCCCTTGCGCGTGAGTTTCAGCGCGAACTTTATCGTCGTATTTTCCTAGGCGAAGACTACACAGACTACTTATTTCGCCTAGTCGACGACCTTCGCGGCGGTTACCTAGACGACAAACTCGTCTTCCGGAAGCGCCTGAGGCGGAGACTAGACGACTACGTGAAGAATGTACCGCCGCATATACAAGCCGCGCGCAAGGCCGAGAGGGCGAGGTCTGAGCTAGGATTAAGTGTGGTCGAAGGCGAGGGCGGTTGGATCGAGTATATTATGACGCGCACGGGCGCGGAGCCTGTGCGGTTTACCGATCAAAAGCCCGATTACGAGTTTTATATTGAGCGTCAGATCGAGCCTATTGCCGATGCAATTTTAGGCTTCGTTGGTGACTCGATGGAAAAACTATTCGGCCGCCAGATCGGCCTATTTTGATTGCCGGTTAGCATTGTTGACTGGAGGCTAGCGTTAACAAGCCGTCGCGACTAACCGCCTCGCAGGCTGAGAGTTTCCCATCCACGCGCCACGGCCTCGGCTTCAAGGCGTGGGTCGGGATCAACGGCAACTGCGGTGGTTACCGCATTGAGCAAGGGCAGGTCGTTAAACGAATCGCTATAAAGAATACTGTCTGCGAGCGAAGCGAGTGGGCCTCCTCCAGCAGCCTCGGCTGCTCTGGCATCGAGCCAAGCATTTAGCTTCGTGATTTTCCCTTGTTGGTAACACGGTGTGCCTTTTATCGCGCCTGTGTAGCGCTGCTCGGCTCCCTCGCCGGTTTGTTCGAGCCCGGTCGCTATTAGGTGTTCGACGCCAAATGCCGCCGCGATTGGCTGAGTAATGAATTCGTTTGTTGCTGTAATGATGACGCACAGATCGCCGGCGTCGCGGTGGCTGTTCACGAGCGCTATTGCCTGCGGAAGCATGATCGCGGCGACCTCGCTCGTGACAAACTCTTGCCTAAGTGTAGCCAACGCAGCGGGAGCTAAGCTCAATATTGGCTCTAGAGTGAAGGCTACATAGCCGTGGATATCTAATTCACCACGGACGTATTGCTCATAGAACGCATTATTCTTTGCTCGATGCTGGGCTTCGTCGACGATGCCGCGAGAAATTAAAAACTCTCCCCAAGCGTGATCGCTGTCGCCGGCGAGTAACGTGTTGTCGAGGTCGAACAGGGCGAGTCTGGGTGCGGGGCGAGCCATACGAAATCCTATTACTGTTGAGGCGTGTCAAACGCGCTTTGATTAGGCGCGCTATTATAACTCTGCAGCGACTGGTCGCAATCTATCTATTTGTATTTGTTAAGTAATTCTTATAGCTCTTCGTGTGGCGCAATTGATCTATCGCCTCTATCTGTGAAACAATGAGCCTTCTGAATCCTAGTAAGGTAATGCTAACGTGATTGACTCCGACGGCTTCCGACTCAATGTCGGTATCGTAATATGTAACCCTAAAGGGCAACTGCTCTGGGCTAAGCGTATAGGGCAGAGTTCGTGGCAGTTCCCGCAGGGCGGAATCAAAGAGAATGAGTCGGCGGAAGAGGCGCTTTATCGCGAACTCGAAGAAGAGGTCGGTCTCGAGCAGCAGCATGTTAGCCTGCTGCATCAAACCGAAGACTGGTTGCACTACCGATTACCCGAGAACTATATTCGTCGGCATAAAGACCCGCTCTGTATAGGACAGAAACAAAAGTGGTTTTTGCTTGGTCTTGAAAGTGACGAAGAGTCTATCGTGTTAAGTAAGTCGGGTACGCCCGAGTTTGACGACTGGCGCTGGGTTAATTATTGGTATCCCGTCGAGCAGGTCATCGAGTTTAAGCGCGACGTCTATCGGTCGGCACTCGAGCAACTTCAACCGCCGCTCGAACGTTATGTTGCTCTGAGCAAACTCTAGCGGTTGACGACAGCATCGCTCGAGCCCTACTTATTTTTTAATTAGGTTTTTCTAATTAAGCCCCTAGCTATGCTGCGCTAGGCACCTCGAGAGGAGTCGCATAAAGCATGCTCGACCAACTGCGTAGCATTGTGCAAGAAGTCAACTCAGCGCGCGATCTTCAATCGGCGCTAGACATTATTGTTACGCGCGTGCGAAGCGCGCTGAACACGCAGGTCTGTTCGGTTTACCTCCTCGATAAAGATATTAATAGCCATGTGCTCATGGCCTCCCAAGGGTTAAAGGCAGAGGCCGTTGGCCGCGTTAGCTTGCAAACCGATGAAGGCCTGGTGGGTCTTGTTGCAAAGTATGCCGAGCCGATCAATCTGAGTGATGCATCGAAACACCCCAGCTACTTCTACCTTCAAGATACCGGCGAGGAAGAATTTAATTCTTTCCTTGGAGTGCCCATCATTCACCACCGCGCGGTGCTCGGTGTTCTGGTTATTCAGCAGCGCGAGAGTCGCCGTTTCGACGAGGGCGAAGAGGCGTTTCTCATCACACTTTCGGCTCAGCTTTCGGGCGTTATTGCGCATGCCGAAGCGACAGGGGCGATTCAGGGGCTGAGTCCTTCGGGCAAGAAAACCGAAGACACCATTTTTCCGGGTGTCTCGGGATCGTCGGGTGTCGCCATTGGTCGCGCCGTTGTGGTTTTTCCCCACGCTGATCTTAGCCAGATCCCTCAGCGGCCGGCGAAGGATATTGAGCACGAGGTGGCGTTCTTTAAAACGTGTATCGACGCGGTGCGCCGCGATATGAACGACCTCTATGAAAAAATTGCAGGCCATGTCGCCGAAGAAGAGCGCCAGCTATTCAACGTTTATGCACGTATGCTCGATGACAATGCGTTAGGCAACGAGGTGGTCGCGCGCATTCGGCAGGGCATCTGGGCGCAAGGCGCGCTCGCCTATGTAGCCGGTGAACATGTTCGCTCATTCGAGTCGATGAGCGATGACTATTTGCGAGAACGAGCAGTTGATATTAAAGACCTCTGTAGCCGCGTTCTTTTTTATCTGCAGGCGCGTGAGCCGATCGAAATCGAATATCAGGAAAACACTATCCTCGTGAGCGAAGAGCTCACGCCATCGATGCTTGCCGAGGCGCCTAAAGAAAAATTAAAGGGACTAATCTCGGTAAAAGGGTCGGGTAACTCTCACGTTGCGATTCTCGCAAGGACGATGGGGATCCCGACGGTCATGGGCACGGTGGATTTGCCCTACGCGCAGTTAGAGGGCAGGAGTTTGGTAGTTGACGGCTATCGCGGTGAGGTAATCACCAGCCCATCGAAAGCGCTGCGCTTGCGCTACCGCGAAATTATAAAAGAGCAAGAGCAGTTAATCGCGGGGCTTGAGGGCATTAAAGAAGAGCCTTGCGAGACCTCCGACGGCCATCGCGTTCAGCTGTGGGTTAACACGGGCCTCATGTCCGACGTGATGCAGTCGCTCGATCAGGGCGCCGAAGGCATCGGTCTTTTTCGCACCGAAGTGCCCTTTTTGCTGAGCGAGCGCTTCCCAAGCGAACAAGAGCAATACGAAATTTATCGTGAACAGCTCGAGGCTTTTTCGCCAAAAATAGTGACCATGCGCACACTCGATATCGGTGGCGATAAATCATTGCCGTATTTTCCGATCGAAGAGGCGAATCCTTTTTTGGGTTGGCGCGGAATTCGTGTGACGCTCGATCATCCAGAAATTTTCATGGCGCAGATACGCGCGATGCTGCGGGCAAGCGTGGGCCTGGATAATTTGCAGATTATGCTGCCGATGATCAGTAACGTGAACGAAGTGTCTATGGCGCAGCAACTGATTAAAAAGGCATATCGGGAGCTCGTTCAAGAAGGGGTCGAGGTGGTGTATCCACCGGTTGGCGTGATGATCGAATTGCCTGCGGCGGTCTATCAGACATCAGTGCTGGCTAAGATGGTCGATTTCGTGTCGGTGGGTAGCAACGACTTAACACAGTATTTACTGGCTGTTGACCGCAATAATCCGCGCGTTGCGAGCCTGTACTCGGCATTTCATCCCGCGGTTATTGCAGCCCTTCAGCAAGTGGTCACACTCGCTAAGGCAGAAGGAAAACCGGTGAGTATTTGCGGTGAGATGGCAGGCGATCCGGGCGCGGCGGTGCTGCTTATCGCCATGGGCTACGACGTGCTTTCAATGAACGCCTCGACGCTGTTGAAAGTAAAATCGGTTATTCGCAGCGTCTCGATGGATGTTGCGAAAGACTTACTAGAACAGGTCGCCGAATTGGACGACGCGCAAACTATTCGCAGCGCGGTTGATATGGCGCTGTATAACGCCGGAGTCGACAGATTGCTGCGCTCTTCGCGCACGCATTAATTAGCCTGTTCCCAGATGGAAAAAATGGCTTTTCGTTGGCCGTCCTAGCGCATCGTAGTTGCGCTCATGGAAGCGCACATTACCTTTCTGATCTCTGATAAGTGCGGTAGAGCACAGCGTGCCGTAATCGTGCAAGCCGAGTATTTCTTCGTTCGGGTCTTTCTCATTTTGAATGAAGGCAGAGGAAAGCCGTCGTTCGAGGGCGAGTGTTAGCCCAGTCGACGGCAACTCATGATCCTCGGCTTTGTCTCGATCGTCCATTAGGTCTATTAACGTATCGGTCGTCAACACTTGGCTCTCACTTGCCAGTATTTGAAAGCGCTGCTTGCCCTTGCTTACTTTTGGCCAAGGTTCGTCGAGTACGCCGTTCGACAGTCCGTAATACCCAGGCGCCAGTTCTCTGGGTGCCGCCAGCACCTCGTTGTTAAGGTAATACAGCGAGTCGGCGTCGCCAATGAGCAGGTTAAATCCTGCATAGTCTTGGCCGTTTTCGGCAATCGACGCTGCGTAATCGGCCGGCGTCGCTGAGCCGCGCAGGAAATTGGCCGTGAGCTCTCCTCGGCTTCGTATGCCACCTTTAGGCGCGCTGCCGCGGCGGTTGGTAATCGCCGCAAAGCGTGAGTTGGGGCCAATACCAAGCCAAGTACCGCCAGCCCGACCATCACGCCCCGCTATAACGCCGTCGTCCCAGCAATGCGCCTGCCGCGTCTCGCGCGCGAAGAATTCGTCGCGGTTTGCGGCCACGATTAATGGCATGTCTTTGTGGCTGCGATGACCGATAAAAATGAGACACATGGTGGCGATAACTTCTCTTTAAGGTTTAGCAATCTATTCTACCCATTCGGACATCTAGTGCCAGTTTGCTACAAAAAAAGTGTATAACCGGTTACCCTAGCTGTTGAAAGTCATTGAACGAGAACAGCATGCTCACCCACCCTCAGTTTGACCCTGTCGCGCTCTCCTTAGGCCCGCTAAGTATCCACTGGTATGGCTTAATGTACATTGTCGCCTTTGCAGGTATTTGGCGACTTGCGCTCTATCGCGCGCACAAAAGCCCAGGTTCATGGAGCGACGAGCAAATATCCGATTTAGTGTTCTATGGTGCGATGGGTGCCGTAATTGGCGGTCGCCTCGGTTCGGTGTTCTTCTACAATTTCGACCGCTTTCTCGCCGATCCAATTTGGCTATTTCGGGTGTGGGAAGGCGGCATGGCGTTTCACGGCGGACTTTTGGGAGTGCTCGCTGCGTTTGGGTGGTATTCGCGCCGACTCGGCAAGCCCTTCTTTGAGACCATGGATTTTGTCGCCCCGCTCGTGCCTTTTGGACTCGGCGCCGGCAGGATAGGCAATTTTATTGGCGGCGAGCTCTGGGGCCGACCTACTGAGTTGCCTTGGGGTATGGTCTTTCCTTATGTCGATGCGCTTCCGCGTCACCCTTCTCAGCTGTACCAGTTTGCGCTCGAAGGCGTCGCTTTGTTCGCGCTGCTCTGGTGGTTTTCATCGAAACCACGTCCGCGCTGCAGTATCACGGGGCTGTTTGGCGTCGGTTATGGCGTGTTTCGCTTTGTCGTCGAGTTTGCGCGCCAGCCCGATGCAGACATTGGTTTTGTCGCTTTTGACTGGCTCACTATGGGACAATTATTGTCGCTGCCAATGATTGCTATCGGCGCCTTAATGATGGCGTACGGCTATCGTCGTGATGGTGTCTCTGTAGAACTAAAGCCGAAGTAATTTTAGGATGGTATGTGTATGCACCAGTATTTAGACCTTTGCTGCCGCATCGTTGAAGAGGGCGAATGGGTCGCGAATGAGCGTACCGGTAAGCGCTGTCTCACAGTGATCAATGCTGACTTGCAGTACTCAGTAGAGCGCAACGAGTTTCCGATCATTACGACGCGAAAAAGTTACTGGAAAGCCGCTATCGCCGAATTGCTCGGCTATCTTCGTGGCTATGATAATGCCGCGGATTTTCGCGCGCTCGGCACTAAAAGCTGGGATGCTAATTCGAATGAAAACGCCGCGTGGCTTGCTAATCCTGTGCGCCGGGGCGAAGACGATATGGGCCGCGTGTATGGCGTTCAAGGCAGAGCGTGGGCAAAGCCTAACGGCGAACCGCTCGACCAACTGCGTAAAATAATCGACGACTTAAACAAGGGGTTAGACGATCGCGGCGAAATTCTGACGTTCTATAACCCAGGCGAATTCGACTTAGGCTGCCTACGACCGTGCATGCATACACACACTTTTTCGCTACTTGGCGGCAAGCTCCATCTAACGAGTTACCAACGCTCTTGCGATGTGCCCTTGGGTCTCAACTTTAATCAGATTCAGGTGTTTGCACTGCTCGCGCTCATTGCCCAAATTACAGGGCATGATGCGGGGACTGCCTATCATAAAATCGTGAATGCGCATATTTACGAAGATCAGCTCGAACTTATGCGCGACGTGCAGCTAAAGCGTAAACCGTTTCCTGCACCGAAACTGCACATTAACCCCGACATTAAGAGCCTCGAAGATATCGAAACATGGGTCACACTCGATGACTTTTCGGTCGAAGGCTATCAGCATCACGACGCAATCGCTTACCCGTTCTCGGTTTAGGCGCGACTCAAGATTCACAATGGATTAGTACTCATGAAACTCTCTTTGATCGTTGCGATGGCAGAGAACCGAACCATCGGGCGAGACAATACACTGCCATGGCATCTATCCGAAGACCTAAAGTACTTTCGTCGCACGACCACCGGCCACTGCGTCATCATGGGCCGTAATACGTGGGAGTCAATTGGCAGACCGTTGCCTAATCGACGCTCGATAGTCGTCAGCTCTAATCCGAATTATGTCGCCGAAGGCGCGGAGGTAGTGTCGAGCTTAGCGGCGGCGAAGGCACTCGCCGAATCGATTAGTGCCGAGCTAGGCGTTGACGAAGCCTTTGTCATTGGCGGCGCACGACTCTATGCCGACGCATTGCAACAGGCGGAGTGTTTTCATCTCACTCGGGTGCAGGCCAGCGTTGAGGGTGACACACACCTGCCGGAGTTCGATGAGGACGAATGGCAAGAAGTCGCGCGCGAAGAATTCGCCTCGGAAGGCCAAGGCGAGGGAGAGAATCCCTACGCCTACAGCATTTGCAAACTAGTCAGGCTTCGTCGTTAAGAAAAAACTAAACGCCTTTCAGAAATATCTTCGACTTGCGCTGCAAATTATAGAGCGCCTGCCTCTGCTCCGGCAAATCGTCGAGCGAGCCTTCGGCAAAGCCATGACCGATAAACCAATGCGCTGTCACAGTAGTCAGAACGAAGACCTTCTCTATTCCTATTGCCTTCGCCTCGGCTGTTAAGCTCTGAAGCAGTCGCGCGCCGAGGCCGTGGCGACGATAGTTTGGATGCGTTGCGATGCAGGCAATCTCGCTGAGAGACTCGCTTGTGCGATAGAGTGCTGCGCAGGCAATGATTGCGCCCTCGAGCTCGATCACCTTAAAGTTTTCTATTTCTGTTTCGAGCCTTTCTCGCGACCGCTCGACCAGCGTGCCATCTGCCTCAAGAGGGCGAATGAGCGAGAGGATTGCAGAGACATCATCGATGGTCGCCTGTCTTAATGTATCGAGGCTATCGTCACTGATTAGCGTGCCTGCTCCCTGACGCGTAAACAGTTCGCGAATAAGCGCGCCGTTGCTTTTGTAGCCGATCAGGTGTGCGCGATTAACGCCAGCAGCGTTCGCCTTTATACTCGCTCGCAGCGCCGTGCCGAGGGCTTTCTCGGCGTCGATATCGCTTGCCGCATGGCGTTCGGCAGCGACGGTAGCGCTGGCAGGATTGAGTGAGGCGACAAGTTCGCCTTGGTCGTCGCAAACGCCTTCCTGAGGTGCCAAGAAAATGAGTTTGTCCGCCTCAAGCGCAATGGCCAACTCGGTTGCGACTTCTTCGACTGTGAGATTAAAGATCTCGCCGGTCAATGAATAGCCTAAATTACTCTGCAGCACGACCGAACGCTCTTCGAGGCGTTTGGCGATTGCGTCAGCCTTAACGCGGCGGACACGTCCTGTATGATGAAAATCTACGCCATCGTGAACGCCTATCGGCATCGCCGTGATGAAATTGCCTCGGCTGAGAGAAAGGGCTTCGCCGCCGGTTGCGAGTGGCGCCGCCGAAGAGGAGCTAGCGCCCGCACTAAAGAGCGCTTCGAGGCGAATGGATTCGGCGCCGACCACACCCGCAATGACGACAAGGGAGTTAGGTTCTGTGACGCGCATTCCTTTATGAAACTCTACTGGAAGCTTTGCGGCTTTCAATGCCGCATCAATCTGTGGTCGGGCGCCATGCACTAAAATCAGTTTAACGCCGAGGCTATGGAGAAGCGTAAGGTCGCTGACCAGATTGCCTAAGTGTTCACTGGCAAGCGCTTCACCGCTGAGCGCAACGACAAAGGTTTTGCCGCGATGGGCGTTGATATACTGAGTAGACGCACGAAACCATTCAACGAGGGCGCCTGCGCCGTTTGCATCGCTGTTATTCAGTTTTTCCGATTCTGGGTGGCTCTCAGTTAGCGTGCTCATCGACCTGGTTCTCAGTTGGCGAATCGTGACTCTCGGCGTTCATCGCGAGGCCGGCGATCGTATCAGTTTTTGCCGCCATGATAAAATCGTTAACATGCAGACCATTAACTCTATGTGACCACCAATAGACCGTTACTTTACCCCACTCGGTCAATACCGTCGGATGATGATCTTCGCGGTCGGCTACATCGGCCACTTTTGCAGTAAAGGCGAAGGCGTCTTTAAAGCCAATAAAGAAGAATTCACGAACAAGTTTTTCCACACCTTCGTGAAGCTGGCGTTTCCATCCTGGCACGCCAAGGACAAGCTGATGCGCCTCTTCCACCGAGATTACCGGCGTGCCCAATTTGCACGGTTCGCAGTGGCGTAGATGCAGTTTCACTTAGATAAATTCCTCGAGCACATTGTTGAGATAGCGAAATCCTCGTTCCGTTGTAGTAATCCAACCAATGACGAAAGGTGTGTCGCAAAGCAACCCTTGCGAGCGCAGGTATTCTACTCGCTTTGCAATTGCGCTAAAAGCGGTGCCGGTATGCGCCTCAAAGTGTGCGGGCGAGAATCCGCGTCGCGTGCGAAGCGTGTTAAGCAGATACTCGATAGCGATTTCGTCGGGTGGAATAGGCGTCGCCTCGGCGGTATACCGCGAGGTTCGACCATTGACCGGTGGTTGCACCGCGGCGCGCAGGTAGTGATCGGGCTGGCGGTGTTTACGCGTGCGCAATGGCTGCGACTCGTCGGTGAGGCTGATTTTGCCATGCGCGCCTGCGCCAATACCGAGGTAGTCGCCGAACTGCCAATAATTGAAATTATGCCGCGATTGCAGAGAACTGCTGCGGGCGTAGGCAGAGACTTCGTACTGCTCAAGATCTCGCGCTGCCAACAGGGCGTGGCCCGCGTCCTGCACGCTGGTTAAAATCGACTCGCTCGGCAGTGGCGGCGGCTTTGAATAAAATACAGTGTTAGGCTCTATAGTGAGCTGATACCACGACAGGTGAGGCGGCTCGAACGAAAGCGCCGACTCAAGGTCTGCCAGTGCGTCTCTGAGTGATTGCTCTGGCAGGCCGTGCATAAGGTCGAGATTAAAATTGTCAAAGCCGGCGGCGCGGGCACTGTCTATTGCGCGTCGTGCCTGCGCACCATCGTGTATGCGGCCGAGCCTAGTGAGTTGTGCATCGGCGAAGCTTTGTACACCGAGTGACAGGCGGTTGATTCCTGTCGCGCGAAACTCGGCAAAGCGGCCCGCCTCGAGGGTGCCCGGATTCGCTTCGAGCGTTATTTCCAATTCAGGCGATTCAAGCCAACCGGCACGCTGCGTGCTGGCAATATGTTGGAGCAACGTATCGAAGGCGCGCGCACTGAATAGGCTTGGTGTTCCTCCACCAATAAAGATTGAATAAATAGGTCGTCTTTTCTCTACGGTATCGCCGCCGCAGGCGAGCGTATAGTCGGCGTCGAAGTCGGTGCACAGTGCCGCAATGTAGCTATCCTCCGGCAAAGCTGTGTGCGCGCCAAATTCATGCGAATTAAAGTCGCAGTAGGGACACTTTTTTACACACCAAGGGATGTGTATATAGAGGCTTAAAGGGGGCTGGGCCAACATCGACGCAGCTGCTCCAATGCTTGTCCGCGATGACTTATCGCATTCTTGGTGTCCGAGTCGAGCAACGCAGATGCGCAGTTATGTGACGGCACAAAGAAGAGCGGATCATAACCGAAACCATTAGTGCCCTCGGCAGACTCAAGAATAAGCCCTTCCCAAGTACCCTGGCAGATCAGCGGTGTAGGGTCGGCGGCATGCCGTAGCGAGACTATGACACATTGGAATCGAGCCGTGCGTTGGGCAGGCGCGACGCCGTGTAGGCGCTCGAGCAATAACGCGTTATTAGCCTCGTCACTCTCGTCGCGGTTGGCAAAACTTGTCCCGCGAGCAGCGGCGAATCGCGCGGAATAAATGCCAGGTTCGCTGTTAAGCGCATCGACCTCGATGCCGGAGTCATCTGCGATCGCAGGCAGGCCAGTAATCTCGCAGGCATGCCTTGCCTTGATTAACGCGTTCTCAACGAAGGTAAGTCCGGTCTCATCTGCGTCATCGACGCCGAGTTCGCGCTGCGAGACAAGGTCTACCCCAAGCGTCGACAAAATTCTGTGCAGCTCTCGAAGTTTGCCCGCATTGCCGCTCGCTAAAACGATTCTTGTGTCATTCATAGTGACGTCTTTTCTACGCTCGGCTGTTAACTGCGCGCAATGTGATAGATGGCAATCTCGCCTAGGAGATTAGGGAAAAGGCGCATCCACAGGCTGCCTTCGTGTTTTAGATTAACAACTGTACGTTCTAATATTTTAATATTTTTCTCTTTACACAGAGCATCAAAATCGCGAACGGTGCAAAAATGGATGTTAGGCGTGTCATACCACGCATGAGGCATAAACTTGGATACCGGCATTCGACCTTTTGATGAGAGATAGACCCTGCTTTTCCAGTTGCCGAAATTCGGGAAAGTAACAATGCCTCTGCGACCAACGCGTAGCATTTCGTCGATTAATTGGTCAGGATGGCTCAGCGCCTGTAGAGTTTGCGCGAGAAGCACGGTGTCGAAGCTGTCGGTCTGGAAGTTCCATAGACCCGCATCGAGATTCTGCTCGATTACATTAAGGCCTCGCGCTACACAGGTCTGTATTTTGTCGCTGTCGATTTCGAGCCCGGTATCTTTCACCTTTTTGGTCAGCTTAAGGTTTGCGAGCAGACTGCCGTCACCGCAGCCGAGGTCGAGCACTCGGCTGTCCGGTTCTATCCAGCGTTGAATTATCTCTTGATCAGGACGCATCGTTGACGAGCTCCTTGTAGGCATTATCTAAGAAGCCGCGCATCGCGTTGATGTAGCGTGGGATCGGCATGAGGAAGGCATCGTGGCCTTGATCTGCCTCGACCTCAAGATAGGTAACCTCGCGTCCTGCTTTCAATAATGTCTCGACCAATTCGCGAGAACGCTCTGGTGGGAAGCGCCAATCGGTACTAAAAGACACGAGTAAAAATTTGCAGTCACCGCCGGCAAATGCTTTAGACAGATCGTTGCCGTAATCGACAGACGGATCGAAATAGTCGAGTGCTTTAGTCATCAGAAGATAGGAGTTGGCGTCGAAATTTGAGCTGAAACGCTCGCCTTGATAGTGCAAATAGCTTTCGACTTCGAAATCGACATTGAGGCCAAAACTAAGCGTGCCAGAGCGCAGATCGCGACCAAGGTTGCCACGCGTTGTGTTTTCTAGCTGCGAACCGGCATTGCCAAATTTCGCCCGCATTGCGCTGTCGGATAAATAAGTAATGTGCCCCACCATGCGCGCGAGCATAAGCCCTTGTTTGGGGTAAGTGTTGTGTTCGAGATAACGGCCGGCATGAAAGTTAGGGTCGCTCGTGATTGAGTAACGTGCGACTTCATTAAACGCGATATTCTGTGCCGAAAGGTTGGGAGCCGATGCGATACAAACTGCGTTTGCCACTCTGTCGGGATAGCTTATTGCCCAGCGTTGAACCTGCATGCCGCCAAGGCTGCCACCTACAACCGCTGCCCATTTTTTGATGGCAAGGCGTTCCATTAGCTGCAGTTGGCTTTTAACCCAGTCGCGTACGGTCACTACGGGGAAGTCTGGCCCGTAAGGCTTGCCGGTGTCGGGATTAATAGAGGTTGGTCCTGTACTGCCTGCACAGCCGCCTAAATTGTTTAACGCGACGACGAAAAATTTAGTGGTGTCGATCGCTTTTCCGGGTCCGATCGCGCTGTCCCACCAGCCTGGCTTACTGTCGGTGGCGGATTGATACCCCGCGGCATGGTGATCACCGCTTAGCGCATGGCAGATAAGAATCGCGTTGTTCCGCGAGGCATTAAGTTCGCCATAGGTTTCGACCATAAGATCATAGGTTGGGAGAGTCTTGCCGCTTCGGAGCAGCAAGGGTTCGTCGAAGTGATAAGAGACAGGCGTGACAATGCCGACCGAATCCGGCGCGTCTTTCGATTCTGGCGCCTCGATAGCAGCATCGGCAGTTGGTGTCTGCGTCGCGTCAAGCTGTGTTGTGTCGTTTGGCATAGCGTGTTTGATTCTTCGTTAGATGCCTAGGATCACTGCGGCCATGCCAGTTGTGATCCCAAAAGTCGTGTAGATGAATTTTTGCAGTAACTGTATACCGAGGAAAATCACAATCGGTGAAAAATCGAGGCCACCCATGGGCGGAATAATCGATCGTATTGGCCCCATAACCGGTTCTGTTAACTGCCAGACAAGCTGCAGCATCGGATGGGGCGTCGGATTTCCACTAAACATCATAATGAACGACATGATGATCGAACCGATAATCGCATAGTAGTAAATATTAATGACGAACAGCAGATTACCTACAAACGCCCAGGTGATGAGTGAGCTTAGTGGCGGGCTAGTGGCGCCATAGAGAGCGATTAGCCCATAGATCGCAGCAACCTGAACCAGTAGAGCGGCGACTAGAGTGGCAAAATCGATACCGCGGTAGCCAGGGATCAACGCCCTCAGGGGCCGTACGACTGGATCAGTAAAGCGAACGATAGCTTGTGACAGGGGATTGTAGAAATCTGCGCGCGCGATTTGCAGTAAAAATCTCAACAACAGCATAAGTAGGTAGATGCCACCGAGGGTACTGACCACTGTAATGCCTGAGCTGCTCATAAAATCCATTCCTTAATCCTCGCGCAAACCGCTCTCTTATACGGTTGTAAAAATGAGTACACTTTAGTCTTTTCTAACTGTTGGCCTGCAGGTCATCTCCGCAGCCTCACTGGTTTAAATGCCTACACTTCGCCGGCAAGTTCGACCGAACGATCGCGAGCTGCCGTCAATGCGCCATCGACTAGCTGACGCAGGCCGCCGTCTTCGAAATGATTTATCGCCCGTTCGGTTGTGCCGTTTGGCGAGGTAACATTACGCCTTAGCTGCGCAGTGTCCTCTTCGCTGGCTATCGCAAGCTGCGCGGCGCCTAGCGCTGTCTGATAAGTAAGCGACTTCGCCATTGCTGGTGTTAGTCCGAGCTTAACTGCGCTTTCTTGCATCGCCTCCATCATCAAAAAGAAATAGGCTGGACCGCTTCCGGACAGCGCGGTAACGCTATCGATGTCGGCTTCACTGTCGACCCAAACGCTTAAGCCGACTGCGCCCAGAAGTTGATCGGCGATATCGCGCTGTGCAGCGCTAACGCGTGCATTGGCAAATAGTCCGCTAGCGCCGCTGCCAACGAGGGCAGGGGTGTTGGGCATGCAGCGCACAAGCGCGGCCTCCAAGCCAAACCAGCGCTCGAGTGCTGTTAAGGTAATACCTGCGGCAATCGAGACGATAAGCGGGCGGCGATCATTTAAAGAGGCGGCGAGCTCGGTGCAGACAGCGGACATAACCTGCGGCTTTACCGCTAGCACGATGACATCGCAGGTCAGCGCGATATCGTCATTGCTTGCAGCCGACATGCCGGTCTTTACTGCGAGGGCGTCGAGCTTACCTGTGTCTAAGTCTGATGCGCTGATTAGGCTGGGCGCTTGGCCTCGATTGATAAGGCCGCCAATGATGCTGTTGGCCATATTTCCAGCGCCAATGAAGCCGATGCGAGTGTCTTGCAAGGTCTGTCTCCGAAATGTGCTAATCACTGCCCGCGTAAAGTAATCGGCTATGCGTTTGTGACTAGCTGTTTGTGTCTGGATGGTAGCGTTGGAGTTTACCGATTTGAGCGCGAATGCGCGAACCTTCTAGCTGGGACGCGCGCCGAACAGCGCAGTGCCTATCCTAACCATCGTCGACCCTTCGGTTATTGCTGCGCTGTAATCGCCGCTCATACCAATCGACAAGGTGTCGAGTGTAGGCAGTGTTTCACGCAGGCGGTCGAATTCTTGTCTCAGGGGGGCGAAGCACGCGCGCTGCTCTGTCGCGCCTTCGAGCGCTGCAGGAATCGCCATTAAGCCGCGCAGGGAAAGGTTAGGAAGACGCGCGACGAGCGCACAAAGCTGCGCAGCGTCGGCAAGTGCTACGCCCGATTTGCTGTCTTCGTCTGAAAGGTTGACCTGCACGCAGACATTCAGAGCAGGAAGCGAGGGTTCGCGCTGCGCCGATAGCCGCTCGGCGATTTTGTCGCGGTCGACGCTGTGGACCCAATCGAAGGCATTGGCGATATCGCGTGTCTTATTCGATTGAATTGGCCCGATGAAATGCCAGACTATCTCGAGGTCGGCAAGGTGTTCGCGTTTATCTATCGCTTCTTGTACGTAGTTTTCTCCAAAATGGCGCTGGCCAGCGGCGTGGGCGTCGCGCATAGCGCTTACTGGCTGGCGCTTGCTTACTGCTAAGAGCGTGACCGCATTGGTGGGCCGGCCGCAGGATTGCGCCGCGGCAGCAATATCCGCTATTAGCTTGTCGAGAGTCTGACTTATGTGAAGCATCGTGAGATGGGTCTCAATAGGTGACGTGTTGTTCCTAGGTGAATTACTAGGTGGAGGTTACCATGCAAGTATCGTTAACTAGCAAGTGGATTGCGATCAATGAAAATAGCCGACTTACTGAATTTAAGTGTCGAACGCGGCGCTTCTGACCTTCATCTTACGGCTGGCCTGCCACCTTTGGTTCGTATCGATGGTGAGATATGCCCGCTTTTCGATGAGCCGGTGGTTGGACTTGCGGGGAGCGGCGAGCGCATCGGTCAGCAAAAGGTGTTAGCTCTTTTGCACGAGGTAATGCACGATGCTCAGCGCCGCGAGTTCGAAGACAGGCTCGAAACAGACTTCTCTTATGAGCTCTCAGGCGTTGCGCGCTTTCGCGTCAATGCCTTTCATCAGAATCGCGGCGCAGCCGCTGTGTTTCGCACCATTCCAGCCAAAGTCAAGACGATGGAGGCTTTAGGCCTCGGACCTATTTTCAAAACTATTGCCGAAGCGCCACGAGGCTTGGTAATCGTATCGGGGCCGACCGGCTCGGGTAAGACCACCACACTTGCCGCCCTCATTGATTACCTTAACGAGACGAAGCGGCAGCATATTCTGACCATCGAAGACCCAATCGAATTTGTTCACGAGAGTAAGCGCTGCCTGATAAATCAGCGCGAAGTAAAACGTGACACACAAAGCTTCTCGGATGCGCTACGCTCGGCATTACGCGAAGACCCCGATATCATTTTGGTCGGCGAGTTGCGAGACCTCGAAACTATTCGCCTCGCGCTGACGGCAGCCGAGACCGTTCATCTCGTGTTTGCAACACTGCACACAGCGTCGGCGGCTAAAACAATCGATCGCATGGTTGATGTTTTCCCCGCCGGCAAAAAAGATATGGTGCGCTCAATGCTGTCGGAGTCTTTGCAGGCGGTTTTGTCACAGGTTCTACTGCGTAAAAAGGGGGAGGTCGTGTCGCTGCCTTCGAAATTATGCGGGGAACGGCGGCGATCCGAAATCTGATTCGTGATGATAAGGTTGCGCAAATGTATTCGACAATTCAGACAGGTGCGTCGCAAGGGATGGTGACGCTCGACCAGTCGCTGAAAAATCTCGTCGATCAAGGTCTCGTGCACGCCGACGTCGCGCGGGCTAAGGCTAAGTCGCCAGAGAATTTCTAGGGTGTTCTTATAAGCTCGAGATATTAGCCCCGGTTCCTAGTCCTAGCTACCAGCCCGGGTTACTAGTCCTCGTTATAAGTGCCCTCGTTAGGTGTCCTCTTTGGGCGCTCGCCTCGCGAATTCTGCTAGCCAGTTCTCTAGAATAATCTGCGCGGCGACATCGTCTATCGCCTGTTTTTTGCCCGCACCGTGGCCGCTTGTGCGCCGGCTGCTTAGCCTTCGGCTAGATTCCCAATCGGCGTCATCGATAATGCGCTCTGCAGCTTCGACAGACGATAGCCGCTCGTCGAAGCCGAAGCTGGGTTTATGGAACCGGCCATTGAGCCTGTGACCAAACTTCATGGCGCGCAGCATGAGAGGGCTCTCGCTGCCATCGAGGTTGTAAGGCAGGCCGACGACGAAGACATCCGGTTGCCAACGATCAATTAATGCCGCGACATCACTCCAATCGGGCACACCATCGCGCGCGCGTATGACGGCCACCGCTTGCGCGGTGCCCGTGAGACTTTGACCATAGGCGACGCCGATTCGCTGTGTGCCGTAGTCGAATGCAAGCGCGCTGAGTTGCTTGTGCTGTTGTGGGAAACTGTCTAGAGGCGTCATTGTCATCCTAGGAGTTAAGTCGCGATCTTAGTAGCTACGCAGCGCGTCGCCTTCGTGAAAGCGCCACGTGCGAATAATCTCAACGATGTCGGCCTGTTTGCTGAGCTCTGGCGGGAAGGGCTCATAGGGCGAGGCGAGCATTACAATATCCAGCGCTGCCTGATCGAGAACCGCATGCCCCGATGACTGCAAAATTTCGGTCTTTTGTATGCTGCCATTCGGGAGTATCGACACCAGCAGCCTCAGGCTGCCGTAAAGTTTTTGCCGTCTGGCCGCATCGGGGTAATTGAGATTGCCAATAGCCTCGATGCGTCGGCGCCAGCCATCGAGGTAGAGGGCATCTTCGCTGCGCTGGGTTGCTGCCGCGGTAAGGACAACTCGCCTTGGGCGCCGCGCATACTCCTGCACTTGAGAGTCGAGTTGGGCCATTAGAGAGGCGATTGCGAGTCGTGAAGAGTTGGGCGTAGATACCTGAGTGTCGCCCTCATCGGTTACGGTCAGGGCGTCGTTCGACTGTTTGCGTGCGTTGGCCGACGTCGTGACAAGCTCAGTGCTACCTTCTCGTTGTGCGGCTGTTTGTTCAGGGGTCATCGGCTGCGCGGCTTGCAGCGTGGCTGATTCGTAGTCGGCCTGAAAGGGCGAGGTTGGTGCCACTGCCGGGGCGTCTTCGGCGAGAGAGCCGCTGCCTAGCTGATTGGCCTGTGCCAGAAAGTCGGCGCGGTTAGGGGCGATCTCGCTGTGATGCGCCGCGAGGGTTATCTCGAGCGTAGGCATCTCGCTGGTCGACTGCACTGCCCCGAAGCTTATGCCAAAAATAAGGATGCCATGCACCGCAACCGACAAAAACATCGTGAAATTAAAGCGTTCGCGCTCGTCCGCGCCCGCGTTCATTTTGGCTTAGCCCCTTGCCGCGAGCTTGCTAGCAATCGCTTCCATGAGATCACCCGCTATATCGAGTTGGTGTGCGCGATCGAGTTCGCGTACGCAAGTTGGACTAGTGACATTGATTTCGGTCAGGTAGTCACCGATTACGTCTAAGCCAACGAAGAGGAGGCCCTTCTCACGCAGAACCGGAGCTACTTGGGAGCAGATCCAGCGTTCACGATCGGTCAGTGGCATCGCAACGCCGCTGCCGCCGGCGGCGAGATTTCCTCGGGTTTCTCCGGACATCGGGATTCGGGCGAGGCCGTACTCAGCAGGGACTCCGTCGACCATAAGAATACGCTTGTCTCCATCGACGATCTCAGGGAGGAATTTTTGCGCCATTATCTGCTGGCGGCCATGGTTAGTTAGCGTCTCGATGATAACACTCAGGTTTGGGTCACCGGCTTTCACCCGAAAGATAGAGGCGCCGCCCATGCCATCTAAAGGCTTAAAGATCACATCGCCGTGTTCGGCGTGAAACGCTTTCAGTCGTGCAGCCGACGCGGCAACGATGAGAGGAGGGCAGCACTGCGGGAACTGAGTGGCGAAAAGTTTTTCGTTACAATCGCGTAAGCTACGGGGGTCATTCACGACCAAAGTGCCTTCGCGCTGCGCCGCCTCGAGAATATAGGTCGAGTAAATAAAATCCATGTCGAAGGGCGGATCTTTTCGCATTAACACAACATCAAGATCGGACAGTGCAATGTCCTGCGGGCTGCCAACCTCGAACCAGCTTTCGGGATTGTCTTCGACGCTGAGACGACGAACGGTAGCACGCGCCAAGCCTTGATCAAGGGATAGGTCGCTCTGCTCCATATAATAGAGCTCCCACCCACGGCGTTGCGCAGCGAGAAGCATGGCAAGTGTCGTGTCTTTTTTGACGTTAATGTCCGCGATCGGGTCCATGACTACGCCGAGTTTTACCGTCATTGCATCTTTCCTGTGGTCTGATTAGCGAGCAATTAGTGGGAACGATAATAGCCTAGATCGACATTTCACGCACCGACGTTTACTCAAAACACACGCGATAATTGCGCAAGACTCGTGTGGGAAAGCACGTCGTCTCGCAGCAGCAAAATCACTATAAAGCCGCTATAATGCTGTCTCATCAAGCGAGGTAAGCAGTACCAGCCGCACGCGACGCAGAGCAATATCGATAATCGAAGAGGGTAAGACTTGAGAACACTGGGCTTTGCATGGGGTATTGTTGGCGTGCTCCTCTTGCTGTCATTCGCTATATTCAGGCTCGCACCCATAGCCTTCGAATTAGGCGATTTGCAGCTAAGCGCTGTTCATTGGGCCAGCCTCGCCTTCAGTATTGTCTATATGGCTTATGCCGAGGGTTATAAAGGGTTTCATCGTGGGTTCTCTCCACGTGTCATCCAACGAGCGAACTATCTGCGCGAAAATCCGCGTTGGCACCACGTTCTTTTGGCGCCGGCATTCTGCATGGGCTATATCTACGCGACGCGTCGTCGTCAGATTCTCTCCATTGGGCTGACGCTCGTCGTCATGGGCTTTGTCGTGGTTGCGCGACAGCTTCCACAGCCCTGGCGTGGGATACTCGACGCAGGGGTGGTTACTGGGTTAAGCCTTGGCATCATGTCAATTCTCTACTTTTTGTTGAACAGTCTTCGCACGCCTGGGTTTATTACCGTCTCGCCCGAAGTTCCTCTGCCGATGGCTATCGGCACCGACGCGGCTGTACAGCCCGATGCCTAGCTCGTCTAAGATTTCCGCAGCCGCTAAGCCGAATCGATACTGCGCGGTAGTTGTGATCTACAATCCCGACCTCACGGCTTTGCTAAAGCTTCTCGGCCAGCTCGAGAAAGACAGCGACTTTATTGTTGTAGACAATGGCAGCAAGAATATCGAAGAGCTAGCCGCGTCGATCGAGGTGTATTCGCGGTGTCGGGCAGTTGAGAAAATGGACGACAACATTGGCCTGTCGCGCGCGCTAAATAAGGGCATAGCCTGGGTGAAAGAGCACGGTTACGAGTTTGTGTTTCTGTTCGATCAGGACAGTCGCCCGGGCGATCTTTTTGCTCAGGGGCTTATCTCGGCATTAGAACGCGCTTCGAAATTTAGCAGCAAGGGTGTGGCCGCCGTGGGGCCACGAATAATGAACCCGCAGTCGATGAAACAGACCCCGTTTAAACTGTTCAATCGATTGTTGGGGCGCACAAACCGGCGTTTCGAAGGGTTGCGCACCGAGTTCAAAGCAGATTTCCTGATCACCTCCGGCACGTTAATTCCGCTGAGTATCATCGATGCCGTTGGGCCGATGCGAGACGATTATTTCATCGATAACATAGATCTCGAATGGTGTTTCCGCGCGAAGGCGTTAGGCTACGATCTGGTGGGATCCGATGCGTCGATTCTCTATCACGCTATTGGCGAGCGCAGCGATCATCCTTGGGTGCGTGCGGGGATAATCGCGCAGCATAATCCTTCGCGCAGCTATTATTCGAGTCGTAATCGCGTGCATCTCTACGGTGTCGACTACGCCCCTCTTGGTTGGAAGCTGAGGGACATGCCGCGGTTTGCATTAAAAGCACTTTGGCTCATGCTGAGTTCGGCTCAGCGTAGCAGTTATTTTACGAGCATTCGTCGCGGGATTCGCGACGCAAGGACTCTGCCGAAATGAGTGATCAGTCGTCACAGCGCGTCGCAGTGTTGTTATCCACTTACAATGGCGAGGCGTTTCTCGCCGAGCAACTAGATTCGCTTCTCGAACAGACTCATCAGAATTTCATCATCGTCGTGCGCGACGATGGGTCTAGTGATGGCACGCTGCTACTACTGCAGAAATATGCTGAGGCCTCACCCGAAAAGCTCCACATTGTCGAAGAGGAGCCGATGAACTATGGTCCAAGCGGCAGTTTTTCCGTGCTTTGCGAGTACACGCTTGCGAATAGATCTGCCCTCGGGCTCAACAATATCCTTGCCTGCTTTTGTGACCAAGATGATGTATGGCTCAATAATAAATTGGCGTTGCAGATTGAAAAATATTGTCAGGTTCAGGATGGCGAGGACAAACCTATTCTTATTCATTGCGACCTTGAAGTTGTGGACCAGAATCTTCAGCGAGTAGCTGAGTCTCTAATTTCTTATCAGGGCCTCGAAATCGAACGTAATCGATTTCCCCAGGTAGCTGTAAGCAATTTGGTCACCGGCTGCACCGCGCTTTTCAACGAAGCGTTGATGCGTGCGGCGCTACCCGTGCCCAAAAAGGCGATGATGCATGACTGGTGGTTTGCGATGACAGCCACCGCATTTGGCGAGCTCGTGTTTATGCCGGCGCCACTGGTTCGATATAGGCAGCATAGCAGCAACACGATTGGTGCAAAGCAGAGAGAGGATTCGAAGCATTGGCGCAGGAGTTTGTTAAGCCGCGTATTCGCGCTTGAGCATAACGGACATCTTGTCGACGTTGCGCGGCAGGCGAAAGAATTCTCACGCCATTTTGGTGGAAAACTGCCGCTTAAGTATCGACTCGCTCTCTTACTCGGCAGACGAATGCGCACCCGAAGCGCTACCATGCAGCGGGTCTATTATCGCCTGCTGAGAAAGCTCTAACTAATCTCTGCGAGTCGCGACTTCATCTTTTCGCCCACAGCTCTGGGTGAAAATTCCGCGTCGATAAAGACTTGGGCCTTTCTCCCGAGTTCGTCTGCAAAAGCTGGCTCGTTAACCAGTTTTCTCATCGCGGCGCTGGCGCCCTCTATTGATGGCTCTGCCCAACGCTGACCTTTTAGGTAAGGCCCGTAATCTTGATCTAAAGTAATTAGTTGATAATCGATAGGCAGACAGTGTTCGGCATCAGTATAGTCTGTCGACCCAGACCAGTTGGTTAGAATAACACTCTTACCTAAGCTCATCGCCTCGGCTGGTCCCAAGCCAAACCCTTCCGAGCGGTGCAGTGAGACAAAACAATCGACAGCATTAATAAGAGAGTCGATTTCAGGCTTGCTGTGGTCTTCTTTCAATACAATGATGTTTTGGTGTTTGCCAATAGCCTCGTCGAGTTCGCGCAGCGAATCAGTTGTTGCATTATTGACTTTGAGAACAAGTGTTGCGCGGTCGTAATCTGCGCCGAATGCGGCAATGAAAGCAAGTAGCGCTGCCTTCGGGTTTTTCCGTTCGGCGATGCTACGTGTGTCATACATCGCCAGAAAAATGAATGAATCTTTGGGGAGTCCGAAGTAATCTCGATCGAGCGACTCAACAGGGTTTGGCGCAACACAGTGTGGAATACACACGACGGGCTTCGTGGTTTCCGATGCGATCGCGCGGCGTACAAACTCAGACGGCACCCAGATCTCATCGGCTTCGTCGAGCGCAGGCCGCCAGCCTTCGGGCATCGTTTCTAGCTCCCACGCCCAGTAGGCAATGTGATAGCTTTTTTCGACTAAGAACGTCGGAATCGTAGCGCGGGCAAGTGCGAGATGGTCGGCGTTAATATGCCAAAGAGTGACGGAGAAGGGCGCGTCGTCGCGCTCTTTATGCTGCCAAGAGGTGTCGCCCATACGCGCGGAATTACCGCGTTCAAAGTTGATCACGCCAAATTCTATGTCCGCCGCAGCAAGCGCGCGAGCATCTGATCGAGCTCCTTCGCCTACACCCATTTCGGCGCGGATATAGCCGATGAGATTCACGCCCTTCTGTGGCGACGTATCTAATAGGGAAGGCGAACCTGATGCTTTAGCGGTTTTGCTTTCGAGCAAGGAGGGGGACAGCGTCAGATTAGCGGCGCAGTCTACTCCTGTTAAGGTAAGGTTGGGGTTATAGTATTCGTCGCCAGAGCGAAACAACTCTCCCCATTTATTCCACATGAGCGCTTCGTCTTCTTTGGGCACGCTCGCCTTACGCGAAATGCTTTCGTTATGGATAAGCGAACAACGCGGCGTCCAAATATTGACGAGGCCTTTTTGTCTCAGTTTAAGGCAGAGGTCAATGTCGTTACCGACGACAGCAAGACCTTCGTCGAAACCCCCAACCGCTGCAAAATTCTCGCGGCTAACCAGTAAACACGCGCCAGTGTTCGCAGACACTTCTCGTACTAGATTATGAAGATTGCCACGGAGTTCACTGCTCGGCGCCATCTTATGAAATAGATGTGCGCAGCCCCCGCCGGTGTCGACTAGGAAAACGCCAGCGTGTTGCAGCATCCCCTCGGGGTAATAGAGCAGCGCGCCGACAGTACCGACGCAAGGTCGCTGCGCTTGTTTAACGAGTTCGGTAAGCCAGCCAGCGTCGGTAATTTCGACGTCGTCGTTGAGAAATAACAATAGCTCGCCGTCTGATTCTTTAGCCCCTAAATTGTTTAGGCGAGGCCAATTAAAATCGAAATCACATTCGATTACCTTCAGGCCTTTGTCGATCAAATAGCTTATGCCATCGGGATTCTTGCCGCGGCTGTTGTCGAGAATGACTATTTCGAAATTAGAGTAGTCTGTGAGCGAAAGCAGCGTCTCTATACAGGGCGTCACCAGTTCTAGTTTCGCCATCGTTGGGATGATGATGCTGACCAGTGGCGCGGACTGTAAAGGCCTGTCCACGTAGCGCACAGTGTCTAAGCCATCGTTAGGGCTATTGTTAGAGCTATTGTTGGCACTATTGTTAGCACTATGCTCGCGGAGGCTGCTGCCCGGCTCGAACCTGTCGAGAAAATTGCTTGCCCAAAGAGATTCGGTTAATCGCAGGGTGCTCGGCAGTGTCGACTCTGTCCAGAGTACGTCAGGGACTCTCGCTACTTTTTTAGCGGCATTGCCGAGTTCGAGTAGGAGACAGTAGCGGAAAGTAGCGGCGGCCTCTGGATTCTTTTCTAGAACCGCCGCGACTGATTCAGAGAAAGCAGGGGTATTGATGCGCTTGAAGAGCGTCGCACTAAACAGATAGACGCCGCCAATGTAGTTGCGACCCAGAAGGTGTTCGGGCGACCAGCCGAAAGTGAACTCGGGGTCTGTGTGCTGTCCCTGCGAATCGAAGCGGTCGTGATCCGAATAGACAAGGTCAGCGGCGAGCTCCTCGCCTGTGCTCGACAGAATTTGTAGTGCATGCGGCGCTAGCACATCAGTCTGATGCGCAACGACCAAGTCGTCAGCCGACTCGGCCGCGTCGTGGAGAGTTCGCAATAAGTCCGTAGCGAATACTTTAGAGTCACGGCCGCTCATTATAACGCTGGATACAGTCGCTACCGAGGTGTGTTTTTCTAGCAATGACACGGCTGCGTCGAGGTCGTTGCCGCTTGCATCTGCGAGCACTAAAACGGCAACCTTATGCAGAAGTTGATCGGGGGATGGCAGTGTCTGAGCAGCGCGTTCGCTGAGCCAGAGCCGGTAGATATCAACCCGCTCGAGGTTGACTACTTCTCGCTCGAGAGAGACCTGGTCGCGTCCGTTGTCGAAGGTGACAACGACGGTGAATCTTCCCAGTGGTAAAAAGCGTTTCTCGATTGTTTCTAAGAAGCCCGATTCGCGCGCCTCGGCCGTTGCACGAAAGGACGCCGCCACATCGTCGCGCTTCAGAATTGGTTCGAACGTGCGGTAGAGCTTCTTGCCGATCGACACTGAAATTGTCGTTTTATTGCCCGCCGAAAAGGCCCAGCCGGCGAGGACTAAGTCGTCGTCTACTAAATGAATATTGCGGCCTGGTACATCAATACTGCATTTTATCTGGCTTCGTGAAGATTTAGCCTTAGCCTCAGTGCTCAAGGGCTGCGCGGGTATTTCGGTGGTTACTTTGTCACTTGGAAAAGCCGCGGGGCGAGAGAAAAGCCTCTTTGCTCTGTTAGAGAGATAGCGATAGGGCTTAGTAATCCGCCACGAGAAAGAGTTGAGGATAAGAGTTAGGTCAGCGGACAGGTTTTGGTGCTGGAGGTTGAGAAGTTGATGCGCTTTGCTTAGGCGATTCTGTTGTGTCTGCAGATTCTCAATATTTCGATTGAGCTCATCCCTCTCAAGTCGAAGGCTGCGGACTTGCTCTGCAAAGACGTTACGCTCGGCACTGAAACTTGTTAACAAGTCTTGCCGCGCAGCCTCGGCCTCATGACCAGCCTTCTTTAGCGCGGCTTGATACTCTTCTTGCGAAAGCCGTAAATGCTTATGCAAATCTTCTATTTCGGCTGACACATCAAAAGTGCCAAAAACTGTGTTGAGTTCAGCGGCGCTCCAGGTTGGCGCCCATTTAGCGAGCACTTTTTCTCGCCATTTTCCGCTGAGGCTTTTGGCGTCGTATTTTTCTTGCTCGGTATCTACGGCTGTCTCGGAATCACCGCCGGCTCTATAGAAAGCTGTGATTTTGTCCACGCGATGGATGCTGCCGAGCCTGGCGACCTGCAGCCAAAAATCCCAGTCTTCATAAATATCAAGGCTCTCGTCTACGCGACAACCAGCTGCGAGCGCTTGACTGCGAAAGAGCACGGAATGGATTGGCATAAAATTATCGCGGCGCAGGAAAGCGATATCGAAATCGCGCGCGAAAAATTCATCGAGCAACTCGCCACTGGCCGTCGTGCGCTGAGTGGTGCTGTAAACCGCAATTGACGTTGGGCTGCTTTGCAGCTCGTGAACCAGATTTTCGACATGCGACGCAGAAAGCCAATCGTCGTCGTCTAAGAACATCACGAACTCGCCGCTTACTGCATCGAGCCCTGCGTTGGCAGCTTTTGGCCTGCCAAGAGGCGCTCCAGTGGACACTAGCGTCTGCCCTGCAATCAGCTGCAATGACGGCAGGCCATCGCCGCGGGCATCGACGATAAGCATCTCAATATTTGTGTGGCTTTGTGCTGCAATCGATGCCAGCGCCTCGGTAAGCTCGGGTCTGCCGACGGTCCGAACTATAATAGAGACAAGTGGCAGCACAGTAGTCACGAGTTAATTAGCCCTGCTCAGAATGGCGCCAACGACATGGCCAATGAAGTCGAGGAAAAGTGTGTCGAGGCTGGTGTTAAAATAGTCTTCCGATTCGTTGCCGAGCGCGAGCAATGCAATGATTTCGGACTCATGCATTATTGGACAGAGCGCCGTGGAGCCAACGCGATTGCTATTTGCGCCAAACAAATTCTCGACGCTGCTGCGGGGTATCGCGCCGCAGTGCGTGCGCCTGAGGCGAAACACATCGGCGAATTCCTCCGCCAGTTTTTCGGCATTCTCTGTGCGTACGCCTTCGGAAACTTTGAGTCCTGGGCGCGCAACGACAATAATTTCGCAGGCGTCTACACTGCCTAATGCAGTGAGCTTATCCTGTGCTATTTCTGCAACCTCTGTGGCATCCCGTGCGCAAAGAAGCGAAAGCACTAGGTCGCGCGTGACATCAAATAGCTGATCGTTATCGCGTGCGTTGGCGAGAAGCGACCCAAGTTTTTGTCGCGCCTCTTGGCCATGTTCACGCAGAATGACCACCTGCCGTTCGAGGAGCGATATCGCCTTGCCGCTTGCATGAGGGATTTTCAGCTCGGCGAGGAGTTCGGTTTGGCTTTCGAAAAACTCGGGATGCGCGCGGAGATAGTCGGCTACCTGTGCGGCGCTGAGTGCGGGCGAAGAGAGCGGCTGCCCGGGCGTTGCCCCGTTCGAATCTGATGAATCGGTCGTCGCGGTTACTTTATTACTCATCGTTTTCTGCTTCCTATCAATTTGCAGCGCGTGGCTGGGAATAAGCTTTGGTCGCTGCTCGCTAATTAGTGTGTGTGGTCTGGCAGGTCGAGAATGCCGTCGTAGACAGTGGTCGCCGGGCCAGTCATCAGCACCGGTGCCCCGTCTCCTTGCCACGCGATCGTGAGTGTTCCCCCGCGAACATTGACCTCGACGGGTGATTCCAAAAGACCGAGCTTGCAGCCGCTAACAACCGCTGCGCAGGCGCCGGTACCGCAGGCAAGCGTCTCGCCCGATCCGCGTTCGAAGACGCGAAGACGGACACTCTGTTGCGCCGCAACCTGCATAAACCCGACATTGGCGCCCTGAGGGAAGCAGCCGTGTTGGCCTAAGGCCGCGCCAAGGCCAACGACGTCGATTTTATCTAGGTCTTCGACGACGATGACTGCATGCGGATTGCCCATAGAAAGAGCCGAAAATTCTATTTCTTGAGTAGTCGATGCGGTAACAACCTCACATCTGTAGCGCTGCCCACTGTCAACGTTGACAGACGCGTTTTCCGCCTCGAAAGGCAGGCTCTCAGGCGCAAAGTCGGGCTCACCCATGTCGACTGTCACCTCACCGTCCTCGGACAGCTGGAGACTGAGTAGCCGATTTACCGTTTCGACCTTAATCGGATTGTGCGTCGTCAGGCCCTTGTCGTATACATATTTGGCGAAACAGCGCGCGCCATTGCCGCAGTGTTCTACCTCGCTGCCGTCGCGATTGAAAATGCGGTAGCGAAAGTCGGCATCCGGATGCGTCGCGGGCTCGATCTGCAAAAGTTGGTCAAACCCAATGCCAAGCTGCCGGTCGGCATAGAGGACAATCTGCTCTGTGCTGAGGCGATGCGGCTGCGAGACACAGTCGATGACCATGAAGTCGTTGCCGAGGCCGTGCATCTTTGTGAAGGGAAGTCGCATCTTTTGGTTATCGGCCGTTTGCTGCATCGCTGTCGGGATTGCTCCCAGAGTCAAACTGCAAAAGCGACTCAAGAGAGAGCTGAAGTTCTACCGTTTCCCGCGCGCGAACAATTTGATAGGCCCCGCCATCGACCATGACCTCAGCTACGCGGTTGCGCGTGTTGTAATTCGAACTCATGACAAACCCGTAGGCACCTGCAGAACGCACGGCGAGCAGATCACCGGCGGCGATTCGGAGAGGGCGGTCTTTACCTAAAAAGTCGCCAGATTCGCATACCGGACCCACAACATCGAACTGCAGCTCGGGGCGCGAGGGATCGTCGCTACACTCTACCGGAATAATTTTTTGCCACGCGCCGTATAGCGCGGGCCTCAGAAGATCATTCATCGCGCCATCGACGATTGCAAAATTTTTGTGTTCATTGCACTTTAAATATTCGATGCGAGTGACGAACACGCCGGCATTGGCCGCAATGGAGCGCCCGGGTTCGACCATCAGCATTAAATTGCGCGAGGCAAAGCGGCCGCGTACTGCATTAATTAATTCGTCGGGCAACGGTGGTTCTTCGCCATCGTAAGGCACGCCAAGGCCGCCACCCATGTCGAAGTGCTTGAGATGAATGCCCTCGGCTGCCAAGGCATCGACCATAGCGAGTAGTCGATCGATAGCGTCAAGGAACGGCGCTACGCTGGTGAGCTGAGAACCGATATGGCAGTCGATGCCGACCAAATCGAGACCAGGCAGCGTAGCGGCGTGGCGGTAAACGGCAAGAGCTGCGTCGCTGGCGATACCAAATTTGTTCTCTTTAAGACCAGTTGAAATATACGGATGCGTGCCGGCATCGACGTCTGGATTGACCCGCAGTGAAATGGTCGCAACAACGCCGAGCTCGCTTGCGATGCGGCTAATACGTTCGAGTTCGGCTTCGGATTCGACGTTAAAACACTTAATGCCAACCTCGAGCGCAAAGCGTATCTCGTCTTCTGTCTTGCCTAGGCCCGAAAAAATAGTCTTCGCGGGATCGCCGCCGGCGCGAAGGACACGCTGAAGCTCGCCTCCCGAGACAATGTCGAAGCCAGCACCCAGGCGCGCGAGCACATCGAGAACGGCGAGATTCGAATTCGCCTTCACAGCAAAACAAATTAGGCTCGGTTGATCGGCGAGTGCTGTTTCATACGCTCGGTAGTGGCGCTCGAGCGTTGCGCGTGAATACACATAGAAGGGTGTGCCAACGGCCTCGGCGATCGCTGTGAGCGGCAAGTCTTCGGCGAAGAGGCTATCACCCCGGTAATTGAAATGATCCATTGTTAAGTCCGTGAGTCGCGTTGCTACTGAAACTGCGCACTAGGCGTGGGGTTTGATTCTGGTCGCGTCAGACCGCCTTTTTGGCCGCAGCCAAATAGTGCCATGAGCACGCAGGCTAAGACGGCAACGCGAACATGGCCGATGTCGCGCTGTAAGGTCCCTGGCAGTCGTGTCTTAGGCCGTTGTCGATTAAGTGCTGTCATGGTTACTCTACTGTCTCTTTGAGCCTCGTGAGGTCTGTTTATTTCTCGTGAGCATTGATTTTGATGCCGAAATGCTTGGCTACGCGAGTTATTTCTACACGCTAAAGTATAACTGTGGGGCCTGAATAAACCCAGATCAAAGTCGTTTTCCTCACTTCTCCTGCATTCCCTTGAAAATCCCTACCCCCGCGCCTATATTCCTCCATCGTAGTGAGACGCCTCACAGCATCAACACAAGAAAGCAGGAATAGAAGCGATGATTGAGATTACTCATCTAAGCAAACAGTTCGAGCAATTTACCGCCGTAGACGACCTGAGTTTTAAGGTGTCCGAGGGCGAGGTGCTCGGATTTCTGGGGCCCAATGGCGCCGGCAAATCGACAACAATGAAAATTATTACCGGCTTCCTCGCCCCGACCTCGGGCTCGGTCACGGTAGATGGCCATAATATTGCGACAGATGCGCTCGCAGCCAAGGCGCTGATGGGCTATCTGCCCGAGGGTGCTCCCTCATACGGGGATATGACGACACTCGATTTTCTAAGATTTGTTGGCGAGATTCGAGGCTACCGCGGAGATGAGCTTGTGCAGCGCGTTGGACGCGTGCTTGCCGAAGTCGAGCTTGGCTCGGTGGCTTTGCAAAAAATCGAAACACTGTCGAAAGGGTTTAAGCGCCGGGTTGGCCTTGCGCAAGCAATCATGCACGACCCCAAAGTGCTGATTCTGGACGAACCGACCGATGGACTGGACCCCAACCAAAAGCAGCATGTGCGGGAACTTATTAAGAATCTTGCCCGCGACAAAATCGTGATTATTTCGACGCACATTCTCGAAGAGGTCTCCGCTGTCTGCACGCGCGCGGTGATTATTGCCAACGGTAGACTCGTTGCCGATGGAACGCCTGCCGAGCTCGAGGCGAGTTCGAAATATCATCAGGCGGTAAACGTGCGTCTAACTCAGCCGCTTGAGCTTGGTGGCCACCTTGAATCGCTTGTCGATGTCGCAGGTATCGAGGTCGACGCCGAAGACAGGTTGAGCCTGCGTATACTGGCGCAGGCAGGCAAGTCGATCTATAGCCAGGTCGCAAAGATCGCTCAGGAACAGAACTGGCCGATTGCCGAAATGACTGTCGCCCGCGGGCAGCTAGAAGATGTATTCAAACAAGTGACTGCAGGAGGAGCGCGCCGTGGGTAATCTCAGCGTCATTTTCAAACGCGAGCTAGCGAGTTATTTCGCCACGCCGCTTGCGTACATTTTTATTGTTATTTTTCTCATTACTAACGGTATTTTCACCTTCGAGCTTGGCGGATTTTTTCTACGGGGTCAGGCTGACCTTCTGCCTTTTTTCAGTTTCCATCCTTGGCTCTATCTCTTTATGGTGCCGGCAATTGCGATGACTCTGTGGGCCGATGAGCGCAAGACAGGCACGATCGAATTATTGCTGACGCTTCCCGTTCGCTTGAGGGACGCCGTGTTGGGGAAATTTCTCGCCGCATGGGCACTGATGGGCATAGCACTTGCGCTCACATTCCCTATTTGGATTACCGTGAATTATCTTGGAGATCCAGATAACGGCGTTATTTTTGCAGCGTATCTTGGCAGTTGGTTTATGGCGGGCGGCTTCCTTGCCATTGGCTCTTGCATGTCGGCGGCAACAAAGAATTCGGTGATTGCTTTTATTCTTACCGTCAGCCTTTGTTTCATCTTCGTGATTATGGGATCTCCGATATTGCTCGAAGCTTTCCCTGCCTGGATGCCGCAGGTAGTTGTCGACGCCTTCGCCGCCATGGGCTTTCTAACGCATTATGATTCTATCGCAAAGGGCGTACTCGATATCCGCGATCTGCTTTTCTTTGCTGCATTTATCGGCGCGTGGCTCTTTGCGAGCGCTATCGTTATTGAAATCAAGAAAGCGAACTAGGAGGAGACTGACGATGACAAAAATTAAGTTTTTATTCTCGGGCACAGGCCTCCTTACGGTCGCGGTCGCCCTGCTCGTTTCAGTGGGGCTAATCAGTGCATTGCCTAGTATCCGCATTGACCTCACCGAAGACGATCTCTTCTCTCTCGCCGATGGCACGCGCAATATCGTCTCCGGCCTCGAAGAGCCGATCGAGCTACTCTTTTTTTACAGCGAGTCAGCAACGGAGGATCAACCACAGATTCGCAGTTACGGCACGCGGGTGCAGGAATTGTTGCGCGAGATCGTGATTGCGAGCGGCGGTAATTTAGTCCTGTCAATTGTCGATCCCGAGCCGTTCTCAGAAGAAGAAGACCTCGCCACCCAGTATGGCGTTCAGCCAGTGCCCGTGACGCAGGGCGGGCAGGGGATATATTTCGGACTCGTTGCGGTCGAGCTTGATAACGAAAAGGACCCTGCGCTACGCGTGTCCGAAACCATGCCTCTGATTCGACCAGACCAAGAGCAGTTTCTCGAATACGAATTTATGCAACTCGTTACGCGCGTTGCTAATCCCGATTTGAAGGTGGTTGGTTTACTGACCACGCTTGATATCGACGGTGGATTCGACCCAATGACGGGTCAGGCGACACAGCAGTGGATGATTACCGATTATATTCGCCAGCTTTATGACTTGCGCCGTATAGAAACCAACACCGAAATTATTGAAGAAGACGTCGACATTTTGATGATCGTGCATCCAGAGGGGCTGTCGGAACAGACGCTTTATGCTATTGATCAGCATGTGATGCGAGGCGGTGAAACATTCGTTTTCCTCGATCCGACCGCCGACTCAATGGTCTCTCGCTCAGAGCGTGGCTCGATGATTCCCGCGGGAATGCGTTCCGATTTACCCGGTTTGCTTGAGGCTTGGGGCGTCGACTATGCATCGGACAAGGTGCTGACAGACAATACCCTAGCACTGCGCGTTCAGATGGGCCAAGGTTCGCGTCCTGTCGCACACATCGGAATGATTGGTGCGAATCGAACGGCGCTCGCTGGCGACGATATCATCACGCGGCGCCTTGAGAATTTGAATCTTTCGTCGGTCGGTGCCCTCGCCCCTCGCGACGGTGCGACAACACGGTTCGAACCGCTCATTCAATCGTCGAGCGATGCGATGCTGATGAACGCCTCGCTTCTTGAAGACGTGTTAGATCCTTCGGTGTTATTCGATGAATTTGTTTCGGCAAATGAGCGCTACACTATCGCTGCGCGCGTGAGTGGTGTTATCTCCTCCGCTTTTCCCAAAGGACGGCCAGTAAGTAAAGACGCCGCTGCCGACGCGAGTGAAGAAGAGGCCGAGGCTGACGACGACAATGATTCTGATGAAGCTCGCATCGAAAAGGCGAACAGTGACAGCGCTACAGTGGAAGGCCATCTGACGCGAACGAACGGTGAGACCAACATTCTTCTGTTCGCAGACACTGATGTGTTAACCGATAGACTTTGGGTTCAGGTGGCCCAATTTATGGGTCAGCGAATTCCGCAGCCTTATGCGAACAATGGTGATTTTGTCATTAACGCGCTGGACAATCTTAGTGGCGGCGCAGACCTCGTTAGCATACGCAGTCGCGGTCGGTACTCTCGCCCTTTTGAGCGCGTTGTAAAGCTGCAGCGCGAAGCCGATGACCGGCTGCGTAATGAAGAAGCGGCGCTACTCGAAAGACTTGCCGAAACCGAGGAGCAGTTGGCGGCGCTTAACACAGGCGAGGGTGGTCAACTTTTGGGTCAGCTAACGCCGGAGATTCAAACCGAAATTGATCGCTTCAACGCCGAGCTGCTCGACACGCGGCGCAGCCTACGAGACGTGCAGTTTCAGCTGACGGCCGATATCGAAGCGCTAGGCTCGAATCTAAAATGGTTTAATACAGCAGCTATTCCTATGCTGCTGACAGTGATAGCACTCTTTATGAGTTTGACGCGAGCCCGGCGCCAACGAGAGTTGGCCGCTCGCTAGGCGTCTTCGGCACTGATCTGCGGCGGACGCTGCATCAGGCGTATGCTAATGCGGGTACCTTTGCCGAGTTCGCTGTCGATTTCGAGTGAGCCGCCATGGGCTTGGGCAATAAGACGGCAGAGGTAAAGGCCTAAACCGAACCCGCCTGTGTTGCGTTGTCTCGAACTGTCTGCGCGGTAAAAGGGTTCGCAGACCTGATCGATGTGCTCGGGACCAATGCCTTCGCCGTTGTCTTGAACAACGAGAGAAGCGCTGCCATCGTGAAAAATAACTTCGACGCGAAGGGGTTTGTCACGGCCGTGCCGTATCGCGTTATTAAGTAGATTGGTTAAGAGTAGGCGGATGCGCAGTTTGTCGATGACAAACTCACGATCCTCAGAAGGCAGAACAATCTCAAGCCCCCCTTCGTAACTAAAGTATTGGTCAACAACAGACTCCACGAACTCTGCAAGCTGAACCGGTTCGGCAGACAGCGCACTGTGTTCGTCATTGAGTCGTTCGGCCTCAATGAGGTCGCCGATTAGGTGGTCTATTTCGTCGATATCCTCGCGCAGTTTTTGCTTCTCGATGCTGTCTGGCATGAACTCGAGCCGCAGTTTCGCTTTCGTAAGTGGAGTGCGTAGTTCATGGCTTATTGCGAGTAACAACTGGCGTTTAGCTTCGAGCATCGACTGCAACGAGTCGGCCATGTGGTTGATACTGTCGGTCAGTGCGCCGAGCTCATCTTGACGGTCGTTGTGGACGCGATAGCTCAGGTCGCCGCGTCGAATTCGCTCGGCACCTCGGCGCAGCATGCGCACCGGGTCAAGCAGCCGATTGACCATGAAATAGTTGACGAAAAGCACGAAGCCGGCAAGTGCGAGCCCAATGTAAAGAACGGCGAGATTTGCGGCGTTTTCATCGAGAGAGCGCTGATAGAGATAGAAATCGTAACCGTCGCGGCGAACTACGATCATGTCTTCGCTGTCGCTCGACCTAATCTCCGCGTCATCGGCTAGCGATCTGACGAACGTCGTGTCGTCGAGGTTAAGCCGATTGTCGCCATCCGAGCTCCAGCGCATGATCGGATTGCGAATATTAATACTCCAGTCGAGCTCTGCAGCAAGGCGCATCGCGTTGCTTAAATTCGGTGGCGTGCCGATGTCTTCAATTATCGATTCGACGTTACGGGCAAAAAAGTCGGGGATTGTTTCTATTGCGGCGCTGTCGCGAGTGACGGTTTGTATCGACACAGAAATGATAATAAAAAACATCAAAACCGTGACGCTAAAAATCGCCAACAACCGCAGGAAAAGTGAGTAGCGTATGGTTTGCAGTAGGCCTGCCACGGCGGACTACAACTGCTCGCCGATAAACGTGTAGCCTCGACCCCAAACAGTTTTGATAAAGCGAGGCGTCTTCGAGGTATCTCCGAGCTTGTGACGCAAACGGCTGACTAGCGTATCGACCGCGCGGGAGAACAATTCGGCGTCGATACCACGAAGGCGGTTCATCAATTCGTCGCGGGTGAAGGTTTTGTTTGGATACTGCATAAATAAGATGAGCAGCTCGTATTCCATGGTGGTGAGGTCGAGCACGGCGTGGTCGAGCTTAACTTCTCGTCGCGAGGGGTCAACTTCGATGCCGTTGATAGGCTTGATCTCGCGCATCGACGCATCGTCGCTAGAGCGGCGCAGAATGTTGTGGATGCGCGCAACGAGCTCTCTCGGTTCGAAGGGCTTGGGCAGATAATCATCGGCGCCGAGCTCGAGCCCAACGATGCGGTCGGTAACCTCTGCGTGGGCGGTAAGCATGAGAATAGGCAGCTGGCCATAGATCGACGATTTTGCACGGATCTCGCGACATACCTCAAATCCGTCTTTCTCGGGCAGCATCACATCGAGAATTAGAAGGTCCGGCTTGAGCTTTTTAATCATCTCCAAGCCTTTGCTTGGCGCGAGTGCAACATGTGCCTGCATCTCATAGCGAGCGAGATACTGGATAAGTAGCTCGCCGAGATTCTCGTCGTCATCGATGATGAGTATTTGTTTCATCTGGTGTTCCACTTGTCACTGGGCCTCGAAATGAGGCGGCAAAACGACGCGTCTTTAGCAAGGTTAGGCGCAGAACCCTTGCCACCAATGGCCGCTTTCGGTGAAGCCTGCATAGTACGAATTCGGCCTGCCTAAATCAATTCTGTAGTATCATGCTGTCCGGCCGGAGGCGTGATTACAGCGTTGCTTTCTCTTTATCGTTTAGCCCATCACGCAGAGCTTGTGCTCAAGTCTATAACTGATCCCTCGAAACGCCCCTATGATTTCTCTCAATAATATTACCCTGATGCGCGGCACGCAGACGCTTATTCGCGATGCCAGTGTGTTGCTGTCTAGTGGCCAGCGCACAGGCATAATCGGGCGTAATGGTTCGGGAAAGACGAGTCTATTTAAGGCACTCGCCGGCGAAATCCAGTTAGAGCAAGGCGAGATAGAGCTACCTAATTGCCTTCGTACCGTGTCAATGGCGCAGGAGACACCGGCGAGTGATCGCACGGCGATCGAGTTCGTGATTGACTCTCACACGGAGTTTCGCGTCTTGGAAGCCAAGATCAAAGTGGCCGAGGCGGGACACGATGACGCGTTGCTCGTACGTCTTCATGCGTCGATGGAAGAACTCGGCGCCTACGACATTAAGAACCAAGCTGAACAGCTATTGTCGGGGCTTGGGTTCGATACCGAACAGTTTTCGCGCACGGTAGGTGAGTTTTCGGGCGGTTGGCGCGTACGCCTCAATCTTGCTGCGGCGCTGATGCGCCCGTCCGATTTACTCATGCTCGACGAACCTACAAACCACCTCGACCTTGAAGCGACGGTATGGCTCGAACAGTGGCTGCGCGGTTACCGCGGCACTATTTTAGTTATCTCGCATGATCGGACTTTCCTCGACGCGGTAATCGATCACGTTATTAGCCTCGAGAGCGGATCGCTCGCGCTCTATCGCGGTAATTACAGTGCCTACGAGCGCCAGCGCGCCGAGCGCATGGCATTACAAGCGGCGCTCTACGAGAAGCAGCAGCGCAGGCGAGGCGAGATTGAAGACTTTGTTAGACGTTTCAAGGCAAAAGCAAGCAAGGCGCGACAAGCGCAGAGCCGCCTAAAAGAATTGGATAGAATGCAGGACATCGCGCCCGCACACGCCGACTCCCCGTTTCGCTTTTCGTTTCCTGCGGTTGAAGCCGATAGCGGCTACCTAATGCAGATTAACAAGCTGGCCTTTGGTTTTGACAAACCGCTGGTCGACAAAGTGACGTTCTCCATTCGAGGCGATTCCCGATTTGGTCTGCTTGGATTTAACGGCAGCGGTAAATCGACGTTACTTAAAGTTCTGTCCGGATCTCTTAAACAGATGGCTGGCGAAATGATTCCGGCGAAGAAGATGCGCATAGGCTATTTCGCTCAGCATCAAGTCGATGAACTCGATCAAACGGCGACACCCGTTGCGACAATTCAGGCGCTCGCTAAGAAAGCCCCAGCGCTTAAGGCAACCGAACAGGTCATCCGTGACTATTTGGGCGGCTTCGATTTTCGCGGCAGCCGCGTCGATGAATGCATCGAGCATTTCTCCGGAGGCGAGAAGGCGCGACTCGCGTTGGCGAAGGTTGCTTGGGAGCGGCCCAACTTGCTGCTGCTAGACGAACCAACTAACCACCTCGACCTTGAGATGGTGCATGCGCTTACCGTTGCACTGCAGGGATTTGAGGGAGCGGTGGTTATTGTCTCGCACGACCGACACTTGCTTGCCAATACCGTTGACGAGTTTTATTCGATACATAAAGGCCACTTCGCCGAATTTGATGGCGACCTTGCCGACTACGAACGCTGGCTTGCGCGTTATAACGAACTAGAAGCCTCGCCGCAGGCAGCGGAAAGTAACCTAGTGGCCGACAATAGTGCCGCCGATAAAAAAGCGCAGAGGCAGCAGGCCGCGGCACGACGAGAGCAATTAGCTCCCCTGCGCAAACAAGTTAAAGCGCTCGAGAATCAGATGGAGAAGCTGCAGACGAGGCTCGATAAAATAGAAAGCCAGTTAGGTGACGAAGCAATCTATGCCGAGCAGAACAAGGCGAAACTCGCGGAGCTGGTAAAAGAGCAGGGCAGTGTAAAGGCCGAGCTCGGATCGGTAGAGGAGCAGTGGCTCGAGTATCAAGAGGCGCTGGAGGCGGCGCTCTAGCGAGCTGTGCGTGTATACTGTATGTTTTTACTAGGCTGTCCTTTGCAGCGCTAAACCTAATCACTCTCAAAGCTCTTAAAACTCTTAAAAATGGACTAACACTTGGCAGCAGAATTCGACAACAGCGGCGCTTTAGCGCAAGAAGAGAGCGGCTTTGCAGCGAGCTGGACGCTTTACAAGCGTCTCTTAGCCTATATCAAGCCGCAGCTGCCTGCTGTGTTTACAAGCATTCTTGGTTTTCTTATTTTCGCTGCGACGACGCCACTTGCGGCCGCCTGGTTAGGCTGGACTATCGATGCAATCGAAAGCAAAGACCTCGACTGGCGCGTCTATAGCCCGCTGCTGTGTATTGCCATCGCCTTTATACGCGGAGTGGGTGGATTTCTTGGTGGCTATTCGATAGCCCATGTAGCGAACTATCTAATCCATCGCATGCGCGGCCAGATAATGGAGCATACTCTCGACTTGCCCGTGCGCTTCTTCGATCGCGCCGAACCGGGACGACTAATATCGAAAGTAACTTATGATGTGAATCAAATAACGGGCGCGGTGACCAACGCGGTTACCGTGGTTTTGCGCGAAGGACTTACCGTTATCGGTTTGCTTGCTGCATTGTTCTATGTGGATTGGCAACTGAGCCTCGCGTTTCTTCTCATAGCGCCTATCGTTGGTAAGACAGTCTCTATTGCGTCTCGCTATTTCCGCCGCTACAGCACGCAGATGCAAGATTCGATGGGCGAGGTGACGCAGATTATAGGCGAATCGATTCGCGGGCATCATGTTGTTAGAACGTTTAATGCGAAAGGCCAAGTAAACGAAAAATTTGATGCGGCGAGCGAGCGCAATCGCACACAGAATATGAAGATGGCTGGCACCGAACTTATTAGCACGCCAGTTATTCAGCTCCTAGTAAGTAGTGCGATAGCGGGCCTCATTTGGTTTTTGATGGCGCCTGAATTCATGCGCGATCGTTCGTCGGGCGATTTCGTCACTTTTCTAACGATGGCCGCTTCGCTCGCGAAACCTATTCGCCAGCTGTCGCAAATTAATTCAGTTATTCAGCGCGGGCTCTCTGCAGCCTCGAGTATTTTTTCTTTGCTCGACGAGCCGGGCGAGGTCGATTGTGGCGAGAAAACATTGCCGCGCGCGATCGAGCATATCGAATTCGACAATGTTCGCTTCGCCTATGCCCCTGCTAGCGAGAACCACCCCGGCGAAATTCAGGAGACCTCAGAGAGTGCGGTCGACGGCGTGAGTTTCGACGTCGAAGCAGGCCAGACTATCGCGTTAGTCGGTAAATCCGGTAGCGGGAAAACGACGCTCGTGAGTCTGCTGCCTCGTTTCTATGATTGCACCGAAGGCGAGATCCGCATTAATGGCAGTGCGCTTCCCGACTACTCACTTCAAAGCCTTCGCCATCAAATTGCGCTAGTGAGTCAGAAGGTAGTGCTATTTAGTGGCAGTATTTTAGACAATATTGCCTACGGAGCTGCCGAACCAATCGATCGTGATGCTGTGATCGAGGCTGCGTGCAACGCGCATGCGTTAGAATTTATTGATCAACTACCACAGGGAATAGACACGCAGATTGGCGATGACGCGGGGATGTTGTCTGGTGGGCAGAGGCAGCGCATTGCGATTGCACGTGCCTTGTTTGACGACGCGCCTATACTCGTACTCGATGAGGCCACCTCGGCGTTAGATTCCGAATCCGAGCTGCATATTCAAGAGGCGCTAAGTACGCTTATGCAGGGGCGCACCACCTTTGTCATCGCTCATAGGCTATCGACTGTCGAAAGCGCTGATAGGATTTTGGTGATGCAAAACGGTAAGATTATCGAGTCCGGAAGCCACAAAGAACTCATCGCTCAAGAAGGCCATTACGCCTACCTCTACAATATCCAGTTTGCAGAGTCCTAACCTCGACTCCCTGCCGCTGTACTCATAGATCCAATAGTTGGTATTAAAGCCCGTCTGATTTACGCTGATGCAGCTCTCGCAGCTTCGCGTATTTCATGTAGGTATAGAACGCGGCGTTCATGCTGGTGTTAAAACCCTCGAGTCCGTCAAGGAAGTGTCCCTTGAATAGATAGACCTGTAAGAAGGTGATCGGAAACATCAACACGATACTCGCCAGCGAGGCGTTTTGGCTCTTATCGAATTTATCCTCGGCTTTAAGCTCGCTGTAACGGTTAGACTTGGTGAAGCGCTTGCTAAGGCTGAGGTTTTCTTTGTGGAGAATCGTCGCTTGCGTTTTCTTGACAGAACCTGTGATCGAGATGCTTTCGTGTACGCGCCTTACTTCGTAATGGCCGCATGTTTTTCGAAAGAAGCGAATGAGTCGATCGTTTTTGTTGAAGTTCTTTGGCTGCTGTCCCCACCGAATGAGCGTACGATTCGATTCTAGCGCGTCGTGCGAACCGGTGCTAATTAGTGTCCTTACCTCGTTCAGAAAGTCTTCGGTAGGCAATTCGTCGGCGTCTAGATTGAATACCCACGGCTGGCTGCAGAGTGACATTGCATAGGCCTTCTGCTCACTAAATCCTGGCCAGTCATTGCGGAAAACGCGAACGTTGGGGAACCCCTCCGCGATCGCTAACGTTCTGTCGGTGCTGCCGCTATCGACAATTATTACCTCGGCGAAGTCAGCAACGCTCGCGAGCGATTCGGTAACATTGTCCTCCTCATTGAGAGTGATCATGTACACGCTTGCGGCTATCTGTTGACTCATGGATTTGTCTCTTTCGTTTCATTAGCAAACGCAGGTTTGCGCATATCTATTGCTACTCTGGTTGCCGTTGCAGCGCCGAAAACGACTTCTGGTATTAAAGACGTGAGGCAATGATAATTGTATTCGCATTGCCAAGCGTCACAGTCTTTGCCGCATGCCTTCGTGCCGCGCAATACGCGACTATGATCACCTAGCGGCGCCCAAATAGTTTCCTTACTTGGGCCAAATAGCGCGACTAAATCTAAGCCCGCGGAGGCGGCAAGGTGCATCGGTCCACTGTCGCCACCTATATAGAACTGAGCTTTTTGATAAAGGGCGACGAGTTCAGGATAGCCGAGCTGATCGAAGTGATGAATATCTACATTGGGTAATTGCTCAGCGATCGCATCAATCATGCGCCTATCGTCGCCAGCACCAATCATCACGATTCCGAGATTCTGGCTTTTAAGCAGCGTGACTAAGCGTGCAAAATACTCGACTGGCCATTTTTTATAATCAGCGCTCGCCCCGGGGTGAATGACCACAAAAGGCTGTGTGATCAGCTTTGATTCAAGCAAACCTTTCACCGCCTCGCGGACTTCAGAGCCGAGAGTGTAAGGAAGAATATTGGCAGGGGCCTTGCCGGTAACGAGCACATCAAGAATTTCGCCAAAGGCATTATAGCGATGCTTTTCATAATTGAGCGCGCGCGGATTATTGTAGAACCGATGCGCGTTTTTCCCGGTTGGCCCGTAGCGATTCTTAGCGCCGCTGAGCTTGCTCAAAACGCCACTGAAGCGTTCGCCTTCCATATCGATTATGCAGTCGCTCGTCGCCTTACGAAGCTTTCGCAAGAATCCTAAATAGAGCGTGAGTCGCGACCATGCCGAGCCAGGCTCTTTGAGGCGCTGGCGTGGATACTCGATGATGGTCACTGAAGGAGGAATAACCGTATTGGTGAGTTCGCGGAAACGGGCATCGATAACCAGGGTAAGGTTAGGATAGTCTTCTGCAACGCGCAGCACCCATGGTAGCCCCAAAATAAAGTTGCCCAGATAATGTGTTGGAAACATGAGTACGGGGGTGTTGTTCATTCGCTCTGTTCATTTTTTCGTCTAGTTAGGACTTTTTACTTAGCGTTGTGTGTTGTGACCGACTATCATTATATCTGCTTGCTTACCGTCAACGTGAGTCTGATTATACATTATACGTCCTCGCGGTAAGGAAATTACGCAATCCGTTATAGCAGAAGATAGCATGTTAAACGGTGGCAAAGGATTTGGCTTTGGATGAGATTCGCTCGGCGAATATTGAGATGGCTGAGAGATGACCAGAAGGAGAACCCATGACATTCGGCGCAAGTGAAACATCGCCTAGCATGCCAGCCAAGAAAAAGGGGCTCGCGAGAATTTGGGCTGCGACTGTCTACAGCGCCGAGGGACTGCGTGCATGCTTTCGAAGCGAAGAAGCTTTTCGTATCGAATCGATATTGTCGGGGATCCTCATACCGCTCGCGTTTATTCTTGGGGAGACCGCGCTTGAAACAGCAATGCTACTTTTCCCTATTGTACTCGTGTTGTTAGTCGAATTACTCAATAGCGCCATAGAGGCGGTGGTCGACAGAGTGAGCTTGGACTATCACGAGCTTTCTAAGAAAGCCAAAGACATTGCCTCAGGCGCGGTTTTCGTAAGCCTGATGACCTTCCTCTTGATTTGGTCGGTTTTGCTTTTCGATCGGCTACCGATCTAACTGTAATCTTTTCCTGAGTCGACTACTGCAGCTAAGTCGAGCGTAATCGCAGGCTTCGGTCGACCAATAGAATCACGATCATTGCGATGAGCATAGTGACGGCCGTATGCCCGAGAAAATGATCGCCAATCCCCATTTTATAGAAGCCCACTAGCCAACTTAGAACGCATGCAGTGCTCGCTATTGTGGCCTGCGCCTTGCGGGTTTTGCCAAGAAGGCCAAACGCCATTAAGGCAAAGCCCCCGCTTGCATGCCCAGCAGGATAGCAGCGAATACGGTCCAGCTGAAGGAAATCATTTGGGTAGCCTCGAAATAGTGTGACGATTGGATAGTTGCCTGCAAACAGCGCAAGATCTTTAGGGCACGGAATATTAGTCACGGCTTTTAGTCCATTGACGAAAAGCGGAATCAAGATCAGGGAGACAAGAATTACTTTTAGCGTCTGTTGGTCAAATGACTTAGCCGAGGACATGGGCAATCCAAAGCGCGCGAGGCCCGGTGAAAAAATAAGTACAGCAAGAATGATAACGATGCCGAAATAGAGTTTCTTTACTCCATCATAAAGGATAAAACGAAGCCATGGCTGATCGCGATCGATTATCCAGCTGTCGATTTCCGCATCGAAAAACCAGCGCTGCACAACAACATCGACTGAGGTTATCTCAAAAAAAAGAATAGTCGCGATGAGGGCGAATAGTAGTAAACGTATTTTTCTAATATTGGCGGCTTGCGGAGATAAAATTTGACTTCGGTATTTTGTGTTGGCGTCAGGTATCAAAGTTTCATCGTCAGAATATCTTGGTCTTTTTCATAAAGCGCGGTGTCAATATCGAACAACCCGAGCAACGTATGGCTGATATTGTCATGGCTTATAGCCGAACCCTTTTGAGCTAGATTAGTGAGGGTTTTTATATCGTTTTCAGGCCAGTTTTTGCCAAACCAGAAAATGAGAGGTACGTGTTTTTGAGTGTCGGGCGCGAAACGATAGGGCAAGCCGTGTAGAAAGAGGTTGCGTTCGCCCAAGGACTCGCCATGGTCACCAATATAAAGCAGTGACGTGTCGAATTGATTTTCGAATTGATTGTCTAATTGATTGAGCCACTCTATTGTTTCACCAAGAAAGTGATCGGTGTAGAGCACCGCATTATCGTAGGCATTCACTAATTCCTCGCGTGAGCAACTCTCTAGCTGATTAGTCTGACAGGTAGGCGCAAAGCGCTCAAATTCTTGTGTATATCTTTTATAGTAGGACGGCTCGTGATTACCCATCTGATGTAGTACGACCAAAAGATCGCCTTCGGTAGTTTCTTCTAGAATGGCAGCAAGACCGTCGATCATTCCAACATCGCGGCACTCACTATCGCGAGCTGAGTTGGTCTCAGCGTGTTTGAAATCGAGTGAGGGCACGCGCAAGGCTACACCTTTCGAGTCGGAATTGTTTTCGAGCCAAGTAACAGACACTCCAGTTCGCTGAATAACATCTAATGCGTTGTCGGTAGCGAGTGCTTCAGCCTGTTCATAATTCTCATGATTCAGAAAAGAAAACATGCATGGAACAGATACGGCAGTAGAAGTGCCGCACGACCAAGCATTGTTGAAGCTGATCGCGTTTGATTGCCAGAGGCGTGGCGAAGTTTGGCGTTCATAACCATTGATGCCAAGGTGGTCTGCCCTTAACGTTTCTCCAACCACCATGACAACAATCTTTCGTCGTGTGCTCGATGTAGCTCTATTAGCGTCTAGGCCAATCTGGAGATAGGGACGGGTAGCGCGGTCGAACAGACCTGCGCCGAGCCTCCCAACGGCGTAGAAAGCGTAGCTTGGATTGGCATAGAAGCGCACCGATTTATGTTCACGGAAGAACGAGGCATAGCTGCTGCCTTGAAGTAAAAGTAGCGCAGTGATTGAGAACAGGCAGGTGCATAGGAAGCCTAGTCTAGCTCGCGCTGCCTTAACATAAGGGGTGCGCCGAACTGGGGCAAATGCTACTGCTACGCTGGGCAGAACACCGAGTGCGATGAAATAGAGAGCTTGCGATGCTGAGAGGAGGTCGAAAGCTTCGGCGCGATCAGTTCGCAGCACATTGTCGAGCATCACATCGTCGATAACGATGTGATAGGTGTCCATGAAGTAACCGGTGTGGGCCGAGACCAGCAGCGTTGCAATCAGGGCAGGTTTGAGCAGTGGGCCAACTGCGAAGACGCTGATCAGAAGTGCGGTAAATAATAACAATACGCAGAATAACGACCCGACGAAGAGCAGGTTGTCGCCGCTCGGAGGATAAATTGCCCACACCTGGCTGAAAAAGCTGTAGATGTTAAAGAGTCCGATGAAAAGAGCTACACAAATAATTAGCTGAGTCGGGCTAATTATGGTGGCGCGGTCGCTCGACACAAGCCGGCCTTTCAGCAACGATAAGGGCGCCGAAGCGGGCGAAGAGCGCGAAGAGCACGAAGAGCACGCTGAGTGAAGGAGTGATGTGACATCCCAGAAGCCTGAAGAGACTAAAGGGCATAGTGTAGAAGTGAAATCTTAAGAGTTGCTTAAGGACAAGCGCTTAATTGTCGCCATAGAGATGAGCGGACGGCTTGTCGCGCTGAGTCTTAAAGCGGCGATGAAGCCACAGGTATTGCTCGGGGTACTGGCGAATACGCGATTCGAGTTCGGCATTAATGCGGCGCGCGTCAACCTCATCATCGCCGCTAGGAAAGCCTTCGAGCACGGGCGTTATTGAAAGCGTGTAGCCGCTGCCCGCGGGATTGCGCGTATGGGAAAACATCAGAGCCGGCGAATCGTTCATGCGTGCGAATCGGCTCGTCGCAGTGATAGTTGCCGCCTCTACTCCAAAGAAAGGGACGAACACTGAGTGTCTCGCGCCGTAATCTTGGTCGGGGGCAAACCAGAGCGTGTCGCCGTCTTTGAGGCTACGCATCGCCTGCCGCACATCTTCGCGCTCGATTACGCGGGCGAAATGTTTGGCACGTGAGTTAGTCATCACGGCCTCGATAAGAGGGTTTTTATGCGCCCGGTAAGTCACATTCATCGGATGGAAGAGACTCAGGAGCGTGCCGCCTAATTCGAGAGTTGAGTAGTGGCCGCCGATGAGTAACACGCCACGACCTAATTTCATTGCTGCCTCGAGATGTTCGCTGCCCTCGATGCTGACTCGGCTTCTCAGGCTTTCAGGATTGCACGACCACGCAATCGCCGCTTCGATAACGCCAATGCCATTGGCGCGAAACGTCTCTCGAATCAGTTGCTCCTGTTCCTCGGCGCCTAAATCAGGGAAGCACAGCGAGATATTTTCCTCACAGATTGCGCGGCGACGTTTGCCAAAGCGATAAGCGAGTGCGCCGATGCCAGCGCCAAGACGCAGTTGCAGCAAATAAGGGAGATGGGCGATCAGCCAAAGAATGCCTAAGCCCAGCCATGCTGGCCAGTAGCGGGGACCCGCGAATTGGAGCAAAGGCGTGCGAGGCGTTTTCTGTTGTTGGGCGTTTAGCATGCGTTGTCTTAGTTGTCTGCGGGCGGTTGTGGCGATTGTAACAGAAGGCGCTCGTTCATGAGCAGGCAAAGCCGACCCTTGAAACTGGGAATTTAGCGCGCATGTTAAGGTCTAAGCAGGTGTGCTCGATTAGAGTAGTTTCTCGTTCGAGCGATGTTCGAGGGTTGTTAAAGTTAGGCATGTTAGAGAGTGAGCTCATGAGGGTAGCCATGAATTTTTACACTGCATTGTTGCGACGTTTATTATTTGGCCGCTGGTCGCCGGCACTGATGCTCGCGGTTTCTGCGTTAAGTGGGTCCATGGCTCTGGGCAGCGATGCCCCTGGTTCTCAAGTAGCTCCTCAAGTAGCCCCTCAAACAGCTCCGCCAAGCTATGCCGATTTTCATACCGACGACGAAACCAACAACATCGACATCTTTAAGCGTGCGAGCGCGTCGGTGGTCAATATCACCAACTCACGATTAGTCCGTTCGCCCTATTCGCTCAACCCGCAATCAGTCCCGCAGGGCAGTGGTACAGGGTTCGTGTGGGGCGACGAGGGGCATATCGTCACCAACTTTCACGTTGTGCAGCAGGCAAACCGCGTGACAGTCACGCTTCAGGACGGGTCTACCTTCGATGCCCGCGCCGTGGGGCTTGATCCCGATAAAGATCTAGCCGTGCTTAAAATTGAGGCCGAAGATGTCAAACTCGTGCCGGTCGAGCTAGGTGATTCTGGCCTGCTCGAGGTTGGCCGCAAGGTGATTGCCATTGGCAACCCGTTTGGTCTCGACACGACGATGACGGTAGGGATTGTGAGCGCGCTCGGCCGTGAGATCGACTCGATTTCGCAGCGCAAGATTCGCGATGTCATTCAAACTGACGCGGCGATAAATCCGGGCAATTCGGGTGGCCCGCTGCTCAATTCGTTGGGGCAGCTTGTTGGGGTCAACACGGCAATCTATAGCCCGAGTGGGGCGAGTTCGGGCATAGGCTTTGCGATTCCGGTAAATACCGTGAAGCGGGTTGTGCCGGAGCTCATCGCTTTCGGCCGCGTGCAGACGCCAATTTTGGGGATCACGCCGGTGCCGCAGCCCGATTACTATCGCAAGCTCTGGGGTATTCAGGGCGTTATCGTTATGGGCACCGTGCCCAACACGGAGCCTGCGCTAAAAGGCATGCGCGGCCTGTCGCGGAGCCAGCGCGGGCGTATTCAGCTTGGGGATGTGATCGTTGAAATCGATGGTAATAAGATTACTAACGAGAGTGATTATGCGGATGTTATGGAGAAGCATCGACCGGGTGATATCGTCGAAGTAATCACCCAGCGTGACAATCAGCGCCTGCGCTACGAAATCGAATTGCAGGCGCCACAGAACAATTAACTTAACGCTTGGGACGCGCGTCGATCAGGCTGCGCGCGGTACCCGCCGCGACCAATACCTGTCGCGGTGCGGTTCCGCCTAAGTGATCGCGAGCGTTGAGCGAGCCTTCGAGGGTAAGCACCTCAAAAACATCTTGCTCGATTAACTCCGAAAAACTCTGCAACTGCGCGAGCGTGAGTTCCGACAGGTCTTTGCTTTGTGCTATCCCAAACGCCACAGACTTGCCTACTACCTCGTGTGCATCTCTGAAGGGCAGCCCGCGTTTAACCAGATAGTCTGCGAGGTCGGTCGCGGTTGCATAACCCTGCAGCGCTGCTGCGCGCATGCTGTCTTTCTTGCAAGTTACTGCGGGCATCATCTCCGAATACGCAAATAGGCAGTCTTTCACCGTGTCGAGAAGGTCGAACAGTGGCTCTTTGTCTTCTTGATTGTCTTTGTTGTAGGCCAATGGCTGCGACTTCATCAGTGTCAGCAGCGACATAAGATGGCCGAATACCCGCCCGGTCTTGCCGCGCACAAGCTCGGGCACATCTGGATTTTTCTTCTGCGGCATGATCGAGGAGCCGGTGCAGAAGCGATCTGGCAGGTCGATGAAGTCGAACTGCGCCGAAGTCCAAAGAACGAGTTCTTCGGAGAAGCGCGAAAGATGCATCATGATTGTGCTGCAGCAGCTTGCGACTTCAATAGCGAAATCGCGGTCGCTCACCGAGTCTAGCGAGTTGCGCGTGGGCCCGTCGAACCCGAGAAGCGAGGCGCTGTAGTCGCGGTCGATCGGAAAGGTAGTGCCAGCCAACGCCGCGGCGCCGAGCGGCGAGACATTCAGGCGTTTGCGGGCGTCAATGAGACGGCTGTAGTCGCGTTCGAGCATCTCGTTCCAAGCCAGCATTTGATGGCCGAAGCTAATAGGCTGCGCCGTTTGCAAATGGGTGAAGCCGGGCATGATCGTGTCTGCGTCGCGCTCGGCGAGGTCTACCAATGCTATCTGCACTTTACCTACAAGATCGACGATTATGTCGACCTGTTCGCGCACGTAAAGTCGAATGTCGGTAGCAACCTGATCATTGCGCGAGCGTCCGGTGTGCAGTTTTTTACCCACACTGCCGATGCGCGCGGTGAGCGCCGACTCGATATTCATGTGCACGTCTTCTAGCTCAACAGACCAGGTAAAGTCGCCTGCCTCGATCTCATGCCAGATCGCCTCGAGACCGTCGAGAATCAGGTCTTTCTCTTCGAGGGTTAACACGCCGACCTTGTGCAGCATCATGGCATGGGCAACCGAGCCATTGATATCGTGCTGGTAGAGCCTGCGATCGAACTGCACCGACGCGGTGAAGCGCTGCACGAACGCATCAGTGGCTTCGCTGAAGCGGCCGCCCCAGAGCTTGCTGGTGTCTTCGGTCTTAGAATCGTCTGGCTTGTCGCTCATGGGTGGCATCCGCTGCGTAATGGGTTTGGTAGGCGTTGCAAGCTCGCTGAACTGCAACCCCGCCGTAATCAGAGTGCGCGAGTATATCAGCATCCAAGCCTTGCTTGAAAACCTGCTCGCCACTCGGACATTGCCGCCGAATTACCGTAAAATGCGAGGCTAAATCACAGCTATGAAGGTTTACCCTTGTCTACTGACTCTGTTTCTTCAGCATCGAGCAACGATCCTAATCGCACCGAGATTATCCGCATCGCGACGCGCAAGAGCCCGCTAGCCCTCTGGCAGGCCTATTTTGTGCGCGATGCGCTAGAAAGCGCCCATCCGGATTTACGCGTTGAGCTGCTCGCGATGAGCACGCGTGGCGATATAATCCTCGACACGCCGCTGGCCAAAATAGGAGGCAAGGGCTTGTTCGTGAAAGAGCTCGAGCGCGCGCTGCTAGATGGCGAAGCCGACATTGCGGTGCATTCGATGAAAGATTTACCAATGGCCTTCCCCGAGGGTCTTGGTCTTGCGGTGATTTGCGAGCGCGAGGACCCGACCGACGCGTTCGTGTCTAACCTTTTTTCGTCACTCTCAAAGCTCCCTCAGGGCGCCCGAGTAGGCACTTCGAGCCTGCGTCGCCAGTGTCAACTCCGTGCGCTGAGGCCAGACCTTAAAATACTCGATTTGCGCGGCAATGTAGGCACCCGCCTTGGCAAGCTCGACGCGGGCGAATACGACGCAATAATCCTAGCCAGCGCGGGGCTTATTCGCCTAGAGCTCGAAGACCGCATCGCCGAAAGGCTTAGTACAGAGGTGTCTTTGCCTGCGGGTGGGCAGGGCGCTGTTGGTATCGAATGTCGCCTAAACGACGACAAGACACTGACGCGGCTGAGCTGCCTTCACCATACCGATACTGCAGCTCGCGTAGTCGCTGAGCGCGCGATGAACGCAAAACTTAACGGCGGTTGTCAGGTGCCTATTGCGTGCTTTGCCGAACTCAATACGAGCGAGGCTGCGGTGGGAGAATTGAGCCTGCGCGGCCTGGTTGGCAGCGCCGATGGCAAGCGCATGCTACGCGCCGAAGCACGCGGCAGCAGTGCGGCGGCTGAGGCATTAGGAATCGAAGTTGCCGAGGCGCTGCTCGCGCAAGGCGCCGCCGAGCTCCTAGCAGAGCTGGACGAACGCTAACAGCACACGAAAAAACGCTGCTCCTAAGCAAAGGGTTGGTGATGACCAGAGTAGAAAACTCAGCACACGAACACGATTCACGCGCGCCTCGCAGCGACTCATTAGCCAATCACTGCGTTCTTGTGACTCGGCCGCAACATCAACAGGCCGAGCTGATTTCGGCATTCGAGTCGCATGGCGCGCAGACTATTGCACTGCCACTGCTGCAAATCGCGCCGCCATCAGCAGGCGAAAACGCGGCAACGCTGCGCCGCAGTCTGCTCGAACTCGACCTTTTCGATACGCTAATCTTTATTAGTACAAACGCTGTTCGCGCAGGGGTTGCGGCGATCGAAGATTATTGGCCCCAGTTCCCCGTGGGTATCCAGGTTGTGGCAATCGGCCCATCGACCGCGGCGCTCGCGCAAAAATTGCTATGCTGCGAGGTGGCGGTCGCGGCGGGGGGAGTGACAAGCGAAGACCTGCTTTCATCGGGCCTTTTCGATAATCTAAAGGGCAAGCGCGTAGGTATTTTTCGCGGCGAGGGCGGACGCGATACACTTGCCGAAGGAATACGGGATCGCGGTGGGCGCGTCGACTATTTTGAGGTGTACAGACGCCTTACCTGCGACTATACGCAGGACGAATTGGAAGCTGTGTTGAGCGGCAAAATTCCCACAGCGCTTACCGCGACGAGCGGCGAGTCACTCGCTGCACTCCTGGCACTGCCCTTATTGGAGATGCCCTTATTGGAGATGCCCTTAATAGTGCCTTCGGATCGCGTCAAAGAATTGGCCTTAGCATTAGGTTTTGTTCAACCCGTCGACGCGGGCGGGGCAGATGCCAGTGCTTTTGTACGCGCTTTGGTCAGGGTAGCCGGCAAAGAAAGTCGCACCGGGCTAGACTGACGTTAGAAACCATTTTCGCATAGCGAGTATTCCTGGCGTCCGAAGGGCGCAGAATTGAGAACGAGAACATGGCAGACACAAGCGATACGCCGAGCGAGAATCCCGAAGCTGCGGCGACGACGCAGCCCGAAGGCACTGCGCAAGCGCAGCCAGCAAAGAAAGCTAAGGCCAAGCAAGACACAGCTAGGGTCTTAGACGACATTGCAAAAGTTCGCCCACCGATGAAAACGCGTGCGCAGCGCAAAGCGCGTAGCAGGGCTATCGCGCTAATCGTATTGACGCTCCCCCTTCTTGCAGGAATCGTGTGGCTAGCTTGGCAGCAATGGCAACTTGGGTCGAATTTGCCGCAGCTCGAAGCGCGGCTTTCGCTCGTTGAAAGCGGCGAACCAGGCGGAGTGCAGCGCTCAGCACAGCTCTCGCCTGAGCAAGAGGTTCAAGTAGCCGCCTTAGTCGAATCAGCCCGCCAGAAAATCAGCGCCGACACGCAGTCATTGATCGACTCAGTCGCAAGCGAATCCCTCGGTCGAGGCGACTCACAGGCTACTGACGATGCCCGGGACCGCCGCTTGATTGAGTTGGCGGCGCAGGCTGCGCAAGACTCGCTCACAGAGCTCGATGGACGACTCACTCAGCAGCAGGTCGCGAGTGCGGCGGAGCTTACCCGCTTGAGAAATCAACTCGCCGAACTCAGTGCGCGCATGCGTGCGGCAGACTCTGATCCCAACCGAGGCTGGAAATTACTCGAAGCCGAATACTTGCTGTTGATGGCTAGCCGCAAGCTTCGGTTCGAGCGCGATGTTGTCTCGGCGATAGCACTCTATGAACTGGCCGATGTTGCACTCGCAAACTCGGCCAGCGACGAGTCATATCCGCTGCGGCAAACGCTTTCGGGTGAGCTTGCGAGTCTTCGCGCAGTCGAATTACCCGATACCGACAGCCTGTTTCTGCGCCTCGATATACTCCTTGCGCAGGCCGACTCGCTAGTGCTTGCAGGCAATAGCATCGACAGTATGCGCGCCAACTTTCAGGTCGAAGACATTTTCACAGCGGCGCCCGAGATGACTCGAGAGACCGACGTCGAGAACTCACTCCCTTGGCAATTACTGGACGACACTGTTGAGTTTCTTCGGTCGGTGTTTATTTGGCGAAAGTTAGAAGAACCAGCACAGGCATTGGTTGCAGCAAGGCTCGGTGGTGCGCGCGAATTCAAGCTCATTTTAGAACAGGCAAAACTTGCACTTCTCGCAAGCGACGACATTCTGTTCGGCCGACAATTGCAAAGCGCGCGCCTCTGGCTCGAACGAAACGGCGAACTTGGCTCTGCACCGGTAAATGCAGCGCTTACCGAACTCGAGCAGTTAGAAGGTGTTGTATTGCAGCTGCGCCTGCCCCTGATTGGGGGCGCACTGCGGGGTATTTCGGAGCTAAATGCGAGTGCGCTGCAATGATCAGGCTATTCGCATGGAGTCTGTTGGTTATTGTGGTAGCGCTGACACTGAGCCTCACACTTGGCTTCCCGCAGGACCCAGGTTATCTGCTTATTGCGTTTGGCAATAGCGCGTTTGAGACGAGTATTTTTGCACTGCTTGTTGCGGTTTGCGTGGTTTTCGCTGCACTGCGTTTGCTCTGGACAATTGTGAGCGGACTCAACCCCTGGCGTTTGGTTTCGGCAGGCCGAAGACTGCGCGCTCGGCGTAAAGCGAATGCGAAGCGCTCGACGATTCAAGGTATGTTGAGTCTCGTGCGCGGGGATAATAACGCCAGTGCGAAGCTACTCGAAAAAGGAATCTCCGAATCCGATGCCAGTTCGATTAACTACATGACCCTCGCCTATATTGCTAATCAAAAGGGGGAGGTAGACGCCGCGCTTGAGTGGTTAAGTAAAGGCGAGTTGGCTCACCCTGATGCTAAATCGACGATTGAGTCTGTGCGGGCAGAGATACTTTTGCAGGCAAATAGATTTGAGGAATGTGTAGCGGTACTCCAGAACCTGCGCAGCAATTCGCCGGCCGACACTAATCTTTTGCGGCTCTTACATCGAGTTTACGCGCAACTTGAAGATTGGAACGCACTCGAACGCTTGCTTCCTGCGTTGACGAAGCAAAAAGTCATGACTGTCGAAGCGCTGTCGTCGCTTGCCGATGCGGTGCTGTTAGGGCAACTGCGCAATGCCGCAACGAATGTCAGTGAGCTACAACAGCTATGGAAAAGGGCGAAGGCGAGTCAATGCGAAACCCCTGCGTTAGTAACCGAATATTCCAAACTGTTGCTGCATGCGGGAGAGGCCGAGGGTGCGCGGCGTGCTCTAGAGAAAGCGCTAAAGAAGCGCTGGGACAGCGAGACCGTACTTTGCTACGGAAAACTAGATTCGGGGCTCGCGTTAAAACAGTTATTAGCTGCAGAGCACTGGCAGCGCTCCCGGCCAAACGATGCTGCACTATTACTCACCTTAGCGCGGCTCTCGCTGCGCAGTGAACTATGGGGTAAGGCGCGAGAATACTATGAGGCGAGGCTTGCGATGCAAGCCGACGCCGAAGCGTTTGTCGAATACGCTGGGCTTATGCGGGGGTTGGGCTTTGAGGCCGAGGCAGACGCCGCCACGCGTAGCGCGCTCGAGGCTGCAGGACTCAACAGCTCACTGCCAATGCCGCGGTCTGTTTAGGTACGGCTCGAGTGACGCAGCTTGTGTGCAAGTCCTTCAGTAATCAATCTACTCGCGAAATTTAGCGCTTGTCGATACCGAGTTCGTCCCACATCGCATCGACTCGTGCCTTAACCTCGTCGCTCATCGTAATCGGCGTACCCCATTCGCGTTGAGTCTCGCCTTCCATCTTATTCGTTGCATCCATTCCCATTTTCGAGCCGAGGCCCGACACAGGTGAGGCAAAGTCGAGATAGTCGATTGGCGTGTTCTCAATTAGTACGGTATCGCGCGCAGGATCCATGCGGGTGGTAATTGCCCAGATAACATCGTCCCACTCGCGTATGTTGACGTCGTCGTCGACGACGACAACAAATTTGGTGTACATGAACTGCCGTAAGAAAGACCACACACCCATCATCACGCGCTTAGCATGGCCTGGGTATTGTTTTTTCATGCTGACAATCGCGAGACGATAGGAGCAGCCTTCGGGCGGCAAATAGAAGTCGACGATTTCGGGAAACTGTTTTTGCAGCAGCGGTACGAATACTTCGTTCAGTGCAACGCCGAGCATAGCTGGCTCATCGGGCGGTCGGCCGGTATAGGTCGAATGATAAATCGGATCGCGCCGGTGCGTCATGCAGGTTACGGTGAAGACGGGGAAATCATCCACTTCGTTGTAGTAGCCTGTGTGATCGCCAAAAGGACCTTCGGGTGCCATCTCGCCGGGTTCGATATAACCCTCGAGTACAAACTCGGCACTTGCCGGAACCTGCAGATCATTGGTACGCGATTTCACCACTTCGGTTTTGCTTCCGCGTAAAAGACCCGCGAAGGCGTATTCGGACAGCGTATCTGGTACAGGAGTCACGGTGGCAAGAATTGTCGCAGGATCTGCGCCTAAGGCGATGGACACGGGGAAGCGCTCGCCGGAATGTTGCTGCTGCCACTCGCGGAAATCGAGCGCGCCGCCGCGGTGTGAAAGCCAGCGCATGATGAGCTTATTAGGGCCAATCAGCTGCATGCGATAGATGCCGAGGTTTTGCCGAGTTTTATCGGGGCCGCGGGTAATCACTAGAGGCCAGGTGACCAGAGGCGCCGCATCGCCGGGCCAACAGGTTTGAACTGGCAGCATGCCCAGATCTATATCATCGCCTTCTAAGACGATCTCTTGGCACGGCGCTTTGCGTAAAACGCTCGCAGGAATATTGAGCACACTTTTATAGCTTGGCAGACTTTGCCAGAGGTCTTTCCACCCCGTTGGCGGCGTCGGTTCTTTTAAGAATGCGAGCAGCTTGCCGACGTCTCGCAGACCAGAGATGTCTTCCTGACCCATGGCGAGTGCGATGCGGCGGGTATTGCCGAAAAGATTCGCAAGCAGCGGAATCTTCGATCCTTTCGGGTTTTCGAAGAGAAGGGCAGGGCCACCGGCGCGCAGCGTGCGATCGCTAATCTCGGTAATCTCGAGAACGGGATCGACTTCCATGCTAATGCGTTTGAGCTCACCTTTGGATTCGAGGAGGTCGATGAAGTCTCTGAGGTCTTTAAAAGCCATAAATAAGTTACTACTTGCGCTTCATCGAGTTAAAGAACTCTTCGTTAGTCTTCGTATCTTTTAATTTGTCGAGAATGAATTCAGTCGCCTGCACATCTTCCATCGAGGTGAGCAGTTTGCGGAGAATCCACATACGCTGAAGTTCTTCTTCGGTTGTGATGAGCTCTTCGCGGCGTGTGCCAGAGCGGCGGACGTTGATGGCAGGGTAAACGCGCTTCTCGGCGATCTTGCGGTCGAGTTGCAGTTCCATGTTGCCCGTGCCTTTAAATTCTTCGTAAATCACTTCGTCCATTTTCGAGCCAGTATCGACAAGTGCGGTCGCGATAATCGTTAGGCTGCCGCCTTCTTCGAGATTACGCGCGGCGCCGAAGAAGCGCTTGGGACGTTCGAGTGCATGGGCATCGACACCACCTGTTAGCACTTTGCCGGAACTCGGGATGATGGTGTTGTAGGCGCGGGCAAGACGGGTGATGGAGTCGAGGAGAATAACCACGTCTTCTTTGTGTTCAACAAGGCGCTTCGCCTTTTCGATAACCATCTCGGCTACCTGCACATGGCGTGCGGGTGGCTCGTCGAAGGTACTCGCGACGACTTCGCCGCGCACAGAGCGTTGCATTTCGGTTACTTCTTCGGGGCGCTCATCGATCAACAGTACGATGAGTCGGCATTCAGGATTATTGCGCGTAATTGACTGCGCGATGTTCTGAAGAATAAGCGTCTTACCCGCTTTCGGCGGCGACACGATAAGTCCGCGCTGGCCTTTGCCGATTGGTGCGACGAGGTCGATGATTCGCGCGCTGAGGTCTTCGGTGCTGCCGTTACCCACTTGTAGAGTGAGGCGGTCTTGGGGGAATAGGGGCGTTAGGTTTTCGAAGAGGATTTTGTTTTTAGAATTCTCTGAACTCGAGAAATTGATTTCGTGAACCTTGAGCAGAGCAAAATAGCGCTCGCCGTCTTTGGGGGGACGAATCTTACCGGCAACCGTATCGCCGGTACGAAGATTGAAACGGCGAATCTGGCTAGGGGAGACGTAAATGTCGTCTGGGCCTGCGAGATAAGAGGAATCTGCCGAACGCAAAAACCCGAAGCCGTCTTGGAGTATCTCGAGCACGCCGTCACCAGAGATATCTTCTCCGTTTTTCGCGTGCTTCTTCAAGATCGCGAAGATGATGTCTTGCTTGCGCGTACGGGAGACGTTTTCGAGTCCCATATCGTGGGCGGTCTGAACGAGGTCTGCGACGGGCTGTTGCTTGAGTTCGGTTAAGTTCATTGTTGATGGTCTTCTTTGTTGGTTTGGGGTTCGCCTATTCTGCGTCTCATTTTTCGAGAAAGAGTAGGCGAATAGATAATTAGGTTGTTAGGGACGCGTCTTCAGCCGGATGACAGAGGGCTGGATATGGGGTTGTTTTACATTGGGTCGTGAGCCGTTCGCTAAACTGTCGCTAAATTATAAGCGCCGAGAGAGAGCGAGGAACTGATAATTCAGGGGGCTTTCGACCGGATTGGCCTGCCGCAAGTTTTGGCTCTTTTCATGCTCGGCCTGTCTCTTTGCGGAATACGTTGGAGCTGTTGATACGAAATTAAGTACCAGTTTTAGTCGCACTGTTTCTATTAACACAGCATACATCGGTCTAGCGAAACGGAACTTTAGTACGCCACGGGCGGCTAGGTTCGAAGAGTAAGGCTAGGGAGTGAAAGCTGCGGCTAAGAGAGACTTTCATCTGTCTTGAACCGCATTAAACGCAATTTAGATAACGCTGTCAATAAACGCGGCAAGCTGCGATTTTGAGAGCGCGCCTACCTTCGTGCCTACTACTTCGCCGTCATTGAAGATTAGCAGCGACGGAATGCCTCGTACGCCATACTTAGGCGCGGTAGCAGTGTTGGCATCGACATCCATCTTGGCAACGGTAATTTTACCTGCATAGTCGCCGCTGATCTCTTCGAGAACAGGTGCGATCATCTTGCAAGGTCCGCACCATTCGGCCCAAAAGTCTACGAGCACTGGGCCATCGGCTTGAAGAACGTCTTGCTCGAAAGAGCTGTCTGATACGTGAACGATAGAGCCGCTCATACACTAATCCTCTGGTTATATAAAATGTTATGGGTCTAATAATAAGGCCGAAACTCAAGTATTCAAGTACTACCGAATAATAGTTAGGGCGAGCGGCGCAACGCTGGCTGCTCGTTCTCTTGTCTTAAGCCTTCAGGTTAATAGCTTAGGGATTGGCCTTTAGCAGGCGCGCCGCCTTCTTGGCGAAGTAAGTCAGGATCGCATCGGCTCCGGCGCGCTTTATGCAGAGCAATGATTCCATCGCTACGGCGTCCTCGTCGAGCCATCCATTTTGTGCGGCCGCCATATGCATGGCGTATTCGCCGCTCACCTGATACACCATGGTGGGCACTTTGAATTCGGTTTTTACGCGGCTCACAATATCCAAATACGGCATGCCAGGCTTAACCATTACCATGTCAGCGCCCTCGGCAAGATCTTGCGCAATTTCTTGTAGTGCTTCGTCGCTATTCGCCACGTCCATCTGATAGCTGTATTTATTGCCGCCGCCTAAATTACCGCTAGACCCGACCGCGTCGCGGAAAGGACCGTAATAGGCGGAGGCGTATTTGGCAGAATAGGCGAGTATGCGCGTGTAAATTAGGCCATTAGCCTCGAGTGTGGCGTGAATTGCGGCGACTCGGCCGTCCATCATGTCCGACGGCGCAACGATGTCGGCACCTGCAATGGCATGCGAGAGCGCCTGCTTAGCGAGCACCTCAACAGTCTCATCGTTGAGCACATAACCCGATTCATCAATGATGCCGTCTTGTCCATGCGTAGTGTAGGGATCCAAAGCCACGTCGGTGATAACGCCTAGCGCTGGGAAATCAGCCTTGAGCGCGCGAATCGCCCGTTGGACGAGGCCATCGGGATTGTAAGCCTCTGCACCATTGAGCGATTTAGTCTCGGGATTGGGCGCAGGAAATAGAGCGATCGCGGGGATGTCTAGTTCGACAAGTTCGGCAGCCTCTTTTAAGAGCTCATCGATACTCAGGCGCTCGATGCCGGGCATAGAGTCGATCGGCTGACGCTGGTCGCTGCCCTCAACAATAAAAAGCGGATAGATCAGGTCGTCTGTAGTCAGACGTGTTTCACGCATAAGGCGACGGCTGAACTCGTCACGGCGCATGCGGCGTGGCCTAGAAGAAGGGAATCGGCGATTGGCTTCGATAATCGACACGGCGTGAGCCTCTTGAGGTTGCGTGGTGGCTGCAGTGAGCAGCGCAGCGTTGAGTAAAGCCCTAAGCTTAGCAGTCGCATCGTCGAAATTGAATCGACGATTAGCCGCGCGCGTACAAGAGCGGTGGGAATAACCGTCGTTTATCGTCTCACTCGTATCGCTCTATGGGGTAACATTCCCTTCGAGCTCACAGTTACCTAGGAATTTAAGTGAATAGAATCAAGTTCGCTATCGCCACGCTAGTTATCGTCGCTTTCGGCGCCTATTTTGTCTTAGACCTTGGTCAGTATCTGACCCTGGAGTTTGTGCAGTCGCGCTTGGCTAGTCTGCAGGCGTTTCGCGACGAAAATTTTGCATTAACCGTGGCCATTTACTTCGTGTTCTATGTTGTGGCGACCGGCATCTCCATTCCTGGCGCTATTTTGCTTACTCTGCTCGGCGGTGCCATCTTCGGGCTTTGGTGGGGCACGCTTCTGGTCTCTTTCGCGAGTAGCATCGGCGCTACCGGCGCGTTTCTCGCGTCGCGCCTTCTCCTTCGTGATTGGGTGCAGCGCCGCTTCGGCGCCTATCTTGCGCCTATAAATAAAGGCTTCGAAAAAGACGGCGCCTTCTATCTTTTCAGCCTGCGCATGGTACCTCTGGTGCCTTTCTTTATCGTTAACCTGCTCATGGGCCTGACCAGCATCAGCGTGCCTGCTTACTATCTGGCTAGCCAGATCGGGATGTTTGTCTCTACTGTGGTGTATGTTAACGCCGGCGCTGAGCTCGCGCAGATAACGTCGCTAAGCGGCTTGGTCTCGCCTTCGGTAATCGTCTCCTTCACTCTTTTGGGTGTAGTTCCGCTTGTTGCCAAAGTCTTGATCGGCGTCATTCAGCGCCGCAAGCGCCTGGCCGCCTTTAAGAAGCCGAAGCGATTCGACGCCAATGTAGTCGTCGTCGGCGGCGGTTCGGCTGGGCTCGTTACCTCGCTTATTGTTGCTGGGGCAAAGGCCAAAGTAGTGCTCGTCGAAAAGCACAGGATGGGAGGCGACTGCCTGTATACCGGCTGCGTGCCGAGCAAGTCGATTATCCGTAGCGGACGCATCATGTCGTATATCCGTCGCGCAGCTGAGTACGGCATTGTGGACGCAGCGGGTAAAGTGGATTTCGCCGCGGTTATGCAGCGCGTACAAGGCGTGATCGAGACAATCGAACCACACGATTCGCCCGAACGGTTTACCTCGCTCGGAGTAGAATGTGTGAGCGGCGCCGCACGCCTCATTTCGCCCTACGAGGTTGAGGTCGACGGCAAGATAATCACCACCGAGTCGATCGTCATTGCATCGGGTGCTCGGCCCTTCGTGCCACCCGTGCCGGGCCTCGCTGACATCGACTATCTGACATCCGATAATGTCTGGTCACTCACCGAATTGCCGCCACGACTTCTTGTGGTTGGTGGCGGTCCTATTGGCTGTGAGCTTGCTCAGGCGTTTAGTCATCTCGGCTCTAAAGTGACTCAGGTAGACATGGCTGCGCGGATTATGCCCCGCGAAGATGAGGACGTTTCAGCTGCAGTGAGTGCTCGCTTTTTAGAGCAGGGCATCGACTTACTCACAGGCCATAAGCTCCTTAAATTTGAGACAGTCGACGGTGAGCATTTCATGGAAGCCGAACACGAGGGCAGCACCGTCCGAATTGCCTTCGACAAAGTGCTGCTGGCAATCGGCCGCAAGGCCAACACCGAAGATTTTGGCCTCGAGGAGATCGGCGTGGCCTTGACGCCCCAAGGCACGATTGAGGTAAATGAATACCTGCAAACCTCGCTACCCAATATTTTCGCTTGCGGCGACGTGGCAGGGCCCTATCAATTTACCCATATGGCGTCTTATCAAGCCTGGTTTGCTGCGCTGAATTCTATCGCCGGTGGTCTTTGGCGTTCGCGCGTGAACTATGCCGCTGTGCCTTGGGCGACGTTCACTGATCCCGAGGTAGCTCGTGTTGGTTTGAGCGAGGAAGAGGCAAAACAGCGCGGTATTGCTTATGAAGTGACGCGTTATGAGATGAATCACCACGACCGCTCACTGGCCGATGGCGAAGCGCATGGCTTTGTGAAAATCTTAACGGTGCCGGGTAAAGACAAGATGCTAGGCGTCACGATAGTCGGTTATCACGCCGGCGAGCAGATCGCCGAATTTGTGTTCGCGATGACCCACGGAATGGGACTTAAGAGTATTTCAGCGGTGACGCATATTTACCCCACACTTGGCGAGGCGAACAAATTCGCCGCCAATGCCTGGCGCAGCGCGCGCATGCCTACGCAGTATTTCCCTTGGCTAAAACGATTCTTCGACTGGCGCCGCGGCTAGGCTTCCGTTTTACGGAAGGCCATAAAGAGACACAGCGAGAATAAGCCGCCAAACGCAATAAGCGCCATCTGCGGAATAGAGAAAATACCGAACAGGCGGAACACCACCTCAGCGCAGTTGCCATCACCCTTGAGTAGGAAGTTCAACATCTCGATAAACGGGAAGTTATCCATAATGTAAGTAAGGCCGGGGCCGCAGGCCGGGACCTCTTCCTCGGGTAGATTCTGCAGCCAGATCTGGCGAATCGAGAAGTAGCTCCCAAACACACACATCGACGCGGCAATCAGCGAGTAGAGGCGTTGGGTCGTTGCTTCGGGGTCATGCAGCGCCGACACCAGACACACAAAGCCGCAGAGGATAAAAAAGACGCGCTGCGTGATGCAGAGGCCGCAGGGAGAGAGGAGCATCACGTGCTCCATATAAAGGGCAACGACAATCGTTAACACGGTAATGAAAAAGATGCCGAAATTCATGATGCGATTGCTCGGCAGTGTTAGATTGCTCATTCTCTTGCTCCCAAAAAGCGGTCGTTTAATTCAGTTTAGTCGTGGCAGTTTACCGTCTTGCTGGCCTCTATGCTGCATTCCACTGTGCTAAAAACGTCTCGAAATCCAACTGTGGCTCAGATTCGATAGTGGCTTGATCGGCGAGTGACTGTGTTGCCACGTTCTCGAACATTGTCTCATCGCGTTGGCTTAGTTGGGAATCAGTTGCCTTCTCTGACGAGTCCAACAGCACGCTGTGTTGCTGTTTGGCGAGGGTTAACGCGAGCTGAAAGAAAGAGAGGCCCTCGTCCTGCATTTGCGCAAGCATTCGCCCGGAAGGTGTGAGGCTTGCATCATTGAGCTTGGCGACCTGTGCATTTAGGGCAGACGCGTAGGCCTGTCCGGGCAGGCCCTGCTTGCCGTGAATTGAATCCAATAACATTGCAGCATGGCCTAGTGAGCCTAAAATGCTGGCTGCCCATTCGCGCATTGCGCGTGGCGCGCCTTCTTCAGACAACATTAGTGCAGGGTCGCGACCCTGTTCGACGACTCGAGTGAGATTCTCGGCAATCTCAAAAAACTCCGCCTGATGGCATTCGGGACTGAGCGCGAGAAGGCAATGCACGAGAAACGTGTCCAAAAACTTTGTCTGCTCGGCGTCGATTCCAAGGGGGAGATAAGGGTTTAGATCGAGGGCGCGCACCTCGATGTATTCGATACCTCCCTCTTTCAGCGCTGCTAGCGGGCGCTGCCCGCTTTTAACATTTCGTTTGGGACGGATAGTGCTGTAGAACTCGTTTTCGAGTTGCAGCAGGTTAGCGTTTATCTGGAGCGGCTCACCATCGACGCCGCGGCCTATCGCTTCGTATTCGGGGTACGGCGTGTGCATCGCTTTGTCGAGGCATTCGGCATAGTTGTTTAGGTCGTTATAGCAAACGAAAAGCGATTTCTGCGCCTCGCTTTTGTAACCCAAATTGCCCATGCGCAGGCAAGTTGCATAAGGTAAATAGAGCGTGTGCTCATCTAATTCTTGCAGGCTATGTTCGCGGCCGCGCACGAAGCTTTTACACGCAGCGGGCGAGGCGCCAAACAAATAGACGAGAAGCCAAGAATAGCGGTGGAAATTGCGAATGAGGTGCAGATATTTGTTGGTACGGAAATCTTGCAGCGTGCCGGTATCGCCGCACTGCTGCTGATACTGCGGCCAGAAGCTCTCAGGCATCGAAAAATTGTAATGAATGCCGGCGATTGTCTGCATGATCTTGCCGTAGCGATTGCTCAATCCCTCTCGATACAGAGTCTTGAGCTTGCCTACGTTAGACGTGCCAAACAGCGCGATAGGTATTTCGTCTTCTCCGCCAAGCGCGCAGGGCATACTCGATCCCCAAAGCATTTCTTGGTTATCTAAGCGGGTAAGCGTAAAGCGATGTATTCCCTCGAGCATGCTTAGGCAGTCTTCTATGCGCTCGTATGCCGGGGTTATGAACTCGAGAAGCGATTCCGAAAAATCGGTAGTGATATAAGGGTTGGTGAGCGTCGAGCCCAGCGCCTGGGGATGGCCTGTCTGAGAAAGCACGCCCGTTGGGCTCACTCTGAGACTTTCTTTCTCAATACCGCGCACGACGCCGCCCCAGCTCAAATCGAATGTGGCGAGCTTGTAGAAATCGAGCGAGCTGGCAAATGAGGGGCGATCAGACGAGCCCACGTCTTTAGCAGAGGTGCTACTCAAGGCAATACCATCCTTGCATCTCGGAGCCTTGCGTGAGGTCGTCCGAATTATAGGCGCTCGATGGGAAAATAGGCGTCGGTTTAGGGCAGGCAAAATGCGCAGCCTCACCTCGATAGTTCGCCACGAGTGCGGGTGGGCAAGCCTCGGCTGGCCCAAGAGCGCGGTATTATGGCAAAGAACACCTAAATTCGCTAACAGCTTATTACGTGTATCGGCTCTACTCTATTTGCTTGAAACGGTGGATTAGCCGGCGGTCTCTCTTGTTAGGCTTCGTGTTGTTGGTCATCAGGTGTGGCTGACTTTTTCGTTGCTCGCTTAGCGTCGCTCGCTGTTTGATGCTCTCGGCGGTCTCCGTGTATAGAAGCTGCGCTTCTGGCGCACCGCGTCGCTGCTCGGACAGCGCGGAAACCACGATAGTGCGTTCGTCTAAGCCCTGTCTAAGGCGCACTTCGACGCCCACCTCGATTTCTTTGCTGGGCTTAGCGCGGGTCCCGTCGCACTGCACTTTGCCGCCTTCGATCGCCTGTTTGGCAAGACTTCTTGTCTTGTAAAAGCGTGCTGCCCAGAGCCACTTATCGAGTCTGAGTCTAACGAGGTCACTTCTAGCCTTAGGTTCTTGAGTCTTAGCCATATCTCTTTTGTTTTTCCTACCTCGTGGTTTTCCTACTTAAGAAAAAGGCGTGAGCGTTGCGGGAATTATTGCTGCGAAATCATCAACTTGTGAGAACTCCTCAAGCGCTACCGCGGGCCGTTCGCTGTCGGGCTGACGTATTGCCATGAGGTGACTAATGCCTTCGCGCTGTGCTTGCCGCAACACCGGTAACGAATCGTCGAAAAGTAGGGTGCGGGCAGGGTCATAAGCCTCGATCATCTGGAGTTTGCCCCAGAAACCGTCGTTCTCTTTAGCCAACGCCAATTGATGGGAGCTGATGCGCTGATGGAAAAAGCCGGCAATGGCGGTATGCTGCATCTTAAGCGCCAAGCTGTGTGGATGGGCATTGGTCACGAGCAGTACCCTTTTGCCGGCGGCATTGAGTCGTGTCAGCAGCGTTTCGACATTGGGTCGAACGCGAATCTTGTCGATAATCGTCTGCTTCAAGCCGGTAATATCGACGCCTAATTCGTCGCGCCAGTAATCAAGGCAATACCAATCGAGCGTGCCGTAAACGCGCTCGGATTTGGCCGTGACAAAGGCAATCGCCTCGTCATGCGCGATGCGATTCTGCTCAGCGTAGGTCAACGGCAAGAGGTGCTGCCAGAAGTAATTGTCGAAATGCAGGTCTAGCAGCGTGCCGTCCATGTCGAACATTACGGTATCTATGTCGTTCCAGGGTGGCATTGTGTCTCCAGAGAGGGATCGAGGTGCCGGAGTGTCCGCGCTTGATCAGATGAAATTCGCTACGAGCTTAGCGCTAATTCCCCTGTTATTCTACGGCAGGTTTATACGAATGAGTCAGTGCACAGTGCATGGTTTGCCATAAGGTTTGCCAAAAGGTGCGCCATAAATGTGGGCAAGAATAAGGACCCCAAATTTGAGTCAGTTAGACAGGAGTAAACATACCCTCAGCGAGATGTGCCGTATCGCAGAGGCTGCGGGTGAAGAAATTCTCGCGGTTTACAATGGCGCCGCAGACATTGAGGTCGAGCAAAAAGCAGATGACTCGCCTCTGACTCTCGCTGACCGGCGAGCACATGACTTAATCGAAAGAGAGCTGCTTGCTTTGGCGCCCGAGATACCTGTGCTGTCGGAAGAATCGCTGCAGCTGCCGTTTGCGGAGCGTCAGAGTTGGGCGCGCTATTGGCTCGTGGATCCTTTAGACGGGACTAAGGAATTTATCGGGCGCAATGGTGAGTTCACAGTCAATATCGCACTGATCGACAACGGGATCGCAAGGCTCGGCGTGGTACATGTTCCAGTCACCGGCATCACTTACAGCGGGATTAACGACGATAAGGCAACCGGCGCTTGGAAAACAGAGGGCAGCGGCTCGGTTGCGATCACGGTGGCGGCCATGGCAGGGCAGAAAATAAGAGTTGTGGCGAGTCGTCGTCACCGTGGTGAGCGACTCGAACAAATGCTTGCCAACATTGACCACGTTTTAGGCATCGACGAAGTGGTGAGTATAGGAAGCTCGCTAAAAATGTGTCTGGTGGCCGAAGGTGCCGCCGACATTTATCCTCGTTTAGCGCCGACAAGCGAATGGGACACCGCTGCAGCACATGCAATTCTTAGCGCAGCCGGCGGTGAAATAGTCGATCTAGACTTTTGCCCGCTGCGTTACAATCAAAAAGACAGTCTTCTCAATCCTGAGTTTATTGCTTTGGGTGATCGCGCTTATGCTTGGCAGCCTCTGCTGCGTTAGGTGCCGTGCGCCAACAAAGCAAAAGAAAACTAATAGCAAATCATTAGCGAAAACAAATCATAGTATTAAGGGGTAAATCGATGTCATCAACCACACTGATTAACAGATTCGCTCGCGGCGCCGCGGTCGTTCTTTTGGGTGTTCTGGCTGCGTGTTCTGAGCCGACTAATCAGCAATCTGAGGCAGTGGTTGTTGTCGCGACTCAGTCTGAAACTCAGAGTTTAAACGCATGGCTTGATGAGCAATATGCCGAGCAGCTTGAGACAAGCCCAATGACTAAGACGCGTCTGGGTGATAAATCGGATTATGACGAGCTCGACGATTTTTCTCTTGCCGCAGAAGAGCGCGACCTCGAGTGGCTGCGCGCGAGCGTCGCCGAAATGGAGAGCGAGTTTACCTATGCAGATTTGAATGACGATGGCAGGCTCTCCTTCGACATGTGGCGATTTTCGTTAGAGCGTGCCGAGGCGGGTGTTCCGTATCGACAGCACGGCTACATTTTTGGGCGCGGTGGTCCCCATGCGTATCTCCCCAATTTTTTGATTAACTTTCACCGCGTCGACACAGTGGCAGACCTTGAGGCGTATGTTTCTCGGTTAAGAGAATTAGATCGCGTGTTTGCGCAATTACTCGAGCGTTCGCGCGCCGCATCGGCTGCGGGTTTCAGGCAGCCCCGATTCGGTTATGACTTCGCGCTTGCGGAAATTGAGCGAGTTACCGCCGGCGCGCCATTTAGCAATAGCGACAGCTCGCCTAATTCTCCACTGTGGTCAGACCTGCAAGACAAAACCAATGCCTTGATAGACGATGGGCTCCTTAGCGCAGAAGACGCACAGGCACTTACACAGCAGATCCAAGTGTTGCTCGCCGACGATGTATTGGCTGCTTATAACGAGGTCGCTGCGTGGCTGCGAGAAGACAGAGAGTTTGCAAGCGAGGAAGCTCAGGGTGTTTGGGCATTGCCGGAAGGCGAAGCTTTTTACAATTATCGGCTCGCTCAGATGACGACGGTTGAGCTTACGGCAGATGAGATTCACCAGATTGGCCTAGACGAGGTGGCTCGCCTCCAAGGTGAAATGGACATTATTAAGCAGCAAGTTGGCTTCGATGGCACTCTGCAAGAATTTTTCACATTTATGCGCGAAGACGAGCAATTTTATTTCCCAAATACCGAGGAAGGACGACAGGATTATCTCGACCTCAATAATAAATATTTAGACGCAATCGCACTTAAATTGCCTGAATATTTCGGTCGCTTACCTAAGGCGGCGCTCGAAGTTCGGCGCGTAGAGGCGTTCAGAGAGCAGGCGGGCGCTGCACAGCATTACAGCGCAGGTACGCCAGACGGGTCACGACCGGGCGTGTTCTATTCACACATGAGTGACATGTCGACACTCCCTATCTTCCAGCTCGAAGATGTTGCCTATCACGAAGGAAGCCCAGGGCATCACATGCAAATTTCTATTCAGCAAGAACTCGAAGACGTGCCACGTTTTAGGACTCAATACCGCACCACAGCTTATACAGAAGGATGGGGTCTGTATTCTGAATGGCTCGCAAAAGAGATGGGTGGATTCGAAGATCCTTATTCAGACTTTGGTCGTCTAGGGGGCGAAATTTGGCGTGCGATCCGCCTCGTTGTCGACACCGGTATTCATTCGAAGCGGTGGAGCGAAGAGAAAGCGGTGCAATATTTTCTGGATAATTCGCCGCAATCAGAAGGCGCCGTGCGTTCCGAGATTAAGCGCTATATTGCAACACCGGGTCAGGCGACGGCTTACAAGATTGGCATGTTAAAAATTCAAGAGGTGCGTCGAACCGCGGAGCAAGCGTTAGGCGAGGCGTTCGATATTCGCGAGTTTCATGACATTGTTTTAGGCGCCGGCGCGTTGCCTTTGCCCTTACTTGAGGCGCGAGTAGATCGCTGGATAAGCGATTCGCTCTAAAGGTCGATCATTTTTATTTCGAGATAACTTGTTATGCGGGAAAACCATTTTTTAACGCTTAATCGCGCACTTAACGGAGCGATGCTAGCAGCCGTGTTGCTGACTTACTCAAGTGTCTTCGCGGCCGAGATCGCAAGTCCGGAAAGCGTGGGTATGTCGAGCGCAGCACTGAACAGTGCAACTGCGAGACTGCAAAAGCACATCGACGACGGCGAGATTGCTGGCGTTGTTGCTGCTGTCGCTCGCGATGGAAAGCTAGTCTATCAGGTAGCGCTCGGAAAGCTCGACAGAGAGCGCGACGCAGACATGCCGGAAGATGCGCTGTTCCGAATCTATTCGATGTCGCGTGAGATTACGAGCGTCGCAGCGCTGCGTCTGTTCGAAGAAGGCGCGTTTAAATTCGACGATCCGGTTTCCAAATATCTTCCAGAGTTTTCCGATCAGCGTGTCCTTCTAAATTCTGAGTCGACTGACCTTGAAGCAACACGTCCACGGGTGGGAGAAATGACCATCGGCCACCTGTTAACACACACTTCGGGTTTAGGCAGCCGAAGTTCGGCGCTCTATCGCGAGAATAATGTGCGTGACCGCGCACAAAGTCTTGACGCGATGGTATCGAAAGCGGCGAGGGTTCCCCTGTTTCAGGATCCAGGCACAGAATTTCGCTATGGCATACACGCCACTATTATTGGCAAGTTAATCGAGGTTTGGTCGGGGCAGCCTTTTGAAGAATATTTACAGCAGAATTTACTTGCGCCGTTAGGGATGACCAGCACGTTGTTTTGGGCAGAGGGCAATGATGCTGATCGTTTGGCTCAGCTATACAGACCAGAGGCGGGTGAGCTGAGTCCCTACGCTATCGAAACCATGCCTTGGACGCAGCGGCCTGTCTTAGTTGAAGGCGGTGTCGGTCTGCTCTCATCGGTGCCCGACTACGTCCGTTTTGCTCAAATGGTATTAGACAGGGGAAAGACCCCAGGCACCGAAGAGAGAATACTTAGCGAGGCAACAGCGGCATTAATGTACGAGAATGCCGTTTCCGAAGCCGCTATGCCCATTAGTGGCAGTCGCTATTGGCTTGGTTCGGGTTGGAGTCTCGGTGGCTTTAACGTTGTGCTCGATCCATCGACGTATGCGTATCCAGTTTCAAAGGGCACGATCTGGTGGGATGGTTCGGCGGGCACTCGCTTTTTTATCGATCCTATCGAAGGCACTGTCATTGTTATCATGGCGCAGGTCTCGCCCTCGAATGGCGGAGGATTCCGAGAGAACTTTAGTCACCTTGTCGATGCGGCGATTATTGAAAGACGCTAGTCTAGCGTGCGCTTTTCGCATGGCTGCAATGCTGAGAATATTTACAAAACGTGAAGGCTAAGGCTAACTCTATTATGCAAAAATCCGAACTGAGCATGGCGCTTGAGTCTGCGCAATTAGCAATCAGAACGCTGAGCAGTCGCCTCGACATCGCTTTTTCGACTATTCGGCAAGCGTGTCTCGACAGTGAGAGCGGCCGTCTCGACGCGATCAAACTTGATGAATTTCAGCAGGTGAGCTACGAATTAGCCTTTGTTGTGGCTGAGTTAGCGGCGACGAGTGCATTGATTGCCCAAGTAGAAAAAGGCGATGAACTCGAGGCGCACGTAGCGCTCGCACAGTGGGCGACTACGCTTAATGCGGCGCAGACTAGGTTGCTGCCTATGGCTGATGAATGTGGGCTAAGGCGTGTTGAATTGAGCAACTCTTTTGCTGACCCCGCGCTGCTTTCTCTGCTCTCCGAATTCGGTTCGAGCAAGGCGCTCGCAGCACTTGGTGAAAAACTTTGTGCGCAAGAGCTGCGAAGATTGCCTTCTGTGCTCGACAGCGATAAGGAAATGATGCGCGCAACCTTCGAGCGTTTCGCCGACGAAATCGTCGCCCCAAGAGCGGAGGCGATACATCGGCAAGACCTCGACATTCCAGATGAAATATTGATACCCGCAGCAGAGCTTGGCTGCTTCGGCACCTGCATTCCCGAACGTTTCGGTGGGCTTCAGCCCAATGATAAGCCCGACAGTCTGAGCATGATAGTCGTGACCGAAGAGCTGTCGCGAGGCTCTCTCGGTGCCGCGGGCAGTCTTATTACGCGTCCGGAAATAGCAGCGCGGGCGCTGCTTGCTGGAGGTACTTCGGCGCAGCAGGAAAAATGGTTACCTAGGCTCGCCGCTGGAGAAACACTCTGCGCGATTTCGATCACGGAGCCGAACACGGGTTCCGATGTCGCGTCGGTGGCGCTGCGGGCGACCCGCACCGACGGCGGCTGGAAGCTCAATGGCGCAAAAACGTGGTGTACTTTCGCAGGACGTTCCGAACTGCTTGTCGTTTTAGCGCGCACAGAGGCTGATAAAACTCTAGGCTACCGCGGTCTCAGCCTTTTTCTCGTAGAAAAGCCAGCGTGCGCAGGGCACGAATTTACGGTGGCGCAGGAGACAGGCGGCGCGCTAAGCGGCCGTGCCATCGCGACGTTAGGCTACCGCGGTATGCACTCGTTCGAGCTTTCGTTCGATGAGTTTCTTGTCCCTGAATCAGCGCTTTTAGGCGGAGACGCAGGCCTAGGTCGCGGCTTTTACTATACGATGGCTGGCTTCGCCGGCGGTCGCATTCAAACTGCCGCACGCGCGACCGGCGTGATGCAGGCGGCGCTAGAAAAAGCCATGAGTTACGCGCGTGAGCGCAGCACCTTCGGGACACCGCTTGCAAGTTACCAGCTGACGCAAATCAAGATCGCAAAAATGTTTGCGACAATTTCAGCGTCGCGGCAGTTCTCTTATGAGGTCGCCGCGCTCATGGACGAGGGCGCAGGTCAGATGGAGGCGAGTTTGGTCAAGCTGTTTAGCTGCCGCGCTGCCGAAACCGTAACGCGCGAAGCCATGCAGATACATGGTGGCATGGGCTATGCGGAAGAAATGGCGGTTAGTCGCTACTTTGTCGACGCGCGCGTGCTATCAATTTTTGAGGGTGCCGAAGAGGTGCTCGCGCTAAAAGTGATCGCGCGCGAGTTAATTGAGAAGGCAGGCGTTGTTTGAAAATAACGTCGCCTGTCGGGCAGTTTCTGCGGCATTAGTTCGGAACCCATTTTAATGCAAAATCTACTCAAAGGACTTCGCATCGTCGAAGGGAGTGCGTTTATTGCCGCGCCGTCTGGCGGAATGACGCTTGCCCAGTTGGGCGCGGATGTTATTCGCTTTGATCAAATAGGTGGCGGCATCGACTACCGGCGCTGGCCGATTACAGGCGAAGGCAAAAGCCTCTACTGGCATAGTTTAAACAAAGGTAAACGGTCTATCGCTGTGGATTTTCGCAAGCCCGAAGGTCGTGAACTTTTATCGCGACTCATCTGCGCCCCCGGCGACGACGCAGGCCTTTTTCTCACGAACTTTCCCGCACGCGGCTGGTTGAGTTACGACGCCTTAAAACAGCACCGCGAAGACCTCATCTACCTCAATCTAACCGGTGATCGACACGGTGGCAGCGCGCTCGACTATACAGTCAATGCGCGCGTTGGCGTGCCCTACCTTAATGGCGATGGCGTTACGCCACTCAACAGCGCACTGCCGGCTTGGGATGTGATTGCAGGGCAACAGATCGCACTTGGGCTTTTGGCTGCAGAGCGCCACCGAAGCCGCACCGGCGAGGGGCAGTTCATTAAACTAGCGCTGGCCGATGTTGCGCTCGCCACGATGGGACACCTCGGCTATTTGGCTGAGGCGCAAATTAATGAGCAGCAAAGACCGCCTGTGGGCAATCATATTTTTGGCACTTTTGGCCACGACTTCGTGTGCGCGGATGGCGAGCGCGTCATGATTGTTGGCGTTAGTCCAAACCAGTGGCAAGCAATCGTCACAGTGACCGATTGCGCAGACAGCGTCGCGGCACTTGCCTCCGAGCTTTGCCTAAATCTCGACAAAGAAGGCGACCGCTTCGCTGCACGAGAAAGATTGCGCACATTGTTTGCGCCTTGGTTCGCCGCGCGCAGCAGCGCGCAGGTGCATGAGGCTCTCGACGCTGCGGGCGTCTGCTGGGGTCCCTATCAAACCCTCACACAGTTGGTTGCGAACGATGTCGAGTGTTCGCTCGAGAATCCACTTTTCTCGTCGATAGACCAGCCTAGTATAGGCAATGTGTTAACGCCGTCACAGCCCTTAAACTTTGGCGCAATAGACGTCACCGAACCGAAGCCTGCACCGCGCTTAGGCGAGCATACCGACGAAATACTGAGTGACTTACTGGGCATGAGTTCGGGGGAGATCGCCGCATTGCACGATGCTAGAATAGTGGCAATAGACGACTAGATAAGACGAGAAAAGAGTGAGAGAAATGTCGACAAACGAAGTAAACGAGCACGTATTAGCAGCAGGCAATAAAAGCGGTCAGGTATTTACTCTGCTCACCGAGGCGGTGGCGCGCTGGCCAGAGCGTCCCGCGGTCACCTATCAGGGTGTCACCCAGACATGGCATGAAACGCTGCTACGCTGCCGTGCCCAAGCGAGTGTGTTTGCGCAAGCAGGTATCGAGCGTGGTGATCGAGTCGCCTATCTTGGGTTTAATTCGAATGTTTGCTTCGAGGGCTATTTCGCACCGCCTGCGATTGGCGCGGTTTTTGTCCCGCTTAATTTCCGTCTCGCTATTGGCGAGCTCATCGAATGTCTTGATGATTGCACCCCACGACTGTTGATCTGCGAGCCGACTTTTTACAGTCAAGCACTCGCCTTGCTCGAAGCCTGTGCTAGCGTGAGCTGTGTGTTTGTGACCGGCAGCGCGCTCGACTTCGACAACGCGAAGCGACACGGCGTTGAGATAAACGGGGTTATCCAAAGCCTGCCCGATGAGATGCGTTCTCTCGAGGCAAGTATTGCCGAGATAATTGCAGACGCAAGTTTTGCTGATATGCAACCAAGCTCGTTCGAAGAGACCTTAATTCTCTTTTACACAGGTGGTACCACCGGACGCTCGAAAGGAGTGATGCTCAGTAACAAGAACTTCCTGTGCAATACCTCAGGTTCGGTTCCGCTATATAAAATGCAAGACGGCTGGTGTTTTCTTATCGTCGGCCCGCTGTTTCATATCGCAGCAGGTGCGCGCATTTTTAGCTGCGCGGTGCTTGGCGGTCACGCAATAATCTTGCCGAAGTTCGATGTGCCAGAGGTGTTAGAAAGCATCGCTAACTACCGTATTAATTCGGCAACCCTCGTGCCGACGATGTTTCAGATGCTGATCGATAACCCACTCTTTGCCACCGCTGATTTGTCTTCGATGCAGATGGTTGCCTCTGGCGCCGCACCGATGCCTATGGCCTTACAGCATCGGGTGATAAAGGCGTTTGCGGGCATCAATCTTTATCAAACCTATGGCATGACCGAGGCGGCGCCCATCGTCACAAGTCTCGATTCGCAGTATCACGTCGTCAGCGGCCCGGGTTCTGAGAAACTCGGCTCAGTAGGTAGGCCAGCGCCGCATGTGCAGCTTCGCATTATTGACGAGCAGGGCGCCGATCTCCCTAAGGGAGAAACGGGTGAGGTGCTCGCGCGCGGTGACAACATTATGACCGGATATTGGAATCTTCCCGAGCAAACCGCGGTCGCCTTAAAAGACGGCTGGTATCACACCGGCGATGCCGGCTATATCGACGCCGATGGGTTTTTGTTTTTAGAAGGTCGTGTGAAAGACATGATCGTAAGCGGCGGCGAGAATATTTACCCAATAGAGATCGAAAACGTGCTGTCGAGTCATCCTGCGGTTCATCAGTGCGCGGTGATCGGCGTGCCACATGAAACTTGGGGTGAGGCGGTACACGCCGTTATTTTACTCGACGACGCAGTCAGCGAGGCGCCGACTGAGCGCGAGTTGATTACGTATTGCCGAGAAAGAATCGCCACCTACAAATGCCCGGTAAGCGTGAGTTTTCGCAGCGAACCCATGCCTCTCTCACCGATTAATAAGATCCTCAAGACCGAGCTTCGCAAGCCTTTTTGGGAAGGCAGGTCGAGCGCACTCGTTTAGTCTTCAGGCAGCAGCATGAAGGGCTATGGAGGGCATGAAGGAAAAAGCCAGTTAAGTTGCCCAGCCGCCCGCAAGAGGGATTAGCTGCCCAACCATGTGCGTGCAATTTTCATTGGCAAGGTAGGCGGCAAGCTCTGCAGTCTCGGCGGGCGCACCGACTTTGTTGGTCGGCACATTGCGTTTTACGTGCTCAATGAATTTAGGCTGGTCGAGAATGTCGTCGGGATAGTAGGTGTCATTATTGACATAGTTCTGCGCGATCGCATTAACCTGAATGCCGCTGCGCGCAAGCTCCAGCCCGACCGCTTTTATAAACCCGTTTTGCGCCCCACGCGCAGCACAATAGGCGGCGTTATTGGCAATGCCTTTGAGAGGTGCTGCGCTTGTCACCGCGATTATTTTACCGCTTTTTCGCTCGAGCATTTGTGGGGTCACGGCTCGCACAAGATGCATAAGCGGATCAACCAAGCGCGCGAACAATCTGTGCCAATCGGCGTCGTCTATGGCATCCACCGGACCGGTCATCGGCGGCTCAGCGAGGTTGGCGACTAAAATATCTATGCGTCCCGCATCGAAGATCACACGCTCAACGTCGGTGGCGCTCGTGAGCGGCGAGACGCTCTCGACAACCTCGATGCCTATTTTTCTGAATTTCTCTGCGATTGCGCGTCCCATATAGCGGTCTGCGCAGGTGATTAGTGCGCGGCGCTTAGGTGTTGCTTGCGCGCCCCTATCGGTAGTCGAATCCGTCATCGATTAGATCCTGAATTTAAGTTCTCGTTGGTTAGCACTGCGCGATAGGGAGTGGGCTTAACTTTTTTCCTCATGCCCAGCGAGCAGATGCTGTACAAATTTCTCAAGCGTCTCATACGGCTGACAGCCGACCACAACGAGGTCGTTTGCGTAGAATGTCGGCACGCCTGTCACGCCCATGCCACGCGATCGCGCCCAGTCCTCATCGACTTTGGCTGAGAAGCTACGCTCGACTAGTACGGCTCGCGCTGCGAGGCCATCGAGTCCAACTGCCTCGGCGATTTCAATAAGCGCATCAACGTCGCTGATGTTCACCGCGTCGACAAAATACGCGCGATACAGCGCATCGTGTATTGCCTCACCTCCCGGCTGCGTGTCAGCCCAAGCGCCTAGCTCCTGTGCGAGCCGGCTGTTATAGGTATGCGTGCGGTCTCCGTAGGGTAGCCCGGCCTCGGCCATGAGATTTTTCAGCCTTTGGCGTATAGGCTCGATATCCCGACCCGCGAACATCTCAGCCAATGAGCGCCCCTCGGCAGGCGTATCTGGGTGCAGAGGAAAGTGCACCCAGCGCGTTTTGACAGGATAGTTTGCCTTTAGTTTTTCAATACTCACGGTACTGAGATAACACCAGGGTCAGACGTAGTCGGTGAAGACGTCGAGTTGAAGTGAGTTGGACATTAAGTGCTCCGATCGAGTTGCTAAGGATTTGGCGACCAATAACACAGACTCTATCAAACTCTTGCCAGAGTTGCCTCGGCTAGAGGCGCTTGATCTAGATCAATCAATTAGTAACCTACCTGTCTCATGAGTCCCTTTCACGCTCGTTTCGCAATGTGTCAGGCTTTTGCACCACTTGCCTCTTCGTCCAATTGCGCTAGACTCCAACGATCGCTTAATTCTTGGGGCGCTGCTTCGGCGCGAGCGAGTCGCCGGATATCGGCAGCTTAGTACAACTCATCTGGTTGGAACACAGAGGAAAACCAGACATTAAAAAGACGGAGAAAACGACTATGCGCAAACTTCTAACTGCCGGTGTCATCCTCGGCGTGACCGCAATGCAGCTCGCAGCGTTACCGACAACGGCTGTCGCTCAATCTGGCGACGAGCCGTTCGCGATACTCGTTCCGGGTGGAGGCACCTATTCGCGGCCGATCACCACCGACTCCGATCTCGCTCAGCAGTTTTTCGACCAAGGCCTGCGCATGGCGTGGAGTTTCTACTTTCCTGAGTCGATCGCCTCCTATCAAGAAGCGACTCGTCTAGACCCCGACAGCCCCATGCCGTATTTCGGCCTGGCGCATGCGGCAGGTCCAAACCCTAACAGTCGCTATGCTGGCATGCCGGACGATCCCCAAGGCACGGGTCTTGATGCGATTCGTGAAGCGCTGCGGCGTATCGACAACGCGACACCGCGCGAGCAAGACATGATCCGCGCGCTTTTCGTGCTCTACAACAAAGACGCCATTATGGACACTCGCGAACGCGACTTCGCTTTTGTCGATGCCATGCGCAAGCTGCATGAAAAATACCCCAACGACCCTGACATCGGCGCGATGTTCGCCGCGGGCTTTATGAACACCACGCGTTGGGACTACTGGGAGAAAGACGGCACAGCGCGTCCGGGCACCGAAGAGGCGCAGTTTGCGCTCGAGGCGGCGATGCGCGCCGAACACGATCATCCGGGTGCAAATCACCTCTATATTCACCTGATGGAAGCGTCTGGTCAGCCAGAGCTTGCGATGCCAGCGGCGCAGAAGCTCGAATCTACCGTGCCTATTTCGGGTCATATGGTGCACATGCCTGGGCACATCTATTTAAGAGTGGGCGAATACGAGAAGGCGATCGACATTAATGAGCGTTCGCAGATTGTAGACCTCCAGTTTGCCGAACTCTGGGGTGACACTAATTTTCCAAATATTGGTACCTACCCACTGTCGCATAAAATGCATGCGCCACACGCGCTAGATTTCGTGCGCTATGCGAGCATGTTGCAGGGCAGCTATGCGCAGGCATCCGAAGCGGCACAGCGCGGCGCGGCGAGCGTTGGTACTGCGCCCGAGGCGGTTAATCGCGGCGAAAAGCGCGTGGTTCACTCTTGGGTTGTCGACAAGGTCTTTGGCAAATGGGACAAGTTGCTCAGCAGTGAGCAGAGCCATAAAGGCACGCCTTATCTCGACGGCATGTGGAGCTATGTAACCGGTAGCGCCAATATCGCGAAGGGCAATCTCGCGGCAGCGGATGCGGCGCTCGTGCATATTCGTGAGATGGCGGTAGACCCTAAAGTAGACACCACCGGTGTGAGCCCAACTTCTGCTTCGCAGATCCTCACGCTCGCAGGCTTTGCCCTCGAGGGCGAGATTAAAGAAGCACGTGGTGATCTGGACGGTGCGATTGCCGCCTACGCGCGCGCAGTCGAAATCGAAGACACCAACAGCTACACCGAGCCACCAGACTGGTCGCAGTCGATGCGCCTCTACCTAGGTGCAGCGCAGCTCGATGCTGGGCAGGCGGCCGAAGCCGAGGCGACATTCCGTCAAGACCTCGAATGGAAGCAGCAGAGTGGCTGGTCGACGTTTGGCCTACAGCAGGCGATCGAGGCGCAGGGGCGCAGCGCCGAAGCGGTGATCGTGAAACGTCAGTTCGAGTCGTTCTGGCGTAACGCCGATGTGACTCTATCGAGAGCGCATCTCTAGCGTGAGCTGCAACGCAATGTGAGAGTAGAAGGGCCTGTCAGGGAACTGATAGGCCCTTTTTTTGCAGTTCTATCTACGGTGTCGGCTCTCGTCCCGAATTGACTTGAACTCAGAACTCGGCAGCAACTCTGGCCAGCGAGATGAGTTTGCCAGATCGGTGATAATCGATTGAAACAGCTCAATATCCTGCACCGCGCCGCGTAAATCCCACTCAGGGCTCCACGCATCGCATGTCTGGTGATAGCAGTTGCCGGTGTAGTCGGCGATCCACTTGTCGCCTGCCGCGCGGCCGCCCTCGACCAGATCAGCACCGCCGGCTATTCCCATAATCAGGAGCACGGGCACGCCGCGCCTTGCGAGTGAGAAATGGTCGGCTCTAAAAAATAAGCCGTTTTCTGGCAAGTTCTCGGGTGTCACTGTGCGCCCCTGCAGTGCGGCGGCGCGCGCTAAGTCCTGCTCGAGTTCGCTCTGCCCCTCGCCGACCTGAATAACATCGCGGGCAAGACCTGCGGTTTGCAGAATGTCTAGAGTGAAGTTCGCAACCGTTGTCTCGAGAGGAAACAGCGGCTGGGAGGCGTAGGCTTCGGAGCCGAGCAGTCCACTCTCCTCGGCGGTCCACGCGGCGAAGACTACGCTGCGCTCGGGTGACTTTTCGGTACTTAGCACGCGGGCAAGTTCGATCACGCCTGCAATCCCGAGCGCATCGTCGTTAGCGCCGGGCCGCACGGTGCGTCCCTGCGAATCGGGTTCGCCAACACCATAAGCGTCCCAGTGTCCCGAAACCAGAATCGATTCCTCTGGGCGTGTCGATCCCTTTAATCGCGCCAGTACGTTCTGGCTCTGGACGACTTCCATTTCAATTTCGAGCGCTGCTGAAAGCGTGACCCCTTCGAGCTCAAACGCCTCGAAGTCTTCGGCGCGCGCGAGTTGTCGCTGCTCTTCGAGACTAAGCCCTGCGAGTGCAAACAGATCGCGTGCCGCGTCGTTGTGAAGCCACCCTTGGAGCAGCGGCGGCGCGAGGCTGTCGGCAGGGCGCTCGATTGAATAGTTCTCACCAGGGGAAGACGAGGCCACGTTCCAGCCATAGCCTGCGCCCGCGTCGTCGTGGACGACCAGAGCAGCGAGAGCGCCTCTGCGCGCTGCCTCCTCGAATTTGTAGGTCCAGCGCCCGTAGTAGGTCATCCGCTTGCCGCCGAAACGGCCTGCGACTGCTTCGCCAGCAACTGCTGCAAAGTCATGGTCGTTGACTAAGAACACTGCAAGCTTGCCGCGCAGATCGATGTTGCCAAAATCATCCCAGCTACGCTCCGGCGCGAAAGCGCCATGACCGACGAAGACTATGGGTGCGTCCTCGATGACCGCACGCTCAACCGCCCGAGTGCTGCTGAACTCTACCTCCGTTCCCTGGACTAGGGTGCGTGTGGCCCCATCTGTGTTGAGTCTTAGAACAGGGGCGTTGTCTGCTGGCGCCACAATCTGCGTATGAATCAGCGGCACAGACTGCGTCCATCCGCCTTGCTCGCCGGCCGGTTCGAGTCCTAACTCCGTAAAGCGCTCGATTAAATAGTTGACCGTCAGCGCCTCCCCTGGCCCGCCGGGCGCGCGGCCGTAAAATTCGTCCGATGCTAGTACCCTGACAGTCTCAGAAAGCCGCGCCGAATCGATCTGCGGACTTATCACAGTGTTTTTCAGGCTTTCTTGGCCATCTTGGCTTTCGTGGCAGCCGCCAAGAAGGCTCGCGAGACCGGAGAAGAGAAATAGAGAGAGGACGCGTTGGAAATGGGTGGTAAGCATAATGGGTCTCTGGGCGTGTTAACTTAGCGAAAGAGTGTAGAGTCGAGCGGCGCTTGAGTCGAGTGCGGCTAGCTGTCCTTTGCTACTAGTCTAATGTGATCTAGCGCGGTTGTGAGTCGTAACGTAAGCTTGTTCTCCACACTTTCGATTCAAGACAGGCATACCGTGACCGACGCGATCAAAGACTTCCTTAAAGCCAATCCTAAGACGGTTGTTCTAACAGGCGCCGGTATCAGCCTAGCCTCGGGTATTCCTACCTATCGCGATAGCACGGGCAAATGGCAGCGTAACGACCCCATCCAGCACCGAGATTTTGTCGAGAAACCGGCCTCTAGGCAGCGCTACTGGGCGCGCAGCTATGCGGGATGGCCGGCTGTAGGACTCGCGAAACCCAATTCCGCCCATCTTGCACTCGCCCAGTTAGAGGCGGCGGGTTTTGGCTCGCTATTGGTTACCCAGAATGTAGACCGCCTGCATCAGCGTGCCGGCTCGCAAAAGGTTATCGATCTCCATGGCAGGCTCGACCGCGTGGTGTGTTTGAGATGCGGCGAGAAGAGCGAGCGCGCTCGCATGCAAGAGCGCATTGTTGCGCATAACCACACGCTGCCAAGCCCCGGCGCACTCGCGCCAGATGGCGACGCAGACGTGCCAGACGATATAATCAGCGAAATCAATGTGCCCGCCTGCGAGTCCTGCGGCGGCGTGCTCAAACCCGATGTCGTGTTCTTTGGCGATTCGGTGCCTCGCACAACAGTCGACGAAATCTTCGCAGCCATCGATGCCGCGGGCGCATTATTGGTTATCGGTAGCTCGCTAATGGTATATTCGGGCTTCAGGTTTTGTCGCCACGCCCATCAGGCGGGCTTCCCTCTCGCGTGTATCAATCCCGGCGCAACGCGTGCCGACGATTTGTTCACACTCAAGAGTGAAAGCGGATGCACCGAGCAGTTGCAGGCGTTGGCGGCAGAATTGGCAGGGGGGTAAAGCTGCTTTCCCCCAAAACAATAAAAACTAGCGCTCGCTTTCAGAGCTCATACTTTGTTAGCGCTCACGTTTCGAGCTTGCTAGGGGGAAAACGATGCACAGACCGACTTACTTCGCGGGCAATTCAATCAGTGATGGAGAGAATTGCGCTAAACGAGCACGACGCTTTTCATTAACCTCGATAGCAGCAACACTTGCTGCAGTCAGCTTGGGACTCGCCGGCAGTACGCTCGCGCAGGACCATTTCAATGAGAAGGGTTCACCGGCTTCGGTGCATACCTCAGCATTACAGCAGGCGCTGCGTGACTCGCTTCCCTTCGAAGACGACCGCGATTTCGCAGAATCGCGTCGCGGCTTTATCGCTGAGCCGGCTTCTAAACAAATCCTGAATTCGCAAGGTGCGGTGGTCTGGGATATGGGGCAATACGAATTTTTACTTAGCGGTGAAGAATTCGACTCGATGCACCCTTCGCTTCAGCGTCAAGCCACTCTCAATATGAATTTCGGCCTATACGAAGTTGTGCCAGATTTTATCTATCAAGTGCGCGGTTTCGATCTCTCAAACATGACGCTTGTGCGCGGCGATACCGGGTGGATACTTTTCGACGTATTACTGTCGGCCGAGACCGCTGAGGCAGCACTTAAGCTCGCCAACGAGGAACTCGGCGAGCTGCCAGTTAAGGCGGTAGTCTATTCTCACTCGCATATCGATCACTTTGGTGGCGTGTTAGGCGTGACGAGCATCGACGCGGTTAACAATGGCGAGGTCGACATTTACGCCCCGGTCGGCTTTATGGAAGAGGCAATCTCCGAGAATGTCTACGCAGGCAATTCGATGTCGCGCCGAGCAGGATTTCAGTATGGGCGGCTCATCCCATCCAGCCCCTTCGGGCAGGTCGACTCGGCCATCGGTAAAGGCTTGTCGGTTGGTGCTACCGGCCTGATCCCACCGACAGTGGTTGTTACCGAACCGTTCGAAGAACATACAATAGACGGCATCCGCGTCAATTTCCAAAACACACCGGGAACCGAAGCACCTGCCGAAATGAACGCGTGGTTCCCCGACCATAAGGTATTCTGGGCGGCTGAAAACATCACTGCGACTATCCACAATGTTTACACGCTACGCGGTGCGTTGGTGCGTGATGCCCTTGCGTGGTCAAAGCAAATTAACGCAGCCCTTTATGAATTTGGACTCGATGCAGAGGTTATGGTGTCGTCACACAATTGGCCGCGCTGGGGCAACGAGCGCATTCAAGAAGTGATGCGTACTCAACGCGATGCCTATGCCAACCTAAATAACCAAGTGCTGAATCTTGCCAATCAAGGCGTAACCATCAACGAGATTCACAACGAGTATAAAGTGCCACCTAGTTTGCAAAAACAGTGGAGCGCACGGCAGTATCACGGCTCTGAATTTCATAATTCGCGCGCGGTAATCAATCGCTATTTAGGCTACTGGGACGGCAATCCTGCGACGCTCGTGCCGCTTTCACCGGCCGACTCGGCGCCACTCTATATTGAAATGATGGGTGGCAGTGCGAAAATAATTGCGAAAAGTAATGAGCTATTCAGTGAGGGTAGCTACCGTCACGCGATGGAGATTCTTAATAAGCTGGTCTACGCCGAGCCAACTAACACCGAGGCTAAAGACTTGTTGGCCGACGTGTTTGAGCAGCTTGGGTATCAATACGAAAGCGCAAGCGTGCGTCACGTCTTCCTCTCCTCTTCCGAAGAATTGCGAAACGGCGTGAAACCATTCGAAAGTCCTCGAGGCGGAAGCCCAACGGTCGCGCGTGCGATGACGACGGGACAGTGGTGGGATGCAGTGGCTACTCGAGTCGACAGCCAAGCGGCAGATGAAATAAATTTTGTGCTCAATTTTATCACGCCGGATACAGGCCAGACCTTCGTTGTAGAGATGAGTGGCGGCACGCTGTCCAATATCGAGGGTTATAGCGCGCCCAATCCCGATGCAACGATAACTATGAATCGTAGCGATGTGGAAACCATCATCATGGGTCAGGCGACTCTCGGCTCGCAATTGCAGAGCGGTGTCGGCACGATTACTGGCAATGCGGCTTTGCTCATGCAGCTCAATTCGGTTCTAGCCTCGTTCGACCCTAGCTTCGAAGTGATTCCAGGCACGTTGAATCCTTAGGCTCAGAGAGTTCTAAAAAATCGGCATCGAGCCGGAGAGAAAAGCTGATGAGGACTGACTGAATGGTAGAGGTTCGACGTGAATTAAAAGCGCGCGTATCGCGCAACGCGAGCGCTTATGTGCGTAACTTTTTCGCGGCGATACTCGGCTCGCTTCTTGTCAGCACGAGTGTGAACGCGGCGAGTGATCAGCCAAACTTCGTGGTTGTTATGGCCGACGACCTCGGTTACGGCGACCTCGGTGTCTATGGATCGACACTCATCAAGACGCCTAATCTTGACCGTATGGCGCTCAATGGCGCGAGCTTCGATAGCTTCTACTCAAGCGCAAATATTTGCACTGCGGCAAGGGGTGGGTTATTAACCGGCCGCTATCCTATCCGCTTGGGGCTTGTGAATGACGTTGCACGTCCGACTAACGATATTCATTTGGCGGAAGAAGAGATAACTATCGCCGAGGCGCTTCAGCCGCTTGGCTATCGCACTGGGCTTTTCGGCAAGTGGCATCTTGGTAGCCGCGTCGAATGGTCGCCGATGAACGCAGGGTTCGATACCTACTACGGCGTATTGCATAGCAACGACATGCTACCTCTAGAACTGTATAGCCAAGAGACGATGATCGAGGATCCGGTGGTGCAGGAGACGCTCACGCAGCGCTATACCGAGCAGGCGCTGGCGTTTGTCGAAGACAGTGTTGCCAATGACGATCCTTTCTTTCTTTATCTGCCGCACAGCTTTCCTCACGTTCCCCTCTATACCACCGCGCCATTCGAAGGACAGTCAGATGCCGGGCTTTATGGTGACGTTGTAGAGACAATCGATTGGAGCATGGGGGAGATTCTTGCCAAGCTCGAAGAGTTAGGCGTGGCAGACAACACGCTGGTAATTTTTACTTCGGATAACGGCCCTTGGTGGGAAGGCAGTCCGGGACCTTTTCGCGATCGCAAGGGTAGCTCATGGGAAGGCGGGCAGCGCGTCCCGTTTATCGCGCAGTGGCCGGGCACAATCTCTAAAGGGATAGTCTCGAATGAGCCGGCAATGAATATCGATCTTTTTCCCACCCTCGTAGCCCTCGCTGGCGGTCAACTGCCGAACGATCGTGACATCGACGGTAAGAACATCAAAGCGATGCTAACCGATAATGCGGCATCGCCCCACGAAGCGCTTTTTCTTTTTGACGCCGACCGAATAGCGGGTGTGCGCAGTGGGCAGTGGAAACTGGTGCTTGAGTCTCGCTATCGAACGGCTATTAACAGCTTCGATAATCCTGATTCGTATTACGGCCCCGTTGGGCTTTTGTTCGACGTAGTAAAAGATCCCTCCGAAACCTACAGCTTCGCGCGTGAGCAGCCTGAAATAGTCGACTCGTTGCGGGCACACCTCGAGCGGGGACAGAAGACCTACAGCAGCACCGTGTTGCCTAATATGTGGAATCGCTAATTCATGGGTCAGGTGATTACAGGCGACGTGGCGAATACCCCGATAACAAATGAGGTGGACGAAGCCTTGAATGATGCGGCGCGGCTCGTCCCGCTACTAGCTGTTCAGAGTCTTAGAAAGTCTTATGGCGATATCGAAGTGCTGCACGGCATCGATTTCGATCTTCGGCGCGGCGAAGTACACGCCATTCTCGGCGAGAACGGCGCAGGAAAATCCACGCTCGTAAAATGTCTCGCAGGTTTCGAGCCCCGCAACGGCGGCGAGCTTTATGTGAATGCGATGCAAAAAATCTCTGACGCTGGTAGTGCATCATCCTCGCTGGCATCGGCAGAAAATCCTGTCTTGGCTCAATCAATTGCAGTGGCAGAATGGACCCACGCCGCAGCCGAGGCGGCGGGCGTCGTGCTTATTCATCAAGAATTTAACCTCGCCGAACAACTCAGCGTGGCCGAAAATATTTTTCTTGGTAACGAGATTCGCCTGAAAGGCGTCGCCAGTTTCTTTCTCGATCGAAAACAGATGCGCGATCGCTCTCGAGACTATCTTGCCACGCTGCACTGTACTATCGATCCAGATACCTTGGTCTCAAATCTCTCTGTAGCCGACAAGCAGATGGTCGAGATCGCAAAGACGCTCGCCAAAGACGCGCGCGTACTTATTCTCGATGAACCTACGGCAGTGTTAACTCAAAAAGAAAGCGCTGCGCTGTTCGAGCTAATTGATCGCCTCCGCGAACGCGGCGTTGGCATTATCTACATTTCACACAAACTCGAAGAGATCGAGCGTATCGCTGATCGCATTACTGTGATTCGCGACGGCGATCTCGTTGGCTGCTATCCCGCCGCAGACCTGAGCAAAGACGACATGGCGCGGTTGATGGTCGGACGCGAATTAAGCTCGCTTTATCCGCAGGTGCCTGCGCCGAATGAATCGGCGAGCGCGTCTCTATCGGTTAGTGGCTTGCATGTGGCGGGAACGCTAGCCGCCGAAAGTTTCGAGCTCCGCTGCGGTGAGATATTGGCGTTTTCTGGTCTTGTTGGCTCTGGGCGCACGGCGCTTTTCGAAACGCTTGTTGGCCTGCGCCCAGCTAAAGCAGGATCCTGTGCCACGATAAAGGTGCAGGGCAATGAGGTACGCCTCGGCAGTCTCGCAGACGCGCGCGACCACGGCGTGGCGTACCTGACAAAAGACAGAAAGGGCAGCGGCCTGTTGCTCGATAAGGGGCTAAGGGAAAATTTTTCGCTGTTTGCACTAGAGCAATTCGCCGGCGCGATCATTGATACACGCGCCGAACAATCGGCCTTCGATAAAGCCGTAGAGACGTTCGACATCCGCATGCGTGATACGGGCGTGGTTGCCGGTAACTTATCCGGTGGAAATCAGCAGAAATTGCTTCTTGCGAAAATGCTCGAAACTATGCCCGACATAGTGATTATCGACGAACCGACGCGCGGGATCGACATCGGCACGAAAAGTCAGATCTATCATTTTCTTGCAGAACTCGCCGCGGCTGGTAAGGCATTGGTCATAATCTCGTCGGATATGAGTGAGGTTATTGGCATGGCGCATAGGGTCGCTGTGATGCATCAAGGTGCCATTGCAGGTTTCTTAAGCGGTGATGAAATTACCGAACATGAAATTATGCGCTACGCGACAGGGCTCAAGGCCGCCGCAGCGTAAGCCCATGTAATTACGCCGCTAAACTTGCGGAGAGGTTTGAACAGGAAATTAAATGACAAAAATAGACCTAAAAACAGCTGGGCCATTCATCGCCCTTGTTGCCCTATTTATTATTGGCATCTTCGTTAACGATGCGTTCTTGAGCGCGGGTAATGTAAGTAATATTCTTGCGCGCAGTTCGTTTATCGGCATTGTCGCAATCGGGGCTACTTTTGTTATTACTACCGGCGGAATCGATTTATCCGTAGGCTCGATGGCGGCCTTTATATCTGGCTGTATGATTTTGCTGATGAATGCGTTGATGAACACGTTCGACTCGCTGATTACGATTATCTTCCTGGCAATCATAGCCTCTGCAGCAATAGGTGCACTTGCAGGAATGATCAATGGCCTGCTAACCACCAAAGCAAAGATCGAGGCGTTTATCGTGACCCTCGGCACGATGGGAATTTACCGTTCGCTTGTTACTTATATGGCTGATGGGGGGACTCTGTCGTTAAACTTCACCATCGGCGACGTGTATAGCGAAGTCTATTACGGCACCTTGCTTGGCCTGCCGTATCCGGTCTGGGTTTTCTTAGCTGTAGCAATAATTGGCTACGTGTTACTTAACATGACTGTCTTCGGACGCCATTGTTTTGCAGTGGGGTCTAACGAGAGCGTCGCGCATTATTCGGCAATTAATGTAGACCGCGTTAAAACTGCTACTTACATTCTTCAGGGTCTCTGCGTATCGATTGCCACGATCATCTATGTGCCACGATTAGGCTCGGCGTCAGGGCAGACTGGTATTCTTTGGGAGCTAGAAGCGATCGCGGCCGTAATCATCGGCGGCACCATGCTCAAGGGTGGCTACGGGCGCATTTGGGGCACGGTTGTCGGCGCGTTGATACTCACGCTGATTGGCAACATACTCAATCTCACCGATGCGGTGAGCAACTATCTCAATGGCGCGGTGCAAGGTGTGATCGTTATCGTTGCTGTGTACCTGCAGCGCGGCGCATGGCGCGCAAAGAACTAATAGTTAACACGGGTGATAAACATGAAAAAACACGAGACGACAGCCACGTATTCTCAACATAATTTACTCTCCACCTGCAGCGGTGCTGCTGCTCATAGCCTAGGCTTGTTGACTATGGGTGCTTACGTAAACGTCCGTCGTGTGCTTGCCAAGTTTACAAGGCTCGCGCTCGCCGCATCCGGTTTACTACTGACGGTTACCGCGCCGACCCTGCACGCACAAACGATTGGCGTCTCTATTCCTGCGGCGACGCATGGCTGGGCCGGTGGTCTTAATTTTCATGCAGAGCAGACGAAAGAGCGACTCGAGGCGGCAAACCCGGGCCTCAAAGTCGTGCTAGTTACTGCCAATAGCGCCTCGGAACAGGCGAACGACCTTGAAGACCTCGTTGCGATTCATCGAATGGACGCACTAGTTATCCTGCCATTTGAATCGGCGCCGCTGACCGGCCCAGTTCGCAATGCCAAACGCCGCGGCGTGTTTGTCACCGTTGTCGATCGTGGTCTTAGCGAGCCGGGTATTCACGATGTTTATGTGGCTGGAAATAACGCTGAGATGGGTCGCGTTTCGGGCGAGTACATAAAAGAGCGCTTGAGCGGCGGCGGAAAAATTGTCGTGTTGCGCGGAATGCCCACCGTGATCGACGAACAGCGCTTCGACGGCTTTATGTCGGCGCTTGAGGAAAGCGATGTCGAGGTATTGGACGATCAATACGCCAACTGGAATCGCGACGACGGCTTTACTGTGATGCAAGATTTCTTGTCGCGCTTTCCCAAAATAGACGCTGTATGGGCGCAGGACGACGATATCGCGATCGGTGTGATTCAGGCCGTCCGACAGGCGCGCCGACAAGACGAGTTATTTGTTGTTGGTGGCGGCGGCATGAAAGACATTGTTAAGCGTGTCATGGACGGCGACGAGCTGACGCCGGTTGATGTGTTGTACCCACCATCGATGATCTCGACAGCGATGGAGTTGACGGCACTCAAGTTGATCTCCAACACGCCTATCGAAGGTGAGTATATTCTTGGCTCGCCGCTAATCACGCAAGACAACGCCGAAGACTACTATTTCCCAGACTCACCGTTTTAAGCCGCGGCAGAAGAGAGCAGAGATGAAGACGATAAAAGGCCCCGCAATTTTTCTTGCGCAATTTGTTGGCGAAGACGCACCGTTTAATTCACTAGACAGCATCGCGGCGTGGGCGGCTGACTTAGGCTACAAAGGCATTCAAGTGCCCAGCGGCGAGCCGAGCCTAATCGACCTCGAATTGGCCGCCGAGAGTCAGTCTTATTGCGACGACCTGCGTGGCACATTGGCTAACCACGGCATTGAAATAACGGAGTTATCGACGCATCTGCAAGGCCAGCTAATCGCCGTTCATCCGGCCTATGACGAAATGTTTGATGGCTTCGCGCCTGCACATTTGCGCGGCCGGCCCGATGCGCGTAAAGACTGGGCAGTGAATCAACTCATGCTTGCTGCGAAGGCTTCGCGCAGGCTCGGACTTACTGCGCACGCGAGTTTTTCCGGCGCGCTGGCATGGCCGTATTTTTATCCGTGGCCGCAGCGTCCTGCCGGCTTGGTCGAGACGGCGTTCGATGAACTCGCGGCGCGCTGGCTTCCCATTCTCGATGCATTTGACGACGCGGGTGTCGACATCGGATTCGAATTGCATCCCGGCGAAGACTTACACGATGGCGTGACCTTCGATATGTTTTTGGAGCGTGTTAATTATCATCCCCGTGCCAATATTCTATTCGACCCAAGTCACATGGTCTTGCAGCAACTCGACTACTTAGGGTTTATGGATGTTTATAAAGACCGTATCAAGCTTGTACACATAAAAGACGCCGAGTTTAATCCTACGGCTAAACAGGGCGTTTACGGCGGCTATCAACCGTGGGTCGATAGGGCGGGACGTTTTCGCTCACTCGGCGATGGACAAGTCGATTTCCGCTCGATGTTTTCTAAACTCGCCGCAAACGATTTCGAAGGGTGGGCGGTGCTCGAATGGGAATGCTGTCTTAAACATCCCGAGGACGGCGCACGCGAAGGCGCTGCATTTATAAAAGACCACATCATTCGAGTCACCGATCGCGCCTTCGACGACTTCGCCGATGCGGGGACTAATGACGCAGCCAATGCACGGATTCTGGGTTTAGACTGATGGCAAAACGAATTCGCTTAGGCATGGTGGGTGGAGGACAGGGCGCTTTTATTGGCGAGGTTCACCGCCTAGCCGCTCGCCTCGATAATCGCTTCGAGCTTTGCGCCGGCGCTCTCAGCGCCGACCCCGAGCGAGCGCGTGCGTCTGCTCAAGAGCTAGGCATCTCAGCTGATCGTGCGTATGTGTCTTTCGAGGAAATGGCACAAGCGGAATCGCAGCGTGAAGATGGCGTGCAGGCAGTAGCAATTGTTACGCCTAACCATCTGCATTTCGAGCCAGCTAAAGCGATGCTCGCCGCCGGCATTCATGTTATCTGCGACAAGCCACTAACCGGCGACTACGCCCAAGCACAGGAGCTCGCAGAGATCGTGAGCAAAAGTGCCGCACAGTTTGCCGTGACTTATAATTACAGCGGCTACCCGCTTGTTAGAGAAGCGCGTCACCTAATCGCCAGCGGCGCACTGGGTGCGATTCGTTTAGTGCAGGTCGAATACCCGCAAGACTGGCTCGCGACCAATATTGAGGGCGAAGGTCAGAAGCAAGCCGAATGGCGCACCGATCCTGCACGTGCAGGCGCAGGCGGTAGTATCGGCGATATAGGCACACATGCGTTTCACCTCGCAGGATTCGTCAGCGGTATGCAGCCCACAAGCCTGCTCGCCGATTTAACGTCTTTCGTCCCTGGTCGTGTGCTCGACGACAATGCGCATATTCTGCTGCGCTACGCCTGCGGTGCACGCGGCATGCTTTGGGCGAGTCAGGTGGCGGCGGGGCAAGAGAACGCGCTGCGGCTTCGAGTCTATGGCGAGACGGGCAGCCTCGAATGGTTTCAAGAGAACCCCAATCAACTGCTTCACCGTCCGTTAGGCGCACCGATGCGCACGCTCACGCGCGGCGGGTCTGGACTGTCGACGGAGGCTGCCGTTGGCGCGGTCACGCGAATTCCAGCAGGCCACCCCGAAGGATTTATCGAAGGCTTCGCCACGCTTTACAGCGACTTCGCCGACTTGATCGAATCGACCGCGGTGACGGGCGGAGTCTCGGCGACTGCGTCTAATCAAGCGCGGCTCCTTCCCACTGTCGCCGACGGCGTAAAGGGTGTACGTTTCGTTGGAGCGGCGGTAGAGTCGATGGTGGGCGGCTCCGTATGGGTTGCGCTTTAGGCAGTGAGCGAAATGGTGAAAAACAGACGTTATTGCAGCATTACAATCGTTATTCATAGTCAGATGCGCAGTCAGATGTGTAACCAGTTCCGCAATCAGAACCGGATTCGGAATCATAGAGAGAACAGAAAAGATGGCCAAGACTAACTCGAAAGGCAAACGCGGCAGCATAGGCTTAAGCCGAAGGACATTCCTAACGCGAAGCGCGCTAGTTGCGGGTGGCATCGCGGGGAGTTCACTGTTTCCTTTAGCTGCTAGCGCGCAGTCTCGCCGTGTCGACAACATAGGCCTGCAGCTTTACACACTACGCAAAGAACTTGCCGAAGACTTCGACGGCACACTCGCGCGCGTTGCTGAGCTTGGTTTTAAAGAAATGGAGTTTGCGGGTTACTACGGCCGCAGTGCTGCGCAGATTAAAACCGCGCTAGAAACTAATGGTTTAGTATCACCGGCGGCGCACATTCAGTGGGCGGCGATCCGCGATAATTTGCAAGCCGAAATCGACCGTGCGGTAGGTATCGGCCAGCGCTATATCGTCATTCCTTACCTGCAAGAGAATGAGCGTACACTCGATCATTACAAACGGCTTATCGACACGCTTAACAGTGCGGGCGAGGCTTGCCGCGATGCGGGTTTGAAGATCGCTTACCACAATCACGATTTCGAATTCGACACCGTCGATGGCGTAGTGCCGTACGACCTTTTGTTGACAGAGACTGATCCTGACCTTGTCGACATGGAGCTCGATTTATTCTGGATAGCCTATGCAGGCGCCGACCCATACGCTTACATTAAAGATCACGCAGGCCGCTTCAGTATGCTTCACGTGAAAGACTTATCCGCCGACAGCAAAATGACAGCGGTCGGTGAGGGTACGATAGATTTCGAAGCGATCTTTGCTCATGCCGACACCGGCGGTTTTAAACACTATTTTGTCGAACACGACAATCCCGTCGATGCGTTCGACTCTGTGACCACGAGCATCGCATCGGTCCGCGGAATGCGATTTTAATCGGCAAGAGCGCACCAATAGCTAAGCGCGAAGCAGCAAGAAAACGAGGAGAGACTAATGAAGACCAGACGAGAATTTATCCAAGGCTTAATCCTGTCGGTTGGCGGCGCGGCGACGCTTAGCGCCTGCGGCGATAACGCCCCCGCTGTCATGGCTACTGCACCCCATAATCCCGGCCGCTTTTATACCGGCGACGAGATGGCGCTCGTGAATCGCGTCAGCGACCTGATTATTCCACGCACCGAAACCCCCGGGGCGCTCGACGTGAATGTCGCTGGCTACTTAGACGGCCTAATGAGTGACTGGGCGAACGCAGACACGCAGAACGCACATCGCGCTGCGCTCGCGCGCCTGCGCGCTGACCTTGATGCTGCAGTTGGTGTTCCCTTCGAGCGTGCAACACAAGCGGCGGCCGAAGAAGCGCTAACAGACCTCGACGCACGGGCATTCGAAATCGATCACAGCATGGAAGGCTATCGCCGTCTCAAGGGCTTTATCACGCAGGCCTATTTCGCGACCGAAGACGGCGCTGTTCAGGAGCTCAAGTGGGTTGCCTTGCCTGGGCGATGGGATCCGAGCGTGGACATTACGCCTGCTTAAAAGCGCAGTTAACGCTTTGCGTTAAAAATTATCGGAGAGCCCCCAGCGGCGGCTCTAAAAGAATTGAAGAGAGGATAACCACAGTGGCAGATTTCGATGCGATAGTAGTAGGTTCGGGAATGAGCGGCGGTATGTCGGCTAAAGAGTTAACCGAGCGTGGACTCAAAGTGTTGGTATTGGAGCGCGGACCAGAAATTATCCCCGAGCGCGATTACACCGACAACCTAAACCCGTGGGAGAAGCCAAACCTCGATAGCGTTCCGCAGGACGAGATAGCCGAGCACTACCCGCGCCAGTACGGTGGCGTTGCCTATGCGATTAAAGAATCGACAAAACACTTTTGGGTAAAAGACTCCGAACACCCCTACGAAGAGGCCGAGGGCACTACTTACGACTGGCTGCGCGGTTATCATACCGCGGGACGCTCGATTATGTGGTCGCGCCAGACTTATCGCTTAAGCGATCTAGACTTCGGCGCGAACGAGCGCGAAGGACACGCTATCGACTGGCCAATTCGTTACGCCGACATCGAGCCTTGGTACAACAAGGTCGAGACCTTTGTCGGTATTTCCGGTAGCGCCGAAGGGCTGCCACATCTGCCTGATAGCGTCTTCCAGCCTGCGTTTGAACTAACCGATGCGGAGAAATCGCTTAAGGCGAGCGTCGAAAGCTCATTCCCCGCGCGTAACGTAATCCCCGCGCGTATCGCCCACCTTACCGACGCTACCGAAGAGCAAAAATCGCTTGGCCGCAGTAATTGCCAAGTACGCAATCACTGCCACCAAGGCTGTAGTTTTAAGGCCTACTTTTCGTCACTCAATGCCACGCTCCCCGCGGCCGAGCGCACTGGCAATCTGACCATGGTTCATAACGCCATAGTCGAATCAATCGAATACGATGCAGCCGGCAACCGCGTCTCTGGCGTGCGGGTGATCGACGCTGAAACAAACGAGAAGCGTACTTACACCGCGAAAGTCATTTTTCTGAACGCGTCCACCATAGCGTCGGCGATGATTCTGCTGCAGTCAAAGTCCGAAACATTCCCCAATGGTCTCGCGAATCACTCCGATCAGGTCGGTCGCAATTTGATGGACCACGTGAGTGGCGCGAATGCTACGGGTTATCTAAGCGGATTCGATAACAAAACAACTTTTGGCAGGCGTCCGAGCGGCGGCATCTATATACCGCGTTACGCTAACCTCGACGGCCAAGACAAACCCTATCGCCGCGGTTTTGGTTTTCAGGGCGGCGCGACCTCGGTTGGCAACGCAGGCGGACAACTTCCAGGCATCGGCCGTGCGTTCAAAGAGGCGCATAAATTACCAAGCGCTTGGCGAATTGGAATCGGCGCCTTTGGCGAGCAGCTTTCTAATCCAGAGAACCGCGTGACGTTGCATGCGAGCAAGCGCGACAAATGGGGCAACCCCATCGCGCTATTTAATGTGAAATACGGCGACAACGAATACAAGATGTTGGAGGAGGCGAGCAAAGACGCTGTCGCGATGCTCGAGGCGGCTGGCTGTACAAACATCACCGCGACATCGGTTAATCTTACCAAGCCCGGCAACCGTATTCACGAAATGGGCAGCGCCCGCATGGGTCGCGACCGCGATACCTCTGTGCTTAACGGCTGGTGTCAGGCACACGATGTACCCAACCTGTTTATCACAGACGGCTCGTTCATGACCTCTGCAGCGTGTCAGAACCCATCGCTAACCTATATGGCGTTTAGCGCACGCGCAGCGCACTATGCTGCCGATCTTATCGAGCAGGGGGTTATCTAGCGGGCGAAGGACGGGTCGTGCGCGGCATAAAGAAACAGGATCTTCCTCAGAAAACCTGTCCCGTTTGCAAGCTGCCTTTTGCGTGGCGAAAAAAATGGGAGAGGAACTGGGACGAGGTTAAATACTGCTCGGAACGATGTCGCCGGTCTGCGAAAGTGGTTACTTAGAGTAATCTAGCCGCCGGGTTGTCTATACGAGGGTAAATTATTCTACGCGCCACCAAGCCCCAGTTTTCCGCGTACCGCGCTAAACGCCTCAAACTGACTGAGATAAACCTCGCCGCTGAGGTGGTCGAAGAAGTCAGTACGATTGAGCATATCCATCACCGGTCCTTTCACCTCCGACAGGTTGAGCGTAATGCCCTGCTGTTTCAAGCGAAGATTAACCGCCTCTAGAGTTTCGAGCGCGGTGTAGTCGATCTCGTTAATCGCGGTGCACATGAGGATCACGTGCGCAATGTCGCCGTTGTCGAAGGCTGCGGAATAGATGCGTTCTTCGAGATAGGATGCATTGGCGAAGAATAAACTTTCATCGACACGAAGCGTAAGAATCTGCGGGTAACACTCAACCTGATAACGGCGCACATTGCGGAAATGTTCGGTGCCCTCGATAAGGCCCACTTCAGCAATATGAGGCTTGGAAGTACGGTAAAGGTGCAAACTAATAGATACTAAAATGCCGCAGGACACCCCAGCTTCGACGCCAAACCCTAAGGTGATAAGCATAGTGACAATCACTGCTGCTGTATCTCCCTTCGAAACTCGCCAGGTTTTTTTGATAACCGAGAAATCAACGAGAGCGATCACCGCAACAATAATGGTGGCGGCAAGAGTCGCTTTAGGTAGGCTGTAAAGTAATGGTGTGAGAAACAGTGAGACTATGCCGATAAATGCAGCAGTCATCAGACTCGCCGCCTGAGTAACCGCGCCGGCGTCGAAATTGACAACCGAGCGCGAGAAGCCGCCCGTTACTGGCAGCCCGCTTGAGAAAGCGGAGGCGAGGTTTGCGGCACCAAGGCCGATGAGCTCTTGGTCTGCGTCGATACGTTCTTGGCGTTTGCCGCCAAGTGTTCGACCAACCGACACCGATTCAACATAGCCAATAATAGAGATTAGAAGCGCCGGCAGCCAGAGCGACTCGACAAGTTCGATTGAGAAGTCCGGCATAGCGAGCCTAGGTAGGCCGGTAGGAATTGAACCGACTACTGCAACGCCATTGCTTTCTAGTCCTAACGATGCGACTGCTACGATAGTAGCGATTACCGCAAATACAGGCGCGACTCTGCTGAGTAGCTGTGCGTGGAAGCGGCTCAACCCTAGCGTCATAAAAAGTGCGACGCCGCGTGCCTTTACCAACAGCAGGAAAAGAATTACGCCGGCACCGATCCAAAGCGTTGAAAAATTCAACTGAGGCAAATGCGCCCAGAGCGAATGGAGTAATTCGCCCAGCGTGTCTCCGCCTGCTTGAATGCCAAAAATATGGCGTAGCTGACTAAGGGCGATGATGATGGCCGACGCTGTGATAAATGCCGACACTACAGTGTGCGAAAGAAAATTAGCAAGAAAGCCGAGTCTTAAAAAGCCGAACCCGGCGAGCATGCCACCCGACAGCGCAGCAAGCGTGATTGCGGCCGCAGTGACGCTTACGTTGCCACCGGCAGAGACTTCGCCGACGGAAGCTGCTGTCATAAGTGATGCAATGGCTACCGGCCCGACCGACAGCGTGCTGCTGCTGCCAAAAAGCGCGTAAACCGCGAGCGGAAGAATGCTGGCGTAGAGGCCGACTTCCGCAGGCAGCCCTGCGAGCAGCGCGTAAGCAAGGGACTGCGGAATCAACATGACCGTGACGATAATCGCGGCGATCAGATCGCTGCTAAAAGTCTCTCCATCGTAACCGCGCATCCAGCGCAGCGCCGGCAGTAGTTTTTCGCTCCTTCGCATTCGACTCTATCCTTAGCTTACAGTATTCCGTCACTCGGCAGTGCAGGGTGATTCCACATCGCAAGAAAACTAGCCTTTGAGAGACTTTAGTTTCTTTGGAGCAGCAAGCCATTCACGGCCCTTTAACATAGCATGCCAATAGATCGCCGGAAGCATGTCCTTCTTTAGTATCCACGCTGCCCACGTAGGGCATGTGCCATTAAGTAAAAACGAGGGGAACGACGGAAGAAGCTTGCCACCGTAGCCAAATTCAGCGAGTACGATTTTACCACGCTCGACTGTGAGTGGGCATGAGCCGTAGCCATCATAACCGGCCTGCAGCTCCTTACCCTTTAGGGTGTTGATGATATTCGCAGCGACCACAGGTACTTGCTTGCGCACCGCCGCCATGGTCTTGGCGTTAGGTGTGTTCATGACGTCTCCCAGTCCCCACACGTTCGCAAACTTCTTGTGCTGGAGGCAAAACTGATCAACATCGAGCCAACCACCGGCATCGGCGAGCGCGCTTTTGGCAACAAATTCAGGCGACTTCTGTGGCGGGCACACGTGAATCATATCGAACTCTTCGCAGATCACCTCGTTCTCTTTGCCAGCCTCGGATGACTTAAAGTAGGCGCGCTTGTTCGCGCCGTCTACTTCGATGAGCGTGTGATTGAAATGAGTCTTTGCCTTGTACTTGTCGATGTAGCTTTGCAGTGCAGGAACATAGGCCGCGACGCCAAAAAGAACGCCTCCCGCATTGAAGAAATCGATACTAATATCTTTAAGCGCGCCGGTACGATACCAATGGTCGCCGGAGAGGTAGAGCGCCTTCTGAGGCGCGCCAGCACATTTAATTGGCATAGGCGGCTGGGTAAAAATAGCGCGCCCTTTCTTTAATCCTTTAACCAGCTCCCAAGTGTAAGCCGAGTGTTCGTATGAATAATTGGAGGTAACGCCGTTCTTGCCTAGGCTTTCTTTTAGGCCTTTGATGCCATCCCAGTTGAGCACAAGGCCCGGCGCAACGATAAGCTGTTGGTAGTGCAGAGACTGTTCGTTGTCTAACAGCACAGTATTCTCGGTAGGCGTAAAGCCGACAACAGATTGTTTAATCCACGAAACATTATGAGGAATAAGGTCACGCATATTGCGTTTAGTTTGCGTGTTATTGAATACGCCCCCGCCCACCATCGTCCATCCGGGTTGATAGTAATGCGATTCGGCAGGGTCTATTAAGGCAATACGCAAATCGCCTTTGCGTTTGAGCAAACTTGCCGCCGCCGCGATTCCGCCCGATCCAGCGCCAACAATGACCACGTCGAACGAGGGCTTTGCAGCACCTTCATTTGGCGCAGAGGAGGCAGTTAACTCGTTATCCTTAACATAAGGTTTAACTGCGTCACTTACATCGAATCCAACTTCCTTAGCCGTTGCCAAGACCTCTTGAGCACTAGCGCCGCGGCTTACCGCTGCTGCTGACCAAAGGCAAGTAGACCGATTACCAGTACGGCAGTAGGCGTGCACTTTCTCGCTTTTCGCCTGCGCCTCTTCGAGAAGGTCGGCAAATTTTTGAACCTGCGCGTCTGTCTGTTCGCCTGATTTGAACGGAAGATTAACGACCGTGATACCAAGCGCTTCGGCTGCAGCAGAAAGTGTCTCGAAAGCCACTTGGTCTTGTGATTCGCCATCGGGGCGATTACAAACCAGTGAGGTCACACCATTGGCTTTGAGCTCTGCCAGTTCTTCAATCTCAACTTGGGCTGAAACGGTGAGTGTAGTGTTTAGCGTCATGATGCGCATTTTATTCTCCTAGAATTGTTGGCTCATAGTTGACTTATAGTTGGCCATAATTTTTTTATAGTCGCTTTAATCTATCTATTTAAATGCATTGATCGGAATTTTGAGATACACGAGACCGTTATCTTCGGCCTTGGGAAATTCGCCAGCGCGCACGTTTACCTGCAGCGACGGCAGTATTAGGTGCGGCATGCCGAGTGTCTTATCGCGCGCGGTGCGCATTCTCACGAATTCATCCTCGCTTACTGAATCGTTTACATGGATATTGCGTGCGCGCTCTTCGGCTATCGTGGTCTCATACTCTAGTTCGCGATCGTTTGGTGCGTAGTCGTGGCACATAAACACGCGGGTTTTGCCGGGAAGCTCGAGCAATTTGTGAATCGAGCGGTAAAGTGTTACTGCATCGCCGCCAGGAAAATCGACTCGCGCTGTACCTGCATCTGGCATAAAAATCGTGTCGCCAACAAACAACGCATCGCCGATCAAATACGACATACAAGCCGTAGTGTGTCCTGGAGTGTGCATGACATGCGCCTCGAGGTTGCCGATTTTGTACGTTTCGCCATCGGTGAATAGGTGATCAAACTGCGAGCCATCATGGGCAAGCTCGTCATCGATGTTGTAAATACCGCCGAATACTTTTTGTACCGTTTTTATCTGTTCGCCAATAGCGAGCTTTCCACCGATCTCGTCGCGAATGTAGTGACCTGCTGAGATGTGATCGGCGTGTGCGTGTGTCTCCACAATCCATTCGATCTTAAGCTCGTTGTCGCGAATAAACCTGATAATCGCATCTGCGCCTTCGTGGCTTACATCGCCCGAGGCGTAGTCTAAGTCGAGTACGCTGTCGATGACGGCGCATGCAGCGGAGCTCGGATCTTTGACGACATAGGAGAACGTATTGCTCTCGGCATCGAAGAATGGTGTGACGACTGGGATCAAAGTGGTGTTGTCGATTCCTGCGTTCATATTGACCTTCCTCGTCTAGTTCCTTGTCCAATACAATAATGATTGGCTCGCTTTTTCATTCTTAAGACCCTTATTCTTAGCTCAAGGGCTGCGACTTGCCGTATAAAATTTTGTAGATAAATGCTGTATAGAAAATAATCATGGGGACTGCTATCACGGTGCCTATGAGCGCAATTTCAAGTGATGCCGTAGATGAAGCGCTCTCCCAGATATCTAGTTTGCGCGCCATATCGACGCTATACTTACCGCGGAAGGTGGTGATAAGGCAGCGGTTGCGGGAACGTTAAGAGTAAGTGAACGCTCTTTATACAGGAAGCTACGCGGTAAGTATTAACTGAATAAAGCTGGGTTGGTTCATTTTAGAAGCTACGGAGAGAGCAATGAAGACAATTAAGATAGAGAAACATTTTAAACAGTCGGCAGAGGAAGTATGGGAGATCTTCGCCGACGTAACGCGCTGCGACTGGGTGCCAGCAATCGAGAAAATCACGCTAAATGGCGACGTGCGCAGCTTCGACATGGCTGGGTTAGGCGAGGTTCAGGAGCGCATTATCTTGCTCGATGCCGAGCAGCGGAAGCTCCACTATTCTGTTATTAAAGCCCGCTCGGTGTTAGAGCATCATCTCGCTAAAATACACATTACCGAGGTAGGCGAGGGCTGTTATTTCTTTTGGGAGACAGAGATAGCCCCGGATGAATATGCCCCGGCAATAGAGCAGGGCATGCAGTCGGCGTTCGCGCAATTGCAGAAAATTCTCGCGTGAGTCTGACCTGAATTGGTGCGTGCGGGTGCCTTACCGCAGTGTGATGGTGCGTGATAAGCAGCGTCGCGGTTTGCTGGCGGCAGAGTGTGTTAGGCATTTTTTGTGCGATTGGATTCAACACGCGAGAGAAATAGCGGGTTTTCAGGCTAGAAGTAGAAAATTCAAATATTTTCCTCCAAAAAGTGAACTTGGTACGCCATTTGCAATGTTATTTGCATATACTTGAAGACGCATTCCGATGTGTGAGGAGCTTCTCTCCCTCTCTCACCGCCTCGATGTGCACCAACCTAGTTTTCAGTATTTTTTAAACCCGCCAGCGTCTCGCTCGGCGGGTTTTTTTTGCTCAGCGGTTAGCCATTGGTCTCGCTAAGCCTCAGATGTCCTTGATTCCCGATAGCCTCTATTGCTTGTCTGGTCGCGATAAAGGATGAAAATTGTTGTTGCAGGATCCTGGAACAGCGCGATAATCACGACATCAAAACTCGAGTCCGGTCCATGGTCAGACAGGTAGCAAAGTCCTTCACCAGTGATCACTATGACGACGGCGCGCTATTCGCCAAAATCGCAAAGGAGATCACCGAACAAGGCTTCAGCATTAACCCTACTGCGGTGCCAATGCCGCTGGTTAGTGCGCTGCATGACCATGTCGTGTCCATTAATGATGAAAAATTCTCCGCTGCGGGTATCGGGCGCGGTAAGCGCTTCACCCGCAGCAAATTTGTGCGCACCGATGAGATCTGCTGGATAGAAGGCGATTCGCAGGCGGGGCGTGATTGGCTTCTTTGGGCCAAGTCGCTGCAAACTTACCTCAACAGGTACCTGTTACTAGGTTTGTTCTCGTTCGAAAGCCATTTCTCTCTCTATGGACCCGGCGACTATTACAAACGCCACAAAGATGCCTTCAAGGGCGAGGCGAACCGTGTGCTCTCGCTAGCGCTCTACCTCAATCCGGGCTGGACTGCGGACGATGGCGGCGAACTTGTGCTTTATCCGTCGGACGCAGACGCCGAGACAGTCGAGGCGCCGATGCGACTTGCTGCGGGGTTGCCGGCTGAGACCAAGGTCACCCCGCTCATGGGTACGTTAGTCCTTTTTCTGAGCGAAGACTTTCCCCACGAGGTGTTGCCCGCCGTTCGCGACCGCTACGCCATAGCCGGTTGGTATCGAGTAAACACGTCGGTAAGCGACAGAGTCGATCCCCCGCGCTAGAGTCTAACTCGGCACTGGAATCTTCAACGTCTCTTTAACCTGTTCCATCACCACATAGCTCGTCGACTCTTGCACGCCGGGGAGTGTGAGCAAAGTGTCGCCGAGCAGTTCGCGATACGCACCCATATTGGCGACCCGCGCCTTGATTAGGTAGTCGAAATTGCCCGACACGAGGTGGCATTCTTGCACCGACTCGAGTGTCAGCGCAGCTTCGGTGAACTCGGCGAAAATGTCTGGGGACTTGCGCGAGAGGCGAATCTGCACAAAAACCACCAGTCCCGCTTCCAGCTCTGCTGGATTGAGGATCGCGCTATAGCCGCGAATCACGCCGTCGCGCTCCATTCTCTTCACCCGCTCCATGCACGGGGTAGTGGTAAGACCTACCCTGCGGGCTAGCTCGGCATAGCTCATGCGGCCGTTAGATTGCAGCTCACGGAGTATTTTTCTATCGATTTTTGAAAGGCTTTTGGGCTGCTTCATTTAAAAATACCAGTTAATTTAACTAATTTATAGCAATCAAATCAGACTTTATCTCATTTTTCGTCAACTATGTAAGAGTATTCGCCAATCACTATTTCTAATCCGCGACTATACTGCGTTCAAGTAACGCTGTTAGGCAAATAGCGTGGCATCATCCAGAACGAATACCGAGAACGAGTACCAAGAACGAGCACTGATAACGAGAAGCGAGGAGAGCGACAATGTTAATAGGCGTCCCCAAAGAAATTAAGAACCACGAATACCGCATCGGTCTTACGCCAGCAGGTGTGCGCGAGCTCGTTGGCGCCGGACATCAGGTGCTTGTCGAGACGAATGGCGGTACCGCTATCGGCCTCACCGACGAGCAGTATGTCGAAGCTGGTGCTGAGGTTGTCGTTAGTGCAAATGCGATATTCGAGCGCGCCGAATTAATTGTGAAGGTAAAAGAGCCGCAGCCGAGCGAGTGCAAACAGCTTCGGGCTAACCAAACTCTCTTCACCTACCTACACCTTGCGCCAGACCCCGAGCAGACGAAATTGCTGCTGGCCTCGGGTGCGACTTGTATTGCTTACGAAACGGTAACCGGCCACAACAATTCGTTGCCGCTACTTGCGCCAATGAGCGAGGTCGCTGGCAGGATGTCGATACAAGAAGCGGCGCTGTGCCTCGAGAAATCGAAAGGCGGCAGCGGCGTTCTTCTGGGCGGCGTGCCAGGAGTCGAGGCGGGCAAGGTAGTCGTTCTTGGCGGCGGCGTGGTTGGCCTGAATGCGGCGCGTATGGCGTTGGGTCTCGGCGCGGATGTCACAATACTCGATCGGTCATTGCCGCGACTGCGCCAGATAGACGAGCTGTTCGATGGGCGTATCAAAACGCTTTATTCGACTACAGACGCTATCGAGGCACAGCTTAAATCGGCCGACGCGGTGATCGGCGCGGTGCTGATCCCGGGCGCGTCTGCGCCGAAGCTGGTGACACGGGCGATGCTCAGCCTAATGAAGCCTGGCTCGGTGCTAGTCGATGTGGCCATCGACCAAGGCGGCTGTTTCGAAACGAGCCGCGCGACGACGCATCAGGATCCCACCTATGTGGTCGACGGCATCATTCACTACTGTGTGGCGAACATGCCCGGTGGCGTAGCGCGTACGTCGACGTTCGCGCTAACCAACGCGACGCTGCCCTTCGTAATGAGTCTCGCTAAAAAAGGCGCGGAGGAAGCCATGCGTAGCGATGCTCATCTCCTCAATGGCCTCAACGTTTACCGTGGCGTGCTGACTGTGCCAGCGGTCGCCGAAGCGCAGGGGCTTAGTTATGTAGAACCTGCAGAGGCGCTTCAGCACGGCGGATTGCAGGCTAGCGCGTAGCCTCGATCCACGCGTCGATCTTCGCTTCGAGCATGCTCATAGGCAGCTGACCCGACCCTAAGACTTGGTCATGAAAGTCGCGGATATCGAAGTTATCGCCCAAGGCCGCCTCGGCCTTGGCGCGAATCGCTTGGATGCGCAACATGCCGATCTTATAAGCGGTCGCCTGCCCTGGATTATTAAAGTAACGGCGTATCTCCGAGCGAACCGAAGGCTCGGGTCGCGGCGAATTCTCTAGCGCGTATTGCACCGCCTCGTCTTGAGTCCAGCGCTTCGCGTGAATGCCCGTGTCGACGACCAAACGCACCGCGCGCCAGATCTCGCCTGACAGGCGTCCGAAATCTGCATAGGGGTCTGCGTATCCGCCCATCTCCCTGCCAAGCCCTTCGGCATAAAGCCCCCAACCTTCGCTATAAGCGGTGTAGCCTTTATTAGCGCGGAAGGCAGGCAGACCCTCGAGCTCTTGCTGGATCGAGATCTGCATGTGATGCCCCGGTACGCCTTCGTGATAGGCAAGATTCTCTAAGCGGTGCTTCGGCGCTGCGCGCATGTCCGACAGGTGGGCATAAAAAGTGCCTGGGCGTGAGCCATCTTTAGTCCCGCGTGCATAGTGTGCAGCACCGCCGTCTTGCTCGCGGAAGGGCTCTACGCGGCGCACCTGCAGGCCCGCTTTGGGCAGAATGCCAAAGAAATCGGGCAGCTTTTCGTAGGTAGTGGCAAGGATTGCATCGGCGTCGGCAATATAGGCAGCGCGGCCTTCGTCAGTGTTGGGGTGATAAAAGCGGTCATCGTTGCGAATGAAGGTGAAGAAGTCTTGTAGCGATCCTTCAAAGCCGACACGCGCTTTGATCTCTTCCATCTCGGCCTGAATGCGCGCAACTTCGCTTACACCAGTGTTGAAAATCTCATCGGCAGTCAGTGGTAGGGTGGTCATACGCTCGAGGCGCTGCTGATAATATGCCTCGCCATCGGGCAATGACCAAGAGCCTTGGGCAATGTCCGAGACATTCCCAAGATCGGCAGCAAGCCAGGCACTAATCTGTTCATACGCCGGTTGCATAGTGTCGAGAATCGCTGTGCGCGCCTGCTCAAGAAGCGCGTCTGCTCGTGTTTGTTCTATCGTGCCCGCCGCAACGAGTGCGTTAAATTTAGTGGTTACGTCGTCCCACAGCGCTGAGCTGCCCATCGAATCGAACGGTTCGCCGCTCGTGATTCTCTCGATTTCGCTCAATGCCTGCTGATAGTCGAAGAACGGGGCGCGCACACCGTCTTGCGCGGCGAGCTGTGTGCGCGTGAGGTATTGCAGCAGGTAGCGGCCGCTCTGCTCTAGTCGGGAGACATAGTCGAGTGCGTCCTGCTCTGTATCCACGACTTGATAGTTGATGAGGCTATTGGGCAGAGACGCTTGGGGGCCATTGCGACCGAAGATAAAGCCGTGGCGGCGGAACGAAATTGATTCTTCGGCCTGCGTGAGTTGATACACCCAAAGATCGAAAGAGCGTTTCGCCTCGTCGTTTAACTGTGCGTACTCAAACTCGCTGCGAAGGCGCGCAACCGAGTCTCTGCGCCACTCAAGCCGCGCATCGCTAGCAGCTTCGGAAACATCGTCGAGTTCACCATGGGCACTTTTGTCGCCCAGACGTGTCTTCGCGAGCGGCGAGAAATCGAGTTCATGGGCGTATTCGGCATCGAGCCATTCAGTTAGCCGCTGCGATTCGTTTGCCTGGTTCATCGACGCCACCGACGCTGGCGCTGCAACCGTTGCAGGCGTATCTGCGGGCGCACAGGCCGCTACACCTAGCGCGGCTAAGAGGCTGAGTAGCACGAGGCGCACACTGTATCGCTGAGTTTTTCTGGCAATCGATGAGTAACATAAGGGCATTGATTTCATTCCTAATTCGATAAGTCTGTGGTGTGATCTGCCTGCAGCGAATTTAAGGCTTAGTCTGAGTGTATGCAGTAGGGCAAGAACCCAAATGGCATAAAACGACGGCAACTGGCCTAACGACGACGTCCGTCTATACTTGCAGAATAAAAGCAAACCGAGGGCGTGTCCATGAGCCAAGTTTGAACCTTGGTTTGTGGATTAACCCCTCTGCCTATTGCATAATCCCGACCCCGCCGCTCTTATGGAAAACAGCTCTATGTGGTTTAAGAACCTTCGCGTCTATACCTTTACCAAACCTCTCGCTCAATCGTTCGAAGAGATCGAAACGGCGCTCGCCGACAAGCTATTCGAGCCCTGTGGCTCTATGGAGAAGGCGCGGCTAGGTTGGGTAAGCCCTTTAGGGCGCGAAGGCGAAATGTTAAGCCACGTGCAGGGCCCTTATTTGATGCTCTGCTCACAAAAACAAGAGCGTCTTCTGCCCGCCGCGGTGGTTAACGAGGCGACTGAGGAGAAGGTTGCTGAGCTAGAAGAACGGCAGGGGCGCAAAATCTACCGCAAAGAAAAGCGACAGATACGCGACGATGTTTTCGTCACTCTCTTGCCACGCGCCTTTACGCGCAACCAGCAAACCTTCGCCTATCTGTCGCTTGCCGATAATATGCTGATAGTAAATTCGAGCAGTGCGCCGAAGGCCGAAGAGCTGATTACTCTCCTGCGCGATACACTCGGTTCGTTGCCGGTTGAGATCCCTTCGACCAATCGCGCGCCGGCAGACGTGATGACGCGCTGGCTACGCGAACAGCACGGCAGCGATAATTTTGTGATCGATGAAGAATGCGAGCTGTTCAATCCTATCGACGGCGGCAACGTCGTGCGCTGTAAAGGACAAGACTTATTCAGCGAGGAGATTCAGGCACACCTTGGTGCGGGCAAACAGGTTAAAAGTTTGGGCGTGACATGGAATAGCGTCGTTAGCTGCGTCTTGTCCGAGGACCTGTCCGTGAAGCGCGTTAAATTTGTGGGCATGAATGAAGAGCGCGATCAGGGCGATGCTGAAACTGCCGCCGAAAAATTTGATCAGGAGTTTGCGGTGATGACGCTGCAGCTCACAGACTTTTTAAAAGACTTTATTGCCGCCTTCGGTGGGCTTGAGCAGAGCACCGACGCGAGCGCGTAATCACCAAACCCTTACTCAGTGCAAATTGGATAGCAGCAGGAACCCCCGCGTAAATGGATATTAACAACAAGATCGCCGAGGAACTCGGCGTCATGGTGCAGCAGGTTGCGGCATCGATCGCTCTGCTTGACGAAGGCTCTACAGTTCCCTTTATTTCACGCTACCGCAAAGAAGCGACAGGCGGGCTCGACGACCTGCAGCTGCGAGATCTCGAAGTACGCCTGCGCTATTTGCGCGAACTTCAGGAGCGTAAACAGGCCATCGTGGCAACCATTGCTGAGCAGGACAAGCTGACGCCCGAACTCGAAAAGAAAATCAATGCGGCTGAGACGAAGTCGATTCTTGAAGACCTCTATCTGCCGTACAAAAAGAAACGCCGCACGAAAGCGATGATCGCGATCGAGGCGGGCATCGAGCCACTCGCAGACAAACTACTTGAGAATCCAACGCTCGAACCCGAGCAAGAAGCGGCTGCGTTTGTCGATACCGACGCAGGGTTTACTGACGCCAAGGCTGTGCTCGATGGCGCGAAACAAATTCTTATGGAGCGCTTCGCCGAGCATCCAGAGCTGAGCGGAAGTCTGCGTAACTATCTCTGGGAAGAGGGCGTGCTGCAGTCTAGAGTTGTCGAAGGAAAAGAAAACGACGCGGCGAAATTTCGCGATTATTTCGATTACGATGAGCCGCTCAAACGGGTGCCCTCGCATCGCGCACTCGCCGTATTCCGCGGCCGCAAAGAAGCCTTCCTACATTCGGCTATCGCCACACCCGCAGCGGTCGCCAATGCCGATAAGACGCGTGCTGAAATTGTTCCCGAGCGCGCCGAACTGATGATCGCTCGCACCTTTGGCATCGCCGACGAGGGCAGGGCGGCGGATCGTTGGCTGGCCGAAGTGGTGAAGTGGACATGGAAAATAAAACTCCTGACGCGTTTAGAGCTCGACCTTCTCGGGCAGCTTCGCGATAGCGCAGAGGAAGAGGCCATTCGGGTATTCGCCGAAAACATGAAAGCAATCCTTCTCGCCTCGCCGGCGGGCAGCAAGGTCACTATGGGACTCGATCCTGGTCTACGCACCGGTGTTAAAGTGTCGCTTGTTGATGCGACCGGTCAATATTTAGAAGACACGGCGATCTATCCACACGCGCCCAAAAACCAATGGGATCAGTCGATTGCTGTGCTCGCTGCGCTTTGCGCAAAACATAAGGTCGAACTTTTCGCGATCGGTAATGGTACGGCGTCGCGAGAAACCGACAAGCTAGCGAGTGATTTGTTAAAAAGGCATCCCGAGCTGCGCGCACAAAAAGCGATGGTCAGCGAGGCGGGCGCTTCGGTGTATTCGGCGAGCGATACCGCGCGAGAAGAATTTCCTGATCTAGATGTTACTGTGCGCGGGGCGATCTCGATTGCGCGACGCCTTCAAGACCCGCTTGCCGAATTGGTAAAGATCGAACCGAAGTCCATCGGCGTAGGCCAGTATCAGCATGACGTAAGCCAGATTAAATTGGGGCATTCGCTCGACGCCGTTGTCGAAGACTGTGTGAACGCCGTGGGAGTGGATGTGAACATGGCTTCAGCGCCTCTATTGCGCCGCGTTGCCGGATTAAGCGCCTCGATCGCAACCAACATCGTTGCCTACCGCAACAGCAATGGCGCCTTTAAGACGCGCGCTGACTTAAAAGCGGTGCCACGCTTTGGCGAAAAAAGCTTCGAACAGGCCGCAGGCTTCCTGCGAATAGTTGATGGTGACAATCCGCTCGACGCCTCAGCCGTGCACCCCGAATCCTACTCGGTTGTCGAAAAAATCGGCGCGGCGGGAAAAAAATCGGTGAACGATCTGATTGGCAATGCGAGCTATTTGAAATCGCTCGATGCGAAGGCCTTTGTCGACGAGCGTTTCGGTTTGCCGACTGTGACCGACATTCTTGCCGAGCTCGAAAAGCCGGGTCGAGATCCGCGGCCGGAATTCAAAACGGCAGATTTCAAAGAGGGTGTCGAAAAAGTCTCTGACCTCGAAGAGGGAATGACGCTCGAGGGCGTTATCACCAACGTGACTAATTTCGGTGCTTTCGTCGATATCGGCGTACACCAAGATGGGCTGGTACATATATCCGCACTCTCCCATAATTTTGTGAAAGACCCCCACGCGGTAGTTAAGACAGGCGACGTGGTAAAGGTGAAGGTGATGGAGGTTGACATAAAGAGGCAACGAATCGGATTATCGATGCGCCTCGATGACGACCCCGCAACACGCCAAGCCGAGTCTGCCAATCGTGGCCGTAATGACGGTGCACGCAACAACAGTCGACAACAGCCCCAGCAGCGCACGAGCACGCCGGTAAAGACCGGCACTCTTGGCGATCTGTTGAAAGGTGCGATAAGAAAGTAGCGGGTATGGCTCTTAAACCAACGATCTACAAAATGAAGTTAGCCCTCACCGACCTTGACCGAGAGGTCTATGAAAACCTGAGCCTAACAGTCGCCTGTCATCCGTCTGAGACGCTCGAACGAATGATGGTGCGCGTGCTTGCTTACAGTCTCAACGTCTGTGAAGGGCTTGAGCTGTGTAAAAGCCTAAGCGACACCGAAGAAGCGGACCTCTGGGCGCATTCGCTGGACGGTGCGCTTTCGCTGTGGATCGATGTCGGCGAGCCAACAATCGAGCGCATTAAAAAGGTGTCGCGCCTCGCGCCGGATGTCCGCCTGTACAGCTTCAATTCGAAATCGCCGACCTGGTGGGAACTGTCGTCATCCGACATCGCCAAACTACCGATCAGTGTCTTCCGCTTCGATTGGGCGGGCGTGCAGGCGCTCGCGAAAACCGTCGAGCGCACAATGGAGTTCTCGATAACGGTAAGCGAAGGCAGTTTGTATGTGTCGACGTCCGCGGGCGATTGTGAACTTCGGCTAGAGCAGTTGCAAGATGGCGCTACTCACAGGCGCTAAATTCTCACCTCTAATTGTTAGAACTCGAATGACTTCTCCTGCCCCGTGTTCCTGTAGGCGAATAGGCAGAACAGACACCCCCCTGTGTGAATCTTAGACCACAAACTTTCCGCTGCTTCCCTCTCAAAAATACTTTTCAAATCGATAAGAAAATTCTTGTAGAAGATGCCACATAGGCAGTATAAAGCGCGCGTTGAAACACGTGGTCGTGCTAGCACGCACCGAACTCAGCGCGCTGTTCTTGGGATAAGGGTCTACGTAATTTTCAGACATTTGTTTTGGCAATGTGGACTATCCACATGATTTGGGTTCTCGGCATAAGTCGCCTAGTAAAATAGACAGGCTTCCATTGTCCGCGACCGGTCGTTATTTGGAGAAGATTAACGATGCTTTGTCCTGCTAGCTTTGGGGACAATCCCCTTTACCCAAAAGACACAGATTTCCGTGTGATCCGCAAGGACGACACAAATGGTTTCGGCGTTATCTCACTTCGATCGTTCAAGCGTGGCGAAATTGTTGCCACCATGGTGGGTGAGGTGGTCACTGATATTCGTCAACACATTCTGCAGATAGACGACGAGTCGCACCTGCACGACATCTATTTTTCAGGATATGTCTTGCATTCGTGCTCGCTAAATATTTCGCTTCGAAAACGATTAAGGGAAATAGCAGGATGATGAACGCAGAAGAGTCACAGCGCAGGTGGCAACGAGACGATCTGGCTTACAGAGGCGAAGAATTATTCTTTGCCGGCAACTCGGTGTCGATGCTCGCTAAGTGCTTTGGCTCGCCCGCGCGACAACCTAGAGCGCGTGCATGCGGTACTGCGGGACGCAAGACTAACGGTTGGCGGTGACGCTGGTTTCAACATTGCACCAGAACCTGCGTACTACGGTCTCCCCTTTCAGCCGCTTGGTATCCCGGTGCGCGGCGATGGCAATGCTATCGTGCGCGAGTTTTTACTGCCGGACTCGAGAAGAAGTCCAGCGGGGTCACAATCTGTTATCCTCTGAGTCTGAAACTCAAGGAATACTTATGGACAAAGAACTCTTTGTGAAGCGTATTACGCTCATAGCGAATCTCGAAAAGCTTGCGGGTAAGATTAATGCTGCGCAGTGGGACGAGGGCAATGAACTGTCCGAGGGCGCATACAGTGCCGAGTCTTTAACAGGGTATTTGCAGAGCGATGGAACATTCTTTTTTGCGTGTTTCGCCGGATCTGAGCTCGCCGGTATGGCCTCGGCCCAGCTTTTGCCTCGCGCCTACGGAAAACACAGCACGCTCTATGTCGACGAGCTCGATACAGCGGTCAACTATCGAAGGCGTGGAGTCGCCACGGCATTAATGAACGAGATTAAAAAGCTTGCCGACGATACCGACAGCGACGAGCTGTGGCTTGGCACCGAAAAAACTAACATCGGTGCACAGAAACTCTATGAGAAATTGTCACCAGACGAGGTCGAAGCCTTCGTCGGCTATACCTGGAATCTTGACGACTAGACGGCTTAGGCAATTAGGCCGCAGGCGAGTCAAACTGGTTATTTTTTCCGGGTGGTACTCAGTGCGCGTTCGCCTCTTATACCCAGCGCGGCTTACATTGCAGTGGCATAAGTTTTTAGGGCTTTCGACTTAAACTGATCAAGGAATTCAGATCTTCTCACCCGTTGGCTGATATACTGCGTAGATATTGATCTAGCGTGGCGCGCGAAGCCTCCCGCGTCGAAAGCGAATCAAAAGGATGCAGTAATGAATATTGCCAAAACTAGCACTAAAACTAGTGCCAAGAGCAGTGAAGCTCCTAAGGGCGAGCAGGATAAGCCGCGTTCGGTTGAGCTGCTGCGTGAACCGGTCGAGCTCTATAAAGTGCTCAAATTCGAAGGCTTGGTTGCGAGTGGCGGTGAAGCGAAGGCGGCCATCGACGCAGGACTCGTGTTCGTGAACGATAAAGTCGAAATGCAAAAGCGCAAGAAGCTGGTTAACGGCGACACTGTGCGTATGGGTGACGAGTCGCTGCTCCTAACGCTAGTTGAGGATTACGACCCAACAGCCGGTCCGGTTAAAGCGAAAGTTGAAAAGCCGCAGTCTAAGCCCGCCCCTAAAAAAGACTGGCGCCGGAAGCGCACGCCAGCTCAGATTGATGCCGACGCAGGCGTGGTGTCAAAGCGAAAGCCGCAGGGAACGGCGCGAGGCGCTAAAGGCCGGACGGCGCGTCCAACGCTTGGCGCGTTAAGTAAAAAGCCGAGCTAGCGAGCTGTTTTACTGACGGACTGTTTGCTTATTAATGGGCTATCATTTAGAGAGCTATCAATCAGAGCTCTCACTACCAGTCGAGGTCGTCAGGAATCGCGAAGTCGGCATAGGCCTGTTCTTCGAGTTCCAGTTTAGTTAATTGCTTGGGGTTGGCGATTGCGACGAAGTGCTCGGCGCTGCGTTCTTGGATCTTATGAGCAACATCGACAGGCACTATGACGTATTTCCCGTCGGCCTTTGATTCGACAACGGCAAGCGTGCCGCCGCTGAGGTGCTCGCGAGTGCGTGCGTCTACCCACAGATGTTTTACCTTGCTATCGTGTTTGAAGTTAAACTTCAGCTCGCCACCGACCTTAACCACATTCGCTTCGATAAGCTGACGTATTTGCGCCATCTTCGCACGCCATTCGCCGTCGCGGTTGCGCTCCTCGTTAAGCTTGCGATCGCGCTCGATCTGTTCTTGCCGCAATTTTCTGCGGGCCAACTCCGCCTCTTGTGTCGCATTTTTTTGGACATTTTTTTTCTGCGGAGGCTGCTTGCTATCTTTGCGTTTGGCGCGCTCGAGCTGCTTTGCTTTCTTCTCGTCGACGAGTCCCGATTTTTTAAGTTGATCTTGTAGGGACAATGCCACGCGTATTTCCTCTTGGTGTGCAGCCTTTAAGTCATTACGAATGAGTCTATGCAAACTCAAAAACAATATGCTTCAGACGGAATAGCGTTAATGTTAGCTGTCTAGGATGTCTGTGGCTAGTTGTTACGGAATAAAGTACACGGGATTACCGACTAGTTTGGTGTTTCCGCGGTCATCGATCAGTTCCATCCGAACCCACAGGGAGGAGTCAGTGGGCAGCGACAGCGCCCGTGCTGCCATCGGCTAACACATCTGTCGTTTCCTCTGTCTCCCGCTCGACTCTGTCGGCACGTCGAAGGGAAGTTTGAGATAGGATTAGAATTCTTGGCGTGAAATAGTCCCTGTGAGTCGCGCTAGTCACCTGCCGCCGTGTTTATCTGGAATCAAGAAGACCAAATATTACCCCGCGCAAGATGATTTAGCATCGCGGGAGTCTTTGCCTAAACCCCTTATCTTGGTTAGTCTTGGACAGGATTTAAACTTAGAGAGCCATGCCATGTTAGATGTCTTAATCGTAGGGGCCGGCATATCCGGCATCAGCGCCGCCTGTCACTTAGAGAAGCAATGCGCGAACAAGAGTTATGCTGTACTCGAAGGTCGCGATAATGTCGGTGGTACTTGGGATCTATTTCGCTATCCGGGTATCCGCTCTGACAGCGACATGCACACGTTTGGTTTTAGTTTCAAACCATGGACAAACGCCAAGTCTATCTCCGACGGCGAGTCTATTCGCGATTATCTGAAGGAAGCAGTCGCTGAGTACGGGGTTAAAGACAAGATTAGATTCGGCCACAAAGTCGTTTCAGCAAACTGGGACAGCGCGCGCGATGTGTGGTGTGTCGCAGCGCGAAACAGCGCGGGAGAGACAGTCGACATCGAAACACGCGTACTCTTCATGTGCAGTGGCTATTATAATTATGCGCAGGGATATACGCCCGACTTCGCAGGGCTCGCGGACTTTAAGGGCGAGCTCATTCATCCGCAGAAATGGCCAGAAAATCTAGACTACGCTGGCAAGAAAGTCGCAGTGATCGGGAGTGGCGCAACCGCGGTGACAATCGTGCCAAATATGGTTGATAAGGCTGCGCATGTGACGATGATTCAACGCTCGCCAACGTATATGTTCTCGCGGCCGGCGAAAGATGCCGTCGCCAATTTCCTTGGAGCGGTGCTGCCAAGCAAACTGGCCTACGCATTAACCCGATGGAAGAACATTTACTTTCAAAATGCGACCTATAAAGGTGCGCGCAATAATCCTGAGAAGACAAAAAAACTGCTGCTCGATAGCGTGCGCAAATCGCTTGGCGAAGATTACGATATCGATACGCATTTTACGCCTCGCTATAACCCTTGGGAGGAGCGTCTTTGTCTCATTCCCGATGATGATTTTTTGTCAGCGGTGAAAAGTGGCGCGGCAGAGGTGGTGACCGATACCATCGATACATTTGTCGAGAACGGCGTTTTACTGTCGTCGGGTAAGTTGATCGAAGCTGATATAGTGGTGAGCGCAACCGGGCTTAACATGCAGTTTATGGGAGGCGTCGAATTCTTCCTCGATGAGGTAAAGCTTGATCTCAGTAAGCGCTTCTATTATCAGGGCATGATGTTTTCTGGCGTGCCCAATCTGATTCAGACCTTCGGATATATTAATGCGTCTTGGACACTGCGCGCCGATCTTAACTCGGTTTTTGTCTGTGACATGCTGCAAGAGATGGACCGTCAGGGGGCGAGTTTCTGTGTGCCAGAGCTGCGGCTGGAAGAAGCGTCGATGGCTCCGCAGCCAACTATTTCGGGGTTTAACCCGGGATATATGCAGCGCGGAATTCATGAGTTTCCGAAACAGGGCGAGCATGCGCCTTGGCATAACACGCAAGACTATCTGTTGGATCGAAAAATCCTCAAGCGCAGCCTGTTTAGTGATGGCGTGTTGCAATTCGGATGCACTGAGAGTGATGCCCAAACGAGGGTTGCGTAAACGCCTGTTTACCAGCCGAGTAGTAATCGTTGAGCATTAAGAGCCGAGCAAAATCTCGACTAGAAATTGTCCGGATTCAGCTCATCATGATCTGAGTAGACCCTTGTCTCGCCCGCGAGGCAGGGGAAATCGCCCTCGCAAGAGAAAGGCGGGGCAAAGCCTTCGGGCATCATTTCGAGAGAATACAGCGGCGTGTTCACGTCTTCGGTCTTAATGCATTGCCTGACTTTTCTTCTGCTGCCAACCCTTGCCTTGTTATCGCAAACGACTCGCTGCGTATCCATTCCGTAGAGCTCGATATAGGCATCTACTTTATTATCGATAAACGCCTGCTGCGCAGAGTTTAATGTGCCGTAGAGTTTAGTATAGAGCGACAGCCATTCTTTATTCTCGACCTCGAGTGCAGTACCTAACCAAGCCAGTCCAACAGGTATTGAACGAGGCGCATATTCGCCCTGCAGATACATAAAGCCGAGCAGGTATTGTGCGTCTTTTACTCCGCGCTGCGCTGCGAGGCTAAGGTCGGCGTACGCAGATTCATAGTCGCCATCTTCGTAAGCAACTGCGCCCTGTTCGTATTGCCGGAGCACTTCGTGATAGAAAAGCTGCGTTACCTGCGCGTGTGCAGCACCTGCGAAGCCAAAGAGTAAAATCATGCTGCAAATAATTTTCTGTGTCCAAACGCGAGCATTGCAGTGTGCAGGTTGGCTATGGTCGTTCTGTCGCTTGTTCATGGCAGGAGTCCCTTTCTAGTTATTCTGGCTGAGTGAAAAGCACGGGCTTTGGGTTACACTTACTTATTGCTGTAATTTACTGCGTTTATCGCTTTATTAAAACCAAGAGTTGAGCTGTTTGTGAAGTCATTTCAATCGGGGCGCCGACGCGTTATGTGCCCTAACATCGACTGCGGAATAGACCTTTCGCTGGACGCGCTGTCTTGCCCCAAATGCGACGAGCCTTTGCCTGTCGGGCTGCGTGATGATTTTCTAGAAGTAGACGTCGCGCACTCGGGGGAGACATGGGCCGAGGCGCTGGACAAGCTCGAGGCGGCCATTGATTTCGCGCGAACGCAGCGCTTTAAAGGACTCAGGGTCATCCATGGTATCGGGCGCGAAACAGACACCGACGCATGGGAGGGGCCAGGGAGGATTCGCCGTGAGTCGCTTAATTATCTGCGTCAGGCAGCGGTCGATATCGACGCGCAGTTGAAACCCGAAAAATACAATCGAGGCGCTCATCTGCTCGTGTTCTGAGCATGATTTCGGGTAGTCTCGAGTTGTTTATAGAGCCCGAGCCGTCTAGAGCTGCTTCGGCTTAAAGGTTTCGGAATACGGTTAGAGCGCGCGGCTTATCACCATCTTTTGCACTTCGCTTGTGCCCTCGTAGATCTGGCAGGCACGCACGTCGCGGTAATAGCGCTCCACAGGAAAGTCCTGCAAATACCCGTAGCCACCGTGAATTTGTATTGCGTCGGAGCACACTCGCTCTGCCATCTCGGAGGCAAAGAGTTTGGCCATTGATGCCTCGCTGAGACAAGGCTCGCCTGCGTCTTTGAGCGCCGCGGCGTGAAGCGTGAGCTGCCTCGCCGCTGCAATCTGAGTGGCCATGTCGGCGAGTTTAAACGCGACGGCTTGATGTTCGGCGAGCGGCTTTGCAAACGCCTCGCGCTCGCGGCTATAGAGTGTTGCAGCTTCGAGCGCCGCACGCGCGATGCCTATACATTGCGCGGCGATACCAATACGGCCGCCTTCGAGATTACCGAGGGCAATCTTATACCCTTGCCCCTCGTCACCAAGAAGATTAACCGCAGGAATGCTGCAGTGCTCGAAGACTATCTGGCAGGTGTCCGATGCTCGCTGTCCCATCTTGGCCTCGACACTTGCGACGCGGTAGCCGGGGGTATCTGTTGGCACGACGAAGGCGCTAATCCCGCGCTTGCCCGCGGCGGGGTCGGTGACCGCGAAGACAATCGCGAGGTCTGCATTCTTGCCCGAGGTGATGAACTGCTTGGTGCCATTAAGGACATAGCTATCGCCTTGCCTTTCGGCGCGCGTTTTGAGCCCAGAGGCATCGCTGCCAGCCTGCGGCTCGGTAAGGCAGAACGCGGCCAATTTTTCGCCGCGGGCGAGGGGAGATAAAAAGTCACGCTGCTGCTGTGCCGTACCGTATTGCAGCAAAGGCATGCAGCCAACCGAATTTGTCACGCTCACAATAGTCGAACACGCCGCATCGGCGACGCCGATTTCCTCGAGCACCAGCGCCGCAGCGACGTAGCCGATGTCGCAGCCGCCGTGTTGTTCGGGGACTAACATGCCATAGAAGCCGAGCTCGGCGAGGCCGGCTAGCGCCTCTGCCGGAAATGTTGCGTCTCGGTCCCACTGCGCGGCATAGGGGGCAATGTGTTCGCGCGCATAGCTGCGCGCGGTGTCGCGAATGAGGCGCTGTTCTTCGGTTAGAATCATCTTATGGCTATTTCCAGTTACTCGCAGGCTCGTCCGCGTCCGAGCTCAGGAAGCGAATCAGGTCTTGATGAAACAGGTCTGGTATCTCTATCTGAGGCGCATGGCCGACGTTAGGATAGAGGATTATCGCGCTATTTTGCAGCTGATTGGCGACGTTATGCGCTAATGTCGGGAAATCATCGACTAAGCCGTCCTCTTCCCCGCCGATAACGAGCGCTTTTGTCGCTATATGCTGCCAATCATAGACGACGGGGTCGTCATACAGCATTTGCCCTTGCAAACGCCTTACCTGCGCAAGGCGAGGCCAGTCTCCGCCAAGGGTTTGGCCGTACTGGCGGCGCACAAATTCAAGGTGCGCTGGCGGCCACTTCAGCGGGAAATAGCGCTGATGCCCGCGCAAAATAGACTGGTAGGTTGTTGCACCGCCGCCCACAAAGGGATCGCTCCAAGGACGACTCTGGCGCTGGTCGGTGAGGCCGATCTGGTTGACCATAACGACATGCGTCGTAGTTTCTGGGTACATCATGGCAAAACGAGAAACAGCCATGCCGCCCATCGAATGGCCTACTATCGCGGTTTTCTCAACGCCAAGTTCGTCGAGCAGCGCTTTCATATTGGCGGCGACCATATTGAAACTGTAGGGGAGTATTGGCTTAGAGCTTTTGCCATAGCCAATACGATCAACGGCGATCACGCGGAAACCAGCCTCGGCTAGCGCATTAATCGTGAGGGTGTAGGCTTCTGAATAGAAATTCATGCCGTGCTGAATAAACACCGTTTGGCCGTTTGCGCGTCCGGTTGGTGCTACGTTCATATAGGCATAGCGAAGGTCTTGCTGGAAACGGTTGATTTCAAGGAACTGAACCGGATAGGGATAGGGGATTTCCTCGAAATTAGCCGACACTGCGCCCCATTCGGCAGGAGGATCGACTGGGGCAATCTCGGGCCAAGACTCTTGTGCGAGGCTGTGGTTTCCGCCGAGTGTTAGGGCGAGCGCGACACTCACCGCGGCGCCCTGAACGAATCCAATGTGCTTACGTCTTTTGACTATCGAGTAGAACATAGAGCTAATCCTCTCTTTGGTTATTGGTTTTTTTTCTGAGTCAGTGTTCGGTCTAAATGAGTTCGACAGCCAGCGCCGTCGCTTCGCCGCCGCCAATGCACAGCGAGGCAACGCCACGTTTCTTTCCGTGGTTCGCAAGGGCGGCCAGCAGCGTCACCACAATGCGCGTGCCCGAGCAGCCAATGGGGTGGCCGAGCGCGCAGGCGCCGCCATTGACGTTCACCTTCGCCGCGTCGAGACCCAGCGATTCGATTGCTGCCATCGGGACGACCGCGAAGGCCTCATTAATCTCGAATAGGTCTACGGAGTCTTTTTCCCAGCCAGTCTTGGCCATTAAGCTGCCAATAGCGCCGATGGGCGCCATGGTAAACTCACTAGGCTCCTGCGCATGAGAGGATTGAGCCACGATGCGCGCAAGCGGAGTGAGTCCTCGCTTTGTAGCTTCGGACTGACGAATAAGCACCACTGCAGCGGCACCGTCGGAGATCGAACTGGCATTGGCCGCAGTGACGGTCCCGTCTTTCTTGAAGGCTGGTCGTAGCTGAGGAATTTTATCGAAGCGCGCTTTCATGGGCTGTTCGTCGGTATCGATCATTACGGTACCGCCGCGCTGGGCGATCTCGACTGGCGTGATTTCGCTTGCGAAGGCACCGCTTTCGATCGCCGCTTGGGCCTTCTTTAGCGAGCCAATGGCATAGGCATCCTGCGCTTCGCGATCGAAGCTGTATTTGTCGGCACAAGTTTCTGCATAGACCCCCATCGCTGCACCTTCGTAGGCGTCTTCTAGGCCGTCGAAAGCCATGTGATCGATCACTTTTGCGGGGCCAAAACGATAGCCTGCGCGTGCGCCGGGGAGCAGATGAGGTGCGTTGCTCATGCTCTCCATACCGCCGGCAACAGCGACTGTGGCACTGCCAGCAATGAGGAGGTCGTGGGCGAGCATTATTGCCTTCATGCCCGAGCCGCAGACTTTATTAATAGTCGTTGTGCCGGTGGATTTTGGGATACCGGCGCCGAGCGAGGCTTGTCGCGCGGGTGCCTGTCCGAGACCGGCGGGCAGCACGCAGCCCATGATGACTTCGTCGATGTCACTTGCCTCAAGGCCTGCACGAGCAACCGCCGCACGAATCGCCGTAGAGCCCAACTCGGTTGCTTTTACCGAGGCTAGGTCGCCCATAAATCCGCCCATTGGCGTGCGTGCTTGGCCGACGATAACGATGGGGTCTTGCTGCGCTGCGGTTGTCATAATATTTCCTACTATCAATGAGTCGCCCGATGAGGCATTTGCGTGGCAGCCGAGTATAACCTAAGGCTGCCGCTTGGCGAGACTTGTGACCCTAAAACAAGCGTCTAGCGTCGCCCTTTCCAACCTGCAGCCGTTTTGGCACACTGCGAGCTGAAATCTACCATCACCACGATCAAACTACCCGTGCTGGAATGAAACTCACGGCTAATCACCCGAACCAACACTCGAACCAAAAGGACCCAACATGGCAATCCCAGAAATTCTCAAAGGCCGACTCTCTATTCCCGTTGTCGCCTCACCTCTATTTATTATTTCGGGCCCCGAGCTCGTCATCGCACAATGCAAAGCCGGCGTCGTTGGTTCATTTCCCTCGCTTAACGCGCGTCCCGTCGAAGTATTAGACGAGTGGTTAACACAAATAAATGCGGAGCTGGATGCGTATAATTTAGCGAACCCCGATAAGCCCGCTGCACCTTTTGCAGTCAATCAGATTGTCCACAATTCGAACGATCGACTGATGCAAGACGTCGCGCTTTGCGTAAAGCACAAGGTGCCTATTGTTATTACCTCTCTCGGCGCGCGTCCGGAGGTATTCGATGCAATTCATTCGTACGGCGGCATTGTATTGCACGATGTCATCAACAACCGTTTCGCTAAAAAAGCGATCGAAAAGGGCGCCGACGGACTCATCTGTGTGGCCGCCGGTGCTGGTGGTCACGCTGGTACTCTCTCGCCTATGCCGTTTATTCAAGAAGTGCGCGAGTGGTTCGATGGGCCTGTATTGCTTTCCGGCGCGATCGCAACCGGCGATGCCGTGCTCGCAGCGCAGGCGATGGGCGCCGACATGGCCTATATCGGTTCAGCGTTTATCGCGACCAAAGAAGCTAATGCCGACGAAGCCTACAAGCAATCGTTAGTGGATTACGCAGCAAGTGATATTGTTTATACAAACCTGTTTACCGGTGTGCACGGCAATTATCTGCGTCCCTCAATCGAAGCGGCCGGTCTCGACCCCGACAACCTGCCTGAGAGTGATCCTTCGAAGATGAATTTCGGTTCGGGCGGCAGCACAAAAGCAAAAGCTTGGCGCGATATTTGGGGCTGTGGGCAGGGCATTAATGCGATCAAGTCGATTGATACAGCAGGCGAGCTCGTCGAACGCTTGAAGCGTGAATACGCCGCGGCGCGAGAGCGTGTGTTGGCCAGTTAGGCACCGATGCTCAGAGAGTATTAGAGTTGGGTGTTGTAAAAATTCTATCTATAACCTCGAGGGAGAGAACAATGACAAGGCTAGATAAAACGGAAGGAAAGCGCGTCGACGAGATGCGTATCGGTTTAGCGCCTTTAAAACTTGCAGCCGCATTGGGCCTGAGCGCGCTGGTAGCATGCGCTCCCGAAGCAATTGTTTCTAATGATGATTCAAGCGCTTCGTCGAATGCGATGAAAGAGACTGTCGGCGTTAGGTGGACCGAGCATGGCATTCCTCATATTACCGCGCAGACATGGGAAGGGCTTGGCTTTGGTTTTGCGCACTCGGTAGCACAAAACGGGGTCTGCGTTTTAGCCAAAGAATTGATTGCTGTTAATGGCGAATTGTCGAAGTATTTTGGTGCAGAGAATGGCAATGTGAATAGCGATGCGTTTCATCGAGCTCTACTTAACGACGCTAAGATTGATCAGTATTTAGGTGCGAGTTCCGACAATAGCAATGCCATGGATAGTGGCTATGCGCGCGGCTATAACCGCTACATCGACACCCATGCCGATCAGCTCCCTGCCTCGTGCGCAGGAGCCGAATGGATCAAACCTATCGATGAACGCGATCTCGCACGGCTCGCGATCGGTGTTGGTATTCGCTACGGCCTAGGCCGTGTCACAGACCAAATAGCTACAGCGGCGCCGAACCAAGCGATCGCTGCGCTTAAGCCGATTGATCTCACGCTCGATGTCGAAAAAATTGGCAGTAATGCGTATGCGTTCGGTAGCGATTTAACCGATACCGGGCGTGGCATTCTACTCGGCAATCCACACTACCCTTGGCAGGGACCGTCGCGCTTCCATATGGCGCATCTAACGCTGCCGGGTGAGATCGATTTTATGGGTGTAGGCCTCATTGCTACACCGCGGCTCGCGATTGGCTTTAACGACACGATAGCGTGGTCGCACACGGTATCTACGGCGCTGCGTTTTACTTTCTTCAGACTTGATCTTGTGCCTGGCAATGCCATGGCCTATTTAGTTGGCGACGAAGAGCGTGCGATAGAAGCGATTGAGGTGGCGGTGGAAACTGATGCCGGAATAGAAAACCGAACGGTTTACTTAACACACCTTGGTCCAGTTGTGGCAGGACCCAACACGCCATGGAATGACCAGCATGTTTACGTCATGCGCGATGTGAATTATGAGAATTATCGCACCGGCGACCAGTATGCTGCGATGCAACGCTCGACCGACGTGACGCAGCTGAGGCAAGCGCTAGCCGATCATCAGGGTGCGGCATTTGTTAATACAATCGCAGCCGACAAAGCAGGCGGTGCTCTCTATGCCGATATGTCGGCGATACCAAATGTGTCAGTTGAGTTAATTGCGCGCTGCGCTGTTGATCAATCGGCGGGCGCACGCATAACTACGCTTAATGGTTCTGATCCAAGTTGCGATTGGCAAGTCGACGCCCGCGCTGCGGCGCCGGGCCTTATGCCGCCGTCACAGCAGCCAAGCCTGATTACGACGACCTATGCAGGCAATAGCAACGATTCGTACTGGCTAAGTAATCCTGCGATGCGCCTAGAAGGCTATTCCCCGATTATCGGCGATGAGAATGCGCAGCGTACGCTGCGCACGCGCTCAGGTCTCAAGTTTGTCGAAGAAGTAGTAGCCGCAGGAGAAAAATTCGATCAGGCAACTGTCGAAAATTTATTGTTTAGTCATCGTCACTATGGCGCCGAATTGTTCCTCGATGAAGTGCTAGAAGTCTGTTCGGACGATGCTACCCTCGCCGAGGCGTGTGCGGTACTCGCATACTGGGATCGCCAGCAAACTATCGAAAGCCGCGGCGCTCATGTATTTACTGAGTTTTTCGCAGAGACAAAACAGTTGTCGGCGTACTACGCGGTACCTTTCGATAATGCTGACCCGGTTCATACCCCTCGCGGGTTGACGACGAGCGACACGGCTACGCGTGAAGCAATTCTTGCAGCACTGCATGTGGCGGTAGACCGCATAACCGAGGCAGGTATCGCGCTTGACGCCAAGTGGGGCGATGTGCAGTTCGAGATGAGTAACGGCGAGAAGATCGGCATACCAGGAGGTAACGGGCGCGCAGGAATGTTCAGTGTGATCAGCGCGCGCTTCAATGCCGACAACGGCGGCTATACGCCAATTGTTGCCGGTAATAGCTACATTCAGTCGGTGACATGGAATGAAGATGGAAGCCCTAACGCGCGAGCAATACTGACGTATTCTCAATCGCCAGAGCCGGATTCGCCTTTCTATGCAGACCAAACGAAAATCTATTCGCAAAGCGAGTGGATAGAAATGCCCTTTACCGATGAGCAAATTGCAGCGAAATTGGTAAGAGAAGAAACGCTAGAGATGTAATCTCTAGCGCTTTTCTATCGAAAGACTAGCTATCGAGAAATTAGGAAATTAGGAAATTAGGAAGTTAGAAAGTACCGTTAACCCGCAGGCTCAGTTCGATGCCAGTCGTCGTGCAACGGTATTCGATTTCCTCGAGAATATCCGCTGTCGTGCGGCCGATGAAACGAGTGCGGCGACGGCACTGCGACCCATCGGTTAACGCGCCGGCATCGAAACGATAAGTGGTGCCGCGCTGGTTACGGTATTCGGCAAAAAGGTTAACGCGGGGCTCGCCAACGTTGAATTCGATGTCGTCGACATCGTAGCGGAACATGCCGCCGTCTATCCGGTCGAAATACTGCATTCCCCAGTTCATTCTCAAGTCGGGAATGTCGTGACGGAAGAATAACGTAAAACGTCCGCGTTGATAGTTTTGAAAGCGGCGCTTCACACCGAGATGCGGATCTGTGACCTCAGAATCTTGCACGTTAAGCGATGTCGTCACCAATAAGTTGGGCATGCCAAGCGGCGTCGCTCTGACGCTCGCGCTTAAGTTGACCCCCATTTCAATACCATCACCGATATTGCCATTCACCGATTGCAGGCTGTCTTCCGATCTGCTCGAGTCTAGCCTGTCGATTACGTCTTCGTGCTGCGCATAAAAGACTTCGGCGTTAAGCACTCCGAGGTCATTGGGCAGACGGTATTCTCCGTTAAAAACATAACGCCACTGCCATTGCTGGCGGAGGTCTGTGTTCCCCTCCAGAGTATTGGTGTCGTTATCGGTTTCGTCGTTCACCGCAACGAAATCTGCGAAGCTAAGCTGATTGACTATTTTTTCAATGCTGCCGCGCAGCTGAAGATTAGTGCTCGGATTAAAGCGCAGATCGACTTTAGGTTTAACGAAACTAAAATCGCGCTGATTGCTGCTATCGCCCGATTGCGTGATCTCAGAGGACTCATACAAAAGCGTTGTCTCGAGAGAAAGGGTAGGCGTGAGCGTCCAGTTATGAATAGCGAAGGGCTCATAACGTATTTCTTCGACCGATGAATTTGCATTACTCACGGCCTGCGGAACAAGGCCGCCGACAGCGGCAGAGGGCGTTCCATTTTCGACGATACCGCCAAGTGTTAGCGCAGAGTCGAGCGAGGTTTTCGCGCGCTCTATGCCAAACTCAATGCTCTGTGTGTCGAAGAGGCTTGTGGTGAACGATCCGCGAACAATCTGTTCTTCGGTGACGTTATTGATACCAAGATAGAGGTTTTTTTCTTCGGTACCATCGTCGAGTAGCAAGAACCGTTCGCGCGCAGAGTCGCGATTGTCTTGGTTGGCGATAGCAAGAAGTTTGAAGCGCTGGCCATTGCCAAGGTTAAGTTCGTAATCGCCACCGATCTCCCAGTTATCGCGTTGACTCGGGATTTCTTCGCGTTCACTGAGGAGCGAATTGGGGGTGACGCGAAGGTTGGTCGTATAGCGTTCGACATCGGTGGGGTCGTCTCTGTCGGCATAGAGCGCATTTATTCGCAGGCTGCTACTGTCTGATATCTCGTAACCGAGATTCATGCTGACCTCGTTCTCCATCTGGTCGCGTGTGCGGGTTTCGAGAACTAAGTCGTTCATCGAAAAGTCACCGAGTATGCTGTATTCATCGCCGATCGAGACGTTGTAACGCGGCTGGCTGCGTGCGGCAAAAAGGTAATCGAGGCCTCCGCGCTGGCCACTCAACGAAAAAGTCCCGCCCGGGCGAAAGTTCTGGTCTTGGTAGCGATCGATGCTGGCCTCGTAAGAGATGCTGTTGGACGCAATAGCCTCGGTCAGAATGACGTTCACTATCTGGCCGCTGCCGCGCACATCGAGGTCGCCGGAGGTGCCGCGGATGATCTGGAATTCGCGAACCTGAGTGGCGGGGATACGGTCTAGCTGCTCGCTCGTTGAATTATTTTTTCCGGCGATGCGCTTGCCGTTGATTAGCACTTGATTTCCGCCACCCCCGCCTAGTCCGCGTCCGCCCGTTTCGGGATTGCCGGGGATGCTCGATGGCCCACTGCTAGGCCCGCCAGCGGCGCCTTGCCCGGGGATACGGTCAAGCATGTCTTGTGCGGTAATAGGCTGCCACTGATCAAAATAGTCAGCCGCATAGATAACGGTAGAGGACTCATCACCGGCGTCTTGTGCCGACGCAGTGCTAACAAGAAGGTTTGCGCCAAGGATTAGCGCAACTGCGTATCGCGCGGCGAGAATCGAGCGCTTTGTGCCTAAAGCGCGAGAAGCGTCGCTCTGGCTAGACAGAGTCTGTGACTTGAACAGGGTAGGCATGACAAGGGTGGGCATAAAAAGGGTAGGCATGAAGCGTCTCATTAATCGGTAAAGCACGAATAGCTGCCGCTGCCCACTGGGTGAAACGGTGGGAGGGCATCGTTAAAATAAGGACGCGATTGTACAGGCTATCGGGTGTGCTGCCTCGCCTGTGTTACAAACTGGCAACAAATGCCCGCAAAAGGTCTGAATTGGAGGTCAGAATGCGGGAAAGTGAAAAACTAGAGCGTTAGGGTTAAAGACTAGTGTTCGATCTGACTGCCACGGAGCGAGACCCAATAGAAGAACAGTCCGGAGGCAATAATACCCAGGCCAAAAAGGGCTTCGACTGGACGGTTGAGCGTGACGAAACCGAGCGTCCAACCGGTTAGGCCCAGAAATATTAGGGGGGGCAGCGGATAGAGGAATGTTTTATAAGGCCGTGGAAGGTCGGGCTGGCGCCAGCGCAGCACGAAAATACTCGATACCGTGGCGAAATTATTAATCGCGAGTGTAAAGCCAGAAAACACCAGCACAGACTCGAATGTCGATGAAAAAATAAAGACTAACGTGATTACTCCTTGGGCATAGATAGCGATCGCCGGGACACCGTGAGCGTTGGTCTTGCCCAGAACGCTTAACAGCGGGAAGTCTTCCCCAATCATTTGAATAACACGCGGCCCCGCCATAACCATCGCACTGACAGTCGAAATCAAGAGCATCGCAAGCACGATACCGGTGAAGCGCCCGCCTACAGTGCCAAAGGCTGCCTCTGCTGCGATATACCCCACCTCAACTTCGCCCGCCATGCTGTCCATTGGCGCGGCGTAAAGAAATGCGAAATTGAGCGCGACATACATAAGCGTGACGATGACGGTGCCCGTTAGAAGGATGCCTGGCAAAGTCCGCTGCGGATTTTCCATCTCGCTGCTCAAATAGGTTGCCGCGTTCCAGCCTGCAAACGCATAGCTCACATAGATAAGCGATACGGCAAATTCACCCGAGGTGAGGACCCCAAAATCGCCGTTCTTTGGGAAGAACTCAACAGGCTGGGGTGTATCGACCAGCACAATCGCAGCAATCACAAACGCTATGATGATGATGACCTTGAGGATCGTAAACGCGAGCTGAAGGCCGCCGCTGTTCCTGCGATTAGTCGCGTGCACGATGCTCAAGGCGATAACCAAGCTTGCGGCGATAAAGCGTTCGGTCCAAGGGCTGCCAAATTCGGGAAAAATAGACAGCATGTAAGCGGCAAAAGTCATTGCAGCCAACGCGGTCGGCCCGGCGAAGCCTATGGTCGACGATATCCAGCCCGACACGAAACCCGCGGCCGGATGGTAAATGCGGCTCAAAAAGTTGTACTCACCCCCAGATCTTGGCAGGGCTGCACCGAGTTCGGCGTAGGTCATGGCGCCACACACGGCAATTAAGCCACCCACCGCCCAAAGCATTAACAGCGCAAAGCCAGATTGAATGTCGAGAAGCTGAAAACCGAGGCTGGTGAACACGCCGGTGCCAACCATATTGGCGACGACGACGGCGGTAACAGTGGTAAAGCGGAACTTGTCTGCGGCCATGAAGGGGTCTGTCTCGTAGGCTAAATCTAAGCTACAGCAGAGGCTTGCAGCAGTGTGAGTGTCTCTATGGCCCGTATTATCGCGTTCCCGACGCGGCTAGTCCATCGCTCATATGGGCTGCAAGAGGTGACAAAAATGATTGGATTTGATTGCAAAAATTAGAATAATGCGCGCTCTAACTATCTGGAACTGTAATTAAAGTTTATAACTCAAAAAATAGTAGTCAATATCAGTTCGATATAGAAGTATTTTTAATCTAGTAAAGGCCTTGCCGAACGCATCGCTTATAAATCGGCAACCATTGGAGGTGCAGCCCTCAACCACCATGATGTGGCCGGACACCTAGAGCTTGGACGATTGGGCTTAGAGAAGCCTTTCGATCTTGTCATTCTTCAAGGCGGCAGCGGCGAGCCACTGCGCGAATCGCGCCGGAGTATATTCACCGAGACTGCGCGGCAGCACAGCGCGGCAATACACGAGACGGGTGCCGAGGTGGCGCTCTATATGACACCCGCTTATTCTGATGTGCACTCGCGCTATGATCCAGATATGATAGATAAAATTGCATCACTGTTTATAGAGACTGCGAATGAGATCGGTGCGCTAGTGATCCCTGTTGGCCTTGCCTTCGAAGAAGCTTATAAGCGCAAGCCAGATATGATTCTGCACAAATTTTTTGACGGCAGCCATCCCGAATTGGAGGGCACTTATCTCGCGGCGTGTGTGGTTTTCGCGTCTCTTTATAACGAGTCGCCAGTCGGGAATAGCTATACCTATTTTGGTGAGATAAGCGCAGAAGATGCAGCGTTTCTGCAGCAGGTTACTCAGGATGTGGTTGCCGATTTTTCAAGCGCTAGAAACTAATAAGATTTAACTACTACAAGGGCTAAACATGAGGACAAAAATAACCGAATTATTCAATATCGAGCACCCGATCATTCAGGGTGGTATGCATTACGTTGGCTTCGCCGAACTCGCAGCTGCCGTGTCGGAGGGAGGTGGTCTTGGAATAATCACTGGGCTAACGCAAAAAACGCCTGAGTTGCTAGCGCAAGAAATCGCTAAAGCTCGTGCATTAACTAATAAGCCCATCGGTGTAAATCTGACCTTTCTGCCCTCGCTAAGCACGCCCGACTATCCTGGCTATGTAAAGGCGATTATCGAAGGTGGCGTCACAGTAGTGGAAACAGCGGGGCGAAATCCTGCCCAAGTAATGCCAGCGCTCAAAGAAGCCGGAATAAAAGTAATTCACAAATGCACCTCGGTGCGGCACGCACTCAAGGCCCAAGAAATTGGTTGCGATGCGGTCTCTGTAGACGGCTTCGAGTGCGGCGGTCATCCCGGAGAGGACGATATTCCTAACATGATTCTGCTTCCGCGCGCTGCAGACGAACTCGAAATTCCTTTTGTTGCGTCTGGCGGCCAGGCCGATGCTCGCTCACTCGTTGCGTCACTGTCGATGGGCGCCGAAGGCATTAATATGGGTACGCGGTTCATAGCCACTAAAGAAGCGCCTGTGCATGACAATGTGAAGCAAGCAATCGTCAATGCGTCGGAGCTTGATACGCGCCTAATTATGCGTCCACTACGCAATACCGAACGCGTATTAAATAACGAAGCTGTTGAACGCCTAATGGCAAAAGAGAAAGCGCTAGGTGACGCAATCAAGTTCGAGGACATACACGGAGAGGTGGCGGGCGTCTATCCACGTATAATGCTTGAAGGCGACATGGAAATCGGTGCTTGGTCATGCGGTATGGTGGCAGGCCTCATCCATGACGTGCCGACCTGTAAGGAATTAATCGATAGGATAATGTCTGAGGCTGACGCGATTATCAGCAACCGGTTGGCGAACATTCTCAAAGGATGAAGCGCTGATTAGTTGGTCCCGCGTTCACGCACGTTTTATGGCTATTCTTAAAATTACTCTCCACATCAGGATCGGGAATCCTGATGTGGAGAGGTCATTCGAAATCCCGCTGGGTTAAAAATTCCATTGGGTTCGGAGGGTAAAAATATCCATGTCTTGTGCAAACATGCGTATCGTATTTGATTCATCGGTATCGAGCACGCGTGACCAATCGGCCATGATCCGAACGCTGCGATTAGGATACCAATTGAGGGCGATTGAAAGAGCATCTTCCGTTCCGCCCATGACATTCCCATCGTTTAAATCGATTGCGGCGTAACGGGCAGCGATTTCCCAAGCGCCAATGCCACCATTCGCCCAATCGAAGTTTTTCGCAGGGCGCAAGCCTTTAAATTCTCCCGAGTTCATACTGTAACGTGATGCACGGCTTTCACCGGTCAAGCTCCATGCGGCGGCCGCGTGCCAGCCCGAAAACTCAAGGTCTGGTGTTGCTGTGCGTCCAACTTGAGTCGTTGTATGTTCTGCGAAAACATAAAGAGGCCCCCAAACGGCAGCCATCTCTGGGCCAAAGAGCGTGGCTGATTCAGCATCATTTAATGCGCCGGTGTTAACAATGCTTAAGCCAGAAAAATCGGTAGTTTTGTCTTTGATCTGCATTGTGGGTGTAGCGATGTCGACTTCGCGATAAGAGCCGCGAACGCCTAAATGCAGAACGCGTTCGTCTTCTATAATCGGAGAATAGACTAGCCGCCCCGATGTGCCCCAGCCTTCGTCTCCGGTAGTGTCGCTATTGCTCATGGCGTCGCCGAAGATGCCTGCAGCAACGAACCAGTTCGCGCCGCTGTTCTCATAGCGAGCGCCGATCGCTCGATCGGTAAAGGTCGCCACGAGGTAGTTGTCTGCGCTTCGCTCGACGAAGGGGATATCGTTAGAGCTCATCTCGAGTGAAAGGCTGTATGGCTGCTTTTGGTGTCCAACATACAGAGATGCCCCACTGTCCGTTTCGTAGCCCAGCTTGATGTCCTTTATCGCCACTTTGTTTTTCGCATAATCGAACTCTGCGGCATAGCCCCAGTTATTGTCGAACACGCCATCGATTTCGATGCGGCCGCGTCGAACCTGGCTACCGCTTATAGGATTTTTTCCTATACGCGAGTCAAATGAGTGATCGATGTAGTCTAAGTGCAATCGTCCGCCAATTTCTACTTCGTAGGCACCGTCGGCGGATTTGACATTGAGTCCGCTGCCATTCGCGAAACCAATGTTCACAACGTCGGCTTCCTCTAACGCTTCTTTGCTAAGCAGCTCGTTGTACTGAGCTTGGTCGATTGCGCCATTGCTCAGCAGAATATCGAGAAGCGCTTGGTCTGCAGCCTTTGCGGGAGATGCGATCAGAGCTATTGCAGCGCTCAGGGCGATTGACGCGCCAACTGACGAGCCGATTAAAGAGCTAACAGCAGCGTTAGTTGACGTAGTAGTCAAGGAACTGAGTAATCGAATCTTGTGTGTCATTGCGTGCATATCTCCGCGTAAGTAAATTTGGTTGAGCGCCCTATCGCAAGAGAAGGCCTGCGAACTTAATAGCAGCACTCTATTACCGAAATATTACAGGTTCATGACAATATGACAGTTAAGTCACTAAATTGACCAAATACGGAAATATTTAAAGACGGAACGGGAAATCGTGTGTTGATAGAATAGGGGAAAAAATGAAGCAGCAGAGCGATGCCCAAGAGAGGAGCGCTGGTGATCAGCGCATTTTTTGAGTGGCGCAGCGAAAGGTGCCTACCTTGAATCCCCGTAGCTTCGCGTGTTTTGTTTTTCGCGCCGTGACGCGCTCGCGCCACGTTCGGAAAGAAGACGGCTTCATTTCGAGCCGCATGAGCTTGATGACTTCCGGCTCTTTGAGTCCGTAAGACGCCTCTATCGCTTCGAACGGTGTGCGGTCTTCCCACGCCATTTCGATGACGCGGCTTATATCGCTCGGACTCACTCTTCACCCTCGTATTCTTTCAGCGCAATCTGAGCGGCCCGGAAAGACTGCTCTGGAGTGCCTAAATTTCGACCGCAACCTTATAAGTTGGATCTTCGATAATATTAACATCGATGATCTTTTCGGCGTTTTTGAGCAGCTTTAGGCAATCGGGGCTTAGATGCCTAAGATGTAACTCTTTGCCTGCTCGTGTGTAGCGCTCGGTAATTTTGTTAAGCGCCTCGATACCCGACATATCATTTACGCGGCTTTCGCGAAAATCGATTATTACGACATCGGGATCAGTGGCGATATCGAACTTCTCAGCAAAAGCCTGCACTGAACCGAAGAACAGCGGGCCATAGATTTCGTAGTGTTTCGTGCCGTCTTCATCAACATATTTGCGAGCGCGGATGCGCTTCGCGTTTTCCCATGCGAACACGAGCGCCGAGATGATGACGCCGATAAGCACCGCAAGCGCAAGGTTGTGCAGTAGCACGGTAATGCCAGCGACTAAAAAGCCGACGAGGTTGTCGCGAGTTGGCATCCTGCCGATCGCCCTGATACTCGCCCATTCGAAGGTGCCAATGGCGACCATAATCATTAGCCCCGTTAGGGCAGCGATCGGCATTTTCTCAATGTATTCGGCGCCAAACATGATGAACACGAGCAGCATAACTGAGGCGACGATGCCTGACAGGCGCGCGCGAGCGCCGGAAGAAATGTTGATAAGGCTTTGGCCGATCATGGCGCAGCCACCCATACCTGAGAAGAACCCCGTAACGACATTAGCCAGACCCTGCGCCATCGCCTCTTTATTACTTTTGCCGCGTGTCTCGGTTATCTCATCGATGAGGTTTAGTGTGAGCAGGCTCTCGATAAGGCCAACTCCGGCAACGATAAACGCATAGGGGAAAATAATGCTGAGTGTCTCGAGGGTAAGAGGGACTTCGGGAATATGGAAGGGCGGGAAGCCGCCTTTGATCGAGCTAATGTCGCCGACATTACGCGTGTCGATATCCAGGCCCAGCACGATAGCGCTAACCACCAAGATCGCCGTGAGCGACGCAGGCACTGCCTTGGTGAGCTTAGGCAGCCCCCAGATAATCAGCATAGTGAGGAAAACGAGGCCAAGCATCACGTTAAGCTGATCGCTAATCATCCAGCCCAACTCGCCGTTTTCACCTGCTACTTTAAACGACGCCAATTGCGCTAAAAAAATCACGATAGCAAGGCCGTTAACGAAGCCAAACATCACCGAATGGGGCACGAGGCGGATGAATTTGCCTAACTTGAGCGCCCCAGCAAGCATTTGAATCATGCCTGCCAGCACTACTGTGGCAAAAATGTATTCGACGCCATGGCTTTGGGCAAGGCTTACTATCACCACTGCCACCGCGCCCGTCGCGCCTGAAATCATGCCTGGCCGACCGCCAAAAAGTGAGGTGATGAGTCCGATGCTAAACGCAGCATAAAGCCCCGTGAGCGGCGATAGGCCGGCAATAAGCGCAAAGGCGATCGCTTCGGGCACCAGCGCCAAGGACACCGTGAGTCCGGACAGGATTTCGGTCAAATAGTTGATGTGCTTAGATCGGTCGTAGAGGTTTAATAGGTTTTTCATAGGTTTAAAGTCAAGCTTAGGCAAACGCAAAAGGCGCGCACTCTACAGGAAAGGGCGCCTAATGAGAAGGGAAGGGTGGTTTTGGTGCTAAGTGGAAAGAGGCTGAGTGGCGCCTAAAGCGGCAGCCGCAGGCCCTCTGTCGCAATGTGGTAGCCGGCGTCTAACACGCGAAGGCTCTCTGGGCTTTGAAGGTCTAATAGCGGATTCGTGTGGTTGAAGTGGATAAACCAGACCTTGTCGCGTTCCTCTGAAGGCAGAACAGAAAACAACGCCATCGATTCGACGACGAAAGGATGGGGGATTTGCGACATATCGCGGTTGCCTAGTTCGCCGTCCGCGAAGAAAGTCGCGTCGAGCAGCGCGTAGTCTACTGTCTTAATCAAGGCGGTGATGTCTGTGTCCCAATCGGCCCACTTATTAATGTCGGGTATAAAGAGAGCGCTTTTATTGGGCCCTTCGATGCGATAACCGATGGTCTCCGAAAACTCATCACGATGAGGCACCAGCATTGGGGTCACAGAGAGGGCCGTTGTAAGCGCGACGGGTCGGTTATCTCCAAGCGGCATAAGCGCTACGTTGTTAAGCGCGACAAGTTGGCTCCATGGGCCATTATTGCGCAGATACGCTGACATCAATGGCATAGCATAAACGGGCAGCCCCTGCGCATTCATTGCTTCACGCCCAAAATGCATTAACCCCGCATAGTGACCGATATGCGCATGAGTTAGAAAGACCCCATCGAGGCCAGTGCGGGTAGTCGGAGCCTCCTTTTGGAGCGCATAAAGCTGCTCGGGGAGGTGCGGCGTCGCTTCGAATAAGTAGCTCAGGTTCTGCACGGGGTCTAGTAACGCGAGCGATGTGGCAGTGCGGCGTTGCGAAGGGTTTTCCCAGCCCGGCATGCAATGTGGCTGATAACAGCCAACCTGCGGATAGCCGGCGTCTTGTGCGACGCCAAGTATGAAGAGATAAGGTGTCTCTTGTGCCGACATTGTAACTTGTGCCGATACGAGGGCACTGATAACGAGGCTATGGGCCATTAAAAATAGCGAAATTATGAGTTTTCTCATCGGGCTGGCTCGTTGTCTTGTCGATCTATAAATGAAACTCCGTCTAGCTGCGCGGCGATTCTAGGCGGTGGCACAATAGCCAAATGATCGAGGATCGACGGGAGTATGTCGACAATTCCTGGCAGATTTTCAAAATTGCTATTAAGCCTCTGACTGTTAGTCGCTATCCAAGTTGTGCGCTCGCGTAGGCTCTGGCCGCCATGGGATTTACCGGTTTCTTCATCTCTTCCGTGATCGGTCGTGACGACAACTAGCCAATTTTCGCCGTGCGTCTTCTGCCTGTCTTGAACCGCCTTCCATATCTTGCCGACATTGGCATCCATAATAGCTACCGCCGCCGTGAGTTCGTCGCCCTCGCCGTAAATATGGCCGATGTCATCGGTATATTCCAAATAGACCCAAGAAAGCTCAGGGCCAACATCGCGAAGATAGTGTGCAGCCTCAGTGCTCACCGCGTTATCGATAGCGCGGATAAACTCTCGCGCCTCGTCATGGGGGAAGCGCGCTTCGTCTAGCTCGAGCCCATCGAAGGCGTAGTCTAGCTTGCTGCCTCCAGCCTCGGGTAAACCGTCACCAACAAGACGTGTTCGATTGTCCTGCCAAGTTGAGAAAAGGGCAGTGCTGATGTCAAGATTCTGATGACGGGCTATGCGAAAAATATCCCAGTAAGAATAATTAGGGTTCTCTATTCGGTTTGTATACACATTGTGCTTATTTGCCCAAGTGCCCGTGAGCAGGCTGTTATAGCCAACGGCTGATACCGTTGGGCTCTGAGTCATGCCCCCAATTTCACCGCCAACATAAGACCGCGTGTAGCCATGACTCCCCGCAATTGAGTCAAGATTTGGTGTTTGAGAACTTTCTATAATATCTGCGGGAATTCCATCGACGATGATGAAAATTGCTTTAGGAATTCTAGTCGAGGTTTCTATCAGCGGGTGGCAGTTTGTAAGCGCAAATACTAAAGCTGACGCGCACAGTATTTTGCAAATAGACAGTCGAACTAGCCCGCTTCCGCACATAAGTACCCCTTGGCAATACTGTTAGTAAAGTGTGAGTCGACTTTGTGCGTGGTTTCGAACAATTTTCCCCGCAATCTAGCTCATTCTGTTAGACTCGGTCGAGATGAGGAACATCATCTCAACCCACAAGTTCTGCCGATGATGCAGATCATTCTCTCATGCGCTGTCGTCGCTGTGCTAGTCATCTCGCTAGTCCTACTCGTCCGCTGCGGACGCCTCATTCTGACAGGGCGGACTCCAACACGATTTTTCGCTTTCTTCGCTATTCTGTTTACGTCCGGCCTCGATGTTGGTCTGATTATGTTCCCGCTAACTGAGTTCCCGATCTACGAAACGAGGAAAATTTATGGATTCACCAATCCGATAGCGATCGAATTTGGTTTCTGGGGATTTTATATTTGGCTTTTTTACTTTCTCACTACGTTTTATTTTTGCTTAGTTGAGCCGCGCTTAAAAATATTCGAAATACCCTGGGTGAAAAAAGTAAACAACGCAACCATAATTGCAACGTGTGCATTTACCGGCTATTTGTTTCTTCAATATTTGCCTGATTATGTTTTAGGTATCTCTCCTTTTTATACATTCACTTTTGTTGGATTAGTAGTGCTGGCTGCTGTCATCTCAAGTACGGATATTCGCTATCTTAAAATACTGAGTTTAGCTTCTACGTGGCTTTTCTTTGCGCTTATTATTGCGATGTGGGCGTTCGGCGGTCTTGGTTTGTCGGGTCTCGCGACTAACATGGCTCAGTTGGGGGATTATTTTAGCAATATTCATCGCTTTATATTTCCGCTTTCTGATTATCACGCCTTCTACTTATTCTGGTGGTTCGCTTGGAGCATTATGATAGGCCAGTTTGTATCTCGCTTTGTCGGTGGGCTACGTACATGGCAACTATTGCTTTCCCTGTTGCTTATTCCTTCCATTCCGATCGCACTGTGGTTTTCGGTGTTGTTTGGCGTCTATGAGCAAGGGCTAGAAATTACTGGCTATATGAATGTGCTGATGGTTCTGGTGGGCACTATTTTCGTGACCAATTCGCTGGACTCGCTGACGCGATTGTATTCGGAAAATTTGCATCTAACGGTAATCCGACTCGGAATGAAGAAGTACATCTTAGGCCACTGGGCGCTGCTTTACAGTCTTATATTGCTTTATCAATTCACGCCATTGCAGATCGAATGGATAGGATTGGTAGTTATCTTTTTGTACGCCGCCGTTGCGGGATTAACGTATCAGCGCAGGCACGACCTTGCCGCGTCTTTTAAAGCTTGAGAGGAAATAGCGTGAAAGAGTTTGATTACATCATCGTAGGTGCCGGCTCGGCTGGTTGTGTTCTGGCCAATAGACTCTCCGCTAATCCAGAAAACCAAGTATTGCTTCTTGAGGCAGGCGGCAGCGACAAAAATATTTTTGTGCAAATGCCCTCTGCACTGGCTTATCCGATGGCATCCGATCGATTCAATTGGGGCTATCACTCAGAGCCTGAGCCGGAGCTAGACGGAAGACGAATAAGTTGCCCTCGAGGGAAGGGGCTTGGCGGCACGTCCTCCATCAACGGCATGGTTTATGTGCGCGGCAATCCGCAGGACTTCGAAGAATGGGAGGCGTCTGGTGCCGAAGGCTGGGGCTATAAAGATTGCCTTCCTTATTTTAAAAAAGCTGAGACCTGGGTAAAAGGCGGTGATGATTTTCGAGGTGGCGACGGTCCGCTCGGTGTTTGCGCAGGCAATGACATGAAACTTAACCCGCTCTATCGTGCGTTTATCGGTGCAGGCGTCGATGCCGGATACCCAGAGACAAAAGATTATAACGGCGAGCATCAAGAGGGGTTTGGGCCGATGCATATGACCGTTCGTGACGGGGTTCGTGAGTCTACGTCGCGTGCTTATTTACACCCAGTGCTCAATCGCCCTAATCTCACGCTAATCACCAAGGCGCTCGCAAAGACAATCGAATTCGATGGGTTAAGGGCGATAGGAGTCAATGCCGAGATCGGCGGCAAGCCCCAAACTTTCTGTGCGGCGCAAGAGGTACTAATCGCAGCAGGTGCGATCGCATCCCCAGCGCTATTGCAGCGCTCGGGTATCGGGGCACAGGAAGATTTGGCCGACGCTGGCATTGAGCAGAGGCTCGAGTTACCGGGGGTTGGGAAAAACCTACAGGATCATTTGGAGGTCTATTTCCAGTTCTGGTGTAAGCAGCCGGTAAGCCTAAATTCCAAACTCGGACTTATCAGCAAAGGCATTATTGGCGCTAAGTGGCTCCTTACTAAAAAAGGGCTTGGCGCGACTAATCATTTCGAGTCCTGTGCATTTATTCGGTCGGCGAGCGGTCTTAAGGCGCCAGATATTCAATACCATTTTCTCCCCGCAGCCATGCGATATGACGGCACTCCTTCGATTTCAGGGCATGGTTTTCAGGTTCATGTCGGCCCTAATAAGCCCAAAAGTCGAGGACGAGTTAAAATCACTTCTGCCGATGCGACTGCCGCGCCGAGTATCTTGTTTAACTATTACCAAGAGCAAGAAGACCGAGAGGCGTGGCGGCAATGCATCCGATTGACACGCGAGATTATCAATCAGCCCTCGATGGACAGTTATCGTGGAGAAGAAGTTCAGCCGGGCATCGACGTGACTAGCGACGCAGATATTGATAAGTGGGTAAAGGATAACGTGGAGAGCGCCTATCACCCCGCAGGTACGTGCAAAATGGGAAAGCAAAGCGATCCAATGAGCGTAGTTGATGCCGAGTGTTGTGTGCATAGTATCGAGAATTTACGCATTATTGATGCCTCGGTGTTCCCGACGCTGCCCAACGGTAATATCAATGCGCCGGTGATCATGGTGGCCGAAAAAATGGCTGATGTGATTCTGGGCGAACCAGCATTACCCGCTGCTAATGTTGAGTTAGAACTTCCTGAGCAATGGGAGACGCGGCAAAGAATAGGCGCTCCGCTTCGAGTTAGGTAAGCGTGCTCAGTTCGCTTGTTGCTTAGTGTGATGCGTGTCCTTTCCATGCCTCTGAAATAAGGCTCAGTAAAATTTATCAAAATCACCGACTTTGAGAGACGCTATCTCACACGCTCTGAGTCCAACATAGGACGAAAGTACGATTACAAGACGATTTCGTGCTGAGTGACGAGTGATGCGAGTCGTCTTGAGAAGTCGCTTTACTTGCTCGTCTTTGAGTACTGGTGCTTGCTTCATCCTGATTGCTCTCTGTGTCAGCGAAATGTCTGTTATGTATTAAAAACTATGATGAAATAGTAACAAATAACATAACCGAAAATAACCGTAACAGTCTGATTTTGCTAGATTTATTAAGTCTCCGTATTCCTTAGAGTTTTGAATAGTTGTTATCTAATCTGTAAAACAATACATAACTGACATCCACCTCTCGTTGACCCAAACAAGCATCAGAGCTTCGTACTAAGAGATTTGATCGCTAACGAGTGTCAGCGTGAGAGATTAAGTGTTTCCACTCGTGAGAAGTGTATTTTGGGCATTCTTTGATGTAGCTAGTATTTGATTGCATGATTAAGTCTAAGTCTCTTTTCATTATGCTGATGTCAATACTCATATCACCCATGACGCTTAGTAACATCCAAGAGAGTAAGCTTAGACATTTTCTTTATCGCATTTATAGGTAATTCTCAGCATTTATCATTTAGAGTATTGATTATTTCAACAAATCCTGCCGGCAACCAATTTTTTCTATAGTTCATTAAATCTCGCATATCGCATTGATTATAGATAAATTCAAGGGCTACTAGCTTTGCTTCCCATACCTGTTGCGGCATTAAACCTTGAACGAATTGAAATTAGTCATTTTCATATGTAAAAAGGTGCATGATAATTATTTCGACGAACAATTTCTGCTGTTGTATATACTTCACTGTACGCCGCATTTACATCATAAACCGTTGATTGCCAATCTACTCCAGCTTCATTATCTGATCCAATTAAACAAAAAAAGCGGCTGTTCTGTCTTGCTGTTGGCCAGCTTGAGCTATCGTTTGTGATTGCCGCATTTCTAGGCCAACAAATACCAACCCACCAAGAACTCCTATCATTCCTAGAAATTGAACCCAAGTTTCGAAGCTTATCTTAATTCTTTGCATCTAAAACCCTTTTTCAACAAATCTTTGCACAATGCGAGTTGACTGATTAACATCAAAGAAAGTTAGTGCAAGTCCTCTTACGATAAGTGAACCCCAAACCCAACGATTATTCATCTATGCGTCTGACTCTACATCTAGTCTCACCCGTACTAATCTCTCTTATAATCTTCTAAAATCACTGAATTGCTGATAGTTGGGCTCCGAGACAATTTCCTTTGCTAAATCCGAAACAGGCCGAAGCACGTCATTTAGCCAGATTTCTCGTGCAATTGGATCGTTTGTCAGTATACCCTCAATAAGTATTAACGCTCTCTGCCAAAATTCTTCCTCAATCAGCCCCTGACTGTATTGGAAATATATATTGTCAAAGTGAACTAATTCTAGCTGAGCCATGATTATAAACGTAGCTACACTAGTTTCGGAAAACTTACCATTTTGCATTTGCAAGTCATGTTCTTCATTCCACCAAATAGGTCTGATTCCGGCTTTCCAAGTTTCTACTCGGCGGGCAATATAGGCGTCACTTTCAAGTTGAACTCTTAAGTCGGCTTTCCTTGATTCGGCCCTAAATTGATATTGCTCGGCCGCAGCTATTTGTCGATCCAGATAAAGTTGCATGCCGACGAAAAGTAACGATGCAACAACCGACAGAATACCTACTATTTCAAATACCTTCTTTGAATCTGACTTCAATACTTCTTCTCCTAGAAATTTCTCACGAAACAATCAAAGATCGAAAATCTCAAGAACATGACTTTTGAAAGGTTCTGCAAACGCTGATTCATATTTATCCCAAGTTATTCTAAATCCACGTGTATTTTCTAGTTCATTTTTATAGTAAGCGTCTGAGCCTTCCCAGAAAGCTTCTGGAAGAGCCTCATCAATATTTTGGTAGTATATATATTCCCAAGCGTTGAATAATACGAAGTAATAGTAGTCACATTGCTTAATTTGACCCTCTGTTAAATCGACTATGCCACGGTCGCAAATAACCAACAGCTCGGCTAGTTCGTCATCAGATATGACTGCCACTATTGGGTTGATATTCAATTCAAGTGCGTTGTAGTGTGCTTGGCTACGTAGGAATTTATTGTTATCCGATACTTGAATGCCGAGATATAGAAGTGAAATAAGAACGCCAGCTGCCGCTAGGATGTCGGCAATTTTTTTAATATCTGATAAATTCACTTAGAGCTTTTTCCTGTTAGGTCGTATTCAAAATTTTGAGTAGTGCTACTAATTGCAATTTGCTTTGCACCATTCCTAATATGAAAATGTGTTGCCATCGGAGTCAATGGCGATAATGTCACTAGCCTATTAATATTTTGTTCTGTATTCATCAAGTCTCTAATTTTACGGATAAGCTCTTTTCCCGCACCACGTTTTCGACTCCACACTGTGTACGCTATTGCTGTGTTGGCATCATCTTTGTAGTATGCGTTTTGGCTCATTAGATCGAGTTCTTTAACTGATTCTGGTGTATCGTTTGTATATGCAATACAAATGATTCCTTCAATTTCATCTTTATACTTAAGGCCAAAGATTTTTCGACCATATTCTTTGCGCCATTCGACACTTAATTCCGGACGCACAGGATCTTCGTTAATATCAATGTCATCAAGTTCTACTAGTTCAGTGACTTTTACCCAGCCAAAAAAGTTGTCAAGTTTACTACGAAACTTTTGAATTTTATTCATAACTCTCGCCTATTTTGTGAGCTCTATAATGAAAATTAAATTGTCGGCTGCGATAATTTTGAAGATTAAATTTGTCATGTAAGCTCGACATTTCGCTCATGAAATCTGCTAACGAAGTATCTGGACTTACGCTTATAATATTTTAAAAACATTCAATCGCTGAATTTTCGCTCGGATTATGTTATTCATCGGCGCATCTGTTTGGCAGTGAATCTATGATATCAATGAGGCCTTGCGAGAAAAAAGACTTCCGGACTTCCATTATCTCTCTGTAATTGCACTGATTGTAATAGAACTCTAGACCTGCGAGCTTTGCCTCCCATACATCACTGGGCATTAGACCCTGTGAGAATTGGAAATAATCATTTTCATATATAAATAGAGTTTGATGAAAATTGTTTCGTCCTGCCGCTATGCTAGGTGGGTACTGATCAGCAAGCTCAGGGCGGTTGGCAAATGCAACGGAATGCCAATCAAGTCCAGCTTCATTGAACGCCGTAAATCCGTTAGTCGTTATTGCAGTCCTTTCCATTTGCTGACCCGCCATAGCGATTCTTTGTGATTGTCTCATTTCCAAACCAACAAAAATGAGAGAACCAATAATTCCAATCATAGCTAATAGTTGAACCAGGTCTTCAATTGATTTCCTTGTCATCGCCAAATACTCACTTACTCTAATATTAGAGTATTACAAAAATTGAGATGCATCCTTAGTCGTATAACGGAACCGAAACCTTATTTATCAATGACTGGGCCTTCAGTTTTCTGTCTATGTATTTAGATAAAACCGAGGTAATTCGCTGTTTCGCAAATTGGGCTATCTGGCGTAAAATGAATTTCAATTTTATCCCTTCCCCATTATCAGCGACTCACCTTATCCTCATTACACACTGTGTAGTCATCTAATAAGTTCTTAATCGCCTTTAACCGAACGTTGTCATTTCTAGATACTCTTCTAAGTTATTTTCAATCCATTCTAGATTTTGGGTTTGCTTTCCCTGCGATTTAGATCGTCTCAAAATTCCGACTATGCCATGCACAGATGCCCAAACATTGTATGCTTTTATCATGACATCGTTCTCTGATCTATCAGTCATGATGGACTTTAATCCTTCAACTATCCCACCAAAGGATGCATCGGATAGAGTTTCCAAGTCAGGGTAAAGAGACATGTTTATATCCGTGCACTCAAACATCAAATCGTAAATATGCGGGTATTCCACTCCAAATCTTATGTAATGAGCTCCGTAACTTGAAAAATTATTGGTTAAATCCTTCATTCCTCCATAAACAATTTGAAAGCCCCTTAGCATCAACTCTGCTTTAAGATCATTTTTGTTTTTGAAATGTCTGTAAAAGGCAGTATTTGAAACCCCAGCGTTGCTAGCAACCCTTCGCATATTGACCTTTTGCCAGGACTCTACCGAGCAGATTTCCCAAGCGATTTCAACAAGCTGTGTTTTCAAATTTTCTTTGTGATATCCCATAAAACTTGATGTTTACTTAGTAAACAATTTCCTGTATTTTGGATGTTATCTAAGTAAACAATATAGCAGATTTTATAAACACAATGATTAAATTTTTTCGCTCTCTTCCATTTCTTTTGTGTTCTTTTCAATTGAGTGCAGCCACCTTGGACGTCGAAATCCAAGGCATTTCCGAGGGAGGCGTGCTCCATTTAGCAATCTATAGTTCTAAGGAGGTTTTCGAATCAGATCGAGGGGACAAACCTGGTTCACAAGCTGGAATTGAGGCAGGCGTTGTAGAAAAAATTGGTAAAGGCACTTACAAAGGCTCTTTTGAAATCCCTCCTGGCATCTATGCAATTGGGGTATACGTTGACGAAAATGAAAATGAGAAGCTTGATACTAATTTTTTAGGCATACCTAAGGAGCAATTCGGATTCTCTAACAACGCTAAGGCTTTGGGCATCCCTAAATTTGAAGCTGCGTCATTTGTCGTTGATACCTATACGAAAGTTCAAATAGGATTGTAAGCATGACAATAATTTATATACATGCTTTTTTTGCATTATCAGCAATCCCTGTTGGTTTGTATATTTTCCTCACAAAAAAAGGAACTAAGAAACACCGATTCATTGGACGTATTTGGGTTTCGTTAATGCTGTTCATCGCTTTCACAGCGTTATCCATTACTTCACCAATGACGGGTAAATTATTTAATCCCGGCGGGTTTTCTTGGATACATCTTTTAATTCCCTTCACAATCGGTAACTTAATTTATTCAATTTATAGCATTCGACTATTCAAGAAAACCAAATTAGAAAAGCATAAGAATGCACATATTCGTTCAATGGTAGGAACTTATATTGGAGCACTTCTCGTTGCCGGCGCATTTACCTTAATGCCCGGCAGAATGTTTCATGAAATTATATTTTTATAAAGGGCTAGCTTAAGTTTTAAGGGCTAATAGTACTGAAGAGGGAAAGAGAAAGTATTCACCGAGTTAGTGAAAGGGTTTATCCGTAATATTAGATAAGAATATGCTCATTTAGCTTCCTCGCTGCTATTCAAGACTAGTTTCGATTCCGAATTCAATTATTCTTCCGCAGTCGTAAACTTTAAATCCTTATCGGAAGACTCTTCTTCTTTTTTCTTTAAGATTTCTCGTTCCTGTTCTTCCCGTACTTTCTTCAAATGTGGTGGCAATTCAATATTCGCCCACCCAGTTTTGTGCATATCTTTTTCGTTGCTCATGATTCTTCCTGTCGACTACTAAATCTCACCAAGTAATTCGTTCATGTAAATCCTAAAATCTGGATAAAATGTTTCTTGTTCACTTCTCCAAGTTTGTAAATTGACAGGTATGCCTATTATTTTTCTCCACCAAATTTTCCTTGCTTCAAATTCTTCTGCGGCATAGAGTCCTATTTGAAATTGATAAAATTCGTTCTCCCAGATTCGCAGTTGTGACAATATAAAGATGTGCAATTGTTGCCGTTCAGCGTTTGTTACATCTAGATTTTCATTACGTTTATTCGCTATATCAAAAAGCTCAGGGTTCTCGATCATTTTATCGTAGACTGACAACTGATTTTCAACGATAGAATTCCTCGTCTGTGATTGCATCATCTCCGTATTTTGTTGCATCTCTAAACCCAGAAATACGATTGAACCAATCACACCAATATTTGCTATAAGCGACACACCTTCATTGATTGCTGAAATCTTCATGAGTTCTCCTCTGAATTCTGTATTTCTCATTTGAGCGATGTCTGCCGCTGATTCGTCTTTCTTCTCCGTATAGTCTTTAAATTCTATCAAAACTTTACAGATTTGATTTTTCCCCTGATTCTTCTATCAATCAGCGCAATTGTCGGGCAGCGAATCAATTAATTCCACTAGACCTTGCGAGAAAAACAACTTTCTCCGCTGCATAATATCCCTGTTACTACATTGATCGTATAAAGAGACAAAATATGTGAGCTTCGCCTGCCACACGCCGTCGGTCATTAGACCTTGTGAGTATTGAATATAATCATTTTCAAACACGTATAGCGCCTGCTGATAATAGTTTCGTACTGCGGCGAGACCTGGCGGGTATTGATCAGCAAGCTCTGGAAAATTTCTTGCGACTGAAGTCCAATCAAGTCCGACTTCAGTGTGCACTACGATGCCATTAGTCGTTATTGCAGTTCTCTCCATTTGTTGACCCGCTATGGCGATTTTCTGCGATTGTCTCATTTCTAAACCAACGAATATTAGGGAACCAATAATTCCCATCATAGCTAGCAGTTGAATCAGGTCTTCAATTGATATTCTTGTCATTGCACAATACCTATTTCCCTTGCTCTTAAAGCATTATTCAGTTTTACACTCGTCCGGTATTGTGGATATAAGCCTGAGAAAAGACTCTGGAAAAGTGGGTTTTCTGACCTCGTACGTCCCTCGAGCCTCACATCGATTAAAAAGGCGATTGATACCGTTTAGTT